>Ga0335077_10000929_pt1 | contig 33687 bp, 28 predicted proteins | sample Lox_Sample_31_FD_207151 | JGI IMG/M metagenome (GOLD analysis project Ga0335077, IMG submission 207151) | Soil microbial communities from Loxahatchee National Wildlife Refuge, Florida, United States - Lox_Sample_3.1 | ecosystem: Environmental > Terrestrial > Soil > Wetlands | place: USA... | reverse complement strand
CTGCAACTCGACTGCATGAAGCCGGAATCGCTAGTAATGGCGTATCAGATCGACGCCGTGAATACGTTCCCGGGCCTTGTACACACCGCCCGTCACATCACGAAAGTGAGCTGTACTAGAAGTCGCCACGCTAACCGCAAGGAGGCAGGCGCCCAAGGTATGACTCATGATTGGGGTGAAGTCGTAACAAGGTAGCCGTAGGAGAACCTGCGGCTGGATCACCTCCTTTCTAAATAGAAAGAGAACTACCGCGCTATGGTGTGCGTGGGATGTTCTCAAGCGAAATGCAGCTCTCACGGGCTGCAGGGTCGCTAGACTCAAATTACTCATGTTGGACAGATTCTGGTAGATCGTAGACGGTTCGTAAAAGAGCAAAATATTTGATCGGGGCCGCGGCTGATGCCGCGGCCCTTTTTCTTTTTGCCCCGCGCCCTTGCGCTCACACATGTCAATGTGTAAAGCTATGTGTGGGAGGTGAGGCATGCCGACCAATCTCGCCATTGACGACAAACTGATCGACCAGGCCCAGAAGCTTGGCCGTCACAAAACCAAGAAAGATACCGTGAATGCCGCTCTGGAAGAGTACATCCGGCGGCGTCGGCAAGTGGCGCTGATCCCGCTGTTCGGGGCGTTTGAGTACGACGCGAAGTACGACTACAAGCGCGAACGAACGAAGAAGCGGACGTGAACGTCCTGGTGGATACTTCGGTGTGGTCGCTGGCCCTGCGACGGTCGACGCGGAACCTGAATCCCGAGGAAAAGCTGATTGTCGCGGAGTTGGCGGAACTCATTCGCGAAGGCCGCGCGCGGGTGATTGGGCTGGTGCGGCAGGAATTGCTGTCTGGAATCAAAACCCATGAACAGTATCAGAAGTTGCGCGAGGCGCTAGGCGCGTTTGAGGATGAATTGGTCGACACGCGCGACTATGAAACGGCCGCGGATCTCAGTAACACTTGCCGGTCGAGTGGCGTGTCAGTGTCCCTGGCAGACATGTTGATCTGTGCAGTGGCGCAACAACGAGGCTGGGCGGTCTTCACGACGGATCCGGATTTTCGGCGGTACGCGAGGATCCTCAAGATCAGCCTGCACGAGCGCCGAAAATAACAGCGGTCAATCCGTTTTGCAGTTGTCAGTCCAGGCGAAGGTTGCGGCACTATTTGCCGACGACGAGGGCGTGTCCGGCGGAATAACGCTTCTCGCTGGTTCCGTCCCAGAAGATGCGATCGGTGACCAGCGGACCTTTTCCGGCAGCGCCCTTGGTGAAGAAGATCTGCAGCGCGTCGCGCGACCATTCGGCATCGCGCGCAAATGCATCGGCCGGACCAAGAATCGTTCGCCGCTTGGACTTCAGCTCATAGAGGAAGAATGTCTGATTGAGGCCCATCGCGTCAGTCGGCGCGCCAGCCGGTGCATTCAGATAGTAAGCGGAGACCAGCAGGAGATCGGAGTTGATGGGGCAAACGCGAATCGAGTCGCCGGACATAATCTGGAACTTGTCGCCGTAGATGTCCTTGAGCGGGATGGACTCGACGGGCTTGTCGTTGCTGACCAGATAGAGATTCTGTGTGTCAGAAGCAAGCAGCGTGGTCGGCGAAAGCCAGCCGTGGAGCGCGTCGAAGCTCTGCTGCGAGAGAGCCGTCGCGGTTTCCGGAGTGGCGATGGGCGCGGTGAAGATCTGCCAGTTCTTGCCGTCATATTTCAGATAGGCGATGTGCGAATCGTCGGGTGACCACGCGGCCTGGCGAACGTTGGGGCCGGCAATGTCGCGTGCGCGGCCAGTGTCGAACTCGTAGAGCACGATGGAGCGTTCGGGACCGGTCTTGGAATCGGAGCGCGTGTAGAGAAGCTTCTTGCCGTCATGCGATACGGCGAGTTCGGAACCCGCGGGCGCAACGGTTTTGCGGACTTCGCCGTGCGCAAAGATGACGCGGCCGGTAGCGTCGAGATAGGCGATGGCGACGGGCGGCTGCAACTTGGTAATCGGGTCGAGGACGGTATTCTTCTTGTCCTTATCCTTGTCTTTGTCGGCGGCGGATTGATCATCATGCATGTCGAACGGCTGATTCTTCCTACGGAATTCGGGGAACTTGTCGGGGGCGCTGAGCCCGCAACCTTTCAGCGTACCGATCTGCGCGTGATCGACTTGCACGGTGAAGGAGTACTTGGTGTCGGACATGCCGTCGGAGCAGGATTCGCGGGTGAGTTTGACGGCGACGGGCGCGGCGGTGACGGTGTCGAGCGCGTGATAGGTCCAGACGCGTGTCGGCTCGTCATTGGTAACGTCGCCGGGTTCGAGGACGATCGGTGGATAGCCCATGCGGTCGAGGCGCTCTGGGCCTTTCATGCCGAGGCGCAGGCTCCAGAAGGGTTCATTGCCGTGAGCGACGATAAGGATGGGGTAGTGCTTCGAAACGGGCGACGGCACCGCGTCCGGCTGAGCGGGCTGCTGCTGGCCCGGGGACGTTTTAGCGGCGGGCTTCTGCGCTGGCGATGGAGCTGGCGTTTTCGTCTGGGCGCAGAGCGGAGCTGCGGCGACGAGCAGGGCCAGCGCCTTAAGCAGAATTGGTTTTGCGCGCACGCGCACCGTCCTCAGAAAATAAGAAGCAGAAGGCCGAGGCAGAAGGAAACGTCTAGCCCTGAGCGGCAAGTGGATTAGACCAGAGCCGAGAGGGGAGGCGCAAGAGGAAGAGAGAACAGGGGTTGGGCGGAAGGGCGAAAGAAAAGAGAAAGCACTTGACATGGCGAATAAAAAGCGAAATAATCGGCGGGCTCGAGGTGAGCTATGTCCCCAGTTCTTCCCCCTTCGGCTTCGATTCGTGAGAGTCGGCGCCGCCCCGTAAGACGCCCCGAAGTGCAGTTCCTGCCTTTTTGCCCTGAAAGCCCTGACCCACAAACAGAGGCCGTCCCCCCTGCCCGGGGAGAGAACGGCTGGTGCAAGGGAAGTCTGGAAAGCCCGCAGGCGGATTGCCCCCCGCCACAACTCCAGACTCCCCGTGCGCCACTGGTGGGCATAGCACGCCTCGCCGCAATTTCGCCGTCCGCGGAGACGAAGAGAAATTCGCGGGGAAAGCCGGAGTATTTCTTGTTGCCGGTGAAATCGATCTTGAACCGCTGCGATTCAAACCGCGTGCCGTTTGACTGGACGATCAATCCGTACCGCGGATGCGAGTTTGGGTGCCAGTACTGCTACGCGCGGTACACCCACGAGTACATGGAGATTGATGGCGGAGAATTCGAGCGGAAGATCTTCGTGAAGAAAGATGCGAGCGTGCTGCTGGCGCGGGATATTGCGGAGAAATATTCGTACGAGTCGAAAGCGTCTGGCGGAACCGAGGCGGAGCACATAGCGATCGGAACGGCGACGGACCCATATCAGCCGGCGGAAAAAGAGTATGGCGTGACGCGCGCGTGTTTAGAGGAACTGGCGAAACGCGAAGGGATGAGCATTTCAGTGGTGACGAAGTCGAACCAGATTGTTCTGGACATTGATGTGTATCAGCGGATCGCGGCGCGGTCGGCGCTGTCGTTGAACATTACGGTGACGACACTGCGGACGCGTCTGGCGCGCTTGCTGGAACCGCGCGCGCCCCGGCCGGATCTACGGCTGGCGGCAGTGCGGCAGTTACGCGAAGCGGGATTGCACGTGGGAGTTTCGGCTTCGCCGCTCTTGCCGGGGATTAATGATCAAGAGTTGGAAGCGGTGGCGGAGGCGGCGCGAGACGCGGGAGCGCAGTGGTTTTTCTCGGGCGTGCTGTTCCTGATGCCCTCGTCGGCGAAGCAGTTCTTGCCGTTCATTCGGGAAAAGTTTCCAAAGCTGGCGAAACAGTATGAGCAGTGGTACTCAAAGAATGGTTATGCGCCGGAAGAGTATCGGAAGAAGATTTCGGACAGGGTACGAGCGGTCAAGGCGAGGTGCGGGTTTGCGTCGCGTCCGCGGGAAGGCATGCGCGCGGTGTCGGCGGGACCGAGACAGATGAAGCTGGGCTGGGATGCGGGCGCGATTGGTGGAGAGATGCTCGAGAGAAGAAGCGCGTGAGTGGGGATGCGATTGCATTCCTGTCGCGAGACCTGGAGCGTGGAGCTTCGTAAGGGAATGTTCGGCACACTACACTAGCAGACGTCGGTCACGACGAGAGTGATGTCGTCCTGCTGAGTCGTCGAGGCGGGTTGCCAAGAGCGAATCGCGGTGAGCAATCTATCTAGTAACTCGGACGGTGGGCGCATCTGGGCTTCTAGAACGACTTGTTCGAGTTTTGTATCACCGAAGGCCTCACCTTTTGCGTTTTCGGGCTCGATCACACCATCAGTGTAAAGGAGAAAACGGTCGCCTGCCGTGATCTGCATATCGTGGACGGGGTAGTGGGGTTCGGGCGCCACGCCGAGAACCAGGCCGTTGCTTTCGATGCGCTGCAATCTTCCTGGCCGCGACAGGAGCAGCGGGGGATGTCCCGCGGCTGAGTAGAGCGCTTTGCAATTCTGTGTATCGATGAACAGATAAGCGGCAGTGACGAAGTGATCGCGGGACTGTCCGTAAAGGGTGCGGTTCAACCCAGCCAATACCTCTCGCGGGTCGTGCGCAGAGGGGACGACGGATTGAATTGCGACTTTAAGCATCGCTGCGATCAGGGCGGCGGGAACACCATGCCCAGCAACGTCGGCGATAAATACGCCAACGCGATGCTGATCGATGGGAATGAACTCATAAAAGTCGCCGGCAACGGCTGTCATCGGGCGATACGCGGCCGTGATTCGCAGGTTCTTCAGTTCAGGATTACTGCTTGGGAGGATCGATTTCTGTATCTCGCGCGCGATCGCGAGTTCCTTTTCCATCGACAGCAACCGCCGCTCGTTCATTGAGATGATTTGCAGGGCGACATACCACAAGCAGAAGAGGAGAACTGCGAACCCCAGCGAGCCCCAGATTTCCGAAGTCTGATGACCGAGCGGGCGCGCCAGGTTGGTATAGACGGCTTGAACGGCAAAAATCAGCATGCCCACAAGCAAAACCCTGCGATCGGGGAGAACCAGATACTTGCGCGCCAGGCTGGGCACCACGACGACAGTTACGAGGACAAGCAGAGAGCATGCAGCCAGGAGATTGTTGTAGAGCATCAGTTTGTCGTTCGAACCAGTAAAGATGAAGAAGCCGATGCCTGCCAAAGCTATCGCCAGGCCAACGAAGATTACCGCCCTCATAAAGAAGCGCATTTTTCCGGTGGTTAGCTCGAGAAAAGCGCGCGAGCCAACAACCATGATCAGATAGGCGGCAACCGTGTCCAGATACGGAAGGCTGACATGAAACCAGTTGGGCACGAGACCGAGAGCGTCCAGCGAATGCGCCAGGGGCCGGAAACCGTCCATCGCGCTCCAGAGTCCCAGCCAGATGAGGATGTGCGCGCCGCTCCGCCGGCGCATCGCGGCGATGCCGCAGGCAAGGAATCCGATGAACAGGAACACGGTTCCAGAGATGATATCGGCGACGCTGTCGCGAAGGATCGCTAGAGCATGGTCTTGCAGATGCGCACCTTCCAAACACCGCAAAGATATCAGAATGGAAGTTGCAGCCCAAACCAGATGGGGCCGAGAACGCCAAGTGACTTGAATCACTGTGTACCAGGTTCTACATCGTGCGAGGCCGCGTGGCTTCGGGCTACCGTCCTTATGGTCTGCCCGAATGGATCGCATTGCGCGTTGGGCGCGTGGCGCACTTCATCATGGAGCGCAAACAACTTCTCGGTATTGCACGACGAGCCGAATCCGGTGCGGGATAGGCAGTTGCAGTGGATGTGCCGGCTTAGCGGAAACAACTCAATAAGTTGATCCTGGAACCCACGCTACTATCTGAAGAAGGAAAAGAGGAGTAGACTCGCGGGATTCCTTGCGAGCGGTATCGCAACTCAGGAGAAAGATATGGCACGACGGACCTTCTTCGCTCAGCTTCTGGGCTTACCTTTTCTGGCTCTTGGAACGAAGGCGGACGACGCAAAGAAGCCGCTAAAGATCATGATGAAAAGCGCGTGGGGCCCCGACGATCCCACAAGGGCGGCATTTCCGTTTGCTCACGGTCTAGTACTGGCCGAAGCCGGCCACGAGGTGCAAATCTTTCTGCTCGCGGAGGCCACTTCGTTGATGCGAAAGTCGATGGTAAACGCGATTCTTCCTGTCGGCTGGCCGCCGTTAAGCGAAACACTTGAGAAGGTGGTAGCGAAACATATTCCCATATTCGCTTGAGGAGCCTGCTCCCGGGCCCGTGGGGTCACGGAGACAGACTTAAATCCATGGGGCGCAAAATTCGGGAATCCGGCGATCTTTGTATCGCTGGTGGAATGGGCAGATCGAATCATCGTGGAATGAAAATCGGTGTCCGATCAGGGTGTGACTGGTTTGGTGCTCAGTTATTGACCGAGTTGTGCGAGAGCGGCTCGGAGCGGTCCGCTCGATATCTGTATCAGGCCTCCATAAGGGTTATACATCTCCAGGATCAAGAGGATCGCTCCAGAAACGGCGAGAGCGGCGGCGAGAAATGTGGCGATAACCGTACCGTTGGTGGGCGCAAAGAGTCCCCAGCTTACAAATACAATCGTAAGCCAGAAGATCATCACGATCACCAATGGTTTGGAAACTGAAGTTTCGGTTTGTTCGTACATCAGCCAGCGCGTCTGTCCAAGACTCATGGTAATCGCCAGCGCGTCGGACTTTAGAGACCGCTGGGCATCATCCTTTGGGGAGAGTCTCTGAATGGTGTCGTAAAGAGATTCGTTGGCGTGGGCCCCCGCCTCGCTCTGTGAAGGCCTGCGGCGACCGTGGGACCACATGGTATCGAGGGCGCGCACCACAGCGGTTCTTAAAGACTCACGGGCTTCGTGCGACTCCGGTCCGAGGTGCGCAAGGATGCGATCGAGCATCAGGACGTTTGCGGAGACTTGTGTGAGTTCGGTGTTCTGGGCGTCAAAGGCGCCTTTTGCGGAGGTTACCAACAAGCCCAAGATCAGCGCCGCCATGGTCCCAACCAGCCCCATTCCGAGCTTTACCACGTCTCTGGAGTCCGCATCCAGGTGATGGCGAGGCAGGAAGTTGCGCAAAGCGATTCCCAGGAGGGCACCTCCAAACATGCACACGAGCGCGATTAAGCCAGTTGTAAAGGAACTCATGACGCACCTCTGTCTGCAACGAGAAGCTGTGTCAAAGCACAAATTTGGCTCTTAGCTGAAGCCCTGTTGCAATGTCGAGCTTGGCGAAGAGTATAAGCGGGGATGGGTCGAGGCAGTGCACGAAAACTAGGGAATTTAACGTTTCTTATACCGCGTGCCTGGCGGAGCAGTCTTGTGGCCGGAGGAGTTCGTACCATTACCGAGCCGTCGCTCGGGACGTTTGTCCGGCCCAGTCAGGGCTGCTTGACAGACGCGGTGCAAGGGAGTCCACTAGCTGGCCACGAAAGCTCTAGGCGGACGGATAGCGATGGGGGAGTCCGGGCCGGAAGCGGTCTCTCGCCAATTGCCCGTTGGATTGAAAGCACAGGTTTGCTGGTAAATCAGCCGGCGTGGAGTCAGTGATGCGTCGAGCATATTTGCTAGTCAGTTTCGCAGCCTATCTCCTGATAGGTTTCGCGCGGGTCCCGTATACGGGGGCACAAGAAGTGGCGGCAAACGGGCTGTCCCAGCCAACGAAGAAAGCAGAGACTGGCCGGCTGAAGGTGTGTTTGCGGCTGGAGGATCAAACGGCATTTTCCGGGGCGGCTGATGTGCGCGTCATTCCGGACGACGGGTATGAGGTGGAAGGTGAAAAGGACGACACGCCGAGCGACGTGGTGTTTCCGGGAATCGCGACAGGAAAGTATCACGTGGAAGTGAACGCTCCTGGCTTTTTGAGCGTGCGACTGAGCACGATCCTTGAGACCAGCAATCAGGAGAAGACTGTTTTCGTGGTAATGAAACCGCGGCCGGCGGCAGAGGCGCAGCAGCCGCTAGTCGTTAAACCTCTCGAACTGCCGGCGAGCAACGAAGCAAATGCGGCGGCTAAGGTGGAAGCTCCGCCGAAGTCGGATAGCGAGGCGAGAAAAATGCCGGGAATAAAGGAGAAGGTGCTGCCCGTGGATGAACACGTGACGTGCCCGGCGGAACAGGTGTTGAAAGCAACGGGAGAAAACGTCAGGGAGTTTGTGAACTCAATGGAGAAGTTCACGGCCATCGAATCGGTGGAACACTACACGTTCGATAAATCGGGAGAGCGCAAGGGCCCGGAGGCACGGAGATTCGACTATGTGGTAGTGGTGGAACGAGAATCGACGGGAATGTTTTGGTTTGACGAATACCGAAACGGGAGCAACGACCAGGGACAATTTCCCGGGCACCTGGCGACATTAGGATTGCCGGCGATCGTACTCATGTTTCATCCGGATTTCGCCGCGGACTTCAATTTTCAGTGTGAAGGGATGGTGCACGACGAGGGGCGCGCCTACTGGCAAGTGCGGTTTGAACAACGAAAGGACCGCCCGTCGCGCCTGGAATCGTACAACGTGAATGGCAGGACCTTTTCGGTGCACTTGCGAGGGCGGGCGTGGATCGATCCCGGGAAGGCGCAAGTGGTGTTGCTGGAATCAGAGCTGGCCGAACCGATCCCGCAGATTGAATTGACGGAACAACACCAAAAGATCGAGTACACGGGAGTAAAGTTCGCCGCGACCGGACAAGAAATCTGGTTGCCGCAGAGCGCGGAAGTGTTCGCGGAGCGGCGCGGAAGGCGATACTACCGCAAGCACTCGTTCGCGGATTTTCGATTGTTCAACGTAGATACGGCGCAAAACCTGAAAACGCCGAAAGGGTCGTACAGTATTACAAACTTAACGGACACGGACGTGAACTGCGAGTTGATTTTGACAGCGGCGGAAGGACTCGCGGCCGGACCGATCTCGATGCGATTTGTAGTGCCGGCTCGAGGAACCATTGTGAAGACGGTAGGAACGAGGAAGGACGTAGATCTGCCCGCCGAGGCGGTGCGCTCAGCAAGGTTCGTGCACACCGGAGGATCCGGAGCGCTGAAGGTGGATGCGGACATGCCGAAGGAGACAATGCTGGATGTAATCCCCTTCGGCGCGCAACAGCAGCCGTGAGTGGACGGGTGGCGCCGAGAATCAGGGCAAGGAATTCCAGAAAAAACCGAGATTGCGTGAGACGTGATCCCGGGGGATTTTATCTCTTCAATTACTAAGATGGGGGAACGGGCGCGTGGCCAGTACGAAATTAGCGGAAAGATTGCGGGCGCGGCGGCGGAATGAGCGTAGACTGAAGTTACTATGGAAAAGATGGCGGGATTTCAATCGGTTGCGCGCAACAACGGATTTGTGGATGTGGAAGAGGCGGATGAAGGAACGGTTTTGTGGTTGAGACGGCCGACAGCCAACGCAGAAGACCGCATGTGCATCGACAGCGTGACGAACAGCGCGACGGTGTTCTGGGCGACCATCCCGTGGAAGATCAACTCGAAGACGTTTCGCGTGGCCGCGGCGATGGAAGAGTGGCTTATGGTGATGGCGAAACCGGCGGTGGCTGCAAGCAAGTAATGATGGTTGGTGGCGGACGAATGGACATTGCTGCGTTTAGGTTGAGATCCTTCGTCGCAAAGTACGCTCCTCAGGATGACAGGTTTTTGAAGGCGGATGGATTGGGAGACGTGGCGGGACCGTGAAAGCGGCGACAAGTTGCCGCAGTCCAAAGCGGCTGACATGAAGGTCAGCGCTACACAGACCGCACTCCAAAGGCAGGCCGCGTAAGGCGCGCTTACAGGACGAATGACGATGTCAGGCGACGGTGAAGTAGGTGGTGTAGGGTTCGTTGTTGATGGCGGTGAAGGGTAGGAATTTTTGTGGTCCGGCGGGAGCGGCGGCTTGCCAGGTGTTGTTCGCGGATTTCTGGGCGGAGAGAAGATCGTTGCGGTTGACGGACTTGTCGGTGGGTCGAATTCCAAACAAAACGAGCGGGCCGTAGAGGAGAGCGACGGTATTGGTGTGTCGCTTGTCGAGCGGCTCGAGGCGGGTGCGGAGAGGGAGGTCGAGCTCGATACGGTCACCATCCGTCCAGAGGCGCGAGAGGGAAGCGAAGGTGCCGGGGACGAGGCGATCGGAGAGTAAGCGGCCGTTCATGGAGAGAGTGGCGCCTTCGGCCCAGGCGGGGATGCGGAACTTGAAAGGAAAATCTTTGGGGGCGGAAGCGCACACGGTGAATTGGATGGTGGACTCGAACGGGTAGTTGGTCGCCTGTTCGAGAGAGAAGCGCGCCCCGTCCTGGATCCAGCGAAGAGTGGAAGGGATGTAGAGATTCACGTAGACGCTGCGGTCGCTGCGGAAGTAGGCGCTGATGCGATAGTCGGCGGCGATCTGTGGCAAGGTGCCGGAGCAGCAGGGCCAGGTGGCTTCCTTGTAGATTTTTTTCGCGTTGAAATTGTTGTCGGCGTAATAAAAGGCACGGCCGTCGGGCATGAGCGGCTTGGCGCCGAGGATGGTGTTGCACATGATGCGTTCCATGGAATCGCCATAGCGGGAATCGCGGGTGACGCGGAGAAGATAGCGCGTGAGTTTGAAGTGCGCATAGGCGCCGCAGGGAGTTTCGAAGCTGGCGTGCGTGTTGGTGAGGCTTTTGAAGAGGTCGTCGGAGTCGGGGGCGCGAAGTTGTTCGTCGGGTCCCCAGCCGCCGGTAGCGTAGCTTTGCGCGAGCAGAAAATCGAAACCGTTCCTGGCGGCGAGGAAATGTTTCTTGCTGCCAAGGGTGAGGTAGGCCTGCATGGCGGAGCAGAGCGAGTTGACGTGGCTGTAGGCGTGGCGTCCCGCAAGATTGCTGCGGCCTTCGGAGAGCGGTGTGTAATAAATGTCGTCGAGATATTGCTGGCCGAGGGATTTGTAGCGGTTGCCGGCACCGCGCTGGTAGGCGAGGAAAAGATTTTCGGAGATGGTGTAGGACTCGTCCCAGGTGTACAGCTCGTCGGTGCCGGGGCGCCAGCTGACACCGTGCTCGACAGCGGTTTTGGGGAGTTCGGGGAGGGCGACGTCGGTGGTGTGGTTGAGAATGGCGAAGGCGTTGGGATCGTGGACGTAAGTGTGGGAATCGATGAGGGCGCAGACGAATTTATCGTAGCAGTAGGCGGGGAAGCGATTGTTCTTGTAGAACTCCGGCGTGATGGTTTTGGCGTAGAGGCGGTTGAGGCGGAGAACTTTTTCGCGAGTGGCGGGATCGCCGGTGATGGCGTAATCGCGGGCGAGCGCGGAAATCCATTGGCCAAAGAGGCAAGCGGGAGCGAAGCCGGTATCGCCGTGCTGGAAGTGGAAGCCGGGGACGTATTCGTACCAGCCGCCAAGTTCGTCGCCGGGAGCGGGCTGGCCAGCCATGGCGCGAAGCGGCTTGAGGAGACTGTCGTCGCTGAGGCCCATGAGGACAGAGTGGGTGTTGTGGAGTTGGTCTTCGTGGAGTTGAGAGTGGAGGGCGACATCGGCGTAGGTAAATTCCTGAAGCGGGTTGTGGTGAGCGAGGTCGGGGAGGTAGTGGGAGAGGCGGGCGCCGGCGAGTGCGGCTAGGGATGCAGTTTGGAGGAATTGGCGGCGGGTGGGCACGATGGTGGGCATTTGGAGTGGTCGGATTAATGATACGCGACAGGGATGTATCAGCAGGGTCAAATCGAAGAGAGATTCCGCGCTGCGGAGACTCCGTTCGGAATGGCGTGGCCAGGGTAAGCGCACTCTAAAGGTTAGTGCGTGGTTGAGCAACGGCGGAGATGCTACGGCACTGAGCATGCGGCGGTGGTGTCTAATGGAGGAGAGAGGTGTCGGAACGCGGAGACCTGCGCCGCGACGGTACCTGAGCGGCCCGCCTATGACGGAAGTTGGATTTTATCCCAGCCGAAAATTGAAGAAGAGGGGGAATGAGTATTTTGCGGAGCTGAATTTGTGGTCGTTCGCGGGAATCATGATGGTGTTACTGTTCATGTTCTTGGGTTCTGTCAAGCCTTATCACGATTACGTTCGCACCGACCGCGCTGCCGTAAGACATTTTATCCTTCTGCCTTTCGCGAATCGGGAAGATTCTATAAATATCTATGTGACTCGGGACGGAACACTTTTTTTTCAACAAGAAACGATTGTCTGTCGACGGCGTCGCCGGAAAAATTCGTGAATCCGTCCAAAGCGGCTCAGAGAGACGTGTGTATTTGTGGGTTGATGCAAAAGCGAAGTACGGAGACGTGAAGGTAGTGCTGGACGGCGTGCGGGACGCGGGGATTGAGAAGGTGGCGCTGCTGGTAGAGCAGCAGCGCTGATTGGTGAATTAGCGATTGGAGACGGCGTTGTAAGCGTAAAAGTGGCGACGGATCGCCCTTCGGCAAGCTCAGGGTAAACCGCACTGGAAAGGCTGGCGGCATAAAGCCGCCCCTACAAGAGTGATACGCGATTGTTTTACGGTGGGAGTGGAAAGAAGAGGAAAGAGGGATTCCTCACTCCGCTCGGAATGACGTGGCTTCTTTTGTGAATGGCGGATCGATGGTGCTGATGTTGCGGTGGAGATCCTTCGTCGCAGAAGGCGCTTCTGAGGACGACAGTCTCCTAGAGGCGGACGGATTGGGAGAAGTGGTGGGGTCGTAAAAGCGGCGATGAATCGCTCTTCGGCGACCTCTGGGTAGACCGCACTCCAAAGGCTGGCGGCATAAAGCCGCCTGTACAAGAGTGGCGTTCCCGGGGCGGGCACGATGTATCGTGCCCCTACGAAGGCGCTCGCGATGGCCAGTCTGGAGACTGGCCACTACACAAACGGCGGCACACGATGCGATATCGCGGACTTGGGGTCCAGCCCTTCGCGATGCTCAGGACAAGGGGTGCTGGACCCCCACGAATCATTGGGTTATTGGGCGACTTTCAGGGTCGCGGTTAGCGGCAGATCCTTGGAGGAAGAGCCGACATGGATTTTGTATTCGCCGGGGAGTTGGGCAAACGCGTTTTTCTGGGTGTCGAAGATCGAGAGACACAGCTCGTTCAACGGGAGGGAGACGACCTTGGATTCGCCTGGGGCGAGCGGGATGCGGTCCCAGGCGGCCAGGCGCTTGTAGGATTCACCGGAGGCGGAGGGAAGCTGCACGTAGACCTGGGCAATTTCGGCTCCGGGGCGGGGGCCGGTATTTTTGACGGTGAAGCTGACCAGCTTCTGTTTGTCATCCACTTTTGAATTCGAGTAGACAAAGGTGGTGTAGGAGAGACCGAAGCCGAAGGGGAAGAGCGGCTCCTTCTTTTCGGACTCGAACCACTTGTAGCCGACGCGATCGCCTTCGGTGTAGTTCACGTCGAATCCGGGAACTGGCTTGTGCTCTTGCGCCGCTTTCATGGCCAGAGCGAGGCCCGGAAGTTGCGGATGAGGAAGATCGGATTCGGACTTGGCGAAAGTGATGGGCAGTTTGCCGGACGGATTCACGTTGCCGAAGAGAATGTTGGCGATGGCCTGACCGCCACCGATACCGGGATACCACGCGGCGAGGATGGCTTTGACGTCGGCAACCCAGGGCATAAGGATGGTGGTGCCGGATTGGATGACGACGATGGTACGGGGATTGGCGGCGGCAACGGCTTTGACGAGCGCATCCTGATTATCGGGAAGCGCTAGGGGGAAATCGGCGTCCTCGGCGGTGAATTGATTCACAAAGACAATGGCGACTTCGGAAGATTTCGCGAGAGCGGCGGCAGAAGCAGGATCGGTACCGGGGTTGAATTCGACCTTGGCTTTGGGCGCGGCCTTGCGGATGAATTTCAACGGCGATGATGGGAACCACACGGGCTTTTGCCACTCGGCGGTGCCGGGCTTGTTGTCCAGCGCGTTACCGCCGGGCGAATCGACTTGCGCAGAGCCGCCGCCGGAGAGAACGCCGACGTCAGCATGCGAACCGATTACGGCGATGGAGCGGACCTTGTCGGCGGAAAGCGGCAGAGTCTTGTCAGAGTTCTTCAGGAGAACAGTGCTTTCTTCGGCGATCTGCTGGGCGTCTTCGAGGCCTTTGAACGGATCGACGACGCGGCGGGGCATGACGGGATAATCGATAACGCCCGCGGCGAACATGCTGCGGAGAATGCGGTGGACCATGTCATTGAGGCGGGCTTCGGGAACCTGGCCGGACTGCACGGCTTTCTTCAGTGCTTCACCGAAATACTCGGCTTGAGGCTGCTCCATGTCCATGCCGTGATTCGCGGCGTTTACGGTGGAGTGGGTGCCGTCCCAGTCCGAGACAACCCAACCTTTGAAGGCAAAATCTTTTTTCAGGACCTCACTGAGGAGGTAGTCGTTCTCGCAGCCGTAGACACTGTCAAATTTGTTGTAAGAGCACATGACGGCGGCGGGATCAGCGATGCCAAGAGCGATCTGGAAAGCCAGCAGATCGCTTTCGCGAGCGGCGCGTTTGTCGATGTGGACGTCGAGGACCATGCGGCCGGTTTCCTGGTCATTGAAGGCGTAGTGCTTGATGTCGCCCATGACGTGTTGCGACTGAACGCCCTTGGCGAGATTGCCGACGATGTTGCCGGCGAGCAGCGGATCTTCCCCAGCGTATTCCCAGTTGCGGCCGTTGCGCGGCTCGCGGGCGAGATCGACGCCACCGCCGATGGACATGTTGTAGCCCTGATCGCGGAGTTCGCGGCCAATGACTTCGCCGTAGAGATTGGCGGACTGAAGATTCCAGGTTGCGGCGAGAGCGAGGGGAGAAGGCAGCAACGTGGAATAGCGGGATTGGAGCGCGCCGAGGCGGACGCCGGTGGCGGAGTCGGCAAGGTTGATGTCGGGGATGCCGAGGCGATCGATGCCGGGGGTGTAGCCGGCGCCGAGATTGGAGCGTGGGGGGACGGGATCGCCCTCGCGGAGGACGCCCCAGCCGGCGCCGTGAACGAGCTGAATCTTTTCGTCGATGGTCATCTGGGCGATGACGAGATCGGCGCGCTGGTCGGGAGAGAGAGAGGTGTTCATCCAGGGCCGCGCAGCAGAGCCCGATTGCGCGAGGGTATTATGAGAAACAAAACGGATCGCAACGATCAAAAAAACGGCGACCGCAAACAGCACGAGGATTCGCTTAGCAGATTTGGAAGAGTCCATGATGCTCCTTGATTAGGGCCACCGCGAAGGTCGAGCGAAAAGCTGTTGCGAGAGTGCCGAGCAGCGACCCGATGCGGGAAGCGAAAGGCAAGAGCAACGATCGGGTAACGCGCGGAAGCTCCCTCGGGCATGCGGAAGCGCACCTTTAGTGTCGATCGTATAGAAGAATATCGATTTTGTAAATGGCATTTGCGGGCGGAGGCAAGGAATTACGGGACGATGATGCGGGATTGTTCGCGCTTGAGTTCCTGGGCCCCGGGGAACTGGCCGCGCAGGAATTCGATGAACTTGCGGGAGCGCGGGCGGCCGTTGGTGCGGAGAATGCCCATGCGAAAGAGGAAGACCAGGAGTTGAAAGATCTCGGAATCCTTGGGCGGGTGGACGGACGCGGCGGTGGATTGCTGTTTGATCTCGGCGAGGAAGGCGGAGAGGGCGTCGTAGAGTTCGCGCTGAACGGGGGCAGCCGGAGGCTGCTCGTAGACAATGCCGGAAGCGAGGGTTTTGTAGGCTTCGACGAGAGCGCGGAGAGCGGCAAGGACGTCGGAATCTGTAGCGGCGGATTGATTTGCGGCGAATTTGGCGATGGTGAAAGCGACGGCAGAGAGAAATTGGCCATGCACCTGGATGGTGTCGGAAGTAATGCGCACCTCGAGGAGCGGGGTGTCGGCGGCGAGAGCGCGGGGGTGCTGCTCCTCGTAGCGATGCGCGGAGACGAGGTAGCCGCAGTCGGAGGGGCAGTCGATGGTGACTTCGCGCTCGGTGCCGCAGCAGACGGCGCAGATTTTTTCCGCTTTGGCGGGGCAGAAACGGCCCGGCTTGCGTTTGTTGCAGATAGGACAGAGCACGAACGATCCCCTAGTGAACAAAAATCAGTTTAGATGCGGGGCAAGGGAAATAAGAGAGATTCCTCGCTCCGCTCGGAATGACAACCTGGCTTTGGGCGATTTCAAAACTGGCTAACCGACAGGATATCACGTCGTGATGACTTTATCGTGGAAGCGGCGCGCGGCGATGATCAGGAGCAGCGTGCCCATAACGAAGAGAGCAAGCGCATCGGTCCAAAGATGAACCCAGCCGGCACCGCGGAGGATGATGCCGCGAGTGATGTTGATGAAGTAGGTGGCGGGAACGAAGTAGCTGAGGATGTAGAAGAATTTGGGCATGGTTTCGCGGGGGAAGATGTAGCCGGAGAAAAAGATGCTGGGAAGAATGGTGAGGAAGGCAAGCTGCATGGCGTGAGCCTGGGAAGTGGCTTTGCTGGAAATGAGGATGCCGAGGGAGAGGGAGACGAAGATGTACGGTAGAGAAAGAAAAGCGAGCAGAAAGACGCTGCCATGGATAGGAACGCTAAAGAGGAAGCGCATGGCGGTAACGATCATGGCGAGCTCGAAGAAGCCGATGCCGAGATAAGGGAGCAGCTTGCCAAGGAGCAGGCCCATGGGGCGAACGGGAGTGACGAAAAGCTGCTCGAGGGTGCCGCGCTCTTTTTCGCGGACGATGGAGAAAGCGGTGAGGAAGGTGGTGACGTTGAGGAGCAGCACGGCGGTAAGGCCGGGAAGAAAGAAATTCGGGGAGCGGGAGTCGGGATTGAAGAGAATCTTCGGGCGCATCTCGACAGCGAAGGAGGCTCCGCTGTTGGCGAGGACGCGGTGCAGAGATTCATCCAGGCCGACAGCGGTGGTGACGTTGATGGCTTGCCCGGCGACGGAGGAATCAGAGCCATCGATGAGGACGAGGACTTGCGCGGGCATCTGGTGGAGGAGTTTGTCGGAATAGTCGACGGGGATCTTGATGCCGACGCGGCATTTTCCGGAAATGATGGCCTCGTTGAGGTCGTGATCGTTGTTCACGTAGCGGTAGATGCGGAAGGTGTCGGAGTTTTTGAGGCGATCGAGGAGTTCGCGGGATTCGCGGCGGCCGTCGGCATTGTAAACGACGGTGTTGATCTGGCGAATGTTGGTGTCGATGCCGTAGCCAAGGAGAAACATCTGCAGGATGGGAATGATGAGAGAGAAGAAAAGCGTGGCGAAGTCGCGGCGGACGTGGAGCGTCTCCTTGTAGAAGACAGCGCCGAAACCGCGGAAGGGATTAAGCATGGGGCGCCTCCGGAGCAGCTACAGCTTGTTCGGATTGATGGCGGGAAGTAAGGTCGACGAAGACGTCTTCGAGTGAAGGAGCGAGCGGGCGAATTTCGGCGACAACGACGCCCTGCTTGCGAAATTGATCGCGGAGATGATCGAGGTCCAGGTGGTCATCGATGAGCGCGTGGACAGATTGGCCGAAAATGGTGGTGCTGCGAATGCCGGGAATAGTGCGCGCGACGCGAAGGGCTTGCGTGACATGAGGGGCGGAAATTTCTACGCGATAGGTGCCCGGAGGATTCACTTCGGGAAGCTCGCGGAGATCATCGGGCGTGCCATCGGCGATGACTCTACCGAAATAGATGTAAGCGACATGGCTACAGCGTTCCGCTTCGTCCATGTAATGGGTCGTGACGAAGAAGGTGATGCCGTGGCCGGAAAGATCGAAAAGCAGATCCCAGAGTTGGCGGCGCGCGACAGGGTCGATGCCGGCGGTGGGCTCGTCGAGGAAGATGAGCTTGGGTTCGTGGAGCATGGCGCAGCCGAGGGCCAGGCGCTGCTTCCAGCCGCCGGAGAGTTGCGCGGCGAGGCGCTTGTAATAGGGAGCGAGGCCGTTGAGCTGGACGATATCGTCGATGCGGCGGCGAAGATTTTGCGGGTCGAGGCCGTAGATGCGTCCGTAGAAGGTGAGATTTTCTTCGACGGTGAGATCGGAGTAGAGGGAGAAATTCTGAGACATGTAGCCGATGTTTTCGCGGACACTCTCGGGATCTTTGCGAACATCGATGCCCTGCACGTTTGCGTAGCCGGAGGAAAGAGGAAGAAGACCGGTGAGCATTTTGATGACAGTGGTTTTGCCGCTGCCGTTGGGGCCGAGGAAGCCGAAGATCTCGCCCTTCTGAACGGTGAAGCTGACATCGTTGACGGCGGTGAAATTGCCGAAGCGGCGGACGAGGTGTTGCGCGGTGATGGCGGTGTTGTCTGTCGTGGGCATAATTGATTAACTCGCGGACGAGAGCTTGACGTCGGCAGCCATGCCGGCAAGAACGCGGTGGGAAGAGTCTTCGATGCGGACCTTTACGCCGAAGACCTGGTGGACGCGTTCTTCGCGGGTCTGCACGTTGCGGGGAAGAAATTCGGCCTGCTGGTTGATCTGCTCGACGACACCGGAGAAGGATTGATTGGGGAAGGAGTCCACGCGGATTTCGGCTTTCTGGCCGATCTTGACGCGGCCGATTTCTGTTTCCGGGATGTAGATGCGGACGTAAATCTGGTCGCGCTCCAGGAGCGTGGCGATGGGCGTGTTGGGAGCGATGAGATCACCGGGGCGGACGTCGAGGACTTCGACGGTAGCGTTGGAGGGGGCCACGACTTCACGCTCACGGAATCGCGCCTCGTCGTAGGCAAGAGCGGCGCGGGCGGCGGCAATGTCTTCGGGGCGGCTGCCGTGTTCGAATTTTTCGAGAGTAGCCTGCGTCTGGCGGTAGCGGGCTTCGGCAGCGGCGATCTCCTCGGGACGGTAACCACGTTGTAGTTCATCGAATTTGTGCTGCGCGTTTTGTTTCTGCGCCAGAGCCATCTTCCAGTTGGCTTCGGCGGTGTCGCGCTGCTGCTTGGAGACGAGATCTTTCTGCGCGAGGGCGTCGTAGCGCTGGAAGTCAAGATGAGTGCGGACCTCGTCGGCAGTGGCGCGATCCAGTTCGGCCTGGGCGGCAGCAATGTCTTCCTTGCGGTAACCGTTCTGGCGTAACTCGTAATCGGCTTTGGCTTGCGCGGCAGAGGCGCGAGCTTCGGCAATTTCTTCGGGGCGGAACCCGCGCTCGGCTTTGACGGCGTTGGCGCGGGCTTCGGCGAGGGAAGCGGCGAGTTCCTTGTCGTCAAAGGTGATGAGCACCTGACCAGCCTCGACGGAGTCACCTTCGCGGACGAGAATTTTGTCAATGCGGCCGCCGACTTTGGAACCGACGCGGATGTTACGGGCTTCCACGGTGCCGGAGCCGGTGAGGCCGGATTCGTGATGGAACCAGCCCATGGAGTAGGCGGCGACAGCGGCCACCGCGATGAGGATTAGAAGGATGAGGATGCGTTTGCGATTCATAACATGTCCTTAGAAGAAGAGCGGAACCGACGCGGCCGTTGTATTGGTTACGACGCGAAACTCCGAATGGTTACGGGGCGCCAATCCGGACCAAATCACTTCCATCGCCGACTCGATGCGAGAGGGTAGAGAGGCGTCGCCATAGAGCGACCAGATCAGGAGCGTGCCGAAAATGGTCTGGCGAAAAACCAAGGCGATGGCCATGGCGGGCAAGTCGTTGCGGATCTCCCCGCGTGCCTGCCCCAGTTCGATCATCTCGGTGTGGAGAGCGAGCACGCGGTCTTGAAGATCAAGCATGGCCTGGCGCACCGGTTGATTCGAGAGAAAAGCCAGGAGAAGAACGCGGATGATATCGGGATTGCGAATGGGTTCGACGGTCATGAGCGAAACGAGAGAGCGGAAAAACTGGCGGAGAAGAGTGTGTTTCTCGCGGGCTTCGTCGACAGCAAAGCGGAGCCGCGAGATCTGCATTTCGGCGAAGGCAAGGAGGATGTGATCCTTGCTGGGGAAATAATTAAAGAAGGTACCCTTGCCGACATCGGCGGCGTTGGTGATGTCTTCCACGGTGGTTTCGGCAAAACCTTTTCTGGAAAAGACATCGAGAGCGGCGCGGAAGATGCGCTCGCGAGTTTCCGCGGAACGGCGAGAGCGGCGGTCGGAAGAGAGGGGAGAGGTAGCCACGATTGACCTCCATTCATAAATGACTATTAGTCATTTATGCGTATTTGTCAAGTGAAAAACGAAGGGCTCCGGATGTACCGGAGCCCGCGTAACCTACTTAAATTGTGTGAAATGGAAGAGGTTTGAAGTGGTCGGCTAGATTTCCTTGCTGCTAGACTTGTTCTTGGGCGACTTCTTGTTGAGGTAGGAGATGAATTTCTGACCGGAGGCGGGAACCGGAACCGCTCCCTTGAAGACGATGTCCGAGGCGCTGGCGTCCTTCTTGTAGACCTTGAAGTTGGCGCCGTTGTCGGGGCGCACGGTGGAGCCGGCAAGAGAGACGCCGGCGAAGAGTCCGCGAGCGCGCGAGTAAGAGAGAATTTCGGCGCGCATGGTGACATCGGTGGAGGCTTCGGCGGTGCGGCCCTTGGGGCCGGCGGCAGCGGAGGCGTCAGCGCCAAGCTTGACCTTGCTGCTGAGAATGGCTTTTGCGCCGCGTTCATTCATCACCAGGAGAACGAAATCGGTGGCTTGGCCGCCGATCTGGAATCCGAAGCTTCCGCCTTCGAGGGCCATCATCGTGGGGGCGCTCCAGGGACCGGAGAAATTCTCGCCGGTGCGGCAGGTCATGGCGCCGCGGCCATAGCTGCCACCAAAAATAAAGGCGGCTTTGACGACCGAGGGATAAACGATGACGCAATCGGCCTTGTCGATGAGGTCCTGGGGGATGTCATCGGGGATGTCCATGATTTCCTGAACAACGAGGCCGCAGTTCTCGAGGCGGCCATTTTCTTTTTTGTCGTCGGCCGGGAGTGGTGGGGCAAGAAGAGCCAGAGTCAGGACAAATGGAAGAAACTTTTTCATTCGATTTCATCTTCTCCGATCAGCAAATCTGGTGGTGCAAGCTCAAAATGACATTGGACGCAGAAGCAGCGCGGGAGGTGATCCGGGTAGAGCCGCGCTTCCCTCCGCACGCGTGGCGACGAATGGGAGAGCCCCCACAGATTTCGAATATACTGGCAGACCACAGATTTTGCCAATAGAGGATTTATGAAAGGGAAGTGGAACGGGACGGCGCAGTGGGTGTTGTGGGTGTCGTTATTGGCGAGCGCCGGCGGATTTTGTGGTGTGGCGCGGTGCCAGCAAGCGGAAAACGGCAGCGTCGCGGCAGCTGCAGCTAGCCCCGCAGCGGCATCGATGCCGGCATCCGCGCGATTTGCGATGCGGGCCGAGCAGCTGGTACAGGCGGCGCCGGTGGATAAAGGCGAGTGGGGACTGCTGGTGGCGGATGGAACGACCGGCGAGACGTTATATGAGAAGAATGCAGACAAATATTTCGTGCCGGCTTCGAACATGAAGCTGTTGACGACGGCGCTGGCGCTGGACACGCTGGGAACAGATTACCGCTTCCGGACCACGATCGAGACGAATGGAGAATTGCAGGGGGACGGGAAGCTGAATGGGGATCTGTTTTTTGTGGGGCGGGGAGATCCGAATCTGTCGAACCGGAAATTCCCGTTCGATGTGAAGGAAGAGTTCGACGGGCCGCCAGAACGGGTGTTGGCGGAGATGGCGGATACCGTGGTGGCGCACGGGTTGAAGGAGATTAACGGCAACATCGTGGGGGACGACAGCTATTTTCCGCGCGAACGCTATCCGGACGGGTGGGAAATCGACGACATGGTGTGGGAGTACGGCGCGGCCATATCTGCGATTGTGGTGGACGACAACACCGTGACACTGACGCTCACGCCGGGAGAAAAGGCGGGCGACCTGGCGCAATGGGTGGTGGAGCCGGCGACCTCGGAATTTGCGGTGAAGAGCGAAGTGACAACGGTGGGGGTGAAGGAAAAGGGAGATTTGAGGCTGACACGGGAGCCAGGGTCGGGAGTGGTGACGTTGACGGGAACGATTGCGGCAAAGAGCGCGCCGCGCAAGCTGGTGCTGGCGATCCAGGAACCGGCGCAACACGCGGCGGAACTCCTGGCGCGGTTATTGGCGCAGCGCGGGGTGAAACTAGACGGAAAAGTGCGGGCGCAGCACGAACCGGACGAGGCGGGGTCGACGAGGGTGGTGTTGGCGGAGCACCTATCGGTACGGCTGGGAGATTCCGTGAAGCTGGTGAACAAAATCAGCCAGAATCTGCATACGGAAGTGTTGTTGCGGACGGCGGTGCGGCAGAACGGCCGCTGGACGGATCCCGACGATGTGCCGAAATTCGCGCAGGAGTTTTACGCGAAGGCGGGGATTGGCCAGGACGACGTGGTGCAGACGGACGGATCGGGACTGTCGCGACACGACATGGTGACGCCGCGCGCGTTTGTGACTTTATTGATGTACGCGCAGAAGCAGCCGTGGTTTGGCGAGTATTATGCGTCGTTACCGGTGGCGGGTGTGGATGGCACGTTGAACGAGCGAATGAAGAGCACGGGAATCGCGGGCAGGATTCACGCGAAGACGGGATCCGTGGCGCACGTGCGGACACTTTCGGGATTTGCGGAGACGCCGGGAGGGCGGCGGCTGATTTTTTCGTTCTTGAGCAACAACGAGAACGTGAAGAGCCACGAAGTGCACGATGCGATTGATGGGTTGTGCGTGGCAATGATGGAAGAGCTGGATGAGAAGAGAGAAGCAACGAAGCAATGACATGATGAGAAAAACGGGCGGAGAGAGCAGCGAATGATTCGCGAGAAGATCGTGACTGTTTTTGGGAGTTCGCGGCCGGAAGTGGGGGACGCGGATTACGAAGAGGCGCGGGCACTGGGCGAGGCGCTGGCGAAACGGGGGTTGGCGGTGTGCACGGGAGGTTACGGCGGAACGATGGAGGCCGCATCGCACGGAGCGAAGGAAGCGGGAGGAAAGACGTACGGGGTGACGGCGGAATTTTTCGGGAAGAAGCCAAACACCTGGGTGGACGTAGAAGTGCGAAAGAAGACGTGGGACGAGAGGTTATTCACGCTGATCGAGATGGGCGACGGATTCGTGGCGTGCAAGGGCGGGACGGGGACGCTGCTGGAGCTGGCGGTGGTGTGGGAGATGCTGAACAAGGGCGTGATGGCGAGGAAGCCGATGGTGGCGCTGGGGAATTTCTGGCGGCCGATCCTGGACCGCGTGAGAGAAGTGGAGCAGGGCCCAAAGAATAGGAGTGGGTCGCGCGTGTGGGGCGAGGCGAATGGAGAGTTGGTACAGGTGGCGGGGAGCGTGGAGGAAGCGGTGAAGTATTTGGGTGAGAAGTTGCTGACGGGGAGAGTGGAGAAGTACAAGAGCGAGCAGGCGTAAAAACCGGGAAAGTAAAAAAGTGAAACAGTAGAAGAGTGGAACAGTAAAAACCGAGAGCAAGCGGTATCGGGTGCAAGGCAGAGGCGTATAAGGTACAAAGTGAAAGGTGCAAAGTTAAGAGCGGAAGATGGCGAGGCGGGCGGAAGAGATACTGGAGTTTGACAAGCTGCGGGAGCTGCTGCGGCTGAGGACGACGTGCGCGCTGGGGCGGAAAGCGATTGACGCTCTGGAGCAGCGGCGGAATCGCGAGCCGCTGGAGCGCGCGTTTGCGTTGATCCGCGAGGCGCGGGAGTGGCTGAGGCTGGGACGCGAACTGGGATTTGGGGCGCTGGCCGATCCGGAAGGATGGATGGCGCGGCTGGATTTGCCGGGCGGAGTGCTGGAACCGGCGGATTTTCTGGACGCGGCTTCGCTGCTGGAGGCGACGGCGTGGTTGCGGCAGCAGTTTCGCGAGGAGGCGGCGAAATTCCCGTTGCTGGCGGCGCGGTGCGCGAAGTTGGCGGACTTTAAGGACACGCAAGCAGCGATCCGGCGATGCATTTTGCCAAATGGAGAGATTAGTGACGATGCGTCGAGCGCGTTGCGGCGGATTCGCGCGAGCATCCAGCAGACCCGGGATTCCATTCAAAAAACACTGAAACAGATTCTGCGTTCGCGGAATGCGGAATCGGGCGAAGACTACGTAACCTTGCGGAACGACCGGTTCGTGATTCCGGTGCGGTCGGAACACCGAAGAAGCGTGCAGGGCGTGGTGCACGGAGCGAGCGCGACAGGACAGACGGTGTTTGTTGAGCCGTTTGAGACGGTGGAAATCAACAACCAGCTGGTGCAACTGGCGGAAGACGAAGCGGCGGAGATCTTCCGAATATTGAAAGAGCTAACGGACGGGCTGCGCGCGATGCAGGGGCCATTGCAGATGGCGGCGGGGACGATTGCGGAATTGGACAGCGTGTTTGCGCGGGGAAGATTCGCGCGGGATTTTGACGCGTGCATGCCGGAATTTTCCGATGCAGGCGAACTGAAGCTGGAAGCGGCGCGCCATCCGGTGCTGGAAGACAAGCTGCGGAAGGAAGAGCGGGCGATTGTGGCGATGTCGTTGGCGCTGGGCGGTGAGGAGCGCGTGCTGGTGATCAGCGGGCCGAACACGGGCGGAAAAACGGTGGCGTTGAAGACGACGGGACTGGCGGCGCTTTCGGCACAAGCAGGAATTCCGGTGGCGGCGCAGCGGGCGGTGCTGCCGCTGTTTGAGCGCGTGCTGGTGGATATTGGCGATGAGCAATCGATCGCGGCGGATCTATCGACATTTTCCTCGCACATGCTGAATCTGAAAAGCATGCTGGCGGAGGCGACGCCAAATTCGCTGGTACTGGCGGATGAAATGGGGACGGGGACGGCTCCGGAAGAAGGGGCGGCGCTGGCGGAAGCGTTGCTGGAAGAGTTTCGGAAGAAGAAATGCTTTGTGCTGGCGACGACGCATCATGACCGGCTGAAGGCGTATGCGTCGACAACGCCAGGTGTGGTGAACGCGGCAGTGGAGTTTGACGATGTGAACTTGCGGCCGACGTACCGGCTGATGGTGGGCGTGCCGGGCGGGTCGAGCGGAATTGCGATTGCGAAGCGGTTGGGACTGGCGAAGGAGATCATTGAGCACGCGCGATCGTTGATGACGCCGGAATCGGAAGAGGCGGCGGAGTTGATTGCGTATTTGCATCGAAGCCGCGACGAACTGGACCGCTTGCGCGTGCAGATGGCGGAGGAGCAGCAGACGCTGGAACGCGAGCGCGCGAAATTGCGGACGGAGTGGGTGGAGCGGCAGAAAACACGGATCGCGGAGTTGGAAGCGAAGTTCGGGGAGATGCAGAAGCGGTTCGAAGAAAATGTGGGGCGCGTGGTGGAGTCGGTGAAGGAACGGGAGCTGCGCGCGCAGATGGAGAAGGCGGCGCGGCGGAAGTTGCAGGAAGCGCGGGGGGAAGCGAAGGAGGAATTGAATGCGGCGGTGGTGCAGACGATTTCCGAGTCGCAGGCGGATCTGGGAGTGAAAGCGGAGTCGTTGGAGAAAGTAAGCGCGGCGGCGCTGCAGCCGGGAGTGAAAGTGCGGGTACGCGGATTTAATAAGTCGGTGATCTTGCGGCGTGTGGATGGCGGATCGGCGGAGATTGAAGCAGGGCCGTTGCGCATGAAGGTGGCGGTGAAGGAGATTACGGCGATCGAAGAGGCGGCGAAGACGATGGGGCCGTCGAAGAGAGAGAATGTGACGGTGAGTGCGCGGTCGACGGAGGGCGGGTCGACGGGTGAGATTAATGTGATTGGGATGACGGTGGAAGAGGCGAGCACGCGGGTGGATAAGTTTCTGGATGAGGCGGCGCTGGCGAGTTTGCCGCGGGTGAAAATTATTCATGGCCACGGGACGGGAGCGCTGCGCAAGGGGCTGGGAGAGTTTTTGAAAACGCATCCATTGGTGGAGGATTTTCAGTTTGAGAGCGAGGAGCATGGGGGGAAGGCGATTACGGTGGTGGATTTGAAGAGCTAGGCTGGCGCAGGGAGTTGTGTGGTGTTCACGGTGAGGCGAGGACTGGCGCGACTGTTGCCGTGGTCCCTCCGGTCCGCGCTAGCCCCTCGACTCCGCCGAGGGTAAACAAAGTGCGCTGGCGCTCCGGTCGGGATGACAGGTTCTTGGTCGTGGGATAGTTTGGAAGAACACGGGAAGGTCGCAAAAGCGGCGATGAATCGCCGCACTCCAAAAATGGCGGAAGCGGGATCATTTGCGGATCGGGTGAAACAGCAGGCGGATATTGTCCGGGTCATCGGGGAATACGTGCGCCTGAAGAAGAGCGGGCAGAATTTCACGGGGTTGTGTCCGTTTCATGGAGAGAAGACGCCGTCGTTCGCGGTACATCCGGTAAAACAGATTTTTCATTGTTTCGGGTGCGGCAAGGGCGGAGACGTTTTCACATTTGTAATGGAAATGGAGAAGTGCCCGTTTCCGGAAGCGGTGCGGGTGGTGGCGGAGAAATGCGGGATCGCGATTCCCAAGCCGAAGGAACGCTCGCCGGAGGAGCGGAAAGAGAACCAGCAGCGCAGCGTGCTGATCGAGATGCACCGCGAGGCACAAACATTTTTTGTGAAGCAACTGGAGACGACGGCGGAAGGGCGAGCGGCGCGGGCGTACCTGGAGGATCGCGGATTGGATGCGGAGGCGATCGGGAGATTCGGGATTGGGTACGCGCCGGCCGGCGGGGATGCACTGCTGCGATTCTTCAAGACCAAGTACGCGGAGAAATTGCTGGGGGAATCGGGGCTGGTGTCGCGAGACCAGAGCGGGCGGCTGTTCGACCGGTTCCGGCGGCGGATTACGTTCCCGATCGCGAACGAGTCGGGAAAAATTGTGGCGTTTGGCTGCCGCGCGCTGGGAGATGATCAGCCGAAGTATTTGAACTCGCCGGAAACGCCGATCTATTCGAAGAGCAACGTGCTGTACCACATGGATCGCGCAAAGGATGCGATTCGCCGGCAGGACTTCGCGATTCTGGTGGAAGGGTACATGGACGCGATCGCGGTGGCGCGAGCGGGGATCAGCAACGTGGTGGCGAGTTGCGGAACGAGTTTGGCGGAGCCGCAGATCAAGTTGCTGGGACGATTCACGAAACGCGTGATTGTGAATTACGACCCGGATGCGGCGGGGCAAGCGGCGACAGAGCGGTCGATTTCGCTACTGCTGGAAAATGATTTTGAGGTGAAGGTGCTGGCGCTGCCCGCAATCGGAGATAAAAAAGCGGATCCGGATTTGTACATACGGGAGAAGGGCGCGGACGCGTATATCAAGGCGCTGAAGGAATCGCCGCCGTACGTGGATTACCTGATTGCGCGAGCGCGGCAGATGGATCTGACCAGCGGCGAAGGGAAACTGCGCGCGGTGAATTTCCTGTTGCCGTACGTGCAGAAGATTCCCAACCGGATTTTGCGATCGGAGTGGGCGACGCGAATTTCGCAGCAATTGCGGATTGATGAGCCGGTGTTGCGGGCGGCGCTGACGAAGGCGGTGGCGGAGCGGCGCAGCGAGGTGAAGACGCAGCCGGAATTGGTGGGAAAGGCCGCTAAGCCGATCGAGCGGCGGTTGATCCGCATGCTGGTGGAGGCGGAGGGATTCCGGAAGGAACTGGCGCAGCGGCTGCAGCAAAGCGGACTTTATCAGGGATTGGAGACCGAGAAGGTGTTTGCGGCGTTAATTGTGGCGGGGCTGTCGGACCAGTCGATGCAGGCGACGGAGATTGGGGCGCTGCTGCCGGACCGGGACCGGCGAATGTTCTTTGAGATTCTGTTCGAAGATGCGCAAGAGGGGAGTTGGGAAGAGGCGGAGAGCTGTTTGGAAGCGCTGCGGGAAAGGCAGGTGGAAAGGGAACTGGCGCAGGTGCAGCGGGAGATTGAGAGCAACCCCACGGGAGTGGCGCTGCGCGAGCTTCTGGCACGGAAGCAGGAGTTGCTGAAGAAGCGTGCGGCGGGATAGGGGCGGGATGAGAAATTGGAAAGTCGAAAGTCGTTTAGCACTCGAACGTGTTGCGGGCGGTTTACGTTGAGATCCTTCGTCGCCCTTCGCTGGCGCTCAGGGCAAGCAGGATGACAAAGTCGTAGGATAGCGAGTAAGTCGGGGGTGAACCGTGATTCGATCGATGGTGTCGGATTGTCGGTATGGGTTACGGCAGCTGCGGAAGAATCCCGGGTTCACAGTGGTGGCGATTGCGGCGCTGGCGATTGGGATTGGCGCGACCACGGGTGTATTTGGCGTGGTGAATGCCTTGCTGCTGCGATCGTTGCCGCTTCGTGAGCCAGGGCGGCTGGCGGTTCTTCAAAATTTCCTTCCACCTCATGACAGCGTGAAACAGTTTTACCCTTGGCGGCAGCAAAGTACGTATCTGGCCGATGCCGCGCTGGTGGAAGAATTCGACGTGAACCTGAACGGGGAGCGCACTGCGAGGCGGGCGCACGTGGCGCAGGTGTCGGGGAATTTTTTCGCGGTACTCGGTACACAGCCAATCCTGGGACGTGGATTCGCTCCGGAAGATGATGTCGACGGAACGGGGTGGGGATTGCCGGGACGAAATGCCGTGGCGGTGATCGGCTATGGACTGTGGCAACAACTTTTCGGGGGTGACCCGAGAATTCTGGGCGTGACGATCCGGGTGGACGGAAATCCGCTTACAGTTGTTGGCGTGGCACCACCGGGATTCGATTACCCGGGGAAGGTGGTGGTGTGGAAGCCTGCGGCGTTCAGCAGTGGCAACAACGGCTGGCAGACCATCGCGCGATTGAAGACGGGTGTGACCTGGGAGCGGGCGCGCGCGGCATTTGCGGTTGAGGTGGCGCGATTGTCAGCTGAAGCAAAGACCATCGAAGATTTTCGTTTGCGGCCGAGAATGATGTCGCTGCAGGAGGGACTGGCAGGCCCGGTGAAGAACGCTTCGCTGGTATTCCTGGGCCTGATGATGCTGGTGCTGATGATTGCGTGCACGAATGTGGCGAATCTACTGATCACGCGCACCCTGGACCGACTCCCGGAATTATCGATACGGTCGGCATTGGGAGCAAGCCGGGGCAGGCTGGCGCGGCAATTGCTGACGGAGTGCCTGCTGCTGTCGTTCCTGGCGACAGCTGCGGGATTGCTGGTGGCGTATTGGACGACGACGCTCGCCGCGAAGGTCGAGCCGCCGCCGCTTGGCGCAGTGTCCTACTCGATTCTGGATGGGCGGGTGCTGGCGTTTACAGTGATGGTGTCAGTGGCAACGGCGCTGGTGTTCGGCGTGTTGCCGTCGTTGTATGCGGGGCGCATGGCCGATCTGCGTGCGCGGAGTTTTGGCGGGGCCGGCGGGTCGCGTGTGGTTCGGGAAGTTCTTGTCGGCGCTCAGGTGATGCTGACGATGATCTTGCTGGCGGGGTCGGTTTCGGTGGGCCGCGCGTTCGTGCACTTGATGGGAATGGACCGCGGCTACGAGGTAAAAGGCATCGTGACCGTGAGCGTATCCTTGGAGGGAACGACGCACCAACTGGAGAAGCGGCAGCTTTCTTATTTCGAGGAAGTGCTGGATCGGGTGCGTGAGATTCCCGGCGTTCGCAGCGCCAGCGCGACGGAATTTTTGCCGCTCTACGCTTCGGGATTCGTCGGTGGACCGTTCGGCGTGGATGGGCGTACGGCGAAACTGAATTCCACGATGGTCCCGGTTCTTTCGGGGTATTTCGAGACGATGGGCGGACGGCTTCTCTGCGGACGCGAATTTACGGATGCGGAAGTGCGCGCGGGCGCGAAGATTGCCGTGGTGAATGAACGATTCGCGGCCGGATACGGCAAGCCGGAAGAAGTGGTGGGGCATCAGTTGACGATCGAGGGCAATGCGCCGCGGAAGATTGTGGGCGTGATAAGGGGCATGGAGTACGAAACCGATCCCTCGATGGTGAACAGCAATCAAGTATTCATACCGTCGGAGAGTCCGGGGAGTTTCTTTTCCACGTTTGTGGCGCGCGTGGATGGGCGCGCGGCGGATCATCTAACGGAAATTCGCGACGCGATCCAGTCGGTGGATCCGCAAGTTCCGGTATTCGGGGTGAAGACGATGGAGCAGCGGCTGGACGAGGTGTTCGCGGGGCCAAAGTTTTACCGGACGGCGGCGTGGATTTTCGCTGGGTTCGCGGTGCTGTTGGCGTTGATCGGGATTTATGGAATCGTTTCCTACGGTGTGGTGCAGCGGATGAGGGAAATGGGGGTGCGCTTGGCGCTGGGGTCGACGCCGATGGGGCTGCGAAGGATGCTGTTGCGGCAGAGTCTGATGATTGTGGCGGCAGGAGCAATTTCTGGAATCGCCAACGCGAGGCTGACGGGGCGTTTTCTCGAGAGCCTGGTTGAGGGGGCGAAGTCCGTGGATTGGGTGAGTGCAGCGTGGGTGGTGGTGTCTTTTGCGGTGGTGGCGTCGGCGAGTGTGTGGGCGGGAACGCGGCGGATTTCGACGATGGAGATTATGGAGGTTCTGAGGGCGGATTAACGGATCGAGGACGCGATGTATCGTGTCCCTACGGGCTGGCGGACGGACTTAAGCAATAGTGCAAGGCCGGAGCCGTACACGCAGTCCAAGGAAGGCTTTGACTTTAGTGGCGTAAGGCGTGTAACGTAAAAGGGTTGCGCGGGAAACGGATTCGCTCGCCCCGGCATCTATAGTAGTGTCTTGCGATGCAGGGGTTCGTTCCGCGGAATCGCGGCAGGCGGGCAGCGTGCGGCGGCAAGAGAGACAGGGCACGGCGCATAAGGTTTTCACGAAAAAATCGAGATTCATGCGGAGGATCAATGAATCCTCCTTACGCCCATTGCGGGCTTTCTCGCTGTAATTCGTGTGGACGATGCGGGCGACGGTGACGTTCGCGCAAGAAACGAGAAATTGAGAAGAGTGGGAGGAGTGCAGTGGCGGCAACGGGTTTAGAAGAAAAATATGATGCGGTACGGCAGCTCATTGCCATCGGCAAAGAGCGCGGGTACCTGCTGTACGACGAAGTAAACGATTCACTTCCCGCGGAAGTGCATTCGTCGGAAGAGATCGACGATCTACTTACCACCTTCGAGCGCAACGGCATTGAGATATACGAGGACCAGGCGTCGGCGAAAGCGGCGCGTGCGGTGGAAGTGTCGACAGACCTGGAACGCGAAGGCGCGAAGGATGATGCGCACGCGGAAGAAGGCAGTGACCTGGATCTGACGCCGGGATCGCTGGAGAAGACGAACGATCCCGTAAGGATGTACCTGCGGGAAATGGGCACGGTGCCGCTGCTGACGCGCGAAGGCGAAGTGACCATCGCGAAGAGGATCGAGCGCGGGCAACTGGTGGTGATGAAAGCCATCACGCGTTCACCAATTGTGATCAAGGAACTGATCGCGGTGGGGGACGACTTGCGCAAGGGCGCACGGTCGATCAAGGAGATCGTGCAGTTTGACGACGAAGAGCTGACCGAAGAGAAGATCGCCAACAAGACCAAGCAGACGCTGAAACACATCGACAAGATCGCCAAGCTCTATGACACGGCGCTGAAGCAGGCGGTAAAGCTTGCCAAGACGCCGAAGGCCAAGAAGAAGCCGTATATCCGGGCAAAATGGGATGTGGCGCGGACACGAATCGAGATTTCGCTGGAGATCCGCGGCATCGACTTCAACCCGTTCGAGAAGAAGCGGCTGGTAGACAAGATGCGCGGAACCGTGGAGCGCCTGCAGTCGCTGGAGCGCGAGGCGGGGCGGCTAGAGCGCCGGGCGGATGCGTCGAAGGGCGAGAACGCGGCGGATGCGCGCCGGGAACTGCGCACGCGGCGATCGGAACTGAAGGATATCGAAGAGGCCAGCGAAGTCGGGCTGACGGAACTGAAGCGCACGCTGACGATCATCCAGCGCGGCGAAGCGGAAGCGGAGCAGGCCAAGAAGGAACTGATTGAAGCGAACCTGCGATTGGTGGTGTCCATCGCGAAGAAGTACACGAACCGCGGATTGCAGTTCCTGGATTTGATCCAGGAAGGCAACATCGGCTTGATGAAAGCAGTGGACAAGTTCGAATGGCGCCGCGGGTATAAGTTTTCGACGTATGCGACGTGGTGGATCCGGCAGGCGATCACGCGGGCGATTGCGGACCAAGCGCGCACGATCCGCATTCCGGTACACATGATCGAGACCATCAACAAGCTGGTGCGCACGAGCCGGCAACTGGTGCAGGAACTGGGGCGCGAACCCACTAGCGAGGAAATCGCCAAGCGCATGGACATTCCGGTGTCCAAGGTACGGAAGATTCTGAAGATCGCGCAGGAGCCGATTTCGCTGGAGACCCCAATCGGGGAAGAGGAAGATTCGCATCTGGGGGATTTCATCGAGGACAAGGCGGTGGTGTCGCCCTCGGACGCGGTGATCAACCTGAACCTGAAGGAGCAGACCTCGTCGGTGTTGAAGACGCTGACGCCGCGCGAAGAGAAGGTCATCAAGATGCGGTTCGGGCTGGACGACGGCAGCGAGCACACGCTCGAGGAAGTGGGGCAGTCGTTCGCGGTGACTCGGGAACGAATCCGGCAGATCGAAGCGAAGGCGCTGCGGAAGCTGCGGCACCCGTCGCGTTCGCGGAAGCTGCGGGCGTTTCTGGAGGGGCCGTCGCGGGATTACCTGTAGAAAACAGGAATTCGTAAATCGGAATTCGTGGAAACGCCCGGTGAGAGCCGGGCGTTTTTATTTGTGCGTTCCGCTGTGGTAGAATGATAGACACAATAAGGTAGAAAGGTGGAATCCAGTGGCTATCAACATAAAGAAGGATGAAACGCAGAAGTTAGCTAAAGAACTGGCGAAGCTAACTGGAGAGAGCATGACCACTGCGGTGACAGAAGCGGTGCGGGAGCGCCTGGAACGCGTCAAGGTAGATTCGGGCCGCGGACTCGCGAAGCGGTTACTGGAAATCGGAGAAGATTGCGCTTCGCGCTTAAAGGAACCGTTTCGGAGCGGTGAGCATGGGGAAATGTTCTATGACGAGAAAGGTCTGCCTCGATGATCATCGATACTTCGGCGATTGTGGCAATCCTGCGGGCCGAGAAGGAGGCCCGGGAATTTGCGGAAGCGATCGCCAACGTGCGGACGCGCCGGGTGTCGGCGGTGAGTTTCGTCGAAGCCGCGGCGGTGATTGACGGCAGCCGCGATGCCGTAGCGAGCCGGCGGTTCGATGAACTGTTTCGGGAGGCAAGGCTGGTGGCGGAGCCGGTCACGACGAGTCAGGCGCGCCTAGCCCGCGAAGCGTATCGTGATTTTGGAAAGGGAAGTGGGCATCCAGCTGGACTGAACCTTGGAGATTGTTTCGCTTACGCGCTGGCAAAGGAAATGGGTGAGCCGATTCTGTTTAAGGGCGATGATTTTCGGCAAACGGATCTGATGGTGGCGAAGAGCTAGGAGGTTCGGTCGAGGCCTTTTGCCAACCGGGGCAGCCACCGGCAATACAAGCAACCGACAAAGGACCTCAGCCGATCCGTGACACAAATCCCCCACGCCGCTGGGAAGCGCTCCTCAGCATCACGAGTATTGGTTATCGGAGAATTGTAGACCGGGATTGCGACCGGAAAAGCGGTGATGAATCGCCCTTCGCAAAAGACCCCCAGGGTAAACCGCACTCCAAAATCAGGGAAGTTCGATGTAGGTGGGGAAGGAGTGGGGTTCGGGGAGGACTTCGCCGCATTGGCGGAGGTCCTGGAGGTGATGGGCGATGGAGTGGTGGATTTTTTGTTCGACTTCGGCGCGGGTCCATCCGGTTACGACGCAGCCAGGAAGATCGGGGGGAAAGGCAGTGTAGCCGGAACCGGTCTCTTCGATGACGATCAAGTATTTTCTCATGGTGCGGGCAAAGCCTCCCAAAGCGAGTGATTCGGCAGAGGAGCGGTGAGGCGTGCCGGAAAATTTCCGAAGGGCGGCCAGTCACAA
>Ga0335077_10000926_pt1 | contig 33703 bp, 31 predicted proteins | sample Lox_Sample_31_FD_207151 | JGI IMG/M metagenome (GOLD analysis project Ga0335077, IMG submission 207151) | Soil microbial communities from Loxahatchee National Wildlife Refuge, Florida, United States - Lox_Sample_3.1 | ecosystem: Environmental > Terrestrial > Soil > Wetlands | place: USA... | reverse complement strand
CGATTCCCTTGCGATGCGCTTCGGCCAGCGCTGCGGCGATCTGAACCGCCAGCGTCAGCGCCTGCTCCCGCGCAATCGGGCCTCGGGCGAGCCGCGCTTCAAGCGTTTCGCCTTCCACCAGCTCCATCACGATCGCCGGCTGTCCGTCGAGCTCCTCCAGCCCGTAAATCGCGCAAATTCCCGGATGGTTCAGCGCCGACGCCGACCGCGCCTCCCGCTCGAATCTCTGCCGTGCGGTGGCGTCGCCGGCAAACTCCGCCGGCAGAAATTTCAAAGCGACGTGCCTGCCGAGCTTCGTGTCCTCCGCACGGTAAACCACTCCCATGCCGCCGCTGCCCAGTTTTCCGAATAACCGGTAGTTCGAAAACGTCTTGCCGATGAGACCATCCACACTTGTGGTGGCTGGCTCCCGCGGGGAATCATCAGCAGCTTTCGCCTGGTCTTCCGATTCTCTGCTTGCTTCGCCCACAAACCGATAGCCTCGCTTGGCCAGCGTCTCGATAAACCCTGGCTCCTCGGCCGATTCACCCAGAGCGTTCCGCAGCCGCTTGATCGCCGCGTTGATGCTGTGATCGAACTCGACGATGGTGTTATTCGGCCACAGCTTCCGGCGGATTTCTTCTCGTAACACCACCTCGCCAGGCCGTTCCAACAGCATCAGCAGAATTTGCAGAGATTGGTCCTGGAGGCGGATTTTGAGGCCGTGCTTGCGCAGTTCGCCTGCCCGTTCGTCCAGCTCAAAATCGCCGAAGCGCAGCCCCATAGCGCGTTTCGATCAGTCTACCACTGCCCGCAACTTTTTAAACCTCAATCTTTTAGCGTGTCACCTCCAAGTCAGATTTTTGCCTGACGCCGTGCATCGAGGCACCCGCCATAGAGCCGCACACTCGCCCTCGCGACGCTTGAGCGCCGCGGGAGCGAGGTCAAATGAGTTTCTCAAAATGTGCGACTTTCTTCGGAGCGTTGGCGGCTTTGGTCGTACCGGCTTCGGCCGACCGGCTTTCGATGACCATCCGGATTCTGGACCAAGCGCACGTCTCATCCGGGAAGATCAAGAAAATGCAGCGCTATGTCGAAACCACACTGGCAGCGATCGATATAAATGTGAAATGGATCGATTGCGCGGCTAACCTCGATGCCTGCAAAGCGGTCCGCGGCCGCAACGAGTTCTGGCTTCGCATCCTGGCGCAGAATCCCCCGGATCTGAATCCGGACACGGAGTTAATGGGTCTGACACAGCGCGGCGAGAAGCCCGGCGAGATTCCCTGTATCAACATTTTCTATCCCATGGTGGAGCGTCTGGCCGAAAAGACGCACACCGAGCAACTCCTGGGCGCGGCCGTTGCTCATGAAATCGGCCACATGTATCTCGGAAACAACCGCGAGGCGCACTCGCTCAACGGAATCATGAAGGGCGTGTGGTTGCAGCGCGAATTCGAGCTCATAAATCTCGGCAGCCTGAACTTCACCCGCGGACAGGGCGAGCGCATCCGAGCTGCTATAACAGCCGGGATCGAGGGAAACGTGTAGCGCGGTGAAGTCGCTGATTTTGAGCCGGGCAATAAAAGAGTACATCCATACGGGTTGCTCGCCTGGGGCATACGACGAGCAGGAAGACTTTGTGAGGATTACTCTGCCCTTGAAACCCCAGGAAGAGGCGAAGCTCGTGGCCTTGGCTCAGGCCAAAGGCTTGAGTGCGGACGCCCTCGTGCGTGTCGCGCTGGACAAATTCCTGGCCGAGAGCAGCGGAGAGATTTCGCTGAACCAGCCGATGCGTTCCCTTCGTGGTCTGCTGGCTAAGTACGGCCCGGCACCATCCGTCGAAGAGATCGATCAGAACCGCGCTGAAATGTTTGTGAATTTTCCTGGCTCCGACGATTGATGATCGTCGCCATAGCGGACACGCACTCAGCGACCTAGATGGTTTATCTGATCGAAGGAGGACGACGGTCTTTCGCCGAGCGGCGGACAAAAAAACCCAGTCAAGCCACCATTGGCGGATTGACTGGGTAGCAGCAAAAGTGGGAGTTGCCGAACTCTTAACGACTTTCCGATACTTTAGATCGCGTGCGACGCGGAGTGTTTCAGCCGCGCAGGTTCACACCCGCGCCACCGGCTCGTCCGAGGAGTGTAACCGATTTGCGTCAACATCTAACCTGTATTGACGTAACTGCACCGCGCAGGTGCCCCATGCTGGCGCGCCGCCGCGACTTGCAGAGTAACTTTTCCGAGGTCACGACTCCAACCGGATGATGACGCACAAAACCGATCTCGCGCTGCTGGACCGGATCATAGACGAAGTGGCCCACCCGCTGGAATCGCAATGCGAGCTGCTGCGCGAGTACCTCGAAAGCGCGCGAACCTGTTTGCTGGGCGACATGCCCGAGGAATGCCGCTTGACCCTTCGCCTCGCGATGGAGGCGCTCGACTGCATCTCAGATCAGGCGCGCCGGCATCGCGTTAACGATGCGCTGAGTGAGCTGCTGGCGGAGCGAAAGCCCGGATGAACGCTCCCGTTCCGCATTCCTCCTCGCTCGCCGTGCTGCGCGACGGAACCGCTAAGGGAAGCTGCGCGCGGCCAAGCCGGCCCAGCGCGCGAACCGGCGCTCGAATTTCGCCTTGGCGAATCGTCCGCGCCGATTGTTCCTGAGAGCCTCAATACGCGGGCGCGTCGCTCGCGGGAAAAGACAACTCCGATGCCAACTCTACGATGTCAGGCTCGGGGACGCGCCGCGAGATCCGGCGTCGCCGCGAAGAACGCGACCGGCGTGGGTCGTGCGCACCCAGGCCCAGCAAAATCAACTCGACGCCAACCAGTCCCACCAGCCAGCTTTTTCCCGACCAGTGCGTGACCGACTTGCCAAGCAGGATGCATCCGGCAGCTAGTGTAATCGCGCGTGAAACCATGCTGGTTGGATGCTTTCGCGCGGCAATGTGATGCGCCGGTTCGACAGGAAATGCGATTGCAAGGCCCACGCAAGTGCTCAACACGAACGCTCGATTCGCTTGATACGTTGCTCACCGAAAAACTTCGTGACGTTTACGACGCCGAAAAACAGATCACCAAGGCGCTGCCAAAATTGACCAAGGCCGCGCATTCGCGCGAGCTGAAGGATGCCCTCAAGGAGCATCTCGAGGTGACCAAGGGGCAGATCCATCGCCTGGAAGAAGTTTTCAGCATGCTCGACGAAAAGCCCAAGAGCAGGCTGTGCACAGGGATGAAGGGACTTCTCGAGGAAGGCGGCGAGATCGCCATATTACGAAAGCGCCGCATATGGGACGCTGCGCACTTACGCGAAGCAGCTCCAAAGCTACTTTGATTCCGCCGCGCGGCAGCTTATGTGTCCGCGTAAAAGGGGGAAGCCCACTCTGTCTCCAGAAGCAAGCTGTGGAACCGGCGAAGCACGGAGGGAGTGGACAGAGCGGTGTCCCCTTTTTCACGCACACAGTTATCGGGCCGCCGCAAACGAAATGTTCACCACCCGGTCCGTCCCCGGGTCGGCGCGCAGCATCAGGTGCAGATTGTTCTGCGCGTCGTCATGCCACCATGTGCCCGGCCGCAAGTTCGCGCGCGAATCGACACGAGCATACGCGCCCGCTTCCTCGGCCACCTCGCGCGGCGTCGGGATGTGATGCAGAATCCACTCGTAGGTTCGGCGCTTCTTGCTTTCCACTTCCACGCGCAGAAAATCATCCGCGGGAGCGGCGTGAAACTGTGAATTATCCTCTAAATCCGGCTCCCACAGGAAAAATTCCGCCCCAAGCGACGGAAAATAATGCAATTCCATCGCATTTTTCCCGGCGAGCGGAACGATCCAGCCGTTCCTCACGAACATAGGCACGCTGCCCGCCGGCGCATCCACCTCGATCGCCTGTCTTCCGCGATACTCCTGGTTGGTGCGCAAGTCCGTCCAGATCCCGCGCGGCAAATCCAGCTTCCGCCGCGCGCTTCCATCCAGCACCGGCGCCAGCAGCACTTCGTCGCCCAGCATGAAAATGTCCGCTTGCGCGTCCGAATCCGCATCGCGCCAGAACTGCATCGGCAGCGGACGGATCAACGGATACCCGCGATCGTACGCCTCGCGCAGATACGTCAACAGATAAGGAATCCATTCAGCCCGCGCGGCCGCGTCCACGCCGCCTTCCCCCGAAGTTCGATAAACGATCGGAAAAAGCGTGGCAAGATCGGATGCCCGCGCCTTCACCGCGTCCGGCGCCGCATCGAAAGACGCCAGATCGAGCGCCGGGTAAATCACGCCCGACAGGCTCCATTGATTCATTCGCCGCACCAGCGCCGCCAGCTGCTCCCATGAGTTCACCGTGCCTTGCGCGAGCGGCGTTGCCGGTTTCGGCAAACGTTCCGGCGGCAGCACGTCGAGAGCCGTCCCTTTCACCTCCACCTGTGGGTTCACCAGCGCGTGCTGCTCCAGAACCTCTTTGGGCGCCGGTCCGTAATAAAAGAAAAATTCGATTGAATTTGCGCCGCGTGCGGTAATCGCGCCTGAATTAAGATCGAACGTGCACCGCTGTGGCGACCGGACGTACATCCCATACCCTGCGCTGGTGAAAAATAGTCCGCGCTCGCGTTCCAGTTTTTCGCCGCGCAGGTTCAGCTTCCCCGTGTTGCCGCCCATCAATCCGAACACACGCTCGTCCGCGCCGGGCGCCCACCGCAGTTCGACCGCCTCCTCCGATTTCGCCGAGCCGATCGAGGTCAATCCGCCGGCCCCCGCGGAAATCTCCAGCTTCACGTCTCCGCGCGCGACTGCGACCGTGAGATAGCGCGACCGCATCGTAAGCGTCTGGCCGGCATCCTCGAACTGCGGCGCGATCGATTCGTGCGCGATGCGCGAAAGCTGCTGCGGCGCGCCCCACGTCCGTGCCATCCGGAACGCGTTGGGCGAAATCCATTCGATCACCGCGTCGCCGTCGTCCAGCTTCATGTGGAGCTTGCCGTCGGCCCAGTCGCGCGACACCACTCCACACTGCGCGGCGCCGATCGCCACGAGCGCGCTAAAGAAGAACGATTTTCTCCTGTTTTTCACCAGTTACCCGCGCGCTGTTCTCATCGACAAACACATCCACTTCCGAACGCACTCCGAATTCCGGTAAATAAACGCCCGGTTCAATGGAAAAACACGTCCACGGAATGACTTTCCGCTCGTCGTGTGTCTCAAAATTGTCCATATTCGCGCCCGTTCCGTGAATATCGGCGCCGATTGAGTGTCCCAGACGATGGAAAAAATACTCGCCAAACCCCTGCTCTTTGATATACGACCGAGCCGCATCGTCCACCTCGAACCCGCGCAGTTCCCTCCGGTCGCTCACCGCCCGCTCCACCTTCTGGATCCCGCGGTCACGAGCTTCCCGCACCACGCCGAACACGCGCTCCATCGTGTCCGGAACCTTCTCTCCGCAAAACGCCATCCAGGTGATGTCATAGTAGACGCTGTCCGGACGCTCCAGTTTCCCCCACATATCGATCAGCAGCAGGTCTCCACGCCGGATCTCGGAGCAAGACTCCCGCGACGGATCGTAGTGCGGATTCGAGGCGTTCGCGTTCACCGCGACATCCGGCCCGTGATCGATGAAAATCCCATCCTCTTTATAGCGGTCCAGTATGAACTGCTTGATGTCCCATTCCGTCACACGTTCGCCCGCGCGCTGGCGCCTCGCAATGCACTCGAACGCCGCGCGCCGCACCTGATCGATTCGCCGGCCCGCCTCCAGGTGAGTGTCGAGCTGCTCGCTCGTCCAGCGCGCCTCGAAATACTGCACCAGGTTCGCCGAGCTCACGATCTCCAGCCCCAGCCCCCGCACCAGTTCGACCGTCCCTGCATCGACCATCGCGACATACGGCACCGCGCACTTCGGCGAATACTGCATCGCGATGCTCTTCGCCCCGCGCGTCAGCTCACCCAGCCGCGCGGTCATCTCGCCCCATTCGGCGTACAGGCTCCGCGTTCCCGAGAGCGGGTCGAGCGTGTGCGCCTCGATCTTGTGCTCCAGCTTGCGCGGCTCGCCCTCGGCGGGAATGAAATAATACCAGCGCCGCGACACCATCGACCCGGGAGTGAAGCGCAGCACACGATACGCCAGCGGGTCGCGCCGGTGATGATCGAAAAACAGCCAGCCATCCAGCTTCTCCTCGCGGATCGCCGTCTGAATATCAGAAATATTCATGTCGTTTTCTCGAAAAACGGTTTGACTTTCGATAATTCCGGCGCGGGCGTTAATAAACTCACCAGAATCAAACACAGGAGCGATGCCGCGAGCGCGGGGTACACTCCCAGGTCACTGTTGAGCCCCAGCGCGTTCCACACCACCGTGACCGTTGCGCCCACCGCGATCGATACCACCGCCCCAGCGGTCGTGGTTCGCTTCCAGAAAAACACCGCCATCACCGCCGGCGTCACCGCTGCCCCATAGACAGTGTAGGCGTACAGCGCCGCGTTCAGAATCGACTGGAACTGCGTGGCCTGAAGCAGCGCAAAAATCCCCAGCGCGACCACGATCGCCCGCGACACGATCAGGCTCTGGCGTTCCGTCGCCTCCGGACGAATGAAGCGTTCGTACACGTCATGCATCAGATTGGTCGCAGGAGAAAACAGATAATTGTTCGCCGTGGACACGACTTTCGCAAAAATGCCACCCATTAAGATCGCGCCGATCCAGGTGGGAAGCCCTTCGCGCGCGGTCAGCGGAATAATTTCGCGCGGAGCAGTGGTTTTGAACATCGCGCTCCCGATCACCGCCAGCATCACCAACAGTGTTTCGAGAATCACCGTCCCCACGATCCATCCGCCCACCGCAATGCGCGCGTCGCGCTCCGATCGTGCCGAGAAAAATTTCTGGTACATCCCCTGGTTGCCGATCAGCAGAAGCATGGTCGGCAGCAGCGTGCCGGCGGCCTTCGCGAGTCCGCCGGTGCCCAGAACCGTGAAGTGACTCGCCGGCAACGCGGCATGCACCCCGCTCCAGCCCCCTGCGCGATCGAGCAGCATCGGCACCGCGATCATCACGATCGCCGTCACCAGCCCGCCGATCACCACATCCAGATACGCGATCGACGCCATCCCCGCTGCGGCGGTGAACACGATCACGAACGCCGCGACAATGTACATCCCCGTGGTCGGGTCCAGATTCGGAAAAATCAGATGCAGCACATCGCCGCCCGCCTTGAACTGGTAGCTGGTGATCACCGTATAGGAAATCACGATCGCGATGGTCGCCATCACGCGCGCCGCCGCGTTGTAGCGCGTCTCCAGAAGATCCGGCACGGTGAACTGCGCGAATCTCCGCGCGCGCCCCGCAATCGCCGCGATCACCACCAGTCCGCACCATCCGCCGCCCGCCAGCCACAGCGCCGTGAACCCTTCGTTGTATGCCTTCTCCGCGCCCGCGAACAAACTCCCCGCGCCGATCCACGAGCTCAACAGCGTGAACACCAGCACCGGCCACGGCAGCTTACGGCCCGCGACCAGAAAATCGTCGCGCGTCCGCACGGAGAACGTCTTGATCAGCGTCACCGTGCACAGCGTCGCCACCACCAACACCAGCACCAGCCCGTAGACGAAACTCGAAGTCATGCGATCCGCCGCCAGCTCACCTTCGTTTTGAAATTCGCGAATCCGGCCACATCGCGCGCGTCCACCACGGAAAACGCGATCACGTCGTCCAGCCAGTCCTGGCTGTAGCCTTCGCGATATTGCGTGGCAACGGTCAGTGTATAGTCTTGCCGCGTCAGAAGGCAATCGAAGGTGAACCCGACCTCGAACGTTTCGCCCGCCTTCACGCGCCCCAGATCGACGCCCTCGATGCGCGTGTTGGTCCCGTACACATCGATGCCCAGCCGGTTGCGGATCAACACTCCGACCACCGGTTCGTCCAGTTCCCGTTCCGCCCTCGCGCGCACGCGAACCGTCAACGCTTCGCCCGGTTGCACATTGCGCACCGCCGCGCCGCTGCTGTCGAGCAGTTCGACGCTCTCGATCGTACTCGCGCCATCGCCGTGCCGGAACGTCCCGCCGGCTCTCGACGCTTCGCGTTTGGGCTGATCGCGCTCCAGCACCATCCCCACGTAACGGTTCACCACTTCTTTGGGCGACCCGATGGCCGCGACGCGCCCGTCCACCATCAGCGCCGCGCGATCGGATAAGCGCTTCACCAGCCCCAGGTCGTGCGAAACAAACAAAACCGTCACGCCGCGTTTTTTCAGATCCTCGAATTTTTTCACGCAGCGGTTGGCGAAAATCGCGTCGCCGACCGCCAGCGCCTCGTCCACGATCAGAATTTCCGGGTCCACGTGAATCGCCGTCGCGAATGCCAGCCGCACGTACATACCGCTCGAATATTCCTTCACCGGCCGGTCGATGAATCCGCCGATCTCTGCGAATTTTTCGATCTCCGGAAACACGCGCTCCATTTCGCGCTGCGCGATCCCCAGAATTTCGCCGTTGAGATAAACGTTCTCGCGGCCCGTGAACTCCGGATTGAATCCCGCGCCCAGCTCGAGCAGCGCCGCGATCCGGCCTTTGGTCACCACGCGTCCGCGCGTCGGCTCCAGAATCCCGCAGACGATCTGCAATAGCGTACTCTTCCCGCTCCCGTTGGCGCCGATTAAGCTGAACACCTCGCCGCGCTCCACGCTGAAGGTCACATCGCGCAGCGCCCAAAATTCCGTCGGCCTGTTCTGCTTACTAAAAGGAAGGATTTCCAGCAGCCGGTCCACCGGCCGCCGGAACAAACGATAAACCTTGGAAACGTTCTGGACGTGCAACAAACATCTCAGTGTATCAACTGCCCATCCGCAAGCTTCGTCGAAGTCCGGGATTGAGCGGAAGCTCGTATCCGATCAGGCAGAACTGGTCCAGCGCCCACAACACCACGCTCTCAAACCGCATCCCCGCCGCGCTCTGCGCCTCTTTCACCCACGGCGAGGTTGGATCGCTCACCCCCACCAGATGCGCCCGCTGCGCTGCCGTGAACCCGAGCGATTCTCCGAACTCCAGCGTCTCGCCGACTTCATCCAGATCGCGCCCCAGCGTGAATCCGAAATCCTCGGTCTTCAATACCGCAAGTGCCGACGGGCTCCATGCCGATTGCGGATAATTGATCGCTTGGTTGAACGCGGTTTGATTCGTATCGGTCGGATACAACACCTCGAAGCGGCATGCAGCCTGCGTGCCCCCCACGAAGGTCATGATGGAATTCGTAAAACTCCCGATCACGTTCGGCAGAAACGACATTTCATCCGGATAATCCGCGGGATTGCCCGTATTTGTCGTAAATACGGTCATGTCGCGGCCATATTCCGTTAAAAACTGGCTCTGGGTCCAGGCGTCGTAAAAAGGCATTCCGGCGAACGGAACCCCCGCGCCGTTATTCGGAAAATACCACCACTGCACTTCTCCAAACTGCACGAACGGCGTAAGCCCCGCTGACGCTTGAAGCCCCGCCATCAGTGCATAGCATTGCTCCCAAAACGTCAGGCTGGTGGGCGAAAAATTCGTCTGCAAGGAAGGCGTCGGCAGAAGGATCGGATTCCCCGCCGGATCTCTCTGCGCGATCCCCGCCGTCACCGACGGATCTCCATTTCCCAACTCCATGCTGAACGAAGCCGTCGATTCGATCCCATACCCGTTGAGAGCCGCGAAGAAACTCGCATGCCAGTCCCGCGCTGCGCGATTCACTGGAGGCGATGCACTCAAATCCGTCAGCCACGTTCCGTCCATTCCGCCTGCGAGTGTCGATCCTGAAGCTGTAGCCGTGAGAGTCGCGCTCCCTGCCGCTGCGATGCTCACCGAATTCCCACTCAATCCCAGCGCTCGCGCCTGAATGGTCAGCACGCCTCCGCTCGCCGAAGCCCACACCGACGTGTATTTTCCCAGCGCTTCCTGCTCGTAAAACCGCGCGTCGTAGCTGCTCTTCAGCCGCTCGTAATAGTCCGGAATCCGATCCAGCAGGAACCGGTTCTCGAACGGCTCCGCCATCACCGTCTCGTAACCTTCCACCGGATTCGCGATGAACCGCTCGTATACCCAATCGAATCCCTTCGGCGTCCACACCGCGAACCCGCACAGCCGGTTCGCCTTCGGATCTCTCAACCGCCCTTCCAGTCGCAGCCACGCGTCCTCCTGCGTGTACGTCAGCTCGTCCACTCCGAACCACGCCAGGTTGCTCCCTCTTAACCGCTCGAACTCCTCCACCGCCCGGAACAAAATCCGCGACCGCGTATCGCCCAACACCAGCACGTTCTCGCCCCGATTCCACTCGTGCGGAATCCGGTTCACCGCCAGAACTTCCATCAGCGCCGCCTGCGTCGTGTCGCGCAGCATCGGATACGTCGGCGCTCCGATCAATCCTGTCCGTCCCGGATTCATATACGTCAGCCGGATCGCCTCATGGCACAGCGCCGCGCTCTTGCCCGAGCCGATCGGCCCCGAAAATCCCTTGAATCTCGCCTCTGAATCATGAAATTTTTGCTGCGATTGGAGCGGCCGATACTCTATTTCTCGGATTCGGACGTCTTGGTGGTCCGATGATCCACCCATTTCGCCTTGGTCTCCTTCGGCTCCGCGTCGGTCATCTGTTTTTCCAGTTGCACCAGCCGGATATAATCCGCCAGGCTCGCCTTTTGCACTCCCTTGCTGAGTTTTTTTTCCACGTTTTCCCGAATTTTCTGCACCACGTTCTTTTCGTCCCCCGACTGCTCCGTGGCTGGAGTCTTGCTCTTCATTCCCTTCGCGCGTTTCTCCGCAGCTGTTTGTTTGTTCGCCATCGGCCCGTGTTTTCCCTCGCGATCGAAGAATATTCCCGCCACCCCTGTTCGCACTTCGCGGCCGCATGTTAAGTGCAAGAAACCAACCGAATTGTTTTTTGAAAATTTTCCGTGAACCGCCGCTATAATGAACCGATGCCGCCGGACTTGCGCCCACGGCTTGACCAGGACGCCGCCCAACTCCTGGCCGCCCTCGGCGATTTCTCCGACCTCACCTTCGTCCGCTCCTGGGGCAACCTCGGCGACGATCTCATCTACGCCGGCCTGCGCCGCCTTCTTCGCCATCTTCCTTACCGCGAATTTTCCCTCCACGGCAAGCTCGACAAAATCCCCTACGGCGACACTGCGATCGTCTCCGGTGGAGGCGCCTGGTGCCGCCCGTACCACGCCATCGCCAACGTCTTTACCGAAATCGAAAAGCATTTCCGCCGCGTCATCCTGTTCCCTTCAAGCTTTGATCTCGCCGAACCCTCCGTGGCCTCCGTTCTCGCAAAAACCAAAGCCATCATCTTCGCCCGCGAGCGTTGCTCCTACGAACAGATCCGCAACTTATGCGACGCGCGCCTGGCCCTCGACTCCGCCTTCTTCTTCGATTTCGCCCCCTATCGGGACGGCTTCAGCCACGGTGTCCTGAACGCCTTCCGCAACGACGCCGAATCGACCGGCGCGCCCATCCCGTCCGGAAATCGCGACATTTCACTCGACTGCGCAACGCTCGACGAATTCCTGTGGACCATCAGCCGCCACGACCTTGTCCGCACGGATCGCGCCCACGTCATCATCGCCGCCGTCATGCTCGGCAAGCAGGTCGAATTTCGCCCCTCCAACTACCACAAAATCCCCGGGATCGTCGACTTCTCTTTCGAGCCTGGCTGCGTCCGCCAACTGAATCCTGACGACTTGATCCAGGTTCCTAAGAAAGCCACCGCCGGCCGCGAATGGAACTCGTAATCGGAAATCCGCGCCGCAAGGGCAACCGCATCGTCGCCGATGTCGCCGGAACCGAGGTCTTCTTCGAATCCAACCTGCCTCTTTTCCCGGCGCAGGAAGCCTTTCTGTGCCCGTTTCTCGCCCCCGCGATGAAGCGCGGTGCCGGCATTAAGCTTCCCGGCCCCGTCGATTCCGTCCTCCTGGAAAATCTGAAAATCATCCGCCGCCAGTTCAGCGAATGGTGGCCGAATCTCTCGCCCGTTGAAATCCGGGTGAAGAAGCCGTTGTGGCCCCGCCGGAATGCCCCTGCTGCGCCGGATCATTCCGCTCTCTTCTACACCGGCGGCGTCGACTCCTCCTATTCGCTCCAGCAGCTCCACTCGCGCCTCCGCTACGTCATCTTCGTCGAAGGCCTCGACATTCCCCTCGCCGACACCGCGCGCCTCGACGCCGCTCGAAAGTGGCTGTCTTCCACCGTCCGGGAATGCGGCGTCGAATTCTTCACCGTCCGCACCAACCTCCGGGAACACCCCGTCTTTAACGAAATTACTTGGGAGATCACCTTCGTCGCCGCACTCGCTGGCATCGCTCACGCGTTCTCTCCCCTCATCCGCCGCATGTACGTCTCCGCAAACGACGTGCCCGCTCCCTGGGGATCCACACCCGAACTCGACCCTTACTGGTCGTCGAGCCTGGTGAGCATTGACCATTTCGGCGCGGAACTGACCCGCCTCGATCGCGCCATCTCCATCGCCCGCTGGCAGCCCATCCACGGGCGCCTGCGCGTCTGCTGGAAGAATCAGAGTGACCAGATCAACTGCGGATATTGCGAAAAATGTCTCCGCACCCGGCTCGAATTGCAAGCCGCGGGCGTCACCGACGGGCTGGCCTCGTTCCCCCCCGGTTTTCCACTCCTCAAGGCCGTGCAGGAACTGCCCGAGATTCGACTCCATCTGCATGACCAGTGGAAACAAACACTGACCCGCCTCGAGCCTTCCGAACTGCGCTCCGAAATCGAACGCCTTTTGATGCGATCCCGCCATTCGGCATAGCGTTGACCCTGCACTTCAGCACTCCCGAAATCCGAACAGAATCGTCATGATGTGAGAAAGGCACGTAAACGGTCCGTGCGTACTATGTGCGTCCGGAGTTGCCGTGTTTTTGGAAGACGGAAGGATTGCTCGAAGCGCAATGACACCCGAAATCATAGAGCCGGTCCACTCTCCGCAAAGAGACCCGCGCATCGACCCGCCCGACGCCGGCCCGCGTGGTCCGCAACCCAAAAAGAAGCGCAGCGTGTGGCCCTGGATCATTCTGCTCGCCGCCGCCGGCGCCGCCGCATATTTTTATCCTCAGCTCGCCCGGCAGGCCGCCGAACATGCTGCGACTCAAAAAGGACCAGGAAAGGGCGGTAACAATCCCAACCGTCCGGTCCCCGTCGTGGCCGCGTTATCCCGCCGCGGCGACATGCCGGTTTATCTCGACGAGCTCGGCTCGGTCCTGGCTTTCAACACCGTTACCGTGCGCAGCCGCGTCGACGGTGAAGTCATGAAGGTCGCCTACACCGAAGGCCAGTTCGTCAAGCAGGGCGATCTGCTGGTCGAAATCGATCCGCGCCCGTTCCAGGTCCAGCTCGAACAGGCTGAAGCTCAGCTCGCTCATGATGAAGCGCTGCTCGCCAACGCGCATCTGGATCTGTCCCGCTACCAGGTCCTGCTCAAACAGGATGCGATTCCCAAGCAGCAGCTCGACACACAGGATGCACTGGTGCGCCAGTACGACGCCACCATGAAGACCGACCGCGCCGCCATCGACAACGCGCGCCTGCAACTGATCTACGCCCACATTACTTCGCCGCTCACCGGGCGCATCGGCCTGCGCCTGGTCGATCAGGGCAACATCGTTCACGCCAGCGATACCAATGGTCTCGCCGTCATCACCCAGTTGCAGCCCATCGCCGTGATTTTCAACGTTCCCGAAGATAGCCTGCCTACGGTCACCCGGAAGGTCGCCGCCGGCCAGAAACTCACGGTTCAGGCCTATGACCGTGAATCGAAAACGCGGATTGCCACGGGCGAGCTGCTCACCATCGACAACCAGATCGATCAAGCCTCGGGAACGGTGAAGTTTAAGGCGGTTTTCGAAAACAAAGACCTGTCTCTGTTCCCCAATCAGTTCGTCAACGCGCGTCTGCTGGTCGAAACCAAGCACAGCACCACCATCGTCCCCACCGCGGCCGTGCAGCGCAGCCCGCTCTCCACTTTCGTCTACGTGGTCAAGCCCGACAACACCGCGGAAGTCCGCAATATTACCACCGGCACCGTCAACGGCGATGAAACCCAGGTAGAAAGCGGCATCCAGCCCGGCGAGACTGTGATCATCGACGGCATCGACAAATTGCAGCAAGGCTCCAAGGTCAACGTCCGCATGGCAGCCCGGCCGCCCCAAACGAGTTAGCCGCGATGAGGTCTTTCGGGAAATGAGTCCGTCGCGCCCGTTCATCCTCCGCCCCGTGGCCACCTCGCTGCTGATGGGCGGACTCCTGCTGGTCGGCGCCGTCGCCTATCGCCAGCTCCCCGTCTCCGCGCTGCCCCAGGTCGATTACCCCACCATTCAGGTGGTTACCTTCTATCCCGGCGCGAGCCCTGAGGTGATGGCGTCGTCAGTCACCGCGCCGCTGGAGCGCCAGTTCGGACAGGTCCCCGGCCTCAACCAGATGACCTCCACCAGCTCCTTCGGCGCCTCCAATATCACCCTCCAGTTCGCGCTCGATCTCAACATCGACGTCGAGGAGCAGCAGGTGCAGGCCGCCATCAACGCCGCCGGAACGTTTCTGCCCGCCAATCTTCCTAACCCGCCGATTTACAGCAAGACCAACCCCGCCGACGCGCCCATCATCACGCTCGCGCTCACCTCCGACACCATGGCGCTCAGCCAGGTGGAGGATTACGCCGACACGCGCTTCCAGCAGAAGATCGCGCAGCTTCCCGGCGTCGGGATGGTCAGCATCAGCGGCGGACAAAAGCCCGCCGTGCGCGTTCAGGCCAATCCCATGGCGCTGTCTTCCTATCACCTGAACCTGGAGGACGTGCGCAACGCCATCATGGCCGCCAACGTGAACCTGGCCAAGGGCAACTTCGACGGTTTCCGCAACTCCTACACCATCGGCGCCAACGACCAGCTCCTCACCGCGAAAGACTACAAGCCGCTGATCATCGCCTATCGCAACGGCGCTCCGGTTACGCTCTCCGACGTCGCCGATGTCGTCGATGAAGCCGAAAACGTGAAGCTCGCGGCGTGGATGAACGACACCCCTGCGGTCATCGTCAACATCCAACGCCAGCCCGGCGCCAACATCATCGAGGTGGTTGACCGCGTCAAGCGTCTGCTGCCCACGCTCGAAGCCTCGTTGCCCAGCTCCATCAAGGTCAGCATCCTCACGGACCGTACCACCACCATCCGCGCCTCCGTCGCCGACGTGCAGTTCGAGCTCATGCTCACCATCGCCCTGGTGGTCATGGTGATCTTTTTGTTCCTGCGCACGGTTTCGGCCACCATCATCCCCAGCGTCGCCGTCCCGCTCTCGCTGGTCGGGACCTTCGGCGCCATGTACCTGCTGGGCTTCAGCCTGAACAACCTCACGCTGATGGCGCTCACCATCTCCACCGGCTTCGTGGTCGACGACGCCATCGTGATGATCGAGAACATCGCCCGCTACATCGAGGAGGGCGTGCCCCCGCTCGAAGCCGCGCTCAAAGGCTCCGAGCAGATCGGGTTCACCATTCTCTCGCTGACCGTCTCGCTGATCGCCGTGCTGATCCCGCTGCTGTTCATGGGCGATATCGTCGGCCGCCTGTTCCGCGAGTTCGCCATCACGCTCGCCGTGACCATCCTGATCTCGGCGATGGTCTCGCTCACGCTCACGCCCATGATGTGCGCGCGGCTGCTGCATCACAAGCCCGAATCCGAGCAGGGCGCATTTTATCGCATCTCCGAGCGCGGCTTCGAGGCCGTCATCCGTTTTTACGGCAAAACGCTGACGATGATTTTACGTGCGCAGCCCCTGACGCTGCTGGTCGCCGCCGGGACTCTCGCCGCGACCATCTACCTCTACGTCATTATTCCCAAAGGATTTTTCCCCGTTCAGGACACCGGCGTGATCCTGGGCGTCTCCGAAGCGCCGCAGACCATTTCGTTCCCCTCCATGTCCCAGCGCCAGCAGGCGCTCGCGAAGGTCATCCTTCAGGACCCCGCGGTTGACAGCCTTTCGAGCTTTATTGGCATCGATACGACCAACAACACGCTCAACAGCGGCCGCATCCAGATCAATCTGAAGCCGCTCGGGAACGGGACGGGGGAGCGCAACATCAGCGCCAGCGACGTGATCCGGCGTCTCCAACCGCAGCTTGCCAAGGTCGACGGCATCACGTTGTTCATGCAGCCGGTGCAGGATCTGACCGTCGAGGACCGCGTCAGCCGCACGCAATTCCAGTACAGTCTCGAAGACGCCGACGCCAAAGAGCTCGCCGTGTGGGTTCCGCGCTTTCTCGCCAAGCTCCAGCAGATCCCCGTGCTGCGCGACGTCGCCAGTGACCAGTTGAACGGCGGCCTCCAGGCCAACCTCCTCATCGACCGCAACACCGCCTCGCGCTTCGGCATCACCCCGCAGTTGATCGACGACACGCTGTACGACGCCTACGGCCAGCGCCAGATCTCCATCATGTTCACGCAGTTGAATCAGTACCGCGTGGTGCTCGAATTGAAGCCCGATCTGCAGCAGAGTCCGGCCGAGCTCAAAGACATCTACATCCGCTCGCAGCAGGGCGGGGAAGTCCCCTTGAGCGCGTTCACCACCTTCGAGCCTTCCACCGCGCCGCTGGTGGTCAACCACCAGGGCCAGTTCCCGGTGGTGACCGCATCCTTCAACCTCGCGCCGGGAGCCTCGCTCGGCGACGCGGTGGACGCCATCAATCAAGCCAAAGACGAGCTGGGGATGCCCCCCAGCATCCAGGCCAGTTTCCAGGGCACCGCCGCCGCGTTTCTCAATTCGCTCAAAAACGAGCCGATCCTGATTCTCGCCGCGCTGATCACCGTCTACATCGTGCTGGGCGTGCTGTATGAAAGCTACATCCATCCCATCACCATTCTTTCGACGCTGCCTTCGGCCGGCGTGGGCGCGCTGCTTGCGCTGATGATCACGCACAGCGATTTCAGCGTCATCGCGCTGATCGGGATCGTGCTGCTGATCGGCATCGTCGAAAAGAACGCGATCATGATGATCGACTTCGCGCTTGAAGCCGAGCGCAAGGAAGGCAAACCCGCGCGCGACGCCATCTATCAGGCCTGCCTGCTGCGCTTCCGCCCCATTCTGATGACCACACTCGCGGCCATGGGCGGCGGCATTCCGCTGGCGCTCGGCACCGGCACCGGGTCCGAGCTGCGCCGTCCGCTGGGCATCGCCATCATCGGAGGCCTCATCTTCAGCCAGCTTCTGACGTTGTACACCACGCCGGTGATCTACCTGTTCTTCGATCGCCTGGCCCGCCGCATGGCGCGTTCCCGAGTGCACATCGCCGCGGTCCAGCCCGCGCACGTCCCGGAGGCCGGCGACTGATCATGGTTAAAATCGCCACCCCGCTCGATCCTTCCGGACCGGTCACCGTCTCGCTCGCCGGCAAGTGCAACGGCGGAGCGCTGGGCGAGCTGCGCCGCGCCATCGACCGCGCCCGCCGCATGCATCGCCAGGTGGTGATCGATATGGGCGAAGTCACGCTGGTGGACCGTCCCAGCCTGCAATTCCTGGCCGCCCAGGCGTGCGACGACGTCAAGCTGATCAACTGCCCGGAGTACATCGAGCCATGGATTTCGAGAGAAACCGTGTAATGAAGACCGCGTTGAAAAATCAACATTACGAACGTGGAACCCCGCGCGACGACAGCCCCGCCGGGAACGGCGGGGGTTCAGCGGCCGGATCTTTCCAACAGGCTCTAAAATCTGTTCCGATCGCCGTCCTGTGTTTCGCCGCTTCCTCCTGCATGGTCGGACCCAATTACGTTCGTCCCAATGCACCCGCGCCGCCGGCTTTTAAGGAACCGCCTCCGTCCAATTTCAAGGAAGCCGCCGGATGGAAGCAGGGCCAGCCGCTCGACGACATGAATCGCGGAAAGTGGTGGGAGGTTTTCAAAGACCGGCAACTCGATGCCCTCGAAGACCAGGTCGCGACCGCCAATCAGACGCTGGCCGCCGCCGAAGCGGCGTATCGCGGATCGCGCGCACAGATCAAAGTTTCAAGATCGCAGCTCTATCCCACGCTGAGCGGCGGAGGCACCGTAGTCGGAACCGGAAGCTCCGGCACCTCCAATCCGAACTTCCACTTCCCCGCGACCCAGTACGCGCTGATGACGATGCCCACCGCGACCGCGTCGTGGGTGCCCGATTTGTGGGGACAGGTGCGGCGCACCATCGAAAACAATGTCGATATCGCGCAGGCGCAGGCGGCCAACCTGGCCAATACGCGCCTGAGCCTGCAATCGGCTCTGGCTCTCGATTATTTCCAGCTGCGCGGCCTGGATGCGCAGAAACAGCTTCTCGACACCACCACCGAGGCGTATCAGAAAGCGCTGCAACTGACCGTCAATCGCTTCAACCAGGGCGTAGCCTCGCAGGTCGATGTGGCGCAGGCGCAGACCCAGCTCGCCCAGACCCAGGCACAATCCACCGACACCCAGGTCGCGCGCCAGCAGTTCGAGCACGCTATCGCCATCCTGATCGGCAGGCCGCCGGCCGAATTTTCCATTCCCTTTTCGCCTGAAAATCCCACCCCGCCGCCCATCCCCGGCATGCTGCCTTCCGCGCTGCTGGAGCGCCGGCCGGATATCGCCACCAATGAGCGCATGGTGGCCGCGGCCAACGCGGAGGTCGGGGTGAACTACGCGGCCTATTATCCGAACATCACCTTGAGCGCCGACGCCGGCCTTGAAAGCGCTTCGCTCGCAAGCCTGTTCACCTGGCCCAGCCGCTTCTGGTCGCTGGGTCCGTCGTTGAGCGAACTCATTCTCGACTTCGGCCGCCGCCGCGGACAGATCGAGGTCTCCCAAGCCAGCTACGACCAGGCGGTTGCCAATTATCGCGAGACGGTGCTGACCGCCTTCCAGCAGGTGGAGGATCAGCTCGCCGCCCTGCGCATCTTGGAACAGGAAGCCGAGCAGCAATCCGCTGCGGTCACCTACGCCGAAAAGAGTCTACAGCTTGCCAATTATCAGTACACCGGCGGCATCGCCAATTATTTGCAGGTGATCAGCGCGCAGGAGATCGCGCTTGCCAACGAAGTGACCGCGGTGCAGCTCAAAACCCGCCGCATGACCGCGGCCGTCTCGTTGATCGAAGCGCTCGGCGGAGGCTGGGACACATCGCAGCTCCCCACGCGCAAGCAGGTGACGCCGCAAAATCCGCGCAAGGTGGAAAAGGTCTCCCCGTAATATCCTGGACAGCCCCGGCGAACGCTCGAATTCGCTTTGAGGCGCGACCTTCAGGTCGCGCGTTCGCCGGGGGCTTGCAATCGGCTTGCGCGTAACTTGAGAATTTCGACCGGCGCGAGCCACTCTATTTCGAATGACGTACCTGGTCACGTTTTCCTGTTACGGCTGCCACTTTCACGGCGACGAGCGTGGTTCGGTCGATCGGCGGCACAATCAAGTGGGCAGTCGAGCGCTTCCGGAACAACCCGCGCTGCGGCGCTTTGAACGTGGGGAGATGCGCGAAGCGCCTTACGTTCTAGATACGCGCCGGCGCGAAATCGTACTGGAAGCCGTCCTCGACGTGTGTGGGGGCCGCGGGTGGTCGCTCTTCGCAGCTCACATTCGCCGGGATCACGTTCATCTAGTGGTCTCGACGGAATCGCGGCCGAAGCAGGTTGTCGGCGATTTGAAAGCGTATGCGAGCCGCGCACTTACGGTCTCCGGGTTGGATGGCGCGCGATCCCGGCGTTGGACGCGTGGAGGAAGCGTGAGGCGACTGTCGAGTGCAGCGGCGCGAGCGAGAGCTGTGGATTATGTGCTTGGCGGCCAGGGGACGCCGATGGCGGTATACGTGGCACGCGGCGAACGCGCGACCTGAAGGTCGCGCCTCAAAGGGTGCCCGAACCATCCCACTTCCCACTCCCTACTTCCCAATCACCAGCACCGGCGCGGCGACTTCGTGGCGTACCGCGTTAATCGTCGTCCCGAAGATCCAGTCCTTCACGCCGCGATGGCCGTGCGCCGCCATTACCAGCAGGTCCGGGCGGATGCTCCGCGCCATCTTGACGATCTCCTCGCGCGGGCTGCGGCCGTGCACCACGCTCAGCTCCGCGTGAATTCCGTCGCGCTCCAGAGCATCCACGATTCCCTGAAAATACTCCTCGCCTTCGTGCACCTCCGCGGTCGACGACAGCGCGCCGAAAAACTGGCTGGTGACGCCTTCCTCGACGTGCAGAATGTGAAGCCTGGCGCCATGCTGCCGCGCCATCGCCGCCGCGTGCGCGATCGCCGCGCGGTCGTGATCGCTGTGGTCGAGCGGAACCAGGATGGTGCGATACACCGGCTCCGGCAGATTCGCCGCGACGGTCGTATCGGCATGCGTTCCCGACGGCGTACGCACGCCCAAAAACGTGATCCAGCCCAGCAGCGCCACCAGCCCGATCGCCACCGGCCCCACCAGCGCCATCCTCCACCACGCGCCCACGATCCACGGACCCGCGCCGATCCACGCCAGCCAGAAATTCAGAATCAGAATAATCCCCGCCGCGCTCCACGCCATCAGCTTCAATCCCGCGCCGCTGGCGAACTCGCCCATGCGCATGCGGTCGCTGGTGAAGCGGATCAGCGGAATCACCGCGAAGGGAAGCTGCATGCTGATGATCACCTGGCTCAACAACAGCAGATCGAAGGTTCCCCGTTCGCCCGCCATCATCACCGTAAACACCGCGGGAATGATGGCGAGGGCGCGCGTCACCAGGCGCCGCAGCCAGGGCGTCAGGCGCAGATTCAAAAAACCCTCCATCACGATCTGCCCGGCGAAGGTTCCGGTGAGCGTCGAAGATTGCCCGCTCGCCAGCAGCGCGATCGAGAACAGAATGCTCGCGAGCGTGGTGCCCAGGAGCGGTGAAAGCATCGACTGCGCCTGCTCGATCTGCTCCACTACGACGCCCTTCGAGAAAAACACCGCCGCGGCCAGCACCAGGATCGCCGCGTTCACGATCAGCGCTCCGTTCAGCGCGAGGAACGAATCGATAAAGTTGAAGCGGCACGCCTCGCGCTTGTCCTGAACGGTCCTGCCGATACGCCGCGTCTGCACCAGCGCCGAGTGCAGGTACAGATTATGCGGCATCACCGTCGCGCCCAGGATCACCACCGCGTAATACAAGTTATTTGAATTGATGCGCGGGAGCAGGCCTCCGAAAACCTGCAGGATCGCCGGACGCGCGAAGCTCAGCTCCACCAGGAAGCACACGGCCATGATCCCGATCAGGCCCAGGATGAAGGCTTCGATGATGCGGATGCCGTAACGCGAAAGCCACAGCACAATGATGGTATCGCCGGCGGTGAGGATCACGCCGATCACCATGGGCAGATGAAACAGAAGGTTCAGAGCGATGGCCGCGCCCAAAACTTCGGCCAGGTCGCAAGCGGCGATCGCGATCTCGCACAGCACCCACAGCGCATTGCAGATGGCGCGCGGATACGCTTCGCGGCAAGCCTGCGCCAGATCGCGCCCGCCGGCGATTCCCAACCTCGCCGCGAGCGTTTGCAGCAGGATCGCCATCAGGTTCGAAAGCACGATGACCCACAGAAGTTCGTAGCCGAATTTCGATCCCGCGCCCAGGTCGCCGGCCCAATTGCCCGGGTCCATGTAGCCGACGCTGACCAGATAGGCGGGTCCGCCGAAAGCGAGCATGCGGCGGAAGAAGGTGGCGTGGCCGGTGTGCACGCTGGCATGCACTTCCGGCAGCGACGCGATTTGTGCCCGGTCCCCCAAACTTAACTATACGGCGAAACTCTGCCAGCGCGGAACGCGGGCCGTCGTCATGCCGCGCAGGCGCTACTTGTCGGCGGGCCGACCGAAACACAGCACATATCCGCTGTTGTCGGTGATCTCGAACGCTCTGAGTCCATCGCTCGTATCGGCCAGTTCGCGGTGCACGGGAACCTCTCTCGCCACGAACTCCGTGTACAGCGAGTCGGGATCATCCGTACCGATGTAGGCATCCCAGCGAGCCCATTCGTGACGCGAATGATTCGGCTGCGGATGAATCTCGGGCGTGATCGCTTTCAACATGAGCATAACCCGGTCGCGTCCCACGATGGCCCAGAAGTCGTCCCCGTTCCCCTCACCACCGCCTTTATAAAGAACATCGAAGCCGAGCTTGGATTGGTAGAACGCGAGCGTACCTGCCAGGTCGTCAACGATAAAGAAGGGAGCAACCGTGTTCAACATAGATCACCACACCAGGCGATTATTTCTTGAGCGCCGATCTCTCGCCGATCTCCGAGACGGTTCCGTCCAGATCTTCGATGCGCAGCTTCAGCGCCTTGCGCGCGTCGATCGCGGATTCGCCCATCTCGAAGCGCGCCCCCGCCATGCGGTCAGTGGTTTGATGCGGCCCGATCCGGTCTTCGATGCTCAAGGCATCGTTGAACTTCGGGCCGATCAGTTTTTCGTACTGGAAAACGTTCTCCAGGTCGGGCTTGGAGATCGTGCGGCCGTCCACCTCCTGGCCCGAAGCCGGGGTGAGCTCTAAAGTGACCGATTTCACCACGAAGGGAACATCGGAAGGATTGCGCACTCTGAAATCGACGATCACCAGCGACGCGTTGGGATTCAGCTCCATCACGCGGGTGTGCAGAATTTCGCCGTCCAGTTCGAGGTGGTTGCCCTTGGTTCCCACCAGCAGAATCCCCAGTCCCGCCGCCACCACCGCCAGTCCAACGCCCAAAAGAATCCAGAATTGTTTGCTCACTCATTCGATTCTACGGTAAGTCGCGTTCCCAGGTTTCCGCGACGAGATCCTTGCCGAAGCTGTGATGCGGCTCCTCTGCGATGCAGCGGAATCCGGCTTTCTTATAAATCGCGCGCGCCGGCAGCAGCTCGCTCTGGGTCCACAGCGCGATCTTGCGATACCCGCATTCGGCCGCGAAGCGGATGCATTCCTCCACCAGCCGCGACCCCAGGCCCGCGCCGCGCGCCCAGGGTTCGACCAGGAGCAGCCGGAGCTTGGCAACGTCTTCGGTGTGCTTTACCAGGAACACGCAGCCGGCGATGGCGCCATCGCGCTCGGCGATCCAGCAGCGCTCGCGGCGCGGATCGAAGTTGCGGATGAACTTGGCCGCGATCTCCGCCACCAGCGCCTCGAAGGTTTCATCGTAGCCGTATTCGCGGAAATACAGCACGCCATGACGATGGATCACGTGTCCCATATCGCCGCTCTGGTGCGCGCGCAGAACATACGGCGAGTTTTCGCGGGGCCGCCCGAGCAGCCGCTCGATCTCGCGCATCGCCCCGGCGAGCGCGGCCCGGTCCTGCGCGGTGAGGTGCCCGGTCATGTGCGAAATCTGCCGCCGCGCGCGTTTTTCAAGCGAGGCGATGGACTGGCGTCCGCGCGCGGTGAGAAACACGCGGCTCGCGCGCGCGTCCGCGCCGGCGGCTTTGCGGGCGATCAGGCCGCGCGTGCGGAAGCGGGTCAGAATGCGGCTGAGATAGCCGGGGTCGAGATCCAGATCGCGCCCCAGCGCCGCGGCGGGAACGCCGTCGCGATGCGCCAGCTCGTACATCACGCGCACCTCGGTGAGCGAAAACGGGCTGGCCAGGTAGGCCTGGCCGAGAACACCGATCTGTCTGGTATAAAAGCGGTTAAACGCGCGAACGGCGTCCACGAAGGGATCCATGCGGCGAGTATGGCGCAGATAGTTGCCGATGTCAACTAGTTGGTTGACATCGGCAAGTTCGAGGCTAGTTTTCTGTCGGCGCCTTTTCGATGTGATCCACCACGATGAATTCCGCCGGCTCCTTGCGCGACTCGAGCTTCAGGCCCATGCGCTCCACCGAGCTGAACAGCGTCCCGCCGCCGGGATCCGACGCCGCGTCGCCGGGCGCCGAGGAGTCCGCCGCGCCGCCGCGCGCCGGACCGCCGGGCATGTTGATGCCCGCCGACTGCGCCGCGCGCATCAGTTCCGCCATCCCGACCTCGACCGACACCTGGTAGTTGCCCTTCAACTCCGTCTGGTCGATCACCGGACGGCCGACGAACCGTGTCAGCGCTTCGGCGAGCTGCTGCATCGTCACCTTGCTCATCTCCATGTGCATCACGCCGTTCTCCATGCTGATGCGCGAGACCCCGTTCTTGCCGCCGTTGACCACGGCGCCGCCGCGGCCGTCGGTCTTCACGCTGACCTTGCCCTGGCCGGTATCGACCGTCATCGCGCCTTTTTCCTCCTTGGCCGGTTCATCGGGCGAAACCGCCGGATCGGGCGGCGCTTCTTTCAGCTTCGGTCCGCCCTTGGCCACCACCAGCACGTAGCTCGACTGGTCCTTGGTTTCGCGATGATAGGCCAGCTTGAAGCGCTCGGCGAGCAGCGTCTGAAGCATCTGCGGAACCTGATCCTTGTCGGCGCCCTCGGGCAGCTTGGCCAGGATGTCGAAGCGCTCCGATTTCATCCAGTCCGGTCCGGAGACCTGGTATCCCTTCACTTTGAACGCGGTCTGGATCAGGTCCGCGAGCGACAGCGCGCCGATATCCACGCGCGCGCCATCCACTTTCATGCCGACGTGCATGTTTCCGGAGAGCGCCTGCTGCTGAATATCGCGGGCGGGCTTGATGCTGGCGACCTCGAAAGCGGGCGCGGGCGGCTGCTGCGCAGGCACGAGCAGAGCTGCGGCGCACAGCGCGAAACAATATTTATACACGGGTTCTCCTAATGCGGGAGATTGAACGCAAACCAGATAATCAGTCCCACGGCCCCCGGCAACAGGATCTCCACCCAGTTGCGCTTGAGGAACATCACCACTTGGGACGCGTATTTCGGGGAGTCGCTCGCCGCTTCGGCGGGCGAAGTTTTGGGACTGAGCGAGGATGCCAGCCGCGTGCGCAGGCTCGACGGCATGCCGTGCAGCGCGCGCACGATTTCCTCGCGCCCGCGCCGGTCGGCGATCAGGATGGTGGCCGAATTGAAGCTGTTGGTGGATTGCTCCAGCTCTTTGCGCAGCTTGGGAGGCACGTCGTTGACGGAACGGAACACCTGCGTACGGCCGCTTTTAGCGATAAAGATCGTCGAGGTCTTGACGGTGACGCGGTTGCTCAAGCTCTGCCTGCCTTCCCGCCGGATTTTTCCACCGGACGGTCGGACAATTCCGCTTTCGCCGGCACGCGCGCCGGATCGGTCCCGGCGTAGCTCAGGGTCACCTCGATGAACCCCAGCGCGGCTTTGGAAAGGGCCTTGTCCTTCCTATAGAGTAACCCAATCTGCCGCTCCATGGGGTCGGGCGCGAGCGAAATGGCGGCCAGCTTGGCCGACGCGGTCTCCTCGCGGCAGTGCGCGCCGGCGATGAAGCCCACGCCCAGCCCCGCCAGAACGAAACGTTTGATCATCTCGGTGGAATCGAGCTCCATGGAAATTTTGATCTCGTCTTCGACCGGCTCCAGCCACGCGTTGATGCGCGCGCGCGTGGTTCCGGTCTTGGGAAGCAGCAGCGGATGACCGGTCAGATCGGCGGCCGTGGCGTGTTTCCGCGCGGCGAGCGGATGCGCCGGAGGAACCACGATTTTTATTTCGTCGGAATGAATGCGCACCGCCTGCACGCGTTTTTCGTTCACTGGAAGCTGGGTGATTCCGAAATCGACCTGGTTGTTGAGCACCGCTTCCACCACGCGCGAGCCGAAGGCGCGGTCCACGTGCACCTGGATGTTGGGGAACCGCTTTTTGTATTCGAAAAACACGCGCGGCAGAACGTAAATGCAGGTGGCTTCGCTCGCGGCGATCACCAGCTCGCCGCGGGGGACGCGTTCCAGTTCATGGATGGCGATCTGCGCGCGGCGGCGCAGATCGAGGATCTGCTCGGCGTGCTCGGCCAGAATGCGTCCGGCGGGAGTGAGGGCGATTTTGGTGCCCAGCCGATCGAACAGCGACGTATTCAGCTCCTGCTCGAGCTGGCGCACCTGCGCGCTCACCGCCGGCTGCGTGCGGAAGCAGGTCTGCGCGGCCTTGGAAAAGCTTTTCAGGCGCACGATTTCGAGAAATGTGTGGAGCTGATCGAGGTCCATGGCGCGCCGCTACGTAAGGTTCAAAAAAGGAGACCGACAGGAACGTTTCATTTTAGCAGCGTTTGCTACCATGAGGCCATCGTTCGCATCGTCCACTGCCTGCTTCTCGTTTCCGCGCTGGCCGGCTGCGCGGCGGGCGAGAGCGCGGCGAATGTGGTGATCGTGGTGAACGATAATTCGGCGCTTTCGCGCGAGATCGGGGAATATTACGCGCGCCGCCGCGGAATCGCCATGGATCATGTGTGCCGCATTCGCGCGAGCACCGAAGAAACCATCACCCGCGCCGAGTACAACCGCGACATCGCAGGGCCGGTTGCCGCGTTTCTTCGCAAAGCGCATCTGGTCGAAAGCAGCTTTTATATCGTCACGACCGCCGGCGTTCCGCTGCGCGTGCGGGGAACCGGCGGATCGGGGATGACGGTGGACGGAGCGTCGGTCGATAGCGAGCTCGCGCTGCTCTACCTGGATATGCGCAGCGGACGGCCGCACGCGCTCTCGGGCGCGATTCCCAATCCGTTCTTCGGCCACATCAACGAGAAATTCTCCCACCCGCAGTTTCCCATTTACCTGGTCACGCGGCTGGCGGCATACGATTTCGACGGCGTGAAGGGTTTAATCGACCGGTCGCTCCAGGCCGCCAATCGTGGGAAATTCGTGATCGATTTGCAATCGGGCGACGCGGACGCGGGCGACGGCTGGCTGCGCGACGCCGCGATCCATCTGCCCAACAATCGCGAGATCGTGGATCAGTCCTCGAAGGTTCTGTACGACCAGAAGGACGTGATCGGCTACGCGGGATGGGGATCGAACGACAAGAATCGTCACCGGCGATTTTTGGGTTTCCACTGGCTGCCGGGCGCGATCATGACCGAGTACGTCTCCACCAACGCGCGCACGTTCCAGCGGCCGCCGGACAAGTGGAACATCAGCGACTGGAAATCGCCCAAGCTGTGGTTTGCGGACAGTCCGCAGACGATGACGGGGGATTATATTCTCGAAGGCGTGACCGGCGCGTCGGGTCATGTGGACGAGCCGTACCTGATGATGACGCCGCGTCCGGACCTGCTGCTGCCCGCCTATTATCAGGGCCGCAACCTGGCGGAGAGCTATTACCTGGCGATCCGCGGATTGAGCTGGCAGAACGTGGTGATCGGCGACCCGTTGTGCGCCATCGGCAAGCCGGGGAAGTGATCTGCGTCCAGGTTTATGTGCCGGCCACGATGCGGTAGACCTCGCGTTTCGATAGGCCGCGCGCTTTGGCCACCTGCTTGATCGCGTCCATGCGGGCGACGCCTCGGTGCTCCAGCTCGTGGACGGCTTCGGCAACCGGCGTTTCGTCGAGCACCGCGGCTTCCGGTTTTCCGATCAGCAGCGTGATCTCGCCGCGGATCGATGAGCGGCCTTTGAGTTGATCGCGCAGCTCCGCCGCTGTTCCGCGAAGAATTTCCTCGTGCATCTTGGTCAGCTCGCGCGCGATGGCGATTCTTCGCGCGCCCAGCACGTCGACAATGTCATCGAGCGTTTCGACAATCCGGTGCGGAGCCTCGTAGAAAATCAGCGTCGAGGATTCCGGCTTGAGCTGGTCGAGCAGTTTTCTCCGCGCCGATCTTTTCGCCGGCAGGAATCCGCCGAAGCGAAAAGCGTCGGTGGGAAGGCCGGAGGCGGAGAGCGCGGCGATGACGGCCGAAGGGCCGGGAATCGGCACGACGGAGATCCCCGCATCGATCGCCGCGGCGACCAGGCGATAACCCGGATCGGAGATGAGCGGCGTGCCGGCGTCGGAAACCAGGGCGATGTTCTCGCCCGCCTGAAGCATCGCGACCAGTTCGGAGGCGCGCGCGGCTTCGTTGTGCTCGTGATAGCTCAGCATGGGCTTGGAAATTCCGAAATGATCGAGCAGCTTGCGCGTCTGGCGCGTATCCTCGCAGGCGATGCGGTCGGCTTCGCGCAGAGTGCGGATGGCGCGGACGGTGATGTCCTCCAGATTGCCGATCGGCGTCGCGACCACGTGTAGAATGCCGGGCATTGCTTTAAGATGTACGATGAAACGTTAGCTCGAATGGCGGCAGGAACACAAGACGCAGCGGGATACTACGTCTGGGAAGTGGCGGGGAAGAACGTCTCCGTGCACCTGCACCTGGAGGTGGTCGATCGCATTCTGGCCGAGGTGATGCGCGGATTCGGTGCGTTGCCCAAACGAGGCGCCGAAGTCGGCGGCGTGCTCCTCGGAACCATGGAAGAGGGCGATTCGACCGTCGTGCGCGTGGAAGATTTCGAGCCGGTCGAATGCGACTACAAGCGCGGGCCGTCGTACATGTTCGCCGAGGAAGACCGCGGCGCGTTCGCCGACGCGGTCGAGCGCTGGCACCCTGAGGCGGACCGGCCGGTCTACGCGGTGGGCTATTTTCGCAGCCACACGCGCGAGGGGATGTCGCTCGCGCCGGAAGACATCCTGATGATGGAAGAATTCTTTCCTTCGCCGGCGCAGGTCGCGCTGCTGGTGAAACCCTACGGGACCAAGGTCAGCATGGCGGGATTTTTTTTCCGCGAAGAAGGCGGATTTCAGCCCACCACGCCGCTCGAATTTCCCTTCCGCCGGCGCGAGCTCACCGGCGAAGAGCCGCCGCCGCGGCGATCGATGATCGAGCGGCGCCCGCGCGGCCAGGAGCCGCGTCCCATCGACTCGCCCGGCCGTTTCAACGGGCCGCGATTCGAAGATCCGCCTTTCGAAGAGGAATACGCGCCCGAGCCGGTGCACCCGCCGCAGCCTGCCTATGCGGTGACGATGCCGTCGCGCTCGCGCAGCGCCTTATGGATCCCGCTCTCATTCGTGTTCCTGGTATTCGGCGTGGCGTTGGGGTTGATGATCGGGCTGGCGCGCGCGCCGTCGTCTTCCGCGGTGAGCGACTTCGCGCTGGGACTGTCGGTTTCCCGCAGCGACGAGAACCTGAACGTCAAGTGGGACCGCCGGGCGCCCGCCATCCGCGACGCGCAGCGCGGAACGCTCGAAATCGAGGACGGCAGCTACACCAAATCGGTGGATCTGAAATCGGTGGACCTGCACAGCGGCAGCATCATCTACCGCAACGCCTCGTCCGCGGTTCGTTTCCGGCTCACCGTTTTCCCCGAGGAGCGGGTGAGCGTGACGGAGACGGCGGAGTGGAAGCAGTAGTGGGGACTGGGTATTGGGGACTGGGCAGTGCGAACAGCGAGTCCCAGTTCCCAATTCCCAATTCCCAGTGCCCTCACGGCGCCTGTTTCTTCTTCGCGAGCCTCGACACGACCGCTAACTGCTCCAGATATTCCTTGAGCGGACGCGCCGGGGTGCCCCACATCACCTGGCCGGCGTGCACGATCTTCGAACTCAGCACGCCGCTGCCGGAGCCGAGCACCGCCCGCGGCTCGATGCGCGCCTTGTCGCCGATGCCCACCTGGCCGCCGATCACCGCGTAGTCGCCGACCATCACGCCGCCTGAAAATCCGGTTTGCGCGGCCACCACCACGTGTTTGCCGATGCGGCAGTTGTGCCCGACGTGCACCAGGTTGTCGAGCTTGGTCCCTTCGCCGATGATGGTCACGCCCAGCGCGGCGCGATCCACGCAGGAATTGGCGCCGATCTCCACGCGGTCGCCGATCTCCACCCGGCCGATCTGCGGAAATTTTTCATACGCGCCGTGGTCGAGCACGAACCCGAATCCGTCGGCGCCGAGCACGCAGCCGGAGTGAAGGATGACCTCGTCTCCGACGCTGACGTCCCGGTAGATGGTGACGTTCGCGTGAATCAGGCAGCGCGCGCCGATCTTCACGCGTTCGCCGATCACGCACGCCGGCGCGATCGTGGTGTCCGCGCCGACGGTCGCGCCGGCGCCAATGCTCGCGAGGGCGCCGATCGAGACGCCCTCGCCCAAAGCCGCATCGGGCGCGATCACCGCTGTGGGGTGAACGCCCGGCGTGGGCCGAGTGGCTGGATGCAGCTTGGCGATGGCGCGCGCCATGGCGGCTCGCGGATCGGCGGAGCGAATCACGGTGCGCCGCCCGTCGTTGACGAAGCCGGGAGTAACGATCAGGCACCCGGCGCGCGACTCCGCGGCAAGTTTCACCGCGCGGCGCTGGGAAACAAACGAGAGATCCTGAGGACCGGCCTCTTCCAGATCCGCGGCGCCGCGAATTTCAGTGTCGCCATCGCCCTCCCACTGCGCCTGGAGCCAGGCGGCCAGATCTTTGACCAGCATTTCTCTTTAGGATCGTCTATTTTCCTGGGGAAAAACGAAGGCCGACCAACGCGCGGCATGAATGCCGCGCCTCAAAATGGGCGGGTAGTCTAAGGCGCGACAGAGGGTGCCCGCACAGATTTCACATCGGGCGTTCCGGAGCCTGGACCAGCGTCACCTTGACGTGAATCGTGCGGCGGTCGCGGTAAACCGTCAGATCGATCGCATCGCCGGGGCGTTTTCTGGCCACCTCGCGGTGCAGCGAATCGTCATCGGTGACCGGTTTGCCGTCGATCGCGGTGATGAAATCGCCGCCGATGCCGAGCCTCTGGTTTCCCACGCGAATCACGTCGGTGTATTGGCGCAGGCCGGCGTTATCGGCCGCCGAGCCGCGATAGATGGTCTGAATGAGCAGGCCGCCCGAGTCGGGAAGATGCAGCGCGTCGGCGAGGTCGCCCGAAATATACGCGGTGTCGGCGCCGAACCAGGCGCGCCCGAAGGTTTTGCCCGCGCGGAAATCGTCGAGCATCAGCTTGGCGCGATTGATGGGCATGGCGAATCCGATGCCGACGTTTCCGCCGCTCTGCCCGCTATAAATCGCCGTGTTGATGCCGATCACGTTGCCGCCGGAATCGAGCAGCGGACCGCCGCTGTTGCCGGAATTGATGGCCGCGTCGGTTTGCAGCATGCCTTCGAGCGGCTCGTTATTTTCACCGCGAATGTCCACGCCATTGGAGCTGATCACGCCCACCGTGAGCGTGCCTTTCAATCCGAACGGCTGGCCGATCGCCAGCACTTTCTGGCCGACCTGCACGTGATCGGAATCGCCCAGAGCCAGAAACGGCAGCTTTTTTTTCGGCGTGATCTTGATCAGCGCGAGATCGTCCTGCGGGTCGCGCACCAACGGCGTTCCTTTATACGTCGATTGATCGGTCAGCGTGACTTCGATCTCGGAGCTGCCGCTGATCACGTGATTGTTGGTCAGAATCTGGCCATCCGGATTGATGATGAATCCCGAGCCGAGGTTGTGGCCCTGCTCGATTCCGAAGAAAAAGGTGCGCTGGTAGACGGTGCTGGTGATGTACACCACGCGGTCCTTGGAGGCTTTGTAAATCTCGATGTTGTTCTGCTCATCGGATCCCAGGCCGGCGGAATGGGCCACCTGCGGTTCGCTCCACAACGGCGCGATGGGCGCGAGCGCGCGATGAAACAGTGAGTTCGGCTTGGCGGTGATGTAAATGAATCCGCCGACCAGGAGTGCGGAGATCAGCAGCGTGCGAAAATTCATAGGCTTCGTTTGCGGAGCGAATCGTAGACCGCGCGGGTCTGCTCGACGGTGTGTTGCTTGGATTGCGACGTATCGATGATGTAATCAGCGAACTTCATTTTTTCCTGGAGAGGCATCTGCCGGTGCATGCGCTCGAGCGCCTGCTCGCGGCTGATGTGATCTCGCGCCATGGCGCGTTCGATTTGCTGGTCTTCACGGCAAACAGCCAGGATAATGCGGTCGTAATTGCGAAAGCTTCCTGTTTCTATCAGTATCGCAGCTTCCACCACGGCGATGCCCGAGGGGTTTTCTTTGGCGAAGCGCTCGAGCAGTGCGCGGGTGCGGGCGCGGACCGCGGGATGGATGATCGAATTCAGTTTTTCCAGGCGCTCGGGATTGGAAAAGACGATATCCGCGAGCGCGCGGCGATCCACCGTGCCGAATTCGCGCATCACCGCGTCGTAGGCTTCGGCTCCCGGCTCGATCACCTGATGCCCGAGCTGATCGGCCTGAACGAGAAAGCACCCCAGATCGGCGAGCGCGTGTCCCACGAAGGATTTGCCGGAGGCGAGGCCGCCGGTGAGGCCGACGGTCAGCATGCGGTCCGTGGTTCGTGGTTCGTAGTTCGTGGTTTGCGATTCGCCGGAAGGGCGGAATGATCCCAACTACGGACCACGAACCACGAACCACGAACCGGGTTTTTCATTGATGCCGCTCCGCCAGATCCACCGTGTTCGACATCAGCATGGCGATGGTCAGCGGGCCGACGCCGCCCGGAACGGGAGTGTAGGCCGAGGCGCGTTGCGCCACTTCGACCGGATGAACGTCGCCTACCAGAACCGAGCCTTTGCGCTCGAACTCTTCGGCTTTGCCGATGCGCGCCGCCAGCGCGCGATCGACGATGCGCGACTGGCCGACGTCGATCACCGTCGCACCGGGAGCGATGAATTCGCCGGTGATGAACGCCGGGCGTCCCAACGCGGCCACCAGGATGTCGGCGCGATAGCACTCCTCGGGAAGGTTCCAGGTGCGCGAGTGACACATGGTGACCGTCGCATTTTCGTGAAGCAGCATCATGGCCATCGGTTTCCCGACGATGTCGCTACGGCCCACGATCACGGCGCGGCGGCCGTCCATCGGAACGTGATAATACTTGAGCATCTCGACGATGCCGGCGGGGGTGCAGGGGCGCGGAGCGGGACGCCCGGCCACCAGGTGCCCGACGTTGAGCGGATGAAATCCGTCGGCGTCTTTATCCGCCGCGACGGATTCGAGAATGCGGCGCGAATCGATCTGGCGCGGGAGCGGCATCTGCACCAGGATCGCGTCGATCTCCGGACGCCGGTTGAGATCCTCGACGATGGCCAGCAGATCCTCGGTGGAGATCGTCTCGGGCGGCGTGATTTTTTCGCTGTAAATCGCGAGCTCGGCCGAGGCTTTGATCTTTCCGCGAACGTAGATTTCCGATGCTGGATCGTGGCCCACCAGGACCACGGCCAGTCCGGGCGGCCGTCGCAGCTTGCCGATGCGCGGCTTGAGACGGGAAAGAATTTCTGCGCGCACGGCGGTTCCGTCGAGGATCATCATTCATTTTGGAGTGTAGCAAGCGTCGCTCTCACCTTTCGCCGCCGTCTAGGGACGAGATGGAGCCGAGCCCGTAAGCATGGAAATCCGACCAACGCGCGGCATCACTGCCGCGCCTCGTCAAACCCGATACTCTGAGGCGCGACATTCAGGGAGCGCGTTGGTGAGTATTTAGGCCGCGCCGGATTTTCCGCGCGCGTTGTCGGGGGGCTCTTCCCGCTCGGGAGGCTTTCGTTCTACCTCCAACGCGGCCGAGCAGGCGATGCACAACGGAACGCCGTTCACGTACAACTCGGTCTCAGCTTGGCATTGGACGCACTTTGCCACTAAAATCGCCCCACGGAACCCTTTTAGGACCCAAGCTACCCCTTTGGAATTCGGGTGTCAAGGAAAATCCGCTACAGGCCTACTCTTTGTTGGCATAAGACCTAGGTGTAGGTCCGAGAGCGGGTTTCATAACCTTTATGTAGATCAACCTGAGGAAACTGATGTCAAATTCATGGCATCCAACTGATTGAACATGGCCGACGGAGGCGATGCCGGAATCAATCCGGATGAAGTTCGGGAACAAATGCACGCCGCGGTTGAGCGCGTTCGTGAAAAATTCGGCCAAGCCTTTCAAATTAAGCAACAAACCG
>Ga0335077_10000925_pt1 | contig 33711 bp, 30 predicted proteins | sample Lox_Sample_31_FD_207151 | JGI IMG/M metagenome (GOLD analysis project Ga0335077, IMG submission 207151) | Soil microbial communities from Loxahatchee National Wildlife Refuge, Florida, United States - Lox_Sample_3.1 | ecosystem: Environmental > Terrestrial > Soil > Wetlands | place: USA... | reverse complement strand
AGCGCGAGAGCAGATCCCGCTCTGGTCCAGCTCGATCTGAACCGCCACGGCCGCCGTCGCGAAGTCGCCGACCTTCCGCTCGAGCTTCACGTACGCGCCCCCGCTCCTGGGGCCTGGGCTCGGCACGCGGATCTCCACCAGGATCTCGTCGCCCCGGAGCGCCGTGGTGAACGGCCCGGTGAAGAACGACCCGATGGGGATGCGCCGCTCACCGCCGGTGCCGGCCGCGACGACCTCCGCGCCGAGCGCCAGCATGGTCGCGGGATGGTCGTTCGCGGGGTCGCCGTGCGCCAGGTTGCCTCCCACGGTCGCGAGGTTGCGCACGACGGGATCGGCAATGACCGCGCTCGTGTCGAAGAGCAGTGGATAGCGCGTGCGGATGAGCTCGGAGGACTCGAGGTCCGATTCCCGCACGAGCGCACCGATCCGGAGAGCGCCGTCGCTTTCCTTGATCTGATCGAGCCCCGCGACCCCGTTGATATCGACGATGTGCTTGGGCGCGGCCAGGCGGAGCTTCATCAGCGGGATGAGGCTCTGCCCGCCGGAGAGGACCTTGGCGTCCTCGCCCAGTCGGACCAGCATGGCAGTGGCATCGCGGATGGAGCGAGGAGCGTGGTACTCGAAGGCAGCCGGGATCATCCTGGATCTCCTTCCGGTGGCCGGCCGGCGCATCACCGGCTGGCTTCGAGCGTCACCCTATCGTTTCGAGTCGATGTGCGGACCAAAAGAGGGAACCCCGCGGCCGATTCCCGCGGGGTTCCGGACTTTACTGGAGCGTCACTTCACCGCCGCCGCCGCCGCCTCGATCGAGCGCCGGGCGAAGACCTTGAGGAGATGGCGCTTGTACTCCTCGGAACCCTGCAGGTCAGCCTGGACGTCGACTCCGTCGGGAGCCTTGTCGGCTGCAGCCTGGACGGTGCCAGCGTCCAGCGACTTACCTGCAAGTCCGGCCTCCACGCCCTTGGCGCGCACCGCCTTGGTCCCGGCGCCGGTGATCCCCACCCCCGCCTTCGTCACTTTGCCGCCGTCCATGGTCAGCACCGCTGCGACGCCCACCACTGCGAAGCGCGAGGCCGGGTGCGGGAACTTCAGGTAGGCGCAGCCGACCTTGGGGCCGCACACGGGAACGCGCACCTCGGTGAGAATCTCGTCCCCGGTCAGTGCCGTGGTCAGGAGCCCTTTGAAGAAGTCGTCGGCCTTGATCGTGCGCTTGCCCTTGGGTCCCTCCGCCACCATCTCGGCTCCGAGGGCGATGATGGTTGCCGGATAGTCGGCCGCGGGATCGGCATGCGCCAGGCTGCCCCCGATGGTGCCCATGTTGCGCACCATGGGATCGCCGATCATGCCGGCCGTGGCGGCAAGCACGGGGCACTTGGACTTGACGAGAGGCGACGACTCGATCGCGTAATGCGTTGTCATCGCGCCGATCACGAGCTTGTCGCCATCTTCCTTGATGCCGGAGAGACCCGGCACCTTCCGGAGATCGACCAGGTGCTTGGGCTGAGACAACCTGAACTTCATCGCCGGGAGCAGGCTGTGGCCACCCGCCAGGAGCTTGGCGTCGTCCTTGTACTGCCCGAGCAAACCCAGCGCTTCCTTGACCGTCCCGGGCGTGTGGTACTCGAACTGGGCTGGATACATGTCGGCTCCCCCCTCTACTTTCGCGATTTGGCGGTCTGGACGGTTTTCCAGACGCGCTCGGATGTCAGCGGCATCACCTCGATGTGATCCACCCCGAGGCCCGAGAGCGCGTCGACCACGGCGTTGACCACGGCCGGCGTCGCGGCGATGGTGCCCGTCTCCCCGGCGCCCTTGACGCCGAGCGGATTCACCGGCGTCGGAGTCTCGGTGCGGTCGGTCTCGTAGTTCGGCAGCATGTCGGCCTTGGGCATCGCATAGTCCATCATGCTGCCCGTGATGAGCTGGCCCGACTGGTCGTCATAGACGGCCCCTTCCCAGAGCGCCTGGGCGGCGCCCTGCGCGATACCGCCGTGAACCATGCCGTCGACGATCATGGGGTTGATCACGTTGCCGACGTCGTCCACCGCGAGGTACCGCACGATCTTCACGTGGCCCGTATCGGGATCGACCTCGACCACGCAGGCGTGCGCGCCGAACGGGAAGCAGAAGTTCGAGGGGTCGTAGAAGCTCGTCTCCTCGAGCCCGGGCTCGAGCCCCTCGGGGTAGTTGTGCGGTACGTAGGCCGTGAGGGCCACGGCGCCGAACGGCACGGCCTTGCCGGGCGCGCCGCGAACGTGGAACTGGCCGCCGCTGTACTCGATGTCGGCCGCCGACGCCTCGAGCAGATGCGCCGCGATCTTCTTCCCCTTCTCCTTGATCTTGTCGACGGACATGTAGAGCGCCGTGCCCCCGACCGCGGCGGAACGGCTGCCGTACGTACCCATGCCGAACGGGATCGCGCCGGTGTCGCCGTGCACGACCTCGACCTGCTCGATCGGGATCTGTAGCTGCTCGGCCACGAGCTGCGCGAAGGTCGTCTCGTGCCCCTGTCCGTGCGAGTGCGACCCCGTGAAGACCGTCACCCCGCCCGTCGGGTGCACGCGCACCTTGCCGGACTCGTAGAGGCCGGCCCCGGCGCCGAGGGCGCCCACGAGCTTGGACGGGGCGATGGAGCATGCTTCGATGTAGGTCGAGAACCCGACCCCGAGATACCGGCCCTGCTTCCGCGCCTCGGCCTGCTCGGCCCGGAACTTCTTGTAGTCGAACATCTGCAAGAGCCGGTCGAACGCCTTCGCGTAGTCGCCGCTGTCGTAGGACACCGCCACCAGGGTCTGATACGCCCCCGAGAACTTGGGGATGAAGTTCTTCCGCCGGACGTCGGCGGAGTCCATCTTGAGGGCGGCCGCGGCGGCCTCGACCATGCGCTCGAGCACGTAGCAGGCCTCGGGCCGCCCGGCCCCACGATAGGCGTCCACCGCAGTCGTGTTGGTGAAGACGCCCGTGACCTCGCACTTGATGGCCCCGATCGTGTAGACCCCGTTCAGCAGCGTGCCGTAGAGAAAGGTCGGAATCGCGGGCGCGAAGGTCGAGAGATAGGCGCCGAGGTTGGCGGTGGTCTTCACGTGGAGGCCGAGGATCTTGCCGTCCTTGGACATCGCCATAGCGGCGTCGGTGACGTGATCCCGCCCGTGGGCGTCGGTCAGATACGCCTCGTGGCGCGTCGCGGTCCACTTGACAGGCCGATTGAGCTTGCGTGACGCCCAGGAGCAGACGACTTCCTCGTTGTAGAGGAAGATCTTGGAGCCGAAGCCGCCGCCCACGTCCGGCGCGATGACGCGCACCTTGTGCTCCGGAATGCCCAGCACGAACGCGCACATCAAGAGCCGGTGCACATGCGGGTTCTGCGAGGTCACCCAGAGGGTCAGCTCGCCCGTGGCATCCTCGTAGCGTGCGACACACGCCCGGGGCTCCATTGCGTTGGCAACCAGGCGCTGGTTCACGATGCGCTTCTTGACCACGACGGCGGCGGCCTTGAAGGAAGCGTCGATGTCACCGCCGCCCAGCTCCCACTTGAAGGCGACGTTGCCTGGCGCGCCGGCGTGGATCTGGGGCGTGCCCGCCTGGGCCGCCCGGTCCGTCGCCGTGACCGAGGGCAGAACCTCCCAATCGACCGTCACCTTCTCAGCGGCGTCGCTCGCTGCGCTCTGACTGTCGGCGATGACGACGGCGACCGGATCGCCCACGTGCCGGGCCGCGTCGGAGGAGAGCGGCATGTGCGGCACCATCGCGAGGTCCTGCACCACGCCGGGAATGTTCTTCTCCTTGCGGAGGTCCCAGCCGCACGGCAGCGAGTTGACGCCCGTCATGTCGGCGCCGGTGAACACGGCCACCACGCCGGGGTGCGACTTTGCACCGGACACGTCGATGCTTCTGATCCGTGCGTGGGCATGAGGGCTCCGCACGAAAACCGCATGGGTCATCCCGGCCAGCTTGAGATCGTCAGTGTAGTTGCCCTTACCGGTGATGAAGCGCGGGTCCTCGCGGCGCTTGATGCTGGAACCAACGAGCTTCGCGGTCGCCATGGTCGGGCTCCCTATCTCGCCGCCATCTTCTCGGCGGCCCACTCGATGGCCTTGACGATGTTGTGGTAGCCCGTGCAGCGGCACAGGTTGCCCTCGAGCCAGTGCCGGATCTGGCTCTCCGTCGGCCGCGGCGTGCGCTCGAGCAGCTGGGCCGCCGACATGATCATGCCCGGCGTGCAGAAGCCGCACTGCAGCCCATGCTTTTCCCAGAAGCCCTCCTGGATCGGGTGCAGTTTGCCGTCCTGCGCCATCCCTTCGATGGTCTTTAGCTGGGCCCCCTCGCACTGCACCGCCAGAAGCGTGCACGACTTCACGGCCATACCGTTCACGTTCACCGTGCAAGCGCCGCACTGACTGGTGTCGCATCCGACGTGGGTGCCGGTGAGCCCGGCCAGCTCGCGGATGTAGTGGACCAGGAGGAGCCGGGGCTCCACGTCGTGGGAGTACTTGGTGCCGTTGATGGTCATGGAGACGGTTGTTTTCACCGCACGTACCTCCTCGAGGGCGCTGTTACCGCGTCAGTGGTGGCGGAGACCCTGGTGCCGGAATCCGTGGTGTCGCCCGAACCCGTTCCCCCAGCCGGCGCGTCCACTCGGGGACCCGGGCCCGACGATGATCATCGCCTGGATCATTCCGCTGGCACCTCGCCGGTGAGGGTCAAGAGGCCGGAAAAGCGACTCCCACCCTATTCCCGACACTCCGGGATGTCAAGTGTCGGGCAGGCTCCGACAGGCGGCCCTTGGCTGTCGACGGCGTCGGGCCGCCTCGGCAGACGACCGGACGATCTCCATGGCTCGATGAGCCGCTTCGTCGAGGCCACGCTAGTGCTCGGGCCGGAACTGCGCTGCCGGCAGGTCTCAACCATGGCGGCGCTCAGGCACGTCGCAAGCGGTCGAGGTCCTCATGGACGGCCTGGACTCTGCCCCAGGCCTGGAAGGCCCGCGTCAGTGCCGGGTCCGTCAGCCGGTCCGCGACCGACTTGATCGTGTCGACAGCGAGGCGGGCCATCTCGTGGGCGCGGTCCATCGCGTCGCGCGCCCCGCGGTCCTGCTCGGCCCGGGCGGCCAGCGCCTTGGACAGCGCATGCGCGCACTGCCAGATGAGGGTGGGATAGCCGATGCGCTGAGCGATGGCCAAGCCCTCCGTCAGATCAGCCTCGGCCTCGATCCACCGGCCGCTAGCCAGGGCGATCTCTCCACGGAGCGCATGCGCCTTCGCGATGTACTTGAGGGAGCCGGTCGACCGCGCCCCGTGGAGCGACTGCTCGACCTGCTGCGCGGCATCCTGGAACCGACCCAGCGCGATCAAGGTCTCCGCCAGATACGCCTTGACGTGGATGCCCCAGCGCCAGCGATGCGCGCCGAATCCTGCCGCCGCCCGGCGCTCGGTCTCCTCGAGCAGACCGAGCGCCTTCTCCGGCCCGGCCAGGTGAAGGTCGTCGTAGCCGACGTTGATCAGCGCGCTGATCTCGACGTTGCCGTTCTTGATCTGCCTGCCGATGTCCACGCTCAACCGGTCGTGCTCCAGCGCACCGGCGAAGTCCCCGAGCTCCTGATGCGCCCAGCCGATCGTGTTCTGTAGTCGCCCGATGAAGAACCGGGCGTCCCGGTCGTGGGCTTTTGCCAGTCCATCTCGGATCAAGGCCAGGCCTTCCGCGTGATGCCCCCGAGCGATGGCACCGGCGGATCCACGCGCGCCGCCGCCTCGATCGCCCGAGCGTAGTAATCGAGCGCCGCCTGGTCCGCGTAGGCGCGCTGGGCGCGTCCGGCGGACCGCGCGAGATACTCGAAAGCCTTGCCCCACTCCTCGCCCTGCCAGAAGTGGTGCGCCAGCTCCTCGTAGTGATCGACCAGGCGGTCGGGTAGAGCTCCTCGAGGGCTCGCCCCACCGCCCGGTGGAGCTCCTTGCGTCGCTGGACGAGGAGGCTCTGATACGCGACGTCCTGGATCACCGCGTGCTTGAAGATGTACGCGGGCTCGGGCAGAAGCCCCTGCTCGTAGACGATCTCGAGCGCCTTCAGCTCGGCCAGCAACCCGTCGAGCTTGCCTCGGAGATCGGTGATCCGATCGAGCAGGCGGACGAGAAATTGAACCCGGCCAGGTCAGCGAAGAGAACGGTCACCTGCCGCCGCTCGCCCTCGAGGGCGGAGCGCGATTTGAGGATCTTCTCGGCGAGATGCTTCGGCGTGTAGGACGCGAGCTGCGTCTGGGGGCCGGGCCCCGCAGCAGGAGCGGCCGAAGCCGCACCCGGAGCGCCTCGGCGCGCGGGGCCCGACGTCGCAGTGGGAGCAGCTCCGGACACGGGGGCCGAGGCTCCCGCCGGCGCGGCGTCCACCGCGGACACTCGATGACCGCACTCCAGGCAGAACTTGGCGCCCGCCGGCAGCTCGGTCCCGCACTGCGGGCAGGAGGCAGCAAGTCGGGCGCCGCACTCGAGGCAGAACTTCGCCCGCTCGGGATTGTCGTGCCGACACGACGCGCAAATCATTCTGGTCGCCAGAACCTTCCGTTCGTTGGGATCAGATCATCAGCCGCCGGCCCTCCGTCCGCGCCTGCTCCAGCGCGTCGCGGACGGCCAGACCCTTCTCGCGCGCGATCCGCCGAACCTCGTCGAATTCCGGAGTCACCGTCACCACCCGGCCGTCCAGCCTCGACACCTTGTACGAAAGCGCGCCGAGCGACGTGGAGAGCGTAACGATCTCACGCGGGAGTCGCTGACGTTGATACGTCGTCCAGCGCACGCCGATGGTCGTGGACTCCTCGAAGCAGGCGCGCGTGAGCGCGGTGACGCCCCCGGGCTCACAGAGCGCGGTCACGACGACGCCGGGCCGGCTCTTCTTCATCAGCACCGGCGTCAGGTAGACGTCGAGCGCGCCCGCCTCGAAGAGGCGCTCCATGAGCGGCTCGTAGAGCTGGGGCGACATGTCGTCCACCGTCGTCTCGACCTGGACGATGGTCTCGAGGTGTTCTCGCTCCATCGTCTCGCCGATGAACACGCGAAGGACGTTGGGCGTCTCGAGGTCCATCGTGCCGGCGCCGTAACCGACCGACGTCACCGTCATGGCGGGCATCGCGCCCGCGCGAGCGGCCAGCGTGGTCAGGATGGCGGCGCCCGTCGGCGTCACCAGCTCGCGCTTCACGCCGGTATCGACGACGGGGAAGCCCTTGAGCAGCTCCGCCGTGCCCGGGGCGGGCACGGGAATCACCCCGTGAGGACCGCGGACGATTCCGCCGCCGATCGGGAGCGCCGAGCAATGGATCGTGTCGATCTCGAGCCAGTCGAGTCCGATGCAGGACCCGATGACGTCGACGATGGCGTCCACCGCGCCGACGTCGTGGAATTGGACTCGCTCGGGCGGCATGCCGTGGGCGCGGCCTTCGGCTTCGGCCAGCCGCCTGAAGATGCGGGATGCGGCCTCCTTGACGGGCGCCGCGAGGTCCGCGGCATCGATGATGCCGAGAATGGCTGGCAGATCCCGGTGCGGATGACCGTGCCCCGTGTCATCGTGCACGCGCACCTCGATCTTGGTCGCCCGGAAGGCCCCTTTCATCACCTCGCGCCGCTCGAGCATGTACCCAGGAAAGTGGAGCGCGGCGAGCCGATCCCGAAGCGTCTCGAAAGGAACGCCGGCATCCACGAGAGCGCCGAGAATCATGTCGCCGGCGGCGCCGCTCGGGCAGTCGAAGTATGCAACCTTCACGCCGAGCCTCAGCGCACCTTGGCGGCGAGCTTGTTGATCTGGTTGGCCTGGGCCGCGGCGCCGTAGCCGTTGTCGATGTTCACGACGGAGATGCCGGGGGCGCACGAGTTGAGCATGGCCAGGAGCGCCGCGATGCCGCCGAGCGACGCGCCATACCCCACGCTGGTCGGAACGGCGATCACGGGCCGGTCCACGAGGCCGCCGATGACGCTCGGCAACGCCCCTTCCATGCCAGCGACGGCGATGATGGCGTTGGCCTCGCTCAGGAGATCCAGGTGGGGCACCAGGCGATGAAGGCCGGCCACGCCGCAGTCGTACAGCCGCTCCACGCGATTGCCCATCGTCTCGGCGGTGACGGCCGCTTCCTCGGCGACGGCACTGTCCGACGTGCCCGCGCTCACCACCACGATGAGGCCGACGCCTTCGTGCGCCGCGGGCTTGACCACCACCAGCCGCGACGGCGCGTGGACTCGGCACGGGAGGCCGCTCCCCAGGAGCGCATCGACCACCGGCCTGTCGGCGCGCGTGCAGAGGATATTGTCGTGCTCCGTCGCCAGCCGCTCCGCGATCGCGACCACCTGCTCCGGGGTCTTCCCCTGGCAGAACACCGCCTCGGGAACGCCGTGCCGGAGCGACCGGTGGAGATCCACCCGAGCGAAGCGCAGGTCCTCGACGGGCAGGTTGCGGAGACCGACGAGCGCCTGGTCGGCCGTCACGCTGCCGGCGGCCACGGCTTCGAGCAACGCCTTTACTTTTTCGCGATCCATCGGAGGACTTCGTTCGCGCTGCCGCTCCGGAACCCCTGAAGATCGACTGTCACGTAGAGATAGCCCAGCTCGCGAAACCGCGCGACGATGGCCTCGCGCCGCCCCTCCTCGAGGAGGCGCGGGATCTCTCCAGGCGGCAGCTCGATCCGCGCCAGTCGATCGTGGTGGCGGACGCGGAACTGGCGAAAGCCGAGGCCCCTCATGAACGCCTCGGCCGCATCGATCTGTCGGAGCTTCTCCGCCGTGATGTGATCGCCATACTGAAAGCGCGAGGACAGGCAGGCAAACGACGGCTTGTCCCACGTCGGCAACCCCAGGTCGCGGGAGATGGCGCGGATCTCTTCCTTCCACAGCTCCGCCTCGATCATCGGCGCGCGGACGCCCTTCGCCTTGGCCGCCTGCATGCCGGGGCGATGATCGCCCAGGTCGTCCATGTTGGCGCCGTAGATGAGCTGGGCCCCGCCTTCGACCGCCGCCAGCGGCTCGAGTCGGTTGAAGAGCTCCTCCTTGCAGAAGTAGCAGCGGTTCGGCGAGTTCCGAGCGTATTCCGGGTTGTCCAGCTCGCGGGTGCGGATCACGACCTGGCGCATGCCGAGCAGTGCGGCGAGCCGGCGCGTCTCGGCCAGCTCCGACTCCGGGTACGTCTCGGAGTCGGCGGTGGCCAGCACCGCGCCGTCACCCACCGCGTCCTTCGCAGCTCGCGCCAGCAAGGTGGAGTCCGCGCCGCCCGAGAACGCGACGATGACGCGCTCCATCCCGCGGATGACGTCGACGAGCCGTTCGTACTTGGCGGCCGGGGTGGGGTCCACGTCAGTCCTCGACGGCGACCATGCTCTGGAAACCGGCGTACCGCTGCTCGATCTCGCTGACCTCGAGCCTCTTGAGTCGATCGAGCGAGAAGTCCTCCACCGCAAAGGATGCCATCACCGCCCCGAACACGACCGCTTTCCGCACCGATGCGCGGTCCGTCAAGCCCCGCTGCGCGAGGTAGCCCATGAAACCGCCCGCGAACGTATCCCCCGCTCCCGTCGGATCGAAGACGTTCTCGAGCGGGTAGGCCGGGGTGAAGAAGAACTCGCCGTCCGACACCATGAGCGACCCGTACTCGCCGCGCTTGATCACCACGACGCCGGGTCCCATCCGGATGATCGACCGGGCCGCCTTGATCAAGTTGGGCTCGCGGGCCAGCATCCGGGCCTCGGCATCGTTGATCAAGAGCACGTCGACCTCGCGCAACGCCGCGAGGAGCGCGTCACGCTTGCCGTCGATCCAGAAGTTCATCGTGTCGAGCGCCGTCAAGAGCGGCTTCGTCATCTGCCGCCGGACCTCTCGCTGCAGGTCGGGGTCGATGTTGGCGAGGAAGAGGAACGGCGCATGGCGATACGTCGCGGGAAGATCGGGCTTGAACACCGCGAACGCGTTGAGCTGCGTGTCGATCGTCCGCGCCTCGTTCAGGTCGAACCCGTACTCGCCCGTCCATCGAAACGTCTTCTGGTCTGGGAGCACCGTGAGGGCGTCGATGTCCACGCCGCGTTGACCGAGAAGATCCAGGTGCTCGCGCGGGAAGTCCTGGCCGACCGCCGCCACGATCCCCACCCGCGTGAAGAAGCTCGCCGCGTACGAGAAGTACGTGGCCGACCCTCCGAGAGCCTCGGTCACCTGGCCGAACGGCGTGGTGACGGTGTCGAGCGCGACCGAGCCAACGACGACCAGGTCAGCCACGGGGCAGCCCTCTCTTTCTTGGCGGGAAGTAGCGGTCGAGCAGGAGCGCGAGGCGCTTTCGCGTTCGCGGTGGAAACGCGGCCGGGCTCGTGATGACCGCATTCGCCAGCGCCGCCCCGCAGCCGGCCGAGCAGGGCTTGCCGATACGTGGTAGCGCTCTTGAGAGCAGGGCCTTCGCGGTGGCGACGTTCTTCAGGAGGTTGGCCACCACGCTCTCCACCGAGACTGCACCGTGCGTCTCGTGCCACACGTCGTAGTCGGTGACGAGCGCGAGCGTGGCGTAGCACAGCTCGGCCTCGCGGGCCAGCTTGGCCTCGGGCATGTTCGTCATCCCGATCACCGTGACTCCCCACTGGCGGTAGATCCGCGATTCGCCCTTGGTGGAAAATTGCGGCCCCTCGATGCAGAGATAGGTGCCTCCCCGGTGGACCGTCGCCCCACTCTCCCGCCCGGTGGTCTCGAGGAGATCCGCCAGGTCCGGGCAAACCGGATCCGCGACGCCCACGTGCCCCACGATCCCATCCCCGAAGAACGTGGACACGCGACGCCGAGTATGGTCATAGAACTGATCGGGCACCACGAGATCCAGCGGGTGAACGTCTTCCTTCATGCTGCCGACGGCGCTCACCGAGATCACCGAGCGCACGCCGAGGGCCTTCAGACCGTAGATGTTCGCCCGATAGTTGATCTCGGAGGGTGACAGCCGATGCCCTCGCCCGTGACGGGCAAGGAAGACCACCGTGGTAGCGCCGAGCCGACCGACCCGGTACGCATCCGACGGCTCGCCGAATGGCGTCTTGACCTTGACCCAGCGAGCATCCTCGAGGCCGTTGAGCTCGTAGAGACCGCTGCCGCCGACGACCCCGACGACGATGGCCTCGCCCTTCGGCCGAGCTTTCGCCCTCGGGCTCACGCGACCACCTTCTCCAGGGTCGCGAACGTGTGGCTCTGGTCGGCCTCGGTCACCGTCACCCACGCGAAGCGCCGAGCGAGGGTCTCCGGCCCGGCGAACCCGACTTCGACGTAGTTGGACGTGAGCCCCGACAGTAGCCCGGTGTCGCGGTCGCGCTCCTCCAGCACCAGCACCTCACGTCGCTGACCGATCATCTGGCGCCGGTAGGCCACGCTCTTCTCCTGACCGAGCGCCCGCAACGTCCTGCTCCGCTGACGGATGACCCGCGACGGGACACGCTCCGATAGTCGCGCCGCTTCCGTTCCCTTGCGATCGGAGTAGGCGAAGACGTGCAGATACGAGAACGGCAACTCGCGCACGAGGTCCAGGGTCTGAGCGAAGTCCCCTTCGCGCTCGCCGGGATGTCCGACGATCAGGTCCGTGCCGAGCCCGAGACCCGGGACGGCGGCCGCAAGACTCTCGACCAGCGCACGGTACATGCGGACGTTGTAGGGTCGCCGCATGAGCCGCAGGACGCGATCGCTCCCGCTCTGGAGCGGCACGTGCAGATGCGGGACCACCACCGGCACGCTGGTCACGACCTCTCTCAATTCCGGGGTGACGTATGCGGGCAGAACCGAGGACAGCCTGAGCCAGCGGAGACCCGGAATCTCCGCCAGCCGCTGAACCAGCGCCGCCAGGCTCGTGCGCGGAACCGTGTCCCAGCCGTAGTGGCCGATGTCGACACCGGTGAGCGTGATCTCGGTGTATCCGGCCGCCACGAGGGCCTCCGCCTGCTCGAATACGACCTTGGGGTCCTGACTCCGGCTCGCGCCACGCGCCGTCGGCACGATGCAGAACGCGCAGCGGTGCTGGCAGCCGTCCTGGATCTTGATGGAGGCGCGGGATCGGCCGGACACCCGCGCAAACGGCGCCACCGGCACGGCGCGGGCTTCCCTGATATCACCTACCCTGACCTCGGGCGCGGGCCGCTTGATCAGGGAGGTCAGGAGCTCTGGAAGCCGGTACTTCTCCTGATGGCCAACCACCAGGTCCACTCCAGGGATCCGTGTGACGGCCTCGGGATCGGTCTGCGCGTAGCAGCCCGTCACCACCAGCAACGCGTCCGGATTGTCTCGAGTGATCCTCCGGATGAGCTGGCGGTCGGAAAAATCGGCCTTTCCCGTCACGGTGCAGGTGTTCACCACATGGACCTGCGCGGGCTCCTCTCCGCTCGCGACGCGATATCCGTGGCGCTCGAGCAACCCGATCATCTCCTGAGACTCCGCCTGGTTGAGCCGGCAGCCCAGCGTGGAGAACGACACGGTCACGGGTGGCGTCACGCGACGACGGCCTCGCTGAGCTGTCCGCACGCCGCGCCGATGTCCTCTCCCTTGCTCCAGCGGACGGTCGCGGTGATGCCGCGCTCCAGCAGCGCCTGCTGGAACGCGAGGATCCGCGGAAGAGGCGGCCGCGAGAACGGAGCCCCTTGCCAGTCGTTGAACGGGATCAGATTGATCTTCGCGCGGAGGCCTTTCAGCAGGCGCGCGAGCTGCCGGGCGTTCTCGAGACTGTCGTTGACGCCGTCGAGCAACACGTACTCGAACGTCATCCGCTGCCGGAATGGGAGCGGGAACCGGCGGCATGCGTCCAGCAACGCCTCGATGGCGAAGCCCTTGTTCACCGGCATGAGACTGTCGCGCGTCTCGTTGCTCGTCGCGTGGAGCGAGATGGCCAGATTGACGCGAAGGTTCTCGCGGGCCAGCCGCTCGATGCCGCGCACCACCCCGACCGTCGACACGGTGATGCGTCGTGGGGAGAAGCCGAAGGCCTGGGGATCGGTCAGGATCCGGAGCGATTTGACCGTGGCGGGATAGTTGGCGAGGGGTTCGCCCATGCCCATGTACACGATGTGCGTCAGGCGCTGGCCCACCGACAGTGTCCGTCCCACGCCGAGGACCTGGCCGATGATCTCGCCCGTCGTGAGGTTGCGATCGAGCCCCATGACACCGGTCAGACAGAAGGCGCATGCGAACCCGCAGCCAACCTGCGTCGACACGCAGAGTGTGAGGCGCTCGCCGTCCGGCATCAGCACGGACTGGACGCGGGCGCCATCGTCATAGCGGAACACGAACTTCTGGCTTCCGTCCTGAGACGGCGTCCGTCGCTCCACCACGGGCATGTCCACGGCCGTGCGCCCTCCGAGCGCGTCCCTCAGCTCGCGCGGAAGATTCGTCATGCGCTCGAGATCCGTCACACCTTTCCGGTAGATCCAGTCGGCGATCTGTCGCCCGCGATAGCGCGGCGCGCCGAGCGACTCCACCAGGGACTCGAGCTCCGCCGGGAGCAAATCGAGGAGGTTTGTCAGCGACATACGCACCGTAGGATAGCACATCACCTCGGAGCGGCCCGTCGACGTGGCATCCGCGGAGCGTATGGCTTTCAGGAACTTTGCCGTCGAGGTATGGTCTTACCGTGCATGACGGGCGCGAGGACGACGCGGAGTTTCTCCGCCGCCTTCGGACCGGCGAGACGCTGGCCTTCGAGGAGATGGTGCGAACGTACCAGCACCGCGTGTTCGGTGTCGCCCTCCGCATGCTGGGCAATACCGGCGAGGCCGAGGAGGTAGCGCAGGAGGCGTTCCTGCGAGCCCATCGCTCCCTCTCCGAGTTCCGCGGGGACGCCAAGCTTTCGACGTGGCTCTATGCCATCACCTCGCGCCTGTGTCTCACGAGGCTCTCCTCGGGTGAACGCTCGATGATCCGTCAGGGCGAAGACACGGTCGTCCGTCTCGCGTACGAGGCGGACGGTCCGGACGTCGTGCTCGAGCACGCCGAGCTGGAGAGTGCGCTCCATCGCGCGATCGCGGAGCTTCCCGACGACCGCCGCATCGTCGTGGTGCTGCGTGACATGGAGGGCCTCTCGTACGAGGAAATCGCGGAGGCCCTCGAACTTCCCGCGGGCACGGTGCGCTCGCGACTGCACCGGGCGCGTCTCGATCTCAAGGAGAAGCTGGAGCGGTTTCTCCCATGACCTGTCACGAGGCTCGTGAGCTGTTCTCGGGCTGGGCGGACGAGGCCTTGACGGCCGACGAACGCGCGCACGTCAGCACGCATCTCGCCGGGTGTGCCGACTGCCGGAAAGAGCTCGAGCGATTCTCGGCGACGGTCGCCTTGCTGAATCGAATGGAGCGACCTCACGCTCCCGTGGGATTCGTGGACCGTGTCCTCGCGGCCAGGCGTGCGGCCCCTTGGTACGAGCGGATCTTCCAGCGCCTGTTCCTGCCGGTCGCGGTGAAGCTTCCGGCCGAGGTCGCCGCCCTGCTCCTCGTGGCGGGGCTCGCCGCCCACATCTTCCAGCACACACCCGAGCTCCAGTCGATCGCGCGCCACGAAAGGGCGCAACAGTCCGCGCCTCATGTGAATCGGCCCGGGCCCTCGGCCTCCATCCCCGTTTCCCCCGTGGCGCCTGCCCGGGGGGCTGCCGGCGAGCCGGAATCGCAGGTGGGGGCCCGACAGAAGACTGAGGAGGCATCCAAGAACACCGGACGCTTGGCTTTCGACCAGTTCGGGATGGCCCAACGACAGCTTTCGCCACCTGGGCCCGCGCCGTCACCTGGGCCGAGCGTCCAGCCCTCGACCGAGCTGAAGAAGGAGGCAGAAGAGCGTGCTCCCTCCACACCTTCTTCTACACCACGCGAGGACACCGCGAGACCCGCCCCTCCGGTGTCGGGAACTGCGACCGCTCCGGGCGCCGAGTCGCGCGCAGACGTCAGCCAGCGCGCCCGAACGCAGGAGTCCGCCGCGGCGCAGGCGCTGGTGCAGCGGCCGCTTCAATCGGGCGCCGGGCCAGGCGTCGAGCCGCCGGGGGGCCCGGCTACTCCGCAATCAGGTCGATTGCCGGCGCCGGCGGCGCGCTCGGCCATGCGGGCGCTTCCCTCGGCGGATGTCGTGGGGCGCCTCGCCGTCAAGGATCGTGACGCCGCCGAACAGGCGCTTGGCGACATGCTGCAGCGTGCGGGAGGCGCCGTGATCTCGCGCCGCGTCGAGACGGGAACAACGGTGGTCGAGGTCACCGTCCCCAAGGCGGCGTACCCACAATTCAGTGAAGGCCTTGCTCGGATCGGCGTCTGGAAGGCGGATGGCGTAGCTTCCGATCTGCCGAGTGACGTCCACATCACCGTCCACCTCGTCGAGTAGTCACCCCGACTTCCCCGGCAGCGACGGCCTCCGGGTCAGGCTCGGGACACCACCGCGAGATAGAGGTCGAGCAGGTTCGTGTTGGTGGGCCCCGTCGTGATGAGATCGTCGAGGCCCGCGAACACGGCATGCGAATCGTTCGCGTGAAGGCGCGCGCGCGGATCGCAATGCCGTTCGCGCGCGCGACGCGCACTCAGGTGGTCGGCGATCGCCCCGGCCGCGGAGGTGGGGCCGTCGGTCCCGTCGGTGCCGGCGGCGAGGACCACTACATCGTCCAGGTCCTCCATCTCGAGCGCTGCCGACAGGGCGAACTCCTGGCAACGACCGCCCGTGCCGTCGCCCTGTACCGTCACCGTCGTCTCTCCGCTTGCGATCACGCACGCCGGCGGAGCCACGGGGCCGAGCCCGGCCTTGATGCGCCTGGCGATCTGGACCACGTCGCGCGCCGCGAGCCTCGCCTCCCCCTCGAGCGAACGGGTGAGGATGTGTGGCGCGAACCCGAGCTGGCGGGCCTGGGCCGCCGCCGCGTCGACGACGAGGCCGTTGTTCCCGATCACGACGTTGGCGACGTGTCCGAACACCGGATCGTCCGCCTTGGGCGTCTCGGCGATCTGACCACGCGCTCCCTGCGTGAGCCGCTCCAGCACGGAGCGCGGGACCCGCTGTCGGATCTGGAAGTGGTCGAGGATCGCCAGCGCCTCGCCGAACGTCGACGCGTCGGGCGCGGTGGGACCAGAGCCGATCACGTCGATGGGGTCGCCGATCACATCGGACAGCAGGAGCGCGTGGACGCGCGCCGGAGCGGCCGCGCGCGCGAGCTGGCCGCCCTTGAGCAACGACAGATGCTTGCGCACGGCGTTGAGCTGATTGATCGTGGCGCCGGCGCCCAGCAGCAGTCGGGTGACCGCTTGCTTGTCGGCGAGCGTCACGGGCGACGCGGGCGCCGGCGTCAATGCCGATGCGCCGCCGGAGATCAGGACCAGTACGAGGTCATCCGGGCGTCCGTCTCGCACCAGCTCGAGGATCGCGCGAGCCGCGGCCGCGCCTCGTCCGTCCGGAACCGGGTGACCAGCCTCGAGAAGCCGGACGTTGCGCGTCGGCGCCAGATGGCCGTCCTTCACCGCCACGACGCCCCCGTTCACCCGGTCGCCGAGCTTCTCCTCGACAGCTTCGGCCATGGAGCCGGACGCCTTCCCGGCCCCAACCACGATGAGCCGCCCGCGAGAGCGAGGATCGATACCGGCGAGGGCGCGATGGACGAGGGGACGAACGTCACCCGCGGTGAGCGCGGCGTCGAAGATCGCCCGGGCGGCCGCGCGCGGGGTCACCGCGCGAGCTTCTGCAGCCGCCGGCCCGCCTCGATCAGGAGGTCATCCGTCTTGGGGAAGCAGAAGCGAATCTTGGTCCGGCCCAGCTCGGCATGCGCATAGAACGAGGAGCCCGGCACGGTCGCCACGCCGATCTCCTTGACCAGGAACATGGCGAACTCGTGGTCGTCGCGACATCCGTGGCGCGACAGGAAATGGGCGACGTCCGTCAGGATGTAGTACGCGCCCTTGGGCTCGAAAGCGACGAATCCCGCCGCGCGGACCTTTGTCAGCAAGAGATCTCGCCGCGCCTGATAGCTCTCGCGCAACGAGACGTAGTAGGACTCGGGTAACCCGAGCGCGGTGACCGCGGCCTCCTGGAGCGGGTGGGGAGCGCCCACCGTAATGAAATCATGGGCCCGTCTGATCCCGACCGACAGCTCCCGGTTGGCGACGGCGTAGCCAACGCGCCAGCCCGTGACCGAGTAGGACTTCGAGATGCCGGAGATGGTCACCGTCCGGTCCGCCATGCCGGGCAGCGTGGCGATGGGCGTGTGCGTTCCACCGTCGTAGACGATGTGCTCGTAGATCTCGTCGGTGATGGCCAGAAGATCGTGCCGCTGGCAGACGAGGGCGATCCGCTCCAGCTCATCGCGCGAGAAGACCTTGCCCGAGGGATTGTTGGGGCTGTTGAAGACGATGGCGCGAGTGCGCGGACTCACCGCCGCGTTCAGGCGATCCGGGTCGAAGGTGAAGTCCGGCGGCTCCAGCGGAACGAAGACGGGCTCCGCGCCCGCCATGATGCACCCGGGCCCATAGTTCTCGTAGAAGGGCTCGAAGATGATGACCTCCTCGCCGGGGTTGAGGACCGCGAGCAACGTGGCGAGCATGGTCTCGGTCGAGCCGCAGCACACCGTGACGTGCAGATCCGGGTCGATCTCCATCCGGTACAGCCGCCGGTACTTGTCCGCGATGGCGCGCCGGAGTCTCGGCGTGCCCCACGTGATCGCATACTGGTGGAAGTCACCGTCGAGGGCGCGGTGGGCGGCCTCGACCAGCTCCTTGGGCGGGGGAAAATTCGGCATGCCCTGCGCCAGATTGATCCCGCCATACTGGTCGTTGACCCGGGTCATCTCCCGGATCACAGACTCGGTGAATCCTTGGACGCGCTTGGAAATCATGGGCGATCGTCCCTCTGCAGAGCTTGGGCCCCGACAACACCATCGAGCCGGTAGCGGCTCTCCGAGGGCGCCACGCGAAATACGTCCGGCCGGTTTCTAGCGGCCGCCGGCGATCGCCGGCACGATGGACACCTCGTCCCCCTGCTTGAGCGCGGTCTTCTCGCCCTGGAGGAATCGGATGTCCTCCTGGTTGACGTAGATGTTGATGAAGCGCCGGAGCTCGCCGCTGTCCTCGACGAGCCGATTCCGCAGACCGGGATACTGTCGTTCGAGATCGTCGATCAGGCTGCTGACCGTGTCGGCCGTCACCTGGACCTCGGCCGCTCCCTTGGTCATCGTCCGCAGCGGGGTAGGAATACGTACGAGCACGGCCATAATCCTGGATCTCCTTGGTTCGCCGGTCCGGATCGAGGTCGGATTCTGCCGCCGAGGGACCGCGACGCTCGTCCGCAGCGTGGATTTCCTCTACTTAACACTCGGCTCGGAGGAATGTCAACGAAGGCGCAGGATTGGGTCGTGTATCATTCGCAGTCGGTGAAGCGCATCTCGTGGCCTCCGCTCCTCCTCATCGCCTACGGCATTCTGTTCGCCCGAAAGGCCCTCGGGGGTGGACTCCTCGTATTCGCCGACCATCCAGGTCAGCTCTACCGGATGGCCCACGCGCTCACCGAAGGCCTCGCGCCGTGGCGCCTGAATCCAGGCTGGTGGGCGGGGTATGCGGAGCTGCAGTTCTATCCACCGGGCTTTTCCTACGCCGGCGCTCTCCTGCACTACGCGTCCCTCGGCTCGCTCGACTACACCGCGACGTACCGGGTACTGCTCTGGGTGGCCTTCCTCCTTCCCGGCGTGACCACCTATCTCCTCCTGGCGCGAGTTCTCGAGAATGACTGGCTCGCGTTGCCCGGGGCGTTCGTGGCGCTCACCCTGTCGGCTGGGTCGCGAAGTGGCGTGGAGGAAGGCCTCCGGTGGGGGCTGGTCGCCGCACGGATGGGCTGGGGAGTCCTTCCGCTTCTGGCCCTCTCGCTCTGCCGCTGGACGGAGGGCAGGCGCGCGCCGATCACCGCGGCGGTGCTCCTCGCGGCGATCATCCTGATCCACCCTGCGCACGCGCCGGCCGGTGTAGCGCTCATCGCCCTCGCCGCGTGGCACGGGCCCGGTTCGCGTCGCGCGCGGGTCGGAGAGGCCGCGTTGCTGACGCTGGCCGGAGGCGGACTGGCGGCCGTCTGGCTCGTTCCGCTGGTCTCCCACCTCGACATGGCGTTGCCGCTGGCCTGGGGCGACCCGACGCTCGCCGCGGTCGCTCGCGGGCTCGCCGCGCGGCCGCTCCTGGTGCTGCTGGTCGCGACGAGCGCCCTCGCGTGGTGGTTGGCGAGACGATCGACGTCTGCAACGGCTATGACGCTGTGGCTGGCCGACCTGCCCCCGGCGCTGGCCCTGCTCGTCGTCCTGGATGCCTTGGTAGCGCAGCCGCTCGGACTACGCTGGCTGCCCGCTGATCGGCTCCTCGATAGCTTCCTGCTGGCCTCGATTCTCGGCGCCTCGCTGTCCCTCGCCGAGTTGTACCGACGCTGGCCCGTGCCTCGCTGGGCGCTGGGGCTCGCCGCCGTAATGGCGTGCGCCGTGCTTTCGTCGTGGAACCGTCCGGAGCCCAGCTTGAGCCTCTGGCCGCGCCCATGGCCCAACGAGTGGCCCAAGTACGGCACCGTCGCCCGGAGCCTCGACATGCCCGCGCTGTGGGAGGCCGTCGCCAAGGGGCCCCCGGGCCGGATCCTCTTCGTGCGGTCGTCGGTGCCTCTCGAATCCCGAGCCGACTGGCGACGGCCTCACACGCACGTCACGGCGCTGACGCCGCTCCACGCCGGTCGCGACATTGTGAACGGAACCTTCACGCACCCCTCTCCGGTCGCCGGAGTCGTCTATACGGGTTCGCCGCAGAATCGAGCCATCACGGTCCTCGTCGAGCAGCGCGACGGGTCCACGCTCTTCGGCCGTCCCCTGGCCGAGCTGAGCGCGGAATCGTTCAACCAGATCGCGACTCGACTCAGAGTGTCGTCGGTCGTCGCGCTCGACGAGGACCACGCGCGGCTCGGCTTCGTCGAGGACAATCCGGCGTTCGCCGGCCCCTCGCGTATCGGCCCATTCCTCGTCTTCGCCTCGCGAGATCCGCGGCCAACCCCGGAGCGGGCCGGGCCTCAGCGCTGGCGCCTGGCTCTTCCTCCCCATGCCGAGGGCTGGGTGCCGACGGGCATGGCATACTCGCCTCTCTGGCAGTGTCGCGACGAGGGCCTCCTCCTCCCGATCCGGCGCGACGACCTGGGACTTCTCGACGTGAAGGTACCGGCTGGCGGGCCCACCGTGATCGATCTCTCCCACGTCCCGGGGCTGGCGGAATGGGACGGGCTGGCGCTGACCGTCGTGTCGGGCCTCGCACTCGCCGGCGTCTGGCTCAGGCGCGTCGCCGGCGGCCGACGTCAGACCAGCGGGTCGTAGTTGAAGTACTGGCCGGAGGTATCGAGCGGCACGAGATGATGGCGCAGGGTGCCGGGGAACATGTCGGCCAGACGCTCCGGCGTCCAGCCCTGATCGTGGTGAATGCTGCGCACGGGGCGCATGTGGGAGAAGAGCATGATCTCCTTGCCGCGGACCCCGAAGACCTGTCCTGAGATCTCCTTGGCGGCCTCGCTCGCGAGGAACACGGCGACGGGCGCGATGTGCTCCGGCCCCATCTTCTTGATCTTCTCCACTCGCGCCTTCTGCGCGTCCGTCTCGGTCGGGATGGTCCCGATCATGCGGGTCCAGGCAAACGGTGAGATGCAGTTGGCCGTGACGTTGTAGCGCGCCATGTCGAGCGCGACGACCTTGGTGAATCCCACGATGCCGAGCTTGGCCGCCGCGTAGTTGGCCTGTCCCACATTGCCTACCAGACCGGAGGTCGAGGTCATGTTGATGATGCGCCCCCACCGGCGCTCCCGCATGTGGGGGGCCGCGGCGCGCGTCACCGCGAAGCAGCCCTTCAGATGCGTGTTGATGACCCCGTCCCACTCCTCCTCGGTCATGTTGAAGATCATGCGATCGCGCAGGATGCCCGCGTTGTTGACCACGATGTCCAGGTGCCCGAAGTGATCGAGCGCCGTCTGGACGATGCTCTGGCCCCCGGCCATCGTCGCCACGGATTCGTAGTTCGCAACGGCCTGTCCTCCGGCGGCCTTGATCTCGTTCACGACGTCGTCAGCGGGCATCCGTGCGGCGCCCGAGCCGTCGGCCGCGCCGCCGTAGTCGTTGACCACGACCCGCGCGCCCTGCCGGCCCATGAGCATCGCGATCTCCCGGCCGATTCCCCGGGCCGCGCCGGTGACCACCGCCACCTTGTCCTTGAGCATCATCGTCGATCCTCCTTCGAGAGTGGCGGGACACGATTCCCGCTCGACGCTGTCGTCGCACGCTCCGGCCACGGGCCGCGCTCGTCGCCGAACGCCGCTCGTTCGCCGCCCCACGCTATCATACGTCGCGCGTTCTCGCGACCCGCGCTCGGGGCGGCGGCGTTCGTCATCGGCGGCGCCGTCCGCCTCGGCGAAGCGCCGCCGCAAACTCCGCGCCCAGCACGAAGACGATCCCGGAGTAGTACACGAACGTGCTGAGGGCCACCAGCACGCCGAGGGGGCCGTAGATCCTGTCGTACATGCCGAGGGTCGAGATGTACCAGCGGAAGAGCTGCTTGGCCGCCTCCCAGAGCACGCTGGCCAGGAAGGCCCCGGCCAGCGCTGGGCCCACGGGCACCTTTTGATGGGGGCAGTAGCGATAGGCGACGAAGAAGAGGGCCGTGTCGCACGCAAGCCCCACCGCGATGAAGGTCGAGCGGATCCACTCCGGCGGCATCCCGATCGGCACCATCAGCAGGATCTTGAGCCACCCGAACAGGTCGGTGATCAGGATGCTGACGATGAAGAGGATGCCCATCACGAAGAGGAGGACCAGGTTCTTCAGCGTGTCGTGAATGAGGCCCCGCCGCTGCGTGAACCCGAACACGTCGTTCAGCACCAGGCGGAGCGCAGCGAACAGCTGGCTCGCGAACAGGAGGAGCGTCGCCGTGCCCAGAAGCCCGGTGATTCGCCGGCGCCTGATGATCTGCCCCAGTATCTGGTGCAGCTCGTCCCGGTAGACGGGAACAATCGCGCCCAGCTGGCGCAGCACGGCGTCCGCCGCGGCCTGCTGGTTCAGAACGAAGCCCGCGAGGGACACGACGAAGAAGAGGACGGGGATGAGGCAAATCAGCAGATTGAAGGAGAGCCCGGACGCGAGGAACAGGCCTCGATGCTGATGAAAGCCCGCCACCGCGGTCCGGAGAGCGCGAATCAATCGCGCGATTCTCGGAGGCCTCGGCGCGACACTCCCGAGTCCGGGGCCATGGTTCTCAGATCTGCTTGTAGAACTCCGCCCGGTCTCCTCCGGTGACATTGACCACGCGCAACTCGTTGTCCCGAAGCACTTCCAACTCGATCTTCTCGCCGGGACCATGCCGCCACAAGCGTCGGTAGAGGTCCTTCAACGTCGGCACCTCCTGTGAATCGAGGGCCACGATCACGTCGCCCTCCCGAACCCCGGAACGCGCGCTCGGGCCGTTGGGCACGATCCCCGCCACGACGACGCCCTCCTCGATGCCATGGGCGTACACCCCCAGCCACGCGCGCCGGGGTCGGCTCACCACCCGCCCGTGACGCAGCAGCTCCGCGCGGTTGGCCTCGAAGCATTCCGTGGGAATCGACAGTGAGCTGCGCGCGATCTCGTTCAGATTGAGCGACACCACACCCACCATCTGTCCGAGCAGCGTGAAGAGCGGCCCTCCACCGGGGCCGGGATTGGCCGCGCTCGCCACGATCCCTCGCTCCAGGAAGTACTCCCAGTACGCTTCGAATTCGCCGAGGTCGGTCACCACGCCGCCCGCCAGGCGGCGCTCCCGCGCGCCGACCGAGGCCACCGCGAACACGGAAGTGCCCCGCGTGAGCTCCTCCGACGAGATCATGGCCGGAACGGGCAGCCCCTGGCGCTTCACCTTGAGCACCGCGAGGCCCATGTCGAAGACCAGCGCGACGATCTCGGCTCGTTGCGATCGTCCGCGCTCGAACGTCACGTCGATCGTCTTCCCGCCCATCACCACGTAATTGACGGTCAGGATCAAGCCCGCGGCGTCCACCACTGTCCCGGTGCCAACGCGTTCCTCCCCGAGGATCCTGGCGGAGGCATGGGCCGACGACACCTCGGCGTGGATGTACGCCACCGAGGGTAGCAGGTGCTTGATCAGTTCGACCGATGCGTCCATTCGATGAGCTCGGGAGACTGCCGACGCCACGCTAGCACGTGCAGCCGGGAGGACGCAATTCGTCGTGACGCCCGGAGGAACGCATCCTGTGGTTCTCGCGCGGCCCGGACGCAGGCAGGAGCGCGACGGTCCAGATGTCCTTCGGGCGCATGGCAGAGTAGAGTGCCGGTCATGGCGCTGGCGCGGCGCCTTCCAGATGTTGCGCGAGAAATGCTTCCACCTGCTGGTGCGCGTCGCGAGCCGCCGCCGGCTGGTACCCGACGGTCGCGCCGTAGCCACCCGATTTGAGGGCGTTCTCCACATCGGGCAGCACGGTCAGGGGCTGCCCGATCACGTCGAAGTAATGGTAGGCACCGGGATAGATCACGATCGACGCGTCGGCGCCCCGCGCTCTCATGGCGGTCACCATCTCCTCGCATTTCTCGGCTCGCGTCCAGTCATCCGAAGCGCCGATGAGCACGAGGAGCGGGCGGATCACGAGCTCCTTCGCAAGCGACGGGCAGCCGCCGGGATAGATGCCGACCGCCGCGGCGAACCCCACAGCCGGCAGGTCCACCCCGCGCGCCCTCGCCCGCTCGAGGCTCGGCCCATTGATCATCGCAATCGCGTATACGCCTCCCTGAGACCAGCCGATGGCGGCGACTCGATCCAGGCACACGAACGGGAGCGATTGCAGATAACGAAGCGCGCCGATCCCGTCGTCGAAGCGCGCGGTGATCGGTGGCTCGTCCTCGCCCCCCCGGCAATCGGCATTCACGGCGCGCGGACCGAAGCTGTCCACGACCAGGGCGACGTACCCCCGTTCGGCGAGCCAGGCGGCCCAGAGGTATGACTGGTTCGAGACTCCCGCACAGCCGTGGAATTGGACGACCGCGGGAAACGGTCCTTGGCCAGCCGGACGAACCAGCACCGCGCTGATTTCGAGGGGGGCGCCGGGCGTCACGTTGGGAAACGTCACCTCGGTCCTCGTGGACATGGCCGCGCAGCCAAGGAACGGCATCGCAAGCAGCACCGTCGCGACCAGCCGGATCACGCTCGTCATGCCTCGGAAAGCATACCCACCTAGCCCGGAGCTCGACAACTTCACACTCGCGGTAGAATGCTCGGCGAGGTGCCAAGGCCATGACAGGCGAGCCGGACGATGCCGCGCGCCTCTTCCAGATGGGGTACGAAGCGCAGATGGGCGGTCGTCTGGACGAAGCCGTGGCGCACTACCGCGCCTCCATCGCCGCGCGTCCCACTGCCGAGGCGCACACGTTCCTCGGCTGGGCGCTGAGCCATCTCGGGCACCATGACCAAGCCATCGCGGAGTGCAAGATCGCGATCTCGGTCGACCCCGATTTCGGCAACCCCTACAACGACATCGGCGCGTATCTGATCGCGCTGGGCCGCGACGAGGAAGCGATCGAGTGGCTCGAGCGCGCGAAGAGCGCGCGTCGCTACGAGCCGCGGCACTACCCGTACTTCAATCTCGCCCGCATCTACATCAAGCGCCATCAGATCCGTGACGCCATCCGCGAGCTCGAAGGAGCGGTTCGTATCGAGCCCGGGTACACGCCGGCCCGTCGGGAGCTCCATCGCCTGCTCGGCATGCTGAATTGAGCTCGCTTCCGCTCCCCTTCTACGACAACCCGCTGCTCTTCGGGCACGACGCCAGCAGCGGCTTGCTGGCCTTCGCGCCGGCCGACACCACCGTGCAAATCTTTGCGCGCCGCGCTGGGCGGGTGGCCGTGTCGGAGGAGCCGCTGCGTCCCTTCGTCCTGCTAGCCGATCCGGAGATCGTCCGAGGCGTCAAGGGCGAGACGGAGCTGACACCGCTCGACGGGCACGGCGTGTACCGCTGGATCGCCGACGTTCCGTCCTGGACCCAGGCGCTCCGGCTTCGCGATCACTGCGAGCGGGCGTCCGGCCGGGCCGCGGGCGCCCCCGATGCCCCGTACCGTTTCCTCGCCGATCCGACGCATCAGTTCCTGCTGCGGACCGGCAAGACGTCGTTTCTCGACATGCGGTTCGAGCACCTGCACCGCATGGCGCTGGACATCGAGGTGACGACGGCTCCCGGGTTCGAGTTCCCCAACGCGGCGAGGGCCTCGGATCGGATCATCGCAATCGCCCTCGCCGACTCCACCGGCATGACCACCGTGCTGTCCGGCGTGGAGATGTCCGAGGCCCAGCTGATCGCCGAGTGCTCGCGGATCATCCGTGACCGGGATCCGGACGTGCTCGAGGGACACAATGTCTTCCGGTTCGATCTCGAGTACCTAGAGGCTCGCGCCCGACGTCACCGGATTCCCCTGCGATGGGGACGCGACGGCTCGGTGGTGCGCGGTTATGCCTCACGGATGCAGGTCGCCGATCGCACCATCAGCTATCGCCGCTATACGGTGGCGGGGCGCCACATCGTGGACACCTGGATCCTCGCTCAGCTCTACGACGTGGCCGCGAGGGATCTGCCATCGTATGCCCTCAAGGACGTCGCGCAGCGCTTCGGTGTCGCCGCCGGCGGCCGGACCTATCTTTCCCCCGAGAACATCCCGCGCATCTTCCGCGAGGATCCGGAACGACTGCTCGCGTATGCGCGCGACGATGTGACGGAGACGCTCTCCCTCTCGGCCGTGCTCTCCCCGTCGTACTTCGTCCAAGCCCAAGCGTTGCCCTTCGACTATCAGATGACCGTCCTCCGCGGCAACGCCACCAAGGTCGATGCCCTCCTCCTGAGGGAATACCTCCATCGTCGCCAGGCCATTCCGGCGCCCCAGGCGGGACAGGCCGTCGCCGGCGGGTACACCGCCGTTTTTCAGCGCGGTGTCGCCCGGGAGGTCCTCCACGTGGACGTCGCCTCGCTCTATCCCTCGATCATGCTCGCGCAGGGCGTCCTGCCCACCTCCGACCGCCTGGGCGTCGCGGCCTCCCTGCTCGCCGACCTCCGATCGTTCCGCCTGTCCGCGAAAGCGCTGGCGCGCGAGGCCCCCGACGAGGCCCGGCGCGCCCTGTTGGGCGGGCTCCAGCAGACGTTCAAGATCCTGATCAACTCGTTCTACGGCTACCTCGCCTTCTCGCAGGGGCACTGGAACGACTTCGACGCGGCGAACCGCGTGACGTCGGAGGGCCGCCGGCTCGTCACCGCTCTGGTCGCTCGCCTCGAGGCGCTGGGCGCGACGGTGATCGAGGTCGATACCGACGGGCTCTACTTCGTCCCGCCCGCTCCAGGTGGAGACCACGCGCAGCCCGACAACGCCGGCGAGGAGCGGCTCCTCGCCGATCTCGCCACGGTGCTCCCGGAGGCGATTCAGCTCGAGCTCGATGGACACTACTCCGCCATGTTCAGCTACAAGATGAAGAACTACGTCCTGCTCGATCGGCAGGGCAAGCTCCTGATCAAGGGCTCGGGGTTCCGGTCGCGCGGGATCGAGCTGTTCCAGCGGCGCTGGATGGAGGAGATGTTCTCCCTGCTCCTCACCGGCCGGCGCGACGAGATCCCCGCCCTCGTCCGCCGGTGGGAGGACGACTTCCGCGCCCACCGCGTGCCGGTCAAGCTCTTCATGAAGACGGAAACGCTCCAGGACTCGTTGCCCGCATACCAGGCCAAGGTGAAGGCGGGCACGCGTAATCCGTCGGCCGCTTACGAGCTCGCGCTCCGCTCGCGGCGGCCGTATCAAGCCGGCGATCAGGTCTCTTACTACGTGGCCGGTGGCGGTCTCCGGATCAAGGTGAACGAGACGGCAAAACTGGCGGCCAGCTGGGACATCGGCGCGCCCGACGAGAACACCGCGTACTACCTCGGGAAGGTCAGGGAGCTCTACGACAAGTTCCGCAACCTCATCGAACAGGACGGACTTGTCCCCGTCGCCGAGGCTGAGACCGCGCCGGAGCAGGGCGAGTTGTTCTGAGGGCCATCACCAGACCAGCGACAGCTGCGGCGAGCGTGGGGGAGCCTCGGCCCGCACCCGCTCCTCGCGACTGCGGACCGGGAACCCCACCTCCCTCGCGATCCCCTCGACACGCTGCTCGATCGCTTCGCGATAGGCGCGGGGCGCTGAGCCTGGCCGAGGGTAGAGTTCCCGGTAACGCGCGACGGCCCACGGGAACTCCTCCTCAATGAAACGAAGGAAGAACGCCCAGACCATCGGAGTCCGCAAGAACAGCGCGTTGCAGATGGCCTCTCGAGCGCCTGCCGCGCGTGCCGCCCCGAGGACGGCCCGGAGGTTCGCATCGCCGTCGGTGATGAGCGGCAACACCGGCATGACGAACACACGGGTCGACACACCGGCCTCCGCAAGGGCACGAACGGCGCTGAGTCGGAGGTCGGGTCTCGACGCTCTCGGTTCGATGAGACGCACGAGGTCCGCATCCATCGAGATCACGGAAACGTTGACGTGCAATTCCGTGCGGGCGGCGATGCTCCGGAGAAGCTCCAGATCTCGCGTCACAGCCGGCGACTTCGTCGTGATGCCAACGCGAAGCCCCGGTACCTTGAAAATGGCCTCGAGCACGCCGCGGGTGACCTGGAATCTGCTCTCCGCGGGCTGGTACGGATCAGTCGCGGCCCCGATGGCCACCTCCTGGCCACTGTCCCGCGCGCGCTTGAGATCGGCCACGAGCCGAGCGGGATCCGACCGCTTCACGTAGATCCGGTCTTCGAACTCCTCGGGCCGCGAGTGCCCGAGGTACTCGTGCGTCGGCCTCGCATAGCAGTACCGACAGCCGAGCTCGCAGCCGCGAAACGGATTCACGGTCCAGCCGAAGGGCATACCGGTCCCGCTCAAGCGGTTCACGAGGCTCCGGCTATCGAGTTCCTGAAACTCCACGCTTCTCCTGCGATCCAGAACTTCGCCGATACGACGGACGAACCCCGGGGCTGGGACTCCTGCTGGACTCATACACTCCTCATACGACGAGTACTTTCCCGCCGAAAAATGGCCCCGAGGACGTTCCCCCGGGGCCGGATTAGCTTATCGGCGCCAGCCCCCGCCCGTGCCGCCCCCACCACCTCCGCGTGGACCGCCCGATCCGGTGCGAGGCCCCCCAGAGCCGCGTTGAGGCTGCGGGCGCGCCTCGTCCACGACGAGATTGCGGTCGCGGAACAACCGCCCGTTGAGCATCTCGATGGCCTTCGCCGCCTCTTCCTTGGTCGACATCTCCACGAAGCCGAAGCCTCGAGGCCTTCCTGTGAACTGGTCGGTCACGATACGCACGGACTCGACGGTTCCAGCCTGGGCGAACAACTCCCGCAGGTCCTCATCCGTCGCTTGAAAGGAGAGATTGCCGACGAACAACTTTGCAGGCATCACGAACCTCCTGCCGCGATCAGGACCGAGTGGCTCCGCTCTCCTCCCGGGCTCACCGGCGGCGTGTGGGGGTGCTCCACGATGCGAAACACGCATTCCCCAGGCGGGCGACACCGCCCGCGGTGGTGGAATACCCTACTCATCGCCCTGCCGGGTGTCAAGCGAATCTTCGCGGCAATGTTCTTTATTTCACGAGGTTATCCTGACCGGCCGCCGGCTAGAGGTACACGCCACGAGTGGATCCTCCATCGACGGTGATCGTGATCCCGGTGAGAAATGCCGCGCGCTCCGAGGCGAGGAAGCACACGAGATCCGCGACTTCCTCGGGCAACGCGATCCGCCCGAGCGGCATCGTGGAGTTCTGTTCCTTCGTGTACGTCTCCACGTCCTTCCCCGCGGCCGCGGCCTGCTGGACCACGAGGTTGTCCCATCGCTCGGTCTTGACCGGGCCAGGAGACACCGCGGTCACGAGCACGTTGGACCTGGCGCCGAGGTCGGCCAGCGCCTTCGTGAAATTGATCAGCGCAGCATTGGCCGTCCCGCCCATCATGTAGGTCGCCGACGGATTCCTGGCCGCCGCGCCGACCACGTTGATGATCCGCCCGCCTCCCTGGCGCTGCATGTGCGGCAGAGCCGCGCGCGCCATTCTGATGTAGCCCAGCAGCTTGAGGCTCCAGCCCCGAAGCCATTCCTCGTCGGGCGTCGTCAAGAAATCTCCGCCCTTGATGGCGCCGGCATTGTTCACCAGGATGTCCAAACGCCCCAATCGAGCCACAGCGGCATCGGTCACCCGTGTCACCGAGGACAACTCGCTGAGGTCGGCGGCTACGCTGACGACCGAACGTCCGGTCATCCGTTGGATGTCCGCGGCGACGCTCGAGAGCGCCCGCTCGTCGCGAGCGCAGATCATCACGCGCGCCCCTTCGGCCGCGAGCGCGTGCGCCACTGCTTTCCCGATGCCCTTGCTCCCACCGGTGACCAGCGCGGTCTTGTCTTTGAGCCCGAGTTCCATGGCTTTCCTCCGCCGGCATGGCCGGGCGGCTCACCCGCCGCGCGTATGCATCTCCAGGTGTGGGTCGCGCTTGAGCTCGCCGATCTGGACCAAGGGCCGGCGCTCCGCCATCGCGAGACGTTCCTCGGCACCGCGGTCGGCACGCGCGCGCCACGGCGCGGTGATCATGCGCTTGAGGTCCTCGTGCGACACGCCGCGGCGCAGCGCTTGTCCCAGGTCGGTGCCGCGCGTGGCATACAGGCACAGATACCATCGGCCATCGGCCGTCAGCCGGCTCCGATCGCATGCGCGGCAGAACGGGCTCGTGGTGGACGAGATGATGCCGAAGAGCGTGCCGTCGGAAAGCCGGAAGCGGTCCGCGGGGGCCGAGCTCTCCTCCACGAGGGGCTCGACACGCCCGTAGTGGCGCTCGATGACGCGGAGCATTTCGGCCCGGGACATGACCTGGCTCATGGACCACGTCGTCGCGCCTCCGACATCCATGTACTCGATGAAGCGTACTTCGGCGTGGACCCGTCGCCCGTACTCGAGGAGGTCGATCAGCTCGTCGTCGTTGACGCCGCGCATGACCACCGTGTCGATCTTCAGGTTCGGCCAGCCGGCGCCCGCCACGGCCTCGATCCCCTCTAGCACCCGGGCGTGCAGGTCGCGCCGCGTGAGGGCCTTGAACCGCGCGGGACGGAGCGTATCCAGGCTCACCGTCACGCGGTGCAGCCCGGCGGCGCGCAGGGCCGCCGCCTGTTCGGGGAGCAGGATCCCATTCGTGGTGATGGCGAGATCCCCGATGCGTGGGTTCGCGGCCAGCATCGCCACCAGCCGCTCGAGATCTTTCCTGAGCAGCGGCTCGCCTCCGGTGAGGCGCACCTTGTCCACGCCGAGCTCGGTGAAGACGTCCACGAGCCGCGCGATCTCTTCGAACGACAGAATGTCCTCACGCGGCAGCCAGGCGTAGTCCTCTTCGGGCATGCAGTACTGGCAGCGCAGGTTGCACCGGTCGGTGACCGACAGGCGCAGGTTACGGAGCGGGCGGCGAAGCGTGTCGACGATCACGGCAGCTCGATGAAGATCTCGCCCCGATCGACCGTCACCGGGAAACAGGCGACCCTGATGGCCGGATTGTTGGCGTTGGCGCCGGTGCGCACGTCCCAGCGCCACCCGTGCCACGGGCAGATCGCGACCGTGCCCTCGAGGTCCCCGTCTCCGAGGGGCCCACCACGATGCGGGCACGTGTTATCGATGGCATAGTACGTTCCGCCCACGTTGAACAGGGCGATGGTCCTCCCGACCGCGTCGATCACGCGCCCTTGCCCCGCGGGGACGTCGCTGGCGCTCCCGACTCGCACGTTCGCCATGGTCAGCCTCGAACCCGCCTGTCGTCCCGTATTCCATGCCACGCTCCGCGCATCGCAGCGCCGACGGTGTCGGCGTGCGGTCGGCGCTCGGCTGCCTCGAGGATCTTCATCGTCGCCCTCCGGCTAGACCCGGACGGGGTCACCCTGTACGGCGCGCTCCCACTCGCGCAGGAGTCCCGCCTTCCTGACCCCCACCTCGAAATGATCCCAGGGAAATGTCTCCAATGATCCCCGCACTCGCTGGGTGTACACGAGAGGGTCGCCGTCCCACTCCCGCAGCGCGCGGCGCCAGTCTCCGTCGGCACAGGCCGCCATCTCGATGAGGTCTGCGACGCGGCGGTCGCCGCGGGCCAGCAGCGCCTGCAGGCCCGCTTCGCGAGGATTCTCGTGGACCACCCGCACCGAGAGTCGCCCCGCGCCCCGCTTGATGATGTCGAGCTTGGCCTCGAGGACTCGCGGATCCTCGAAGGCCGCCCACTGAAACGGCGTCCACGGCTTCGGGACGAACGAGGAGACCGAGAGCGTGAGCTTGCCGAACGGGTGACCATCGGGACCAAGCACGCGCAGCCGGTCGAGCATCCGTGCCGCCAGGTCGACGATGGCCAGCACGTCCTGCTCGGTCTCCGTGGGAAGCCCGATCATGAAGTAACACTTCAGATTGGGGATCCCGTATTTCCTGAGCAAGTCGCAGGCCGCGTAGAGCTGGGCATCGGTGATGACCTTCCGCACCACGCCCCGCAGCCGCTCGGTGCCCGCTTCGGGCGCGACGGTGAGCGTGCGATGCCCGCCGCGTTGAAGCGAGGCGACCAGATCCTCCGTGAGACTGTCGGCCCGGAGCGACGAGATCGAGACCTCGACGCCATACTCCTCCAGGACCTGCATCAGGTCGCCGATCCAGGGATAGTCGGACACACACGCGCCCACCAGACCGACTCGCTTCGAGTCCTTGGCGATTTCGGCCACCGAGGCGCGGAGGGACTCGAGACTCCGGTGACGCACCGGTCGGTAGACTTGACCCTCCAGGCAGAACCGGCATCCGCGGCCGCATCCCTTGCCCACCTCGAGCAGTTGCATGTGCCCGTACTCGGCCTTCGGCGTCTTGACGATGGAGCGCGTCTGGAACGCGTTCACGTCCCGTAACCGTCTCTTGCCGACCACCGCCGGCGCATCCGGTCTCATGGGGACCACCGATTCGATACCGCCCTCGGCGGCGTAGCGCACGGCATACGCCTCCGGCACGTAGATTCCGCCCAGCGGCAAGAGTGATTCGACGAAGCGCCGCCGCGGATCGGCCGCATCACTCGCTCGGACGCCGCGCCAGGCCTCCACGATCTCGCCGACCACCTCCTCGCCTTCCCCCACCACGACGACGTCCATGAACGGAGCGACGGGCTCCGGGTTCGAGAACGCGCAGACGCCTCCCATGATGACTACCGGATCGTCGGCCTGCCGGTCAGCAGCCCGCGCCGGGACCCCCGCCATGCGGAGGAGGCGAACCACGTTGATGTAGTCCCCCTCGTACGTGACGGAGAACCCGATCAGGTCGAAGTCGCGGAGTGGACGCTGTGACTCGAGCGAGAACGGCGCCGTTCCCGTTCTGCGGTACTCCTCGATGTCGCCGGGATCGGGAAAGAATACACGCTCACACACCACGTGAGGCAGACGGTTCAGGTGCTCGTAGATGGTCTGAAATCCGAGGTTCGACATCCCCACAGCGTACGTGTTGGGATAGACGAGGGCGATGGACACTCGTCCTCCCCAATCCTTCCGAACGACGCCCTCCTCACCGGCGACGAGGGTCTGCACCTTCTTCTTGAGCGTCCAGGACATGGAACTAGACCTCAGACGGCGCGTTGTCGCGCCCCCTCCCCGAACGAGCATCGCCCGACTCTCCCTCAGGAAGGAAGCAGGAGACCGAGCGGGCAGTCGTCCGAATGCGTGCCATGCGTACGTACACCAACAAGAATTCAGTCTACCATGCGAGAAGAGAGCCTCTCGCCCCGGTCAACCGCGTCGGACGATCTAGCGGCGTCGCCGCCGAGACTGCGGTGTCCGAGAGAGAGTCAGCGCGAAGGATGTGTGAAAGCGAATGCGGTCAGCTGCAACCGGCTTGCGGCCTTGCGGGCTCGTCGGTCAGCGGGCACCGGCAGGAGGAACGGTAGTGTCCCCTCACCGAGGCCACTCGACGTTCACACACCCATGATCTGGATGTCGATGCTCCGCGAGCGCGGCCCATCCAGTTCGGCGAAGAGGATCGACTGGAACCTCCCGAGCGAGAGCTCGCCGCCGCTGATGCCGAGCGCGACGCTTCGCCCCAGCATCGCGGCACGCAGATGGGACGACGCATTCCCGCGCTCACAATCGGAATACCGTGGATCGTCGTGCTTGTAGCCCGCGTTGTCGGCCACCAGCCGTTCCAGCATCGCCTTGAGGTCTTCCACGAGGGCGCCCTGAAATTCGTTCACGAACAGGGCGCACGTCGTGTGGAGGGAGTTGACGAGCAGGATGCCCTCCTTGATGTCGGCGCTCAGCATGATGTCCCGGATCTGCTTCGTGATGTCCACCACCTGGGTCCGCTTCTCGCTCAGCATCGTGAAGGTCTGCCGAACCACCTTCAAGGTCTGCACCGTGACGCCCTCCATGGTCCTGGGTTCGCCTTCAGACCTGATCAGTTGCACGCGTTGCCCCTGGTGCCGAGGGGGGGAATCGAACCCCCACGGCCCTTGCGGACCAGCGGATTTTAAGTCCGCTGCGTCTCCCAGTTCCGCCACCCCGGCCAGAGCACGCCGCCTGGCCCAACAAAATGGAGGCGGCGAGCGGATTCGAACCGCTGAATAGAGGTTTTGCAGACCTCCGCCTTAGCCACTTGGCTACGCCGCCCCATCAACCGAAAAGGGGCCACCGACACCCCGATACCAGGTACAAGTGGAG
>Ga0335077_10000922_pt1 | contig 33767 bp, 34 predicted proteins | sample Lox_Sample_31_FD_207151 | JGI IMG/M metagenome (GOLD analysis project Ga0335077, IMG submission 207151) | Soil microbial communities from Loxahatchee National Wildlife Refuge, Florida, United States - Lox_Sample_3.1 | ecosystem: Environmental > Terrestrial > Soil > Wetlands | place: USA... | reverse complement strand
CGACAAGATGCGGTACCGGTTCACGCCCCCTGTGCGGTGAGCACGGCGGCGACCCGGCGACCGCGGGAACCAGGAGTTACTCATGAAGTCCGGTATCCATCCGGAGTACGTGGTCACGCAGGTGACCTGCAGCTGCGGCGAGACCTTCACCACCCGCAGCACCGCGAAGAATGGCGTCATCCACGCCGATGTCTGCTCGAACTGCCACCCGTTCTACACGGGCAAGCAGAAGATTCTGGACACCGGCGGCCGGGTCGCCAGGTTCGAGCGCCGGTTCGGCAAGAAGCCGGCCGACAAGTAACCAGACGCGCGGACATATCTGCGCTTTCGGTCCGGATTGCCCCGTTCCCGGCGGCAATCCGGACTAGCTATGTGCGGCCCGTTTGCTCCGCCTGCGGGTCACGACGAATCACCAGCTGCGGGAGGTAGGCAATGTTCGAGCGGCTTGCCGACCTCGCCGCTGAGCACGCGCAGCTGGAGCAGGATCTGGCCGACCCCGAGCTGCACTCAGATCAGGACCGCGCCAGGACGCTGAGCCGCCGTTACGGCGAGCTGACCCCGATCGTGCAGGCGTATGCCGAATGGCAGCAGACCTCCGAGGACGAGGCGACGGCGCGCGAGCTAGCGCGCGAGGATCTCTCGTTCGCGGCGGAAGCGGACGAGCTGGCGGCCCGCAGGGAGGGACTGGAGCAGCGGCTGAACGTCCTGCTCGTGCCTAAGGACCCCAACGACGAGAAGGACGTGATCCTTGAGGTCAAGGCGGGGGAGGGCGGCGACGAGTCGGCCCTGTTCGCCGGGGACCTGCTGCGGATGTACCAGCGGTACGCGGAGCGGCACGGCTGGAAGACCGAGGTCCTCGACTCGACGATGACCGGGCTCGGCGGCTACAAGGACGTCACGATGGCGGTCAAGGCGCGCGGTGGCGAGGGCGCCTGGTCCCAGCTGAAGTACGAGGGCGGCGTGCACCGCGTGCAGCGCGTGCCCGCGACCGAGTCGCAGGGCCGGATCCACACCTCCGCGGCCGGCGTCCTGGTGCTGCCCGAGGCGGATCCGGTCGACGTGACCATCGACCCGAATGACCTGAAGATCGATGTGTTCCGGTCCTCCGGCCCTGGCGGCCAGAGCGTCAACACCACCGACTCGGCGGTCCGGATCACCCACCTGCCCACCGGCGTGGTGGTCTCGTGCCAGAACGAGAAGAGCCAGCTACAGAACAAGGAGCAGGCCATGCGGGTGCTCCGGGCCCGGCTGCTCGCGGTCGCCCAGGAGGAGGCAGATGCCGCGGCGAGCGCCGAGCGCCGCAGCCAGGTGGCCACGGTGGATCGTTCGCAGCGCGTGCGCACCTACAACTTCCCGGAGAACCGGATCTCCGATCACCGGGTCGGTTTCAAGGCCTACAACCTGGACCAGGTCATCGACGGCGACCTGGACGCGGTGATCAACGCGCTGATCGAGGCGGACCGGGCGGAGAAGATCGCCGGTGCCGATGCGGCGGGCTGACGCGCCCGGAATTTGAGTAACCGCCGGTGAGCCTGCTCATGGACGAGATCGCCATCGCGACCGCGCGGCTCGCCGACGCGGGCGTCGAGTCGCCGCGGACCGACGCGGAACTGATCGCCGCGCACCTGCACGGGGTCTCCCGCGCCGCCCTGCACCTGGTCGCGGACGCGGACTTCGACCCGCGGTTCTGGGACGACATCGCCCGCCGCGAGGCGCGCGAGCCCCTCCAGCACATCACCGGTCACGCCTACTTCCGGTACCTGGAGCTAGCGGTCGGTCCCGGCGTGTTCGTGCCGCGCCAGGAGACGGAGGTCATGACCGGCTGGGTCATCGACCGGCTGGCCGAGATGGACGTCGCGGAGCCGGTCGTCGCCGACCTCGGCACCGGTTCCGGCGCAATCGCGCTGTCGGTCGCGCAGGAAGTGCCGCGGGCCCGGGTGCACGCGGTCGAGGCCGATCCGCTGGCCCGGCAGTGGACCGAGCGGAACATCGCCGCGTGCGCGGCCGCCTCGCCGCACACTGCGGGCCGGGTGACCCTGCACGCGGGTGACTTCGCCTCGGCGCTGACCAGCCTCGACGGAACCTTTGACCTGGTGGTCAGCAACCCGCCCTACATCCCCGAGGGTGCCTGGGTGCCGCCCGAGGTCGGTGAGTACGACCCGGCAACGGCCCTGTGGGGCGGCCCGGACGGCATGGACGCGGTCCGGGTCGTGGCGCGGACCGCGCAGCGGCTGCTGCGTTCCGGCGGGCTTGTTGCCGTCGAGCACGGAGCGCAGCAGGGCGCGGCGGTGTACTGGGTGTTCGCCGAGGAGAACGGCTGGCAGCAGACGCGCAACCACACCGACCTGTCCGGCCGGGACCGGTTCGTCACCGCCGCGCGCCCGTGAGGCCAGTGGGTCGCCGCCGGAGAGCCAGTGGGTCGCCGGCCGGCGAGATGGCGGGTCTCCCGCCGGAAGGCGCTGCGCACCAGCCACCCGTTCTCACCTTTCATCGACTCGAGGTGTAATCGTGCCCGGTAAGCACCCTTTTGTGGCCGCCGAGTCGATGAAAGGTGGTTCGGCCGCCGGGTCTGGCCCGGCCGGCCGCTTCGTCCGCGCTCCCCCGGTGCGGGGGCGCGCCGGTGCCACCTCCCCGCCGTGCGGCAGCGATACGTGCCGCCGCCACTCCGCGCCCGTGGCAGGATGATCGGTTATGAGCGCCTGGTATGACTGCTCCGACCCGGAGGCCCGCACCGCGGGCATAGCCGCGGCGACGACCGCGGTGCTGCGCGGCGAGCTTGTCGTGCTGCCGACCGACACCGTGTACGGGGTGGGCGCGGATGCCTTCAACCCGGCCGCCGTCCGGCGGCTGCTGGCCGCGAAGGGGCGCGGCCGGGACATGCCGCCGCCGGTGCTCGTCGGCACCGTCCGGGCGGCCTCGGCGCTGGTCGAGGATCTCGGCCCTCATGGCCAGCTGCTGATCGACGAGTTCTGGCCGGGCGGGCTCACGATCGTCTGCAGGTCCGCCAGGACGCTGAGCTGGGATCTGGGCGACACGCGCGGCACGGTCGCGATCCGGATGCCGCAGGACCCCGCGGCCCTGGATTTGCTTAACGAAACCGGGCCGATGGCGGTCAGCAGCGCCAACCTGACCGGATCCCCTGCCGCGAGCACCGCGCAGGAGGCCCGCGACCAGCTCGGCGAGTCGGTCGCGGTCTACCTGGACGGCGGGCCGAGCTCGGGCGGGGTCGCGTCCACGATCGTGGATCTCACCGGGAACCAGCCGCGGCTGCTGCGCCGCGGTGCGATCTCCGTCGGCAGGCTGCGCGAGATCGCAGCGGTCCTCTCCGGTGAAGACGCCAGCGCGCCACAGCCCTGAGCCCGGCGGGCACAGCCCTGAGCCCGGCGGGCACAGCCCTGAGCCCGGCGGGCACAGCCCTGAGCCAGGCCCCCGCCGTGATCCCTGGCAGCCCAGCGGGTGCTCTAGGCTTGCCGTGATGCTCTGCAACCACCCGGATCCGGTGACTCGGTGCGCGATTACGTCCTGACGCTGCTCGTGGCGGCCGCCGTGACTTACCTGCTGACGCCGCTGGCGCGGCGGCTGGCGATCCGCGCCGGAGCGATGTTCGAGCCGCGGGAACGGGACGTGCACACCGTCCCCGTGCCGCGGATGGGGGGCCTCGCGATGTACGCGGGCCTGGCGGCAGGGCTGCTGGTGGCCGAGCAGATCCCGCAGCTGAAGGCCGCATTCGGCCCGACCGGGATGCTGTCGGGGCTGCTGCTCGCGGGCGGCCTGCTCGTGGTCATCGGCCTCATCGACGACAAGTGGGGCATGTCCGCCCTCACGAAGGCTGCGGGCCAGGTTGCGGCCGGTGCGATCCTGGTGGCGACCGGCACCCAGCTCAGCTCGCTCCCGATGCCCGGTGGCGGCACCTTCGCGCCTACCCCGGACCAGTCCACGCTGCTGACGATCCTGATCGTGGTCGCGACCATCAACGCGGTCAACTTCATCGACGGGCTCGACGGCCTGGCAGCCGGGATCGTGGCGATCGCGGCCGTGTCGTTCCTCATCTACTACTACGAGATGGCGTCGGTGGTCGGCGTCTCCGAGCTGGCGGCGCCCGCCCTGGCCTCGGCGATCCTGACCGGCGTGTGCCTGGGCTTCCTGCCGCATAACTTCCACCCGGCCAGGATCTTCATGGGTGACACCGGGTCCATGCTGCTCGGCCTGGTGCTCGCGTACGCGCCGATCTCCAGCATCACCTCGCTGGACCCGGCGCTGGTGTCCACGCGGGTCAACCGCTACCCGGTGGTCCTGCCGCTGCTGCTGCCGGCTGCGATCCTCGTCATCCCGTACCTGGATCTTCTCCTCGCCGTCATCCGCAGGATGCGGGCCGGCATGTCGCCCTTCGCCGCCGACAGCAAGCACCTGCACCACCGGCTCATGAACATCGGCCATTCGCAGCGCGCGACCGTGCTGGTGATGTACCTGTGGGCGGCCCTGTTCTCCGGCAGCATCGTGTGGTTCTCGCTGGAGCGTGTCCCGCGTCCGGGAGCGGCCAACCACCACGGTCAGCCGGTGCTCGTCTTCGTGCTGATCACCGTCGCGGCCATCCTGGCCCTGGTCCTGATGTCGCTGCCCTGGCTGCGCAAGCTGGACCATGCAGGCAAGCAGGAGCCGGCCGCGGCGCCGGCACTGGCCAGCCCGCCGCCGCAGCCAGTCGCTGCCGGGCCGCCGCCGCTGTCACCCAATGGCGACCCGGCGACCAGCCCACCGCCGGCCAGGGCCGAGCCGTCCGCCAGGTCGGTCGTCGGCACCGTGCCGCCCGCCGAGCCGTGGCTCGGTCCTGACCGGGCGGCCGGCGACAGTGCGCGATCGGGGGATCCGCTCGCGACGGCGCGCCATTACGGGAACGGCAGGTCCGCGGCCCCCGGTGCCGCCGGCGCGCAGCCACCCGCGACCCCGCCCGCGCCCGGGCCGAGCGCGCCGCCCGCGGCCAGCATGCTCGGCGGCGCCGACCAGGCGCCCGCGGCGGCCCGCTCCTGGCAGCACCGTGACCGCGGCCGCACGATCTCTTGACTTGCGGGCCGCTCCCGCCGACCGGGTCCTGAGCTGCACGGATTCGTCCCGGCTCTGAGAGGTTCGTCACGGTAGGTGACCTGGTGTTCTACAAGATCGGACAGCTTGTGATATCTTTCACGAGCACCCACATCGCCGTCTGGTGTGGGGTCCGTGATACGTTTCGCTCACCTGGCAGGCACTCGCCAGACGCTGCGTGACACGGGGTTCCAGGCACCACGAGCTATTCGCGTGAGCCGGGTAGCGCAGCTTCGTAAAGATCATCCGGAGTTTCGAGAATGCTGGCGAACATCGCCCCGATGGCGCGGCGATCGGCAGCCGTGACGGCCGCGGTGGCGGTGGTCATGGTGGTGCTGAGCGCTGTCCTCGGCGGCCACAAGGGCCTCATCGGCGCTGCCATCGCCGTGGTCGTCGTTGCCGCATTCTTCGGCCTCAGCGTGCTTGCGCTCGGCCGCGCGGCGAGGGTCAGCCCGCAGGCGATGATGCTCGCCGGTATGGGCACGTACATCTTCAAGATCCTCGTCCTGCTGTTCCTGGTGGGGCGCTTTCAGGACAGCACGGCGTTCAGCCCGTGGCTGTTCGGGCTGACGGCGATCGTCCTCGTCCTGGTCTACGACATCGCGCTCGCGGTCTCCTGGACCAGGACGAAGATGCTGTACGTCGAGCCGGACGGAGAACGATGACCCGTGACTGGGACTCGGACTCCGGACGGCAGCCTGCGGCCCGCGGTGAGCTATGCCCGCAACCGGCCGCGGCTGGGCGCCCGGCATGATGACCCAGCAGAGCCAGGACTCCGGGCAGGAGCCGCGCGCGCCGCGCGAGTCGGACGGCTGGCAGATCCTCAGCTACCTGCTCGGCGGCATGATCCTCTACGGCGGCATCGGCTGGCTGATCGGGCACTTCACCGGGATCTCGGTGCTGTTCCCGATCGGCATGATCCTCGGCATCGGCCTGTCGATAGCCATGATTATCTTCCGGTTCACCCGGACCTGACCTGCGGCCAGTTCCCCGCCATGTGCCTTGCGGCAGACCCGCGTGCACGCGTGCGAGCGACCTGCGCCATGATGTCTCACCTTGACCCGCAGCGGCCTGCCACGGCGCCAGTCTGCACGCGACAGCCCGGAGGGGTAACCCAGTGAGTCATGTAGTTGCGGCATCCTGCCAGAACGCGCACCTGTTCTCTGGCTGCGGGTTCCCGGCGCCGTCGATCGAGGACTTCTACTTCACGCCGCTGTTCAAGATAGGCAGCGTCGGATTCGGCAAGCCGGGCCTGCTCCTCCTGCTCAGCGCGCTGATCGTCATCGTCTTCTTCTGGGTCGCGTTCCACAGCCCGAAGCTGGTGCCCCGCGGCGCGCAGAACCTCGGCGAGATGGGCATCCTGTTCGTCCGCGATCAGATCCTGCGCCCGCAGATGGGCAAGAAGGGCGATAAGTGGCTGCCGTTCCTGGTGTCACTGTTCTTCTTCATCTGGGTCAACAACATCTTCGGCATCATCCCGATCCTGTACTTCCCGGCGATGGCGAAGTACGGGTTCCCGGTCGCGCTCACCGCCATCGTGTGGATCTTGTACATGGGCCTCGGCATCAGGCATCAGGGCCTCGGCGGATACATGAAGGCGCTCACGGTGCCGCCGGGATCGCCGGCGTGGATCCTGCCGCTGCTCGTGCCGATCGAGTTCTTCTCGAACGTCATCGTCCGGCCGTTCACGCTGTCGGTCCGGCTCTTCGCCAACATGCTGGCCGGGCACGTGCTGCTGCTCGTGTTCGCGCTGGCTACCTGGTACCTGCTCAGCCTCTCGATCGGCATCTTGTACTCGGCGACGTCGTTCGTCGTCCTTATCCTGGTGACCGCCCTGGAGGTTCTCGTCCAGGCGCTCCAGGCCTTTATCTTCACGATCCTGACCGCTACCTATATCTCGGGCGCGTACGAAGCCGCGCACTGAGCCGACCTCCATAAGGAAAGCCCGGCGAGAGCCGCCGGCCTGACACAAGAAGGAACCCACCATGCAGCTCGCGATGCACCTGCATCACCTGCTCTACGTCGCCGCAGGCGCGCCCGGCTCATCCTCCGGCACGCCGTACTGGAACCACATCATCAACCTGGGCGCGCTGACCTATGGTCTCGCCGCCATCGGCCCGGGCATTGGCATCGGCCTGATCTTCGGTAACACGATCCAGTCGATCGCGCGCCAGCCCGAGGCCGCCGGCCGCGTCACCGGCCTGATGTGGATCGGCTTCGCGCTCACCGAGTCGCTGGCCCTCATCGGCATCGCGGTGCCGTTCTTCATCAAGTAGCACACCGCCTGGAGAGGTAGCCGCACATGTTGCACCGGCTCGCGGCCAATTCGTCTTCGCCGAACCCCCTCGTCCCGAACTGGACCGAGGTCATCGTCGGCGGCATCGCGTTCTTCATCGTCTTCCTGGCGCTGTGGAAGGTCCTGCTGCCGAGGATCATGACGACCCTCGAGGAGCGCACCAACACGATCGAGGGCGGCATCCAGCGGGCCGAGCAGGCTCAGGCCGAGGCCAACCGGATGGTCGAGCAGTACAAGGCGCAGCTGGCCGAGGCGCGGCACGAGGCCGCGCGCCAGCGCGAGCAGGCGCTGGAAGAGGGCGCCCAGATCATCGCGGCCAAGCGCGAGGAGGCGCAGGCGGAGGCGGCGCGCATCGTCGCCGCCGCGCACGCGCAGATCGACGCCGACCGGCAGCAGGCCTTCGCGTCGCTGCGCGGGGAGATCGGCACCCTCGCGGTGCAGCTCGCGAGCAAGATCGTCGGTGAGTCGCTGGACGACGAGGCCAGGCAGAGCCGGGTGGTCGACCGGTTCCTCGCCGACCTGGACGCCAGCCGGACCGCGCCGTCGGGAGCGCGGACATCGTCATGAGAGGCATGAGCAGGACCTCCCTGGCCGAGGTCGAGGAGCGGCTGGCCCCGCTGACCGCCACCGCGCAGGCGGCGTCGGCGCTCGGCGACGACCTGTTCGGCGTCGCCGGCGTGCTGGCCACCCAGCCCGCCCTGCGGCGTGCCCTCAGTGACCCGTCGCGGCCGGGCCAGTCGCGGGCGGACCTGGCGACCGCGGTCCTCGCGGGCAAGATCACCGCCGAGGCGACGGGCCTGATCGCCGCCGTCGCTGCGGCCCGCTGGTCGGCGCCGGGTGATGTGACAGACGCAGTCGAGCAGCTTGCCGTGCAGGCGCTCATCGCTGCCGCCGAGCATGATGGCCGGCTGGATGACCTGGAGGACGAGGTGTTCCGGTTCGGCCGGGTCGTCGCCAGCCAGCCGGCGCTGCGGATGGCGCTGACGAACCCGTTCGTGTCCGCACCCGCCAAGCGCCAGCTGCTGGCCGGGCTGCTGCAGGAGAAGGTCACGGCGGAGGCCCTGCGCCTGATCACGCAGGCAGCGGTCAACCCGCTCGGGCGTAGCCTGGACCTGAGCCTGGAGGAATACGCGAAGCTCGCGGCTCGCAGGCGAGAGCGCCTGGTAGCCGAGGTGCACGTGGCGGCGCCGCTCAGCGACGAGCAGCGGGGCAGGCTGGCTGCGGCCCTGGCGTCCGCGTACGGCCATCAGATCCACCTCAATGTCGTGCTCGACCCGAAGGTCGCGGGCGGCATGACCGTCCGGGTGGGGGACGAGCTGATCGACGGCAGCGTCGCCACCCGGCTCGCCGAGGCGCGCCGCAAACTGGCGGCCTGAGCTGGCCGGCACCGAAGAAGACCTGCAAGCGCAGATACCTGAAGACACGAGAAGGACGCGAGGAAGATGGCGGAGCTGACTATCCGGCCGGAAGAGATCCGGGACGCTCTCGAGCGTTTCGTCGAGGCTTACGAGCCCGGGACGGCCTCCACCGAGGAGGTCGGCGCTGTCGTCGAGTGCGGCGACGGCATCGCGAGGGTCTCAGGTCTGCCCTCGGCCATGGCCAACGAGCTGCTCGAATTCGAGGACGGCACGCGCGGCATCGCGCAGAACCTGGACGTGCGCGAGATCGGCGTCGTCGTACTCGGCGCCTTCAGCCAGATCGAGGAAGGGCAGCGGGTCAAGCGCACCGGCGAGGTGCTGTCGGTGCCCGTGGGCGACGGCTTCCTCGGCCGTGTCGTCGGTCCGCTCGGCGACCCGCTAGACGGGCTCGGCCCGATCGAGGGCGCGACCGAGATGCGCGAGCTGGAACTGCAGGCGCCGTCCGTCGTCCAGCGGCAGAAGGTCAGCGAGCCGCTGCAGACCGGCATCAAGGCCATCGACGCGATGACCCCGATCGGCCGCGGTCAGCGGGAGCTGATCATCGGCGACCGGCAGACCGGCAAGACGACTATCGCGATCGACACGATCATCAACCAGAAGGGGAACTGGGACTCCGGTGACCCGGCCCGGCAGGTGCGCTGCATCTACGTCGCGGTCGGCCAGAAGGGCTCCACGGTGTCCTCGGTGCGGGCCACGCTGGAGGAGGCCGGCGCGCTGGAGTACACGACGATCGTCATGGCCCAGGCCTCCGACCCTGCCGGCTACAAGTACATCGCGCCCTATACCGGCTCGGCGCTCGGCCAGCACTGGATGTACCAGGGCAAGCACGTCCTGATCGTGTTCGACGACCTGACCAAGCAGGCCGAGGCCTACCGCGCGATCTCGCTGCTGCTGCGCCGCCCGCCGGGCCGCGAGGCCTACCCCGGTGACGTGTTCTACCTGCACTCCCGGTTGCTGGAGCGCTGCGCGAAGCTGTCCGACGAGCTGGGCGGCGGCTCGATGACCGGGCTGCCGGTCATCGAGACCAAGGCCAACGACGTGTCGGCCTACATCCCGACCAACGTCATCTCGATCACCGACGGCCAGATCTTCCTGGAGACCGACCTGTTCAACGCCGGCGTCCGCCCGGCTATCAACGTCGGCATCTCGGTCTCCCGAGTCGGCGGCGACGCCCAGATCAAGGCCATGAAGAGCGTCGCGGGCGGACTTAAGCTGGCGCTGTCGCAGTACCGCGACCTGGAGGCTTTCGCCTCCTTCTCGTCCGACCTGGACCCGGCGTCCCGTGCCCAGCTAGAGCGCGGCGCGCGGCTGGTAGAGCTGCTCAAGCAGCCGCAGTACAGCCCGTTCCCGGTCGAGCGCCAGGTCGTCGCCATCTGGGCGGCCAACCAGGGCTACCTGGATGACGTCCCGGTCGAGGACATCCGCCGGTTCGAGGCCGACTTCCTCGAGGACATCCAGCGCAACAGGGCCGGCATCTACGACGCGATCCGGGAGACCGGCCAGCTGAACGACGACACGGCCGTCGCGCTCAAGGACGCGGTCGAGCAGTTCCGCACCGGCTTCGAGAAGACCGGCGGCGAGCTGCTCGTGACCGAGGAGCCGGCGAAGCCGCTGGCAGAGGAAGAGGTCCAGCCGGAGACGATCCACCAGTACGACATCCCGGCCGAGACCGAGAACAAGACAGAGTAGGGCGGGATAACGCAGCATGGGAGCCCAGCTTCGAGCGGTCCGGCGGCGGATCAGGAGTGTTCAGTCCACCGCCAAGATCACGCGTGCCCAGGAGCTGATCGCGTCCTCGCGGATCATCAAGGCGCAGCAGCGCCTGCATGAGGCCCAGCCCTACGCCAGGGAGATCACCAGGGCCGTGGAGGCCGTGGTCGCCAGGTCGGGGAACGTGGACCACCCGCTGACGCGCCCGGCCGAGCATCCGACCAGGGCCGCCGTCCTCGTCCTCACGAGCGACCGCGGATTCTGCGGCGGCTTCAATGCCAACGTCCTGCGCGAGGCCCAGAGCCTGCGGGCGTACCTGCAGCGCGCGGGCCGCGAGACGGTGACGTACGTGGCCGGCCGCAAGGGGATCAGCTGGCATCGGTTCCGCAACCGGGAGCTCGCCGCGGAGTGGAGCGGGTTCTCCGACACGCCGCGTCACCACAATGCGTCCGAGATCGCCAGGATGCTGCTGGACGCGTACGAGCAGCCGGCCGCGGCGGGCGGCGTGGACGAAATCCACGTCGTCTACACCGAGTTCGTGTCGATGCTGACCCAGCGGGCCATCGTCCGGCGGATCCTGCCGCTGACGATCGAGCGGACGGAAGAGCCCCCGCCGACCGGCCCGATGCCGATCTACGAGTTCGAGCCCTCGCCCGAGGACGTGCTCAACTCGCTGCTGCCGTGGTATGTCGAGAGCAGGCTGTTCGCTGCGCTGCTGGAATCGGCGGCGTCGGAGATCGCGGCCCGGCGGCGGGCAATGAAGTCGGCCACCGACAACGCGAACGAGCTGATCGAGCAGCTCAGCAGGGAAGCCAACAAGGCACGGCAGGCCGAGATCACCCAGGAAATCAGTGAGATCGTGGGCGGCGCGAACGCGCTGGCCGACGCGACCAGGGAGTAAGTGAGCATCAGAATGAGCGCTACCGCAGAGACCACCGCCGCCGGCGGCTCGGCCAGCCCGGCAGCCACCGGCCGCGTAGCCAGGGTGATCGGTCCGGTCGTGGACGTCGAGTTCGCGACCGAGGAGATGCCGGAGATCTACAACGCGCTGCACGTGGACGTGACGCTCGGCAACACGACCAAGACGCTGACCCTCGAGATCGCGCAGCACCTGGGCGACGACACGGTTCGCGCGATCTCGATGCAGCCCACCGACGGCCTGGTCCGCGGTGCCGTCGTCACCGACACGGGCGGTCCGATCTCGGTGCCGGTCGGCGACGTCACCAAGGGCCACGTGTTCAACGTGCTCGGCGAGCCGCTGGACGTGCCGTCCTCGTCGCTGCAGATCAGCGAGCGGTGGAACATCCACCGCGACCCGCCGCCGTTCGACCAGCTCGAGCCCAGGACGGAGATCCTGGAGACCGGCATCAAGGTCATCGACCTGCTGACGCCGTACGTCAAGGGCGGCAAGATCGGCCTGTTCGGCGGCGCGGGCGTGGGCAAGACCGTGCTGATCCAGGAGATGATCACGCGGGTCGCGAAGAACTTCGGCGGCGTCTCCTGCTTCGCCGGCGTGGGGGAGCGGACCCGCGAGGGCAACGACCTGTTCATCGAGATGAGCGAGTCCGGCGTCATCAAGGACACCGCGCTCGTGTTCGGCCAGATGGACGAGCCGCCGGGCACCCGGCTCCGGGTGGCCCTGTCGGCGCTGACGATGGCCGAGTACTTCCGTGACGAGCAGCAGCAGGACGTGCTGCTCTTCATCGACAACATCTTCCGGTTCACCCAGGCCGGCTCGGAGGTCTCCACGCTCCTCGGCCGCATGCCGTCGGCGGTGGGCTACCAGCCGACGCTGGCCGACGAGATGGGCCAGCTGCAGGAGCGGATCACCTCCACCCGCGGGCACTCGATCACCTCCATGCAGGCGATCTACGTGCCCGCGGACGACTACACCGACCCGGCGCCATCGGCGGTGTTCGCGCACCTGGACGCCACCACGGCGCTGTCGCGCGAGATCACCCAGAAGGGCATCTTCCCGGCGGTGGACCCGCTGGCGTCGACGTCCCGGATCCTGGCGCCGCAGTTCGTGGGCGAGGAGCACTACGCCGTCGCCCGCGAGACGCAGCGGATCCTGCAGCGCTACACCGAGCTGCAGGACATCATCGCCATCCTTGGCATCGACGAGCTGTCCGAGGAGGACAAGGTCACGGTGCAGCGTGCCCGCCGCATCGAGAAGTTCCTCTCGCACCCGATGTTCGTGGCAGAGCAGTTCACCGGCCAGCCGGGTGTCTTCGTGTCGCTGGACGAGACCGTCGCGTCCTTCAAGGCGATCTGCGAGGGCCAGTACGACCACCTGCCGGAGCAGGCGTTCTTCATGTGCGGCGGCATCGAGGACGTGGAGAAGAAGGCAAAGGACATGGAGCGGTCGTGACGAAGTCGCGCGCAGTGAGTAGCCGTAAGGCGCCGCGCCGCGCGCTGGCGCGCGAGGCGGTGACGTCGTGACCCTGCGAGTGGAGCTGGTCCAGCCGGAAGGCGAGATCTGGTCGGGTGACGCCGAGATGGTCATCGCCAGGACCCTGGATGGCGAGATCGGCCTGCTGACCGGCCACGCGCCCGTGATCGGCATTCTCGCCGAGGGCAGCACAGTCCAGATCCGCCATGCCAACCCGAGCGAGCCCGACACGTTCGCCGCCGTTTCCGGCGGGTTCCTGTCCGTGGCCGACAACAGGGTTTCGATCCTGGCCCGGCAGGGACAGCTCGGCAGGGACGTCGACCCGACCGCGGCCCAGGCGGCGCTCGACCGGGCGCTAGAGGCAGCGGGGCCCGCCGCGGGCGGCCCGGAAGAGCCGCCCGACGTGCGGTATTACCGCGCGCTGCTGCACGCGGCGGACCAGGTCAGCTGACCCGGACCTCAAGCGACGCGGGGGGATAACAGGTTGTCAGGCCAGCTAGCGCTCGTCGCTGGGCTAACCGTGGCATGCGTGGCGGCGCTGCTGTCCGTGCTGCTGGTGGCGCGCCAGCTGATGATCAGCCGCCGCGGCGGCGTGATCGAGTGCGCGCTGCGGCACGGCGACAGCGGTAGCTGGCTGTACGGTCTGGCCGAGTACCGGGGCGGCCAGCTCTGCTGGCACCGGTCGCTCAGCCTGCGGCTGCGGCCGCACGCTGCCTTCGACCGCAGCCAGCTCGCTGTCCTGCGCAGCCAGCAGGCGGCGCCGGGCGAGGCTGCCCGGCTCGGCTCGGACTCGGTGATCGCGGCCTGCGAGGCTCTGCTCCGGCACCGCGGCGGGCCACCCGTCCGGCGGTCGGTCGAGCTGGCGATGGCGCAGCCTGCCCTGATGGGCCTGCTGTCATGGCTGGAGGCGTCGCCGGCCTATCCGATCAGGCGCGCCGGCTTAGCTGGCATGCTGCCCGCGCGGCCGTCCTGTCAGCGCTCGCCGCCGGGCTTCCAGAGCAGATCACCATCCGGTTCGTTCACCTTGCGGCCGAGGATGAACAGCAGGTCCGAGAGCCTGTTCAGGTACTTCGCCGTCAGCGGGTTCATGGTGTCGCCGTGGACCTCGATGGCGGCCCAGGTGCTCCGCTCGGCCCTGCGGACCACGGTCCTGGCCACGTGCAGCAGCGCCCCGGCCGGCGTCCCGCCCGGCAGGACGAAGCTGCGCAGCACCGGCAGGCCCTCGTTGTGCTGATCGCACGCTCGCTCAAGCCTGCTGATGTAGCTCTCGTCGACGCGCAGGGGCGGATAGGCCGGGTTCTCGACTACGGGATTGCACAGGTCGGCCCCGACGTCGAATAGCTCGTTCTGAATACGCACGAGCAGTCCGGATATGTCGTCGGGCAGCCCGCCCATTGTCACGGCGACGCCGACAGCGCAGTTTGCCTCGTCGGTGTCGGCGTAGGCCGCGAGCCGCGGATCTGTCTTCCGCGCCCGGCTCATGTCGCCGAGCGCAGTAGTTCCGTCATCGCCAGTACGGGTGTAGATCCTGGACAGGACCACGGGAGTGTCATGATCTGCGGGCATGGCCCCACCGTACCGGGCCGGAAGGCGCAGGCCGTGGGCCGGCTCGCAGCCCGGCCGTCACCTCCGGCGCGGCATTAGCGGGCCGAAATTCGCAGCTGATCGGGTAGCAGCCGGTCGGGGCCGCATTATGCCCACATCCAGGGCTCCGAGTGTTAGCGCCTCTGACCTGGGGTATTCACAAGACGAACACGATGTGGCATCGTGTAGATACTAAGAGTTATAGAGGTTGTGGCCAGCTCGTCTAGTCGCTGCGAGCATTTCCGGTCACGGCAGATCCGGGCCCGAAAAGGCCTCGGAGCGGGCCCTCAGGGCTCGCGGCAGCCACGTCAGTTCCGGCGGTTCTCGGGGGCCCGCCGGAATCGGGGCGGCCGAATGGGTGGGGGGAGGTGCGCTCCCGGCCGAGGTCGGCCGGGAGCGCACCTTTTTGGGTACGAAGACACGGGAAGGGCCGCCGCCCGGCCGGGCGGGCCACCTTTGTGCACACCCTCACCCAGGTGACACCCACTGTTCTGGAATAGCCTTGTACGTCCAGAATCACGAGGGCTGGGCGCAAATAGCCGATACGCTGTGTATCCGGGGGAGACGGCTGCGCCAGGCAGCCGAGATGATTACGGGCTTGGCAGGAATTAACCGGCCCGCGGGCCGAGTCGGGAAAGGTTCGCCGTGTACGACTACATCATCGTCGGCGCTGGCAGCGCCGGCTGTGTGCTTGCCTCTCGGCTGAGCGAGAACCCTGATTCCCGTGTCCTGCTGCTGGAGGCCGGACCGCCCGACACCGCCGACGAGATCCACATCCCGGCCACGATCACTCTCCTGTTCAAGACCGCCTACGACTGGGACTACCAGACCACGCCGCAGGACCGAGCCGGAGGAAGGTCGGTCTACTGGCCGCGCGGCCGGGTGCTTGGCGGGTCGTCCTCGATCAACGCGATGATCTACATGCGCGGCAACCGGGTCGACTACGACACCTGGCGCGACGATTACGGCTGCGAGGGATGGGGCTACACCGACCTGCTGCCGTATTTCCTGCGCGCCGAGTCCAATTCCAGGGGTGCCTCCGCCTACCACGGGGCGTCCGGGCCGCTGAGCGTCCAGGACCTGCGCTACAAGAGCGATCTGACCGGGGCCTTCATCAGCGCGGCTAAGCACTGTGGGCAGCCCGTCAACGACGACTTCAACGGCCCGAGTCAGGACGGCGTGGGCTACTACCAGGTGACTCAGCGCGGCGGCCGGCGGTGGTCGGCCGCGGATGCCTACCTGCACCCGGCGATGGACCGGCCGAACCTGACCGTGCACACCGACGCCCTGGTGACCGGCGTGATCATCGAGGGCAGCGAGGCGACGGGCGTTCGTTACCTGCGCCGCGGCGTCGAGGAGACGGCCATGGCCGAAGCCGAGGTGATCGTCTCCGCCGGCGCCGTCGGCAGCCCGCACCTGCTGATGCTGTCCGGTGTCGGGCCCGCTGCCCAGCTTCGGGAGCACGACATCGCGGTGCTTGCGGACAGCCCTGGCGTGGGCGGCAACCTGTCCGATCACCCGGTCGTGGCCGCCATGTGGAGCACGCCGAGGTCAAAGAACCTGTGGGAACTGGCTGGGCCGCGCAGCCTGGCCCGCTGGCAGATGACCCATACCGGCCCGATGACGACGAACATCGCAGAGGCGGGCGGATTCGCCCGTAGCGACCCCTCGCTGCCCGCTCCCGACATTCAGTGGCACGTGCTGCCAGCTCCCTTTGTCAACGGCGGGCTCGCCGACCCGGCCAGCCGCGCCCTGTCGGTCCTGGTCACGCTCGTCTCGGTGGGCAGCAGGGGCCGGATCAGGCTGCGCAGCTCGGACCCGCGGCACAAGCCAGCCATCGACCCGGCCTACCTGTCCGACACCGCGGATTTCGATCCGCTGGTCAGGGGCATCGCGATGGCGCGCGAGTTCGCCGCCGCGAAGCCGCTCGGCCGCATCACGAAGGCGGAGATTGCCCCTGGCCCCGAGCTGCGCTCCGACGCTGACCTGCGCGAGTGGATCCGCGGTGACCTGAGCACGCTGTACCACCCCGTCGGCACCTGCGCGATGGGCGGTGACGGCCGGGTCGCCGCCAGCAAGCTCACCAGCGTCGTGGACATCGAGCTGCGGGTGCGCGGGGTCGAGCGGCTGCGGGTCGTCGATGCGTCGGTGATGCCGACCGTGCCGCGCGGCAACACGAATGCCCCGACGATCGCGATTGCCGAACGCGCCGCCGACCTGATCCAGGGCCGCGCGCCGCTGGCGGCCGTCGACCCGGCGGACGTCGCCCTCGCGGCCTCCGCCTAGCCAGAATGCCCGCAGCGCGCGCTCCCAGTCCCGCGGCACGCCCGCAGTGCGCTCTCAGCGCCGCGGCACGCCGGCGCCGGGCGCCTGCCTCCCTACGCGTGCCCCGGCCTGGCTACTTGTCGTACCTGCGGCCGTGCAGGACCGTGGCGAGCTTGAGGATCTTCTTCATGTCCTCGTCCGTCCGGCTGAACGAGGTGAGGTTCACCATCGGCTTCATCCGCTGCCGGGTGATGGCCTTAGGCCGGGCGAACTCCCGCAGGCCGTCCGCGCCATGGATCCGGCCGAACCCGGAGTCGCCCGACCCGCCGAACGGGAGAGACGGGACGCTGGCGAAGGAGATGACCGAGTTGATCGCGGTCATGCCGCTGCGCAGCGCTCGTGCCGCCGCCATGGCTGCCTTGCGGTTCTTGGCGAACACGGTTCCGCCCAGGCCGTACCTGCTGGCGTTGGCGCGCTCCACGCCCTCGGCCAGGTCGGCGACCCTTGTCACCGTGATCGTGGGCCCGAACGTCTCGTCGGTGACGGCCTTGCTCTCCTCTGGTACCTCGGCCAGGATGACCGGCCCGACATACGGCCGCCGGATACTGGCGATGCCGCCGATGACCGGCCTGCCGCCGCGGGCGAGCGCGTCCGCTATGTGCCGCTCGATGATCTCCGCCTGGCCAGGCAGCGTCATCGGTCCGTAGTCGGCCTCCCGGTCGTCGCCGGGACGCACCCGGGTCACCCGGTCGGTGAGCTTCTCCAGGAACGTGTTGTAGACCTCCTGCGCTACGTAGACGCGCTCCACGCCCACGCAGGTCTGGCCCGCGTTGGACAGCGCGCCCCAGGCGCAGGCATCGGCCGCGGCGTCCAGGTCGGCGTCGGCGCCGACGATGAACGCGTCCTTGCCGCCGCACTCGGCTACCAGCGGCGTGAGATTGGTGGCGCATGCGGCCATGACCTTCCTGGCGGTCGCGGCCGAGCCGGTGAACGCGATCTTGTCGACCGAGCTCATGGCCAGGTACTCACCCGTCTGGCCCAGGCCGGTGATGAGCTGGAGCACCGGCCGCTCCGGCACGACCTCCGCGAACGAGCTGACCAGCCAGCCGCCTACCGCCGGGGTGAGCTCGCTCGGCTTGAACACGACGGCGTTGCCCGCCGCCAGGGCATAGGCGATGGAGCCCATCGGCGTGAAGACCGGGTAGTTCCACGGACCGATCACGCCGACGACGCCAAGCGGCTGGTACTCGAGCGTGGCGGCGTGGTTCACGGCCACCAGGCCGCTGCGGACCCGGCGCGGGCCGAGAACCTTGCGGGCGTTCTTCGCCGCCCAGTCGATGTGCACGATCGCGAGCAGGATCTCCAGCTGGGCGTCGGCCAGCGGCTTGCCCGTCTCGGTGTGCACCACCTCGGCCAGCCTGCCGAGGTACCGGGTCAGGTGCGACTTCCAGGCCAGCAGCCGCTGCTCGCGGCCCTTCCAGCCGAGATCCGACCACCACTGCGCGGCCTGGTGGGCGCGCTCGACGGCATCGCTGACGTCCTGCTCGCCGTACACCGGCAGGGTCGCGATTACCTCCGAGGTCGCCGGGTTCAGCGTGTCGAAGGTCTCCGTGGACCGCAGATGCCGCTGGGAGGACCCCGGATACCCGTAGCTGCCGAGCGTGGCCGTCATGGGTGCACCGCCGTTCTGTGCGATTTGCTGGGATTCTATGCCGGAGTTCCGCTGGAGCCAGTAAATCACCGGCTAGCCTCCGGGTACCTGGTCAGGTAGGTTGAAGCACCCGTCTGCCCAGGAGCTTGTCAATGGCCGAGCCGCTGTCGATGGAGTCGGACCGGCACTGGCTGCTGGCGGCCATCGAGCTGTCTCGTCGGTGCCCGCCATCCGGCACCGCGTTCTCGGTGGGAGCGCTGCTGGTGAGCCCGGATGGCAGTGTCCTCGGGCAGGGGTTCTCCAGGGAACGCGACCCCGCCGACCACGCCGAGGAGGTCGCCCTGGCTCGCGCGGCGGAGGCCGGGGTCACGGCCGGGACGCTGGCCGAGGCGCGCCTCTACAGCTCGCTGGAGCCGTGCGCGGCACGGGCCTCGCGCCCTGTCCCGTGCGCGGACCTGATCATCGCCTGCGGCATCCGCCGGGTGATCATCGCCTGGCGGGAGCCGCCGATCTTCGTGGCCGGCGGCGGCGCGGTCCGGCTGCGCAAGGCGGGCGTGGCGGTTGCGGTAGTGCCGGAACTTGCCGCGGCCGCGAGGGCCGTGAACGCGCACCTGCTGTCTGGCTTAGCCCGCCCGGCTTAGCCCTGCTGGCTCCGCAGCCAGTCCCGCCCGGCCAGGTGGTACAGCACGTGCGGCCGCAGCGGGCTCCCGAGCGGAACCGCGGGGTGCTCGAAGAAGCAGTGCTCGGTCAGCCCGATCCGGCGCATCACGGCCTGTGACGGCTGGTTGAGTATGGCGGTCATGGACCAGATCTCGGCGAGGTCCGCGCCCTCGAACGCGATCCCGAGCGCCGCCCTGGCCGCCTCGGTCGCGTAGCCGTGATGCCAGAACTGCTTGCGCAGGCGCCAGCCCACCTCCGTGCCCCCCGCGCCCGGCACGCCGTCGGGCATCGGGTTCAGTCCGGTAAAGCCGATGAACTCACCCGTTCGGGCGAGCTCGACGGCCCACAGTCCGTAACCGTGGAGGTCGAAGCGCGCCTCGATCCGCTGGACGAAGGCGTCGCTGGCCGCGCGGTCCATGGTGGAGGGAAAGAACCGCATGGCCTCGGCGTCGCCGTTGAGCTCGGCGAACGGCGCTCGGTCCGAGTCCCGCCACCGTCGCATGATCAGCCGCTCGGTCCTGACATCGTCGAACCGTTCTGGCATTCGCCCGCACCCCCTTGGCAGTGGTTGCCGGGTCAGAATGACCTCAAAGGCGAATTGTGTCAAATGCGTATTATTTGGCAGCGAAATGCGCTAGCGTGGGAATCGTTGCCGCCGGAGACTTTCGCGGCGCCCGCCAGGCTGCGAGGTGGTCTTTTGGATGCCGCGGCGTTCGCCGTCTGCGGGGCGGCCCGGCTCGCGGCAGGCGCCGGGAGCCTAGCGCGTCTGGCGGAGAAGCCCCGGCCGCGCCGCTCTCCGAACTCCCTGCCGGCGGCGACGGCGGGGCTGCTGACCATGAGCCTGCTGCAGGCCGGCATGTATGCCTCGGGCCGGCCGTGGACGTTCGGCGCGCTGCACCTGATCGACGCGGCGCCGGTCGGGGCTGCTGTTGCTCTGCTCGCGTCCGTGCTGCGCGATACGCGCAGCCGGCGAGGAAATGAAGGAGCCGGATGAAGGTCTGCGTAACCGGAGCTAGCGGGCGGGCGGGGCGGGCGGTCGTGGCCGACCTGGTCGAGCACGGTCACCGCGTCATCGCCACCGATCTGGTCAGGCCGGCCGCCGGCCTGGAGATGCCGACGTTCCTACTCGCAGACCTCTGCGACTACGGGCAGGCGGTCGAGGTGCTGCAGGGCGCGGAGGCGGTGGTGCACCTGGCGAACATCCCGGCTCCCGGCATCAGGACCCCGGCGGTCACCTTCAACGCGAACATCGCGATGAACTTCAACGTGTTCCAGGCCGCGACGGCGGCCGGCCTGAGCCGGGTCGTGTGGGCGTCCAGCGAGACCACGCTCGGCCTCCCGTTCGCCGTGCCGCCGCGGTACGCGCCGGTGGACGAGGACCACTACCCGGTCCCGACCTCGACCTACGCGCTGTCGAAGGTCGCCAGCGAGACGATCGCGGACCAGTTCGCGCAGTGGTCGGGCATCCCGTTCGTGGCGCTGCGGTTCTCCAACATCCTGGGCCCGCGCGACTACCAGGGCTTCCCGTCGCACTGGGGCGACCCGCGCAAGCGCAGCTGGAACCTGTGGGGCTACATCGACGAGCGCGATGCGGCCGCTGCCTGCCGGCTCGCGCTGACCGCCGATGTCACCGGCAGCCCGGCCTTCATCATCGCGGCAGCCGACACCGTCATGACGCGGCCGTCGGCTGACCTGATGCGCGAGGTCTTTCCCGGCGTGCCGGTCGCTGCTGGGGTCGACGGATGCGCGACGCTGCTGTCCGGCGACCGGGCCCGGCAGGCTCTAGGCTTCGTGCCCGAGCACTCCTGGCGCGATCATGTAGCTGTCCCGGCTAGCCGCTGAGCCGCGATGGGGCACCGCTGGCGCGACTGCTGCCCCTGCGGCCGTCGCGATGAGGGGCGCCGGCAGGCGCGAAAGGGGCACTAGAGGGCGGTTCGCTGCCCCTGCGGCCGTCGCGATGAGGCACCAGAGGGCGGTTCGCTGCCCCACTAGGGGCCGCAGACTTGCCTCTGGTGCCCTCTGGCCGGGCCGGACAGCCAGGCCCCGGCCTCAGAACAGCCGGAGCGCCCCGTCGTCGGTGCCGCGCATCGTGTCGTAGTCCAGCGTGACGCAGCGGATGCCGCGATCCGCCGCGAGCACGCGCGCCTGAGGCTTGATCTCCTGCGCGGCGAATATGCCCCGGACCGGCGCGAGCAGCGGGTCGCGGTTGAGCAGCTCCAGGTACCGGGTGAGCTGCTCGACACCGTCGATCTCCCCGCGGCGCTTGATCTCGACCGCGACGCTGATACCGCCAGCATCGCGGCACATCAGGTCGACCGGGCCGATGGCGGTCGGGTACTCACGCCGCACCAGCCGCCACCCCTCGCCCAGGACGTGCAGCTGCGCCGCGAGCAGTTCCTGCAGATGGGACTCGACGCCATCCTTGACCAGGCCAGGATCCACGCCAAGATCGTGCGACGAGTCGCTGACGATCTCCTCGATGCTGATCGTCAGCGTCTCGCCCGACTTGGCGGTCACCACCCACCTGCCCTCGGACTCGGCGAGCCGGCATGGCGGCGACATCCAGTTCAGCGGCTTGTAGGAGCCGCCGTCACTGTGCACGAGCACCGAGCCATCGGACTTCACCATGATCAGGCGGGTAGCGAGCGGGAGATGGGCGGACAGCCGGCCTGCATAGTCGACGCTGCACCTGGCTATGACGAGACGCACAGCGAACCACCCTACGGCGTCGGGCCGGCGGGCGCCGCCAGCGCGCCGGCCTGCCGCGGGCACCGGAGCCGGCACCGGAGCCGGCACCGGAGCCGGCACCGGAGCCGGGTGCACGCGGCCTGGGTCAGCCGTGCAGGTGCGGGAACGCGTCGGCCCCCACGTCGGCGATCAGTTCGACCGCCTCCGCGCGGCACACGTTCTCGTCGGCGCTTACCAGCTTGCCGGCCTTGAAGCGGTCCTGCGCGAGCGCGACGAACGCGTGGAACGCGGCTCGCGCCATGCCCTTGAGCGCCGCATCCGGCGCCGGGATCTGCCCGGTGTAGGGCGGCACGGATCGCGGCGTGACGGCCGGCCAGCTCTGCGGATCGCGGGGGCTGTCGAGGGTGAGCACCGGGGACAGGCTCGCGGCCACCGCGTCCCTCGCGGTCAGCGGCGCGCCGAGCGACCACCGCTGCCGCAGCGTCGCGATGACCGAGGTGTTCCGGTGCTCGCCGGTCACTACGGTCCGTTCCGGGATCCAGGCGGAGATCGCGAAGGCCGGCACCCGCACGCCGGACCGGTCGAAGCCGAACCCGTACTGGCGGAACGATCCCGGCGGATCCGGCGAGGGTACCTGCGGCGGCGGCACGTGATCATAGGTGCCGCCGTGCTCGTCGAAGGTGACGAGCAGCAGCGTGTTCCACGCGTTGGAGCCGAGCTCCGACGTCGAGTTCCGGATCGCGCCGTAGATCTTCGCCAGCAGCGCCTCGCCGCCGAGCAGTGACGACGGCGGGTCGATCGGCGCGTCCGGGAACAGCGCGTCGAACCCGGGATGCATGTCGTTATGGCCGAACAGCAGGTTCGGCTCAATGAAGGAGTAAGCCGGCAGGTTTCCCTCCGCGGCGTCGGCCAGGAACTGCGCGGTGCTGAAGAACCTGGTGGCGAAGTACGGCAGCAGCCGCCGCGCGTGGATGATGCCCGTCAGCGAGATGTGGCTGGGCGGATCGCAGTAGACGCGCCAGCTCAGACCCGCGGCGTCGAGTCTCTCGAAGATCGTCTCGGCGTCGTTGTGCAGCGGGAACGCGTCCACCGGGGTGAGATTGTCGACATACCCCGACGAGGACGCGGCGTGAAAGAACGACCGGTTCGTGAACGTCTGCGACGGCACCTCGCAGAACCAGTGATCGAAGGTGGCGAACCCGCGCGCGAGCGCCGACACCACCGGCAGCTGGGCCGGCGAGTACCCGGTCATGATCTGGGCGAACTGGGCGGCGGTCGGCTCGCGGCGCAGCTCCGCGGCAAACGAGCTGATGTAGTCGGCGACGAAGCCATCCATCGTCGGCCGCTGCCGGGAGTCGGCCGGCGCGTTGTAGGGCGGCGTCATCTTGTCCGCCAGCACGCAGCGATTCGACGCCGGGTCGATGATCCCGAACAACTGGGTGTTGACGTGCTGGTATTCCTCGCCCGGGTCCGGGCTCGGCGTGTTCATGTTCGCCGCCACCGTGTACGGCACGAGCGTCCCCGCGCCGGGCGCCCACTGCGGCACCGGATTGGTCAGGTCCCTGCCGATGACGCCCTCGAAGGATGCGACCTCGCCCGGCTCGTACAGGCGGCCGAGGAGGTTATCAAACGAGCGGTTCTCGAACATGATGACCACGACGTGATCGAGCGCACTGCTGCGGTCAGGACGCGGCATCGGCGTTCCTATCCATTAGGGCGGCATTTCGGGTGCACTAAGTATGTCCCGTGCGGGCCCGGAAGTGGGCGTACCGCGAGCGAGCCGCGACGGCCCGCTGAAGTAGGGTCGCGGCCATGGAAATACGTGAGGCGGCCGTCGTCGGCCTCGGCACGATGGGCGCGGGCATCGCCGAGGTGCTCGCCAGGGCGGGGATCGGCGTCGTCGCGATCGAGATCGACGCTGACGCACTGAAACGCGGTATCGGGATCCTGGATGCCTCTCTGGCCAGGGCCGTCAGCAGGGGCAAGCTGACAGAGCCGGACCGGGACGCGATCCGCGGCCGGATCCGCCCGGCGATCACGTTCAGCGACGCGGCCCAGGCCGACCTCGCGATCGAGGTCGTACCCGAGCAAATAACGATCAAGCGGCAGATATTCGCTCAGCTCGATCGCGCCTGCCGCCCGGAGGCAGTCCTTGCGACCAATACGTCGTCGCTCTCGGTGACATCGATCGCGGCCTCGACAAGGGATCCCGGCCGAGTCGTCGGCATGCATTTCTTCAACCCGGCGCCGGTGATGCGCCTAGTCGAGGTCGTTTCCACGGTCATGACGGCGGCTGGGCTGGCCGCGGGGATCGCCGATCTCGCCCGCCGGCTCGGCAAGACGCCCGTGCTCGTCGGCGACCGGGCCGGCTTCGTCGCGAACGCGCTGCTGCTGCCGTACCTCAACCACGCGGTCCGCCTACTGGAGACCGGGTACGCAGCCCGCGAGGACATCGACCTCGCGGCGACCGCCGGGATCGGGCTGCCCATGGGCCCGCTCGCGCTGCTCGACCTCATCGGGCTCGACACGTCCCTGTCCATCCTGGAGGTGCTGCGCGGCGAGCTCGGCGGCTCGCGCTACGTCCCGGCCGCGCTGCTGCGCCGGCTGGTCGATGCGGGCCGCACCGGCCGGAAGGCGGGCCGCGGCATCTACAGCTATGCCGATGGCAGCCCGGCGGCCGACGGTGGTACTGACGGGAACGTCGGCGCGTCTCCTGCGCCGTCTACCGTGACGCTGATCGGTCCCGGCGGCTCGGCAGACGCGGAGCTTGCGAGTGCCGCGGCCGCCGCGGGCGTCAACGTGACCAGGAACCCGGCACACCCCAGTGACCTCGTCGTGATCGCCGCGAGCCCCGATCAGCGGGTGCTGCCCACCGCCGTCGAGGCGGGCCGCGCGGAGCAGACGGTCGGGCTGCACCTCACCGGGAGCAGGCTGGCCGAGGTGGTGACCACGCGCCGCACGACGGCGGCGGCGGCCGCGACGGCACGCGAGCTGACCGGCCGGCTCGGGCTGTCCGCCGTGCACGCGCCGGACCGGCCCGGCTTCCTGGTCGGCGCGCTGCTGTACCCGCACCTCGCCGACGCAGTGCGGATGGTACAGGACGGGTACGCGGCCCCGGCCGACGTAGACACCGCGATGACGCTCGGCTGCGGCTATCCGGCCGGGCCGTTCCAGCTGCTGGACAAGGCGGGCCCGGAGGCGGTCCTGGCCGGCCTGCGGGCCATGCACGCGGCCTACGGGGACCCCGCCTATGCCCCGCCGCCGCTGCTGGCCGAGCACGTGGCTGCGGGTCTCGGCTTCGCCGGCTAGGCCGTGAGCCCGCGCCGGGCGCAGCGCAGGCCCGCGGAGGAGCCGAGCAGGCCGCGCCGCGCGCAGCGGCGCAAGGGCGGACCCGCCGCGGCGGGCGGCGCCCAGGAGGCGGCGGCCAGACTCGGCCCGCGCCGGCTCGAGGAGTGGCCCGACGGCGACTGGATCATCCGCCAGGTGCCAGGTTCCGCTGCCACGAAGCCCTACCGCTGCCCTGGCTGCGATCAGGAGCTGCGGCCGGGCACCGCGCACGTCGTGGTATGGCCGGCCGGTGCCGCCGAAGCCGAGGGACGCCGGCACTGGCACAATGCCTGCTGGCAGCGGCGGCCACGGCGGCCGGGGCCGCAGATCTATCGCTAGCCCAGCCCCGCGGAAACACTGCCCAGCGGAAGCATCCGCCCGAGGAACACGCCCGAGGAATCATGCAGATAACCGCCAGCAGCGTGCTGCCGGCCCGGCGCGAGCCGGTCACGCTCACGACCGTCGAGGGCCTGACCCTGGTCGGCGAGCTGGCGCTGCCGGCGGAGCGGCCGCCAGCCGCGACGCTGATCTGCCTGCATCCGCTGCCGACCCATGGCGGCATGATGGACAGCCACGTGCTGCGCAAGGCCTCCTTCCGGCTGCCTGCGCTCGCCGACGTGGCCGTCTTCAGGTTCAACACCCGCGGCACCTCGTCTGACCACGGCACCAGCGAGGGTGAGTTCGGCCACGGGGAGACCGAGCGGCACGACGTCGCGGCGGCGATCGCCTACTGTGCCGATCGCGACCTGCCGCGGCTGTGGCTGCTCGGCTGGTCGTTCGGCACGGAACTGGCGCTGCGGTGGGGGCTCGACCCCGATGTCGAGGGCGCGATCCTGCTGTCGCCGCCGCTGCGCCGCGCGGGTGACGCGGAGCTGGATGCCTGGGCGCGCGCGGGCAAGCCATTGCTCGCGCTGGTGCCCGAGCACGATGATTACCTGCAGCCGCCCGAGGCGCGCGAGCGCTTTGCCCGGATCCCGCAGGCGGAGGTGATCGGCGTGCCGGACGCCAGGCACCTGTGGGTGGGAGAGCGCTACGTCCGTATCGCTCTGAACGAGATCGTGCGACGGGTGAATCCGGCCGCCTGGCCGCTGCCGACTGAGTGGGAGGAATGACGGTGGGCCTGTTCGACCTGACCGGCAAGACCGCGCTTGTCACCGGGGCGTCGCGCGGCATCGGGCGCGCGATCGCCGTCGCCTTCGCCGACGCCGGCGCCGACGTCGCGCTCGTCGCCCGCAGTGCGGACGGGCTCGCCGAGACCGCCGAGGCGGTCACCGCCGTGGGCCGCAAGGCGTTCGTGATCCCGGCGGACGTGACCAGCTACGACGCGGTCGCCGATGCGGTCGCCGCGGCGATTGACCGGCTCGGCTACCTGGACATCGTCGTCAACAACGCGGGCGGCTCGAACTTCATGGTGCCGTTCCGTGACCTGCGCCTGTCGGGCTGGGACAAGCTGATCCAGCTGAACCTCAGCTCGGCGGTCTATGTGTGCCACGCGGCCGCCGGCCATCTGCTCGACCGCGGCCACGGCTCGGTCATCAACGTCGCGTCGGTCGCCGGCGTGGCAGCGTCCCCCACGATGTCGCCCTACGGCGCGGCGAAGGCCGGGCTGATCTCGCTGACCAAGTCCCTCGCGGTCGAGTGGGCAGCCGCCGGCGTCCGCGTCAACGCGCTCTGCCCGGGCTGGACCGCGACCGAGCTGAACCGGACCCTGTGGGAGGACCCGGTGATCGGCCCGGCCACGATCGCGACCACCCCGATGGGGCGGTGGGCGTCGGCCGAGGAGATGGCGGGCCCCGCGGTCTTCCTCGCCAGCGACGCATCCTCCTACCTGACCGGCCAGGCGCTGGTGGTCGACGGCGGCCAGACGGCCGGCGCCTGAGCTCGTGCCGCTGCAGAACAGGGTCCTGCCCAGCGGCGAGATCGTCGCGGATCCCGCCCGCGGCCTGATGCTGGGCAACCGGGGCTGCCTGCACGGCCAGCGCCGCGAGCTGGGGGTAAGCCGCTGGCGGTCGAAGCTGTGGATCTGCTGCGTGCTCGAGTGGAAGAACGTCAGGCGCGACCCGATGCCGCCGGGCAGGTGGACGGCGCTGTTCTTCCTCGACGAGGCCACCGCCCTGGCCGCCGGGCACCGGCCGTGCGGCTACTGCCGCCGCTCCGACTACCTGGACTTCGCCACGGCCTTTCAGCGCGCACTGGCACTTCCGGCGCGGCCGCGGGCCGTCGAGATGGATGTGCGGCTGCACGCGGAGCGGGTGGACAGGAGCCGCCGCCAGCGCACGCACCTGCGCGCCGCGGCAGAGCTGCCCGACGGCGTGCTGATCAGGACGGCCGCCGGCGACCCGGCCCTGCTGGCAGACGGTCTGCTGCGGCGGTGGTCGCTGGCCGGCTACGCGGGCGCATCGGGACCGCCCCCGGCCGGGCTGGCCGAGGTGCTCACCCCGGCGTCGGTTGTCGCCGCGATCGCGGCCGGCTACCGGCCGATGGTGCATCCGAGCGCGCTATCTCGCGCCGGCGTCCCGGCCGGCCTGCGCTGCCAGCCGGCCCGGCGGTAGCGTTCCAGGACGGCCCGGCCCGGCCTGGCCGCCCCGCACGGAAGGAGGCGCCGGTTGGACCTGGCGGAGGCCCTGCGCCATACCGAACTCGAGCGGCTGCGGGCGCTGCGGGAGGCCGACATGGCGGTCGCCGAGTCGCTGCACGCGGCCGGCTACGAGCTGGTCACGCCCGCCGGCAGCGTGCTGTCCAGGCCCGCCTACCTGGGCGCCATCGCCGCCGGCACGCTGCGGTACCTGGCGTTCGAGCCGGTCTCGCAGATCGCCGCCCGGGTGACCGCGGGAGCGGCCGCGCTCAGGTACCGGGCCCGGATCAAGATCGAGGAAGGCCCGGCGAGCACGGAGTTCACCTGCTGGCACACCGACTACTACGAGCTGATATCGGGCCGGTGGCAAGCGGTCTGGTCGCAGGCGACCAGGATTCCCTAGCCAGTACATGACGGAGGGGGCTTCCCGGCCGCGGCCGGGAAGCCCCCTCCGTCATGACTTACCGGGCTTACTCAGTCCACCACTCGTCCTCGCCGTCGGCGGGCTTGCCGTTGGCCGGCTGCTTGGCACCGCCATTTGCCGGTGCCGAGTGCCGGGCCGTAGCCGCCGCGGGCTCGGGCGCTGCCGCAGGTGCGGGCGCCGGCGCCGCCGCGACCGCCTTCGGCGCGGACTGGGTGACGGCGGGCTGCTGCGGCGGGCTGGACTTCAGCACGTCGGCCAGACCCGGCATTTGCGCGCCGAGCAGCTGGCTGATCTGCGCGAGGTGAGCGCCGACGCTCTCCTTCTGCTTGTTGAGCTCGTCCACCTGGCGCTGGGCAGCGCTGCGGATCCGCTCGGACTCGGCCTTGGTGTCGGCGAGCAGCTGGTCGGCCTGGGACTTGGCCTGGGCGACGATGCCGTCCGCGTTCTTCTTGGCGTTGCTCACGAGCTGCTGGGCGTGCTGGTCGGCCTCGCGGCGCGTGGCCTCGGCCTGGATGCTCGCCTTGCTGGCCCGCTCCTCCGCGATCGCAGCGCGCTGCTCCGCCTCGGAGACCATCTTCTGGGTGGCGGTCTGGGCGGCGGCGAGGCGCTCGGCCTCCTGGCGCTCGGCCTCCTCGCGGCGGGCGGCGAGCTGGATCTCGAACTCGGCCTCGGCCTGCGCGCGCTGCGCCTCGCTGTCCTCGAACGCGCGCTGTGCCTGGCTGCGCATCTCGTCGGCCTGCCGCTTGGCGGTCGTCAGGATCTCGTCGCGGTCGCGCTTGGAGGACGCCCGCATCTGCGCGACCTCCCGCTCGGCGGTGGTGCGCATCTTGGCGATCTCGCGCTCGTTGCCGGCCCGCTTCTCGGCCACCTCGTGGTCGGCCGCCGCGCGCAGCTTGGCTACCTCCCTGTCGGTGGTCGACTTGAGCTCGTCGGCCTCGCGGCCGGCCTTGGTCCGGATCGAGTCGGCCTCCCGCTCCGCGGAGGAGCGCTGGTCGTCGGTCTCTCGCTTGGCGACGGCGCGGAGCTCTGCGGCCTCGTTCTCGGCGGAGGCCCTCGCCTCGGCTGCGGCGACCTTCGCGGTCGCGCTCAGCTCGTTGGCAGCGGCCTTGGCCTCCTCGACGATCTCGGTGGCCTGCTCCTCTGCGAGCCGCAGCAGCTGCTCGATCCGGGAGCCGAGACCTGAGTAGGTCGGGCGTTCCTGCTCCTGAATCTGCCGGTGCGCGTCAGCAAGCTCGCGCTGCAGCGCCTGCGCGGTCTCCTGGTGCTTGCGTACCTCGTTAACTCGCTCCTCAAGGTATGCCTGCACTTGCTGCGGGTCATAGCCGCGCATGACCCTGGGGAAGTCGGGTATGTCGACGAAAAAGTTGCTGAGCTGAGCATCGATGTCGGGCTGCATGTGGGCCTAATCCTGTGTAGACGGGAGGGTCACGCACCGGTCCGGGTCTGGCTGCACCCGACCGGCCGGGTATGGCAGCGCTGCAGCGGCTGTCATCGCCCATGCCGGCGCGCAATTGCGCTCGTCCGGTGCCTGGCAGCGTACTCTCCCCGTGGCCCCTTGGCGGTACGTTCGCGGTCGGTAGCGCCAGAGATACCGTTTTTTATTTATATGTGAAGTTCACTACTGCGAGCTAGGGCCGGCGGACGGCCAGATTCGGCCGCCTATATCCCGTTTCGGCCCTCGTTCCTACCCAGGAGCACCAGGCGCCTGGACGAGCTCGGTGAGGACGCCGCCGACGTCGGCCGGGTGCAGGAACGCGATCGACGCCCCCATGGAGCCGTGCCTGGGACGCTCGTCGATCAGGCGCACTCCGGACGCACCAATGGCCGCGAGGGCCGCTGTGATGTTCGCCACGCCGTAGCCGACGTGGTGCACGCCCTCGCCGCGCCGGTCCAGGAACCGGCCGACTGGCGTCTGCGGCCCGGTGGGCTCCAGGAGCTGGACATAGGAGGCGCCTGCCGGACCGTCCGCGACGTGCAGCATCGCCTCCCGGACGCCCTGTGCCTCGTTGACCTCGATGCTGGCGACCTTCAGGCCGAACGTCGACTCGTAGAAGGCGATCCTCGCATCGAGGTCGCGGCACGCGATTCCGACATGATCAATTCGAGTGAGCACGGCTGCTGCCTTTCCGGCCTTCGGCGTCCTGGCCTGTATCGTTCCAGGTATGCGTGAAGCGGTAATCGTGGGCGGGGCAAGAACGCCGATCGGGCGGCTGCTCGGCTCGCTGAGCGGGCTCAGCGGTGCGGAACTTGGCGGCATCGCGATCCGGGCGGCACTCGACCGGGCGGGCGTTCCGGGCGAGCAGGTGGACTACGTGATCATGGGCCAGGTACTGCAGGCGGGCGAGGGTCAGATCCCGGCCCGGCAGGCAGCGGTCAAGGCCGGCATCCCGATGACCGTGCCGTCGCTGGGCATCAACAAGGTCTGCCTCTCCGGCCTGGACTCGATCGCGCTCGCGGCCCAGCTCATCCGGGCGGGGGAGTTCGACGTCATCGTCGCGGGCGGGATGGAGTCCATGTCGCAGGCGCCGCACCTGCTGGCCGGCTCGCGCCGCGGCTTCAAGTATGGCGACACCACCCTGATCGACTCGATGGCCCACGATGGCCTGACCGACGCATTCGACCAGGTGTCGATGGGCGAGTCGACCGAACGGCACAACGGCAGGCTCGGTATCTCCCGTGCCGACCAGGACGAGTTCGCCGCCAGGTCGCACCAGCTCGCCGCGCTGGCGATCAAGAACGGCGTGCTGGCCCAGGAGATAGTCCCGGTCAGCCTGCCCCAGCGGCGCGGGGAGCCGCTGATTGTCGACACCGACGAGGGCGTGCGCGCGGACACGACCGCGGAGGCGCTGGCTAGCCTCAGGCCGGCGTTCGGGGCCGACGGCACGATCACGGCCGGATCCGCATCGCAGATCAGCGACGGAGCCTGCGCGGTCGTTGTGATGTCCGCCGAGGCGGCGGCTGCCGCCGGCGCGACCGTGCTGGCCGAGGTCGGTGCCCACGGCGTGGTGGCAGGTCCGGACAACTCGCTGCAGTCGCAGCCGGCGAACGCGATCAGGCGGGCGCTGGCGAAGGCGGGCCTGACGACCGAGGACCTGGAGCTCGTCGAGATCAACGAGGCATTCGCCGCGGTCGCGATCCAGTCCATGCGGGAGCTGGGCATCGACGCGGACAAGGTCAACGTGAACGGCGGGGCCATCGCGATCGGGCACCCCCTCGGCGCCTCCGGCGCCAGGATCGCGCTGCACCTCAGCTACGAGCTGCGCCGCCGTGGTGGCGGACTCGGCGCCGCGGCACTGTGCGGCGGCGGCGGCCAGGGCGACGCCCTCCTGCTGCGAGTGCCCGCGGCCGCCAGCGCGTGAGCGGGCCGGTGGCCGGGCACGTCACCGCGGGCGGACATGGCGGGCGCGCCCGCAGCCAGCGGCGCGCCAGCGCCGACCCCGAGGCGCTGGTCACTGCCGCCAGGGCCGGCGATCCGCGCGCGCTCGGCCGGCTCGTGTCGCTGGTCGAGGACGAGGCCCCGGAACTGCGGCGCGTCATGAAGATGATCGCGCCGCTCACCGGCAGGGCCCGCGTCCTGGGTCTCACGGGCTCACCGGGCGTGGGCAAGTCCACGGTGACGGCCGCGCTGGTGCGCTGCTTCCGGGCGGCTGGCCTGCGCGTCGGCGTGCTCGCGGTAGACCCGTCGTCGCCGTTCAGCGGCGGCGCACTGCTCGGTGACCGGGTCCGCATGCAGGATCACGCGACGGACGACCAGGTGTTCATCCGGTCGATGGCAAGCCGCGGCCACCTTGGCGGCCTGGCCTGGGCCACCCCGCAGGCGCTGCGGATCCTGGACGCGGCGGGATTCGACGTCGTGCTGATCGAGACGGTAGGGGTGGGGCAGGCGGAGGTGGCTGTCGCGTCACTCGCCGACACCGCCCTGGTCGTCGTCGCGCCCGGCCTCGGCGACTCGATCCAGGCCGCGAAGGCAGGGATCCTGGAGATCGCGGACCTGTTCGTGGTGAACAAGAGCGACCGGCCGGGCGCGCAGGAGGTCGTGCGGGATCTGCGCTCGATGCTGGCCATGGCGAGCTATGGTCCCGGCGAGTGGAAGCCGAGGATCATCAGCACCGCCGCCGCGTCCGGCACTGGGATCGCCGACCTGGTGGCCGCGATCGACGCGCACGGGGAGTGGCTCGACACCTCGGGCGAGCGCAGTGGCCGGCGCCTGACCAGGGCACGCGACGAGATCTCGGCGATCGCGCTGGCCGAGCTGCGCCGCCGGTCGGGCGGCATGCCGGGTGAGTCAAGGCTGGACGAGCTTGCCGACCGGGTGGCGGGCGGTGACCTCGATCCCTACGCGGCCGCCGACGAGCTGCTTTCCGGCTAGCGGGCCCGCCGGGCCGGGGCAGCGCGAACCGGAACGGCCGGGTGAGACCCTGCGCAGTCAGCGGCCGTCCGCGCCGTCGGGTCCGGCGGGTGGCGCCGCTGCGGCAGTAGCGGCGGCTGTGGCGGCCCTCGCGGCAGGCGCATTCGCGGCTGGCGCACTCTCCGCGGTGGCCCGCGACCCGGCTGCTTCTCTCGCCGCCTCCAGCACCGACTCCTCGCGCAGCCGCTCGTCGTAGGCCGCCTTGCCGCCGCGGATGCCGAAGAGCCGCTTGGTTATCGCCAGGTACAGCACAAGCGCCAGGTTGATGATGAGCAGCACGACGGCGGTGATCGTCACCTTGCGGGTCAGGTCGTATATCTCCAGCGGCAGCCCGAGCGAGGTGGCCACCATCGCGAAGTACTCTCCCCACCGCCGCGCGGTCGAGAGTCCGACCGCCTCGACGAGCTCCAGCAGCGCGTATGCCAGGGCCCCGACCGCCAGCAGCGTGATCGTGTGGGTGCTCAGGCTCAGCGCGTCACGCAGCAGCCCTACCACCTTCGAGTGGTTGATGTTGTAGCCGAACTGGTTGAGCACGCCGCGCAGGGACGACAGATCGCGGTTGAAGGCGCGCTCCAGCGACTGCTGCGAGTGCCGGTAGTGCCACAGGACGTACGCCACGACCAGGAAGATCAGCGCACGCAGAACGCGCTCGATTGCGAAGACCCGCAGGATGACCTTGCTGCGGATCTCCTTGCCGCGCGCGACGAGCGGGGCCTGCGCGGCCGGGCCGTGCCTGCCGGCGGGCCCGCGCACGTACGCGCCGCACCGGAGGCACTGCCACGCCTCCTCCGCGCCGGGGTGGGCGGACATCTGCGCGCGCAGCTCCGGCTCGTCCGGCGCGTACGTTACGTGTCCGTGCCTTCCGCAGCTCAGCAGGCTCCAGTCCATGCTGGCAGCTTATGGCAGCCGGGATTACGAGAGCTTTACGATGTCCTCGTACCGGTCTGCGCTCATCAGCACGCCGTCGGCCAGCACCATGACCTCGTCGCACGCCAGCGTCAGCATGTGCGCGTCGATCCCGGTCAGCAGGACGCCGGCGTCCCGGCTGAGGTCCGCGATCGCGTCCGCTAACACGGCGGCGTCCCTGGCCAGCAGGCCGTCCAGCAGCCCGTCAAGCAGGAGCAGCTCCGGCTGGTGGACCGCCGCGGCCGCGAGCCGGGCGCGGCGCACCACGGAGTCGGGAGCGAGCCGCAGCGGTACCTCGGCCCACGGGCTGAGCGCGAGCCGGTCCAGGATCGCGGCCGCCAGCACGTGCCGGTCGCCGCTGCCCGGCCCGGCCAGCCTGGCCGCGTG
>Ga0335077_10000918_pt1 | contig 33787 bp, 34 predicted proteins | sample Lox_Sample_31_FD_207151 | JGI IMG/M metagenome (GOLD analysis project Ga0335077, IMG submission 207151) | Soil microbial communities from Loxahatchee National Wildlife Refuge, Florida, United States - Lox_Sample_3.1 | ecosystem: Environmental > Terrestrial > Soil > Wetlands | place: USA... | reverse complement strand
ATGGCGGTGCTGATGGCGAAGTACCTGCGCTTCGACTTCGACGACCCGCGTGACCCGCACAACGACCGGCTCGTCTTCTCGAAGGGCCACGCCTCGACGCTCCTCTATGCGATGTTCCGCGCCGCCGGCGCGATCTCCGACGAGCAGCTGCTCTCGTACCGGCAGTTCGACTCCATCTTCGAGGGGCATCCGACGCCGCGCATCCCTTGGGTCGACGTCGCGACCGGCTCGCTCGGCCAAGGCCTGCCCTATTCGGTCGGGATGGCGCTCGCGGGCAAGAAGCTCGATCGCCTGCCCTTCCGGGTGTGGACGCTCTGCGGCGACAGCGAGATCGCCGAGGGCTCGCAGTGGGAGGCGCTCGAGCACGCCGCCTTCTACGAGCTCGACAACCTCGTCGCGATCTTCGACGTGAACCGTCTCGGCCAGCGCGGCGAGACGATGCACGGCTGGGATCTCGATTCGTATGCGCACCGTGCGCGCGCGTTCGGCTGCCACGCGATCGAGATCGACGGTCACGACCTCGAGGCGATCGACCGCGCGTACGCCGAGGCGCTCGACGTCTCGGGGCAACCCGTCGTCATCGTCGCGAGGACGATCAAGGGCAAGGGCGATCCCGAGGTCGAGGACAGGAACGGCTTCCACGGCAAGCCCCTCGACAACTCCGACGAGGTGGTCGCGGCGCTCGGCGGCGTCCGGAACCTGCGCGTCGAGGTGGCGAAGCCCGACACGAGCGGCGCGCGCAACGAGTTCCCGGGCGCCCCCCTCGAGCTGCCGCGCTACGAGCTCGGCCAGGAGGTCGCGACGCGGAAGGCGTACGGCGACGCCCTCGCGGCGCTCGGCAAGGCGCGCGGCGACGTCGTCGCGCTCGACGGCGAGGTCTCCAACTCGACGTTCGCGCAGGAGTTCCGCGACGAGATCCCCGACCGCTACTTCGAGATGTACATCGCCGAGCAGCAGCTCGTCGCCACGGCGGTCGGGATGCAGGCCCTCGGCTGGCGCCCCTTTGCGTCGACCTTCGCGGCGTTCCTCTCGCGCGCGTACGACTTCATCCGCATGTCCGCGATCAGCCGCGCGAGCTACTGCCTCTGCGGCTCGCACGCGGGCGTCTCGATCGGCGAGGACGGGCCGTCGCAGATGGCGCTCGAGGACATCGCCGCGCTTCGCGCCGTCCACGGCTCGACGGTGCTGCATCCTTGCGACGCGAACCAGACGGCGAAGCTCGTCGCGAAGATGGCGGATCTCGACGGCATCTCGTACCTGCGGACGCTGCGGCCGGCGACGCCGGTCGTCTACGGGCCCGACGAGGAGTTCGAGGTCGGCGGCTCGCGCACGCTGCGCGAGGGCGGCGACGTGGCCCTCGTCGGCGCCGGGATCACCGTCCACGAGGCGCTGAAGGCGGCGGAGACGCTCGCGCAGGACGGGATCGAGGCGCGCGTGATCGACCTCTACTCGATCAAGCCGCTCGACGAGGAGACGCTTCGCTCGCTGGCCTGCCCGATCGTCACCGCCGAGGACCACTGGCCCGAGGGCGGGCTGGGCGAGGCCGTCCTCTCGGCGCTCGGAGACTCGGACGAGCGGCCGCAGGTCGTCCGGCTGGCCGTGTACGGGATGCCGCACTCGGGCAAGCCCGCGGAGCTGCTCGCCGAGGCGGGGATCGACGCCGCCGGCATCGCGGCCGCCGCGCGGCGGCTCGTCGGGGCTCACGCCCGCGCGTCGTAGAGCGCGTCGTAGAGCTGCCGTTGCGCCTCGCGTGCCGTGCGGTACGCCTCGGCACGGTGCTCACGCGGGTGGAGGACGTCGCCGAGCGGGGCGGGGTCGGCCTCGTGTCCCTCCCGCGCGAGCGCGAGCACCGCGGCGCCCCGGAGCGACGCCTCCGGCACTCCCGAGATCCTGACCGGACGCGCGAGCGCGTCGGCCATGATCTGCACCCAGTCGCGGTCGCGGAGGAGCCCGCCGCCCGTCGCGACCACCTCGCGCAGGTCGGGCAGCAGGTCGGCGATCGCCGCGAAGCGGAAGGCGACGCCCTCGAACGCCGCCTGGCGGATGTCGAGCGCCGTCGTCGCCAGCGTGAGGCCGTGGATCGTGCCGCGCGCCTCGGGGTTCCAGCCGGTCGAGCGCTCGCCGCCGAGGAAGGGCAGGAACACGAGTCCGTGGTCGTGCGGGTCGCGATCTTCCAGTGAGCCCTCCGCGCCGGCGAGCGTCCGCTCGAGCCAGGCGTGGAGGTTCCCGCCGTCGGAGAGCGCCCCGCCCTCGACGACGCGGCGCTCGTCCGCGAGGTAGAGGAAGAGACCGGGCTTCGGCTGCGGCCGCTCGCTCTCGTAGACGATGCGCAGCGCCCCCGACGTCCCCACCATCAGCGCAGCGCGCTCCCGCCCGACGCAGCCCGCGCCGAGGTTCGAGCACGCGGCGTCCACCCACAGCGGCACGTCGGCGATCTGCGGCAGCCGGTCGCGCTCGATGCGGAGCGCCGCGAGCAGCTCCTCGTCCCAGTCGCGCGTCGTCAGGTCGAGCAGGCCGCTCGACGACGCCATCGACAGGCTCGTTTCGGGGGCGCCGCGGAGATAGTCGGCGAAGGAGACGAACCACGCCGCGTCGCGAAAGATCTCCGGCTCCGTCTCGGCGAGCCAGGCGAGCTTCGCGGGCCAGTACGACGGGTGGAGGAAGGCCCCTGTGCGGGCGTGCACCTCCTCTGCGTCGAGCTGCCGGGCGAGCCACTCGGCCGCTGCCGCGCTGCGCGTGTCGCGCCAGCCGAGGATCGGCGTGAGCGCGTTCCAGCTCTCGTCGACCGCGACGAGGCTGTGCGCGAAGCACGAGAGGCCGGCGGGCTCGTGGCCGTGGAGGACGCGATGGACGGCGGCGACGACCTCGTCCGCGTCGAGCGTGTCGTACCGCTCCTGGCGCAGCTTCCCGTCCGGGCTCCCGTGCTCGTCGAACCGCTGCGCCCGCACCGACGAGGAGCCGACGTCGAGGGCGAGAGCGTGGCTCAAGGGCTCATGCCGCCCATCTGCAGCTGCCGCGGCCGCGCCATGCCGTAGCCCGCTCCACGCGCCGAATCTACCCTGGAAGCCACATGGCCGTCGTGATCGCATCCAATCTGCGCAAGGAGCTCGCGGGCTCCCTCCTCTTCGACGGCGTCTCGTTCTCCGTCGAGCGGCGCGACCGCGTCGCGCTCACGGGCCCGAACGGCGCCGGCAAGACGACCTTGCTCCGGATCCTCGCCGGCGAGACCGAGAAGCACGGGGGCGAGCTCGCGTTCTCGAAGGGGACGCGCGTCGCGCTCCACGACCAGCGTCCGCCGCTCGAGGTCGAGCTGACGCTGCGCGAGTACGTCCTCTCCGGGGCGCGTGATCTCGTCGCGCTGGAGGGGGAGCTCGCGCGCCTCCAGCAGGCGATGGCGGACGGCGCGCACGACCAGGCGACGCTCAAGCGCTACGCCGAGGCGATCGCGCGGCTCGAGCACGCTGGCGGCTGGGGCTGGCGCGACCGCGCGACCTCCGTGCTGCGCGGGCTCGGCTTCGCAGACGACGATCTCGACCGGTCGCTGCGGACGTTCTCGGGCGGCGAGCTGACGCGGGCGTCGCTCGCGCGTGCGCTCGGCGGCGACCCGGATCTCCTCCTGCTCGACGAGCCGACGAACCACCTCGACGTCGAGAGCCTCGAATGGCTCGAGCGCGAGCTCTCGTCGCTCGACGCGGCCGTGATCCTCGTCGCGCACGATCGCTGGTTCCTCGAGGCCGTGACGACCGCGACGCTCGAGCTCTCGGCCGGCCGGGGCACGTTCTTCCCCGGTCCGTGGCACGCGTGGCGCCGCGAGAAGGCGGCCCGAATGCTCCACGCGCAGAAGGAGGTCGACCGCGTCCAGGCGGACATCGAGCGACTGGAGCGCTTCGTCGAGCGGTTCCGCTACAAGAGGTCGAAGGCGAGGCAGGCGCAGGCGAAGCTGACGCAGATCGGTCGCCTCGAGCAGGAGCGGTCGGCCGCCGCCGGCGAGGTCGAGCTGCTCACGCGGCGTACGCGCGGCCTCGGCTTCGAGTTCCTCAAGCCCGCGCGCAGCGGCCGCGTCGTGGTCGAGGCGGACGGGGTGGACGTCTTCGTTCCCGGCAGCGAGAGGCTGCTGCTGCAGCAGGCGTCGTTTGCGCTCGAGCGGGGCGAGCACGTCGCGCTCGTCGGCCCGAACGGCTCGGGCAAGACGACGCTGCTCGAGCGGATCGTCCACGGAGAGGGTCTTCGGATCGGGCACGGCGTCGAGATCGGCTACTTCTCCCAGCAGGAGACGGAGCTCGACACCCGCGGCTCCGTCCTTCAGTGCGTCCAGTCGATGACCGGGCTCTCGCGGCCCGACGCGCAGAGCCTGCTCGGCCGCTTCCTCTTCTCCGGCTGGGACGAGCACGAGAAGGCCGTCGCCGTCCTCTCGGGCGGCGAGCGGCGGCGGCTCGCGCTCGCCGTCACGGTCGCGTCGGGCGCGAACTTCCTCGTCCTCGACGAGCCGACGAACCACCTCGACCTCGAGAGCCGCGAGGCGCTCGAGTCGGCGCTCGTCGCCTTCCCCGGGACGGTGCTGCTCGTCTCGCACGACCGCGCCCTCCTCGATGCGGTCGCGGAGCGCACGCTCGCGATCGAGGACGGCGAGCTGCACGGCTACGACGGCGGCTGGGCGGAGATGCTGCGCCGCCGCGACGAGCGGGCGGCGCGGGTGGCGGCGACGCCTCCACCGCCGAAGCCGAAGGCCGCGAAGCCGAAGGCCAAACAGGCGTCGACGCCGAAGCGTCGTCCCTCCGAGCTCGAGCGGATCGAGGCGGAGATCGCCGCGCGCGAGACCGAGGTCGCCGAGCTGGAGGCGAAGCTCGCGGCGGACTGGTCGGACGTCGACGTCCTCGCGGCGCACAAGCGCAGCCGCGACGCGCTCACTGCGCTCCTCGAGCGCTGGGAAGAGCTCTTCGACCAGGCCCAGGCGTAGCCGGCTACGCCCAGAAGCGCTCGAACGCCGAGTCGAGCGGCACCGCGGTGACCTCCTGCCACAGGCCGTCCTTGCAGCGGATCACGAACGCCTGGTCGACGTCGAGGTCGATCCCGTTGCGGCTGCCGGTGGCGCGGTAGATCGCGATCGCCCAGTCGTCGTCCGCGAACACCGTGTGGAGCCGGCTGCGGTACGTGCCGCCGGTCTCTAGACCGGTGCGGCGGAGGAACTCCACGACCTCCCGCCGGCCCCGATACTCGCCGCTCATCACCGTGTGGCCGGGGACGCGCCAGACGATGTCGCGCGCGAGCGCGGCCGAGATCGCCTTCGCGTCCTTGCCGAACGAGGCGAAGACGCGGCGCGTGAGCGCGGCGTTCGGGTGCTCGCCGCTCACAGCTCCTCAAGGAGCATCGTCTCGGCCTCTGCGAGATGGCGCGCGGGATCGGGGGAGAGCGCGGCGCGCTCCGGCGAGGCGTAGTACGCCTCGTTCGCGGCGTCGAAGTCGTCGTGCCCGATCAACCACGCGAAGCGGCCGTCCTCCGTGCGCCACGGCCCGCGCACCTCGAAGCCGAGCTTCCGGCGCAGCGGCGCGATCAGCTCCGTCCACTCTCGCACCCACTCCTCCCACTCGCCCTCGCGAACGGCGTAGAGGCGCAACTGCCAGGTCACGCCGGCTGCTCCAGCGTCGCGACGACGGCCTCGGCGATCACCTTGAGCGGCCGGCCGGAAGCCTGGCTCGCCTTCCGCAGCCGCGAGAACGCCTCCGCCTCGCTCAGCCCCTCCTTCTCCATCAGGAGTCCCTTCGCCCGCTCGATCACCTTCCGCGCGGCGAGGGCCTCGGCGAGAGACTCCGCCTCCTCGCGCAGCGTCTGCAGCTCCTCGTGGCGAGCACGGGCCGCCGCGATCGCCGGCAGGAGATCCTGCTCGCGGAACGGCTTGACGAGGTAGCCGAACACGCCGGCCTCGACCGCGCGCGAGACGAGCTCCTGCTGGCCGTACGCCGTGAGCATGACGATCGGGATCGGGCGCTCCTCGAGGATCCGCCGGGCCGCCTCGATGCCGTCGAGCTTCGGCATCTTCACGTCGAGGATCGCGAGGTCGGGCCGCTCGGAGCGCGCGAGCTCGACCGCCTCCTCGCCGTCCTTCGCCTCGACGCAGACCTCGAACCCGGCCCGCTCGAGCAGGTCGCGCAGGTCCAGCCGGATGATCGTCTCGTCCTCGGCGAGGAGGATCCTCACGCGCGCATCCTCGCGTTTCGCAGCCGGATGCCGCTGAAGTCGAGCGTCGTCTCGATCACCCGGTCCCAGAGCGGATAGAGCGCCGGCGCGATGCGCAGCTCGTTCCCGGCGTCGGCATGCCGGGCCAGCAGGTCGCCGAGCTCGACGAGCTCGAGCGGGACGACGGTCTCGCGCGAGACGAAGAACTTGTCCCACGGCTCGAACGTCTCCGGTGGCAGGCGGTAGGCGTAGAGGTCGACGGTGCGCAGGCACTCGAGCCAGCCCGTCTCGATGACGGCGACGCGGCGGTCGCGGTCGCCGTCCAGCCACCGCGCGACGTCCTCGTCGCTCGTCGCGTCGCTGGCGCACCAGGTTGCGCGAGGGCAGTCGCGCGGGAACCAGTAGAGCCACTGGTGGGGCGTGTCGACCGCCCAGACGAGCGGCTCGTCCGCGGCGTGCTGCCCCCTGTGGTGCGGGACGAAGACCTCGATCGTCGGATCCTCGCTGACATGCCAGAGCTCCCTCACGGCAGCGAGCGGAGCAGCTGCGCGGGCTCGGGCCAGAAGAGGAGCTCGATCGCTTCCTCGCGCATGCACCAGCGGTAGTCGTCGTGCTCGCGGTCGAGCTGCGGCTCCCATTCCGGCCCGACGTCGGCGAGGAAGCACTCGACGTGGACGCGCAGTCCGGGCTCTGACTCCCACGGCTCGCGGACGTACGCGAACTCGCCGATCGGCTCGATCCGCTCGAGGGCGAGGCCGGTCTCCTCCTCGAGCTCGCGCAGCGCCGCAGCGTGGAACTCCTCGCCCGGCTCGACGCCGCCGGCGATCACGTGCCAGTAGCCGCCGCCGTCGGGTGCGCGATGGGTGCAGAGGAATTCCTCGCCGCGCCGGACATGGATCAGGACCTCCGACCACTCCTTCACGCAGGGAACACCACCTCGGCGCGCGCGCCTTCGAAGGCGAAGTCGCCTCGCAGCTCGTCGGCGACGAGCGCACGGACGATCGAGAGGCCGGTGCCGGCGACCGCGCCGTCGGCGCCGGCGCCCTCGTCGGTGATCGCGAGGACGACGTCGCCGTTCCGGCGTGCGAGCTCGATCCGCACCGTGCCGGCGCCGTGCTCGAGCGCGTTCTGCAACAGCTCGGAGAAGACGAGCGCGAGCGCCGTCGCGCGGCTGCCCGCGAGCTGCACCGGCTCGAGCCTCGCCTCCACGTCACGGCCGCCGCCGAGCCCCTGGACGAGCATTGCCCGTAGCCGGTCGATCAGCTCGGCGAGCTCGACGTCCTCCTCGCGCTGCTCGGTCAGCGCCTCGTGGACGGCGGCGATCGCGAGGATCCGGTTCACCGAGTGCTCGAGCGCCTCGCGCGGCTCGACGCCCTCGGCCCGCGCCTGCAGGCGGAGGAGCGAGGCGACGGTCTGGAGGTTGTTCTTGACGCGATGGTGGATCTCCTGGGCGAGCACGCCGCGCATCACGGCGCGCCCGTGCTCGAGCGCGACGGCCGCGTGGTGCGCGATCGCCTCGAGCAGCGCGCGCTCGTCCTCCGTGAAGGGCGTGTCCCGGTCGGCGACGAGCTCGCCGATCACGCGCCGCTTCCAGCGCAGCGGCGTGCGGACGGCGTGCTCGCCGGCCCGTCCCTCGGGCCACGCGATGCGGCCGTCCTCGAGGACGAGCGCCGCGCCGGTCGCCTGCACCGCGTCCATCGTCGTCTTCACGATCGCCTCGAGCGACTCCTCGAGGTAGAGCGACTCCGAGACCGCCTCGGAGATGCGCGCGAGCGCCTCGAGCTCCGCGACGCGGCGCTGCGCCTCTGCGTAGAGCTTCGCGTGGACGAGAGACTGGGCGACCTGGCCCGCGATCGCCTGCAGCAGCTCGATCTCGTCCGGACGGAACTCGCGCGGCGCGCGCGTGCGGACGTTGAGCGCGCCCGCAAGCTGGTCGCGGGCCAGGATGGGCACGGCGAGGATCGACTCGTACTCCGACTCCGAGAGGTTCGGGAACTCCTTCCAGCGCGGGTCGAGGTGCGCGTTCTCGGCGATCGCGACCGGCCGCCGCTCGGCGGCGGCGGCGCCGGTGATCCCCTCGCCGGGCCGGAGGCGGGGACGCCGAGTCATCTCGTCGAGGGGCGTCCCGCGCGTCGCGCGCAGGACGAGCTCGTCGGCGCCGTCGTCGTAGAGGTAGACGAAGCACGCGTCGGCGTCGAGCGCTTCCGCGACGCGGTCGGCGACGAGGTGCAGGACCTCCTCGAGGTCGAGCGTGGAGTTGACGGCCGCGATCGTCTCGGTCAGCAGCCGCAGGTGGCGCTCGCTCGCGTCCATACGCCTATCGTAGGAGGGTCGTGGCGCTGACCCACGTTCTCCTCTTCTTCCACCTGCTCGGCGCGGTGAGCTTCTTCGCGGGAGCGGCGGTGGCGGCGACCCTGCAGCTCGCCGCGCTCCGCCGCGGGCGGCCGAGCGAGGTCTACGCGCTGCTGCGCCTCGCGCCCGTCGGCGCGGCCCTCGTCGGCGTCGGCGCGCTGCTCACGCTCGTCTTCGGGATCGCGCTCGCGCGGCACGAGGGGATCGGCTTCTCGGCCACGTGGATCCAGGCCGCGCTGGGGCTTTGGGTCGCCAGCATGGCCCTCGGCGGCTACGGGGGCCGGACCGCCCGGCACGCTCGCCACCTCGCACACCGGCTCGCGGACGCAGGCGATGCGCCCAGCGAAGAGCTGCGCGCGCTCGTCGGCGCGCGGCTCCCGCTGTGGGCGAGCTTCGCGAGCGGGCTCCTCCTGCTCGCGATCCTCGGCCTCATGGTCTGGCAGCCGAACTAGGCCTACCTGCTTCTACCGATGCGCAAGCCGGGCGGGCGCGTGATCATCCGGACGTAAGGAAAGGAGGCAGCAATGCGCACACGTCTCCTGACGCTCACCGTCGTCACCGTGGCTACGTTCTTCGGGGCCGCCTCGACGGCGGGAGCGATCCCTGGCTCCTCGTACCAGTGGCAACAGCCCGGCTGTGCGGCGGTTCACCAGTGCTGCGCGCAACCGCAGCTCTCGTTGGGATCGACGCACGTGACCGGGCTCGAGTACACGTCGTCCTCGAGCTACGCCTGGACACAACCGGGGGCGGCTCCGGTGGTCGCACCGGACTCGCAGCCCTGGTAACGGGGAGGGCGGTGGGACCGCCTGCGGGCGGGGCCCCCGCCGCTGCCTATGAAGGCACGAAGAACAGGCCGGCGACGCCGAGGCCGAAGACGGCAAGGGCGAGGAGCGAGTCCGGGCCGAGCCGGAAGCGGCAGTGCAGCGGCCGGCCGACCACACCGAAGCCGTAGACCGCGGTGAGCGCGACGCCGAGCGCTGCGAGCCAGGCGTTGAGATGGCCTGCCTGCGGCAGTACGGGCCTGCCCGCGACGAGGTCGGCGACGAGGAAGAGGCAGACCTGGAACGCGTTGCCGCCGAAGATGTCCCCGATCGCGAGCGCGTTGTCGCCGAGACGGACGGCCGCGATGCCCGACGAGATCTCGGGCAGCGCCGTCGCTGCCGCGAGCACGGTCGCGCCGAAGATCACGCCGTTGACGCCGAGCCGGTTGGCGAGGTCGTTGCCGCTCTCCTCGAGGAAGACGCCGGCGACGAGGGTCACCGCGCACGCTCCGGCGAAGATCAACGCCACGCGTACGGTGGACAGGTGCGGGTACGGATGCGGCTGCTCGGCGTGCACCTCGCGCCGGTGCCGCCGTCCGGGATGGCTGCCGGGCATCTCGACCTTCCAGCGCGGATCCTTGCGCGCCCGGTTGATCACGTAGAGGCCGACGAGCCAGATCACGACGATGCCGACCGAGGCCGGACTGACGCGGCCGGCGATCGCCGTCGACGGCTTCAGCAGCGCCCCCATCTCGACCCCGGCGACGACGATGACCACGAGCAGGCCTTCGAGCACCGGCGTCAGTGCGCCGACGAGAAACGTCAGTGGACGTTCCGGCCCGGCCGCGACGTCGCAGATGAGCAACACCATCGTCTGGATCGCGATCCCGCCGATCAGGTTTCCGGCCGCGAGCTTGAGGTTGCCCTGGGCGGCGGCGGAGATCGTGATCGCGAGCTCGGGCAGGCTGCCGGCGAGCGAGAGGAGGATTAGGCCGCCGATCTCGTCGCCGAGGCCGAGCCGGGCGTCGAGGCAGTCCGTGGTCTTCGAGAGGGCGACTCCCGCGACCCACGTTGCGGCGGCGCCGGCGAGGAAGATCAGCAGCAAGAAGGGAGAGGCGAGCCCGCCCACCTCGCAAACGATGCGGGCCGCGGCGGACGGAGTCGGCTCAGCCGGTGAGCCGGACGAGGATGAGCCAGGCGTTCACGACTCCTCCGACGAGCACGGCGATCAGCGCCGGAACGAGGAAGTAGATCCCGGCCCAGTGCCCGACGAGCAGCACGACCGCGGCGACGGCCAGCAACGAGCAGGCGACCAAGGTCGGGTTGATCGCGTCGAGCAGGTGCCCGACCCGGCTGCCTTCCGCCCCGCCGGCCCGCCGGTCGAGCCAGACCGTCGCGGCGGTCACGAAGAGGGCGAGCGCGAGGTACTCGGCGCCGAGGATCCACCTTCGCTGGCCGGGGACGGCCAGCAGGACGGCGGCGAGAAGCCCCGTGAGCAGCAGCGCCATCGTCTGCGCCGACCGGATCCGCAGCTCGACCGACTGCGCGATCGTCTCGACGCGGATCGACACCGCCACGAACAGGAGGCCGAGGAGCGACGCGGTCGAGCCGCCCATGACGACGGCGAACGTCTCCCACCTGCTCAGCACCGCCGGCGCCAGCTCGATCACGCCGACACGATGCGGGGCGCAGCGGACGGATGCCTCGCCCGCGGCGCCCCGCAGCGGCTGGATGCGCCTAGAGGACGGCCAGGTACTTCTGCATTTCCCAGGCGGTGAGCTGGACGCGGTACTCGTCCCACTCCTTCCGCTTCAGCTCGACGTAGCGGTCGAAGATGTGCGGGCCGAGCGCCTTCCGCATCAGCTCCGACCGGGAGAGCTCGTCGATCGCCTCGCCGAGCGTCTCGGGGAGCGAGACGATGCCGCGCTCGCGCCGCTGCTCGGCGGTCAGGTGGTAGAGGTTCGTCTCCATCGGGTCGGGGAGCTCGTAGCTCTGCTCGATCCCCTCGAGGCCCGCGTGGAGCAGCGCGGCGAACGTGAGATACGGGTTGCACGCCGGATCGGGGCAGCGGATCTCCGCGCGGGTCGCCTGCTCGGAGCCGGGCTTGTAGAGCGGGATCCGGATCAGCGCCGAGCGGTTCCGCTGCGACCAGGCGACGTACACCGGCGCCTCGAAGCCGGGGACGAGCCGCTTGTACGAGTTCACCCACTGCGCGAACACCGCCGACAGCTCGCGTGCGTGGCGGAGCTGGCCCGCGATGAACGCCTTGGCGACGGCGGATAGGTGCCACTTGTCGTCCTCGTCGAAGAAGGCGTTGTGCCCGTCGGTGAACAGCGACTGGTGCGTGTGCATCCCTGACCCGTTCTCGCCGAAGAGCGGCTTCGGCATGAACGTCGCGTGGTAGCCGTGCTGCTTCGCGACCTCCTTCACGACGAGGCGGTACGTGAGCATGTAGTCGGCCATGTCGAGGGCGCCCGCGAAGCGGATGTCGATCTCGTGCTGCGAAGGTCCGACCTCGTGATGGTGGTACTCGACGGGGATGCCCATTGTCTCGAGGGCGCGGATCGTGTCGCGGCGGACGCCGGTCGCCGCGTCGAGCGTCGTCTGGGCGAAGTAGCCGCCCTCGTCGAGCGTCTCCGTCCCGCTCTCGTCCTTGAAGAGGAAGTACTCCGCCTCGGGGCCGACGTTGAAGGTGTCGAAGCCCATCGCCTCCATCCGCTCGAGCGCGCGGCGGAGGGCGAAGCGCGGGTCGCCGGCGTACGGCTGCCCGTCGGGGGTCACGATGTCGCAGATCATCCGCGCCGTTTGGCCGTCGGGTAGGACGCGGAACGTCTCCGGATCGGGGATCGCGACCATGTCCGACTCCTCGATCGCGTTGAAGCCGGTGATCGACGAGCCGTCGAAGCCCATCCCGTCGTCGAGCGCGCCCTCGACCTCGCTGCGGGTGATCGAGAAGCTCTTCAGGTGCCCCTCGAGATCGGTGAACCAGAGGAGCATGTCCTCGATGCCGCGCGACTCGATCTCCGCGAGCACCTCCCTGCGGGTATGCGGGTCCGATGTCGCCCGATTCTTGCTCTCCACGTAGCTCATTCCTTTCTCCTCCTCAAAATTGGAAGGCCGGAAATGCAGAAAGCCCCGGCCGCCACACCCTCGTGGCCGCCGAGGCTCCGTCGCCTCCAAACGTTGCGGCAAGTCTACATGTTGCTCCGGCGGAGGTGGGGCTAGGCTCGAAGGGTGGTTGCGGTAACCGGCTTCGAGCGGTTGCTCGTGCGCCTTGCCGACGCGACCTCACGTCGCCGGCGCGTCGTCGTCGCCGCCTGGCTCGTGCTGCTCGCCGCCGGCGCCTGGTTCTCTCTTCACCAGACGACGCACCTCTCGGGCGGCGGCTGGGACGTCCCCGGCAGCGAGTCGCTGCGCGTTACGAGGCTGCTCGGCCGCTTCCCCGGGACGACGCCGCCGGCCTTCACGTTCCTCGTCACCGGCGCGAGCCGTGCGGACGTCGAGCGGCGGCTTGCTGCGATCAGGCCCGCGCTTCGACGTGACTCGCAGCTGCGCGAGGGCTCGCCGCGCTACCTCGCCGGCGGGCGCGCCGCGCTGCTTCCCGTTGCGTATCCGAAGGGGAGCTCGCAGTCGATCGACGAGGCGACGCGGCTGCGGCACGAGTTCGTGCAGACGAGCAGCAGCGTCGAGACGCGCGTCCTCGGAGAGTCCGCGATCTGGTCGAACTTCGAGCAGGTGGCGAAGCACGAGCTCGCGCGAGGCGAGGAGTTCGGATTCCCCCTCATCCTCCTCATCCTGCTCGCCGCGTTCGGGACGCTCGTCGCGGCGGCCGCCCCGCTCACGCTCGGCTTCGCGGCGGTCTTCCTCTCGGGGGCCGCGATCTACTGGCTCTCGCGCTCGATCGAGCTCTCCGTCTACGTCACGAACATGGCCTCGATGATCGGCATCGGCGTCGCCGTCGACTACTCGCTCTTCATCGTCAACCGCTACCGCGGGGAGCTCGCGGATGGAGCGGATCCCGCGCAGGCGCTCCGCCGCGCGCTCGCGACATCGGGCCGGGCGGTCGTCTTCAGCGGCGTCACCGTCGCCGTTTCGCTCGCCGGGCTCTTCGCGATCGACGTGAACGGGATCCGCTCGCTCGCTCTGGGCGCGATCGTCGTCGTCTGCATCGCCGTCCTCGCGGCGGTGACGCTCCTGCCGGCGCTGCTCGCGTTCGCGGGACGACGGGTCGACCGGCTGCGCCTGCGACTCCCGTGGGCGGCCGGAGCGGAGCGCGGCGGTGCGTTCTGGACGGCATGGGCTCGGCGCGTGATGCTGAGGCCGTGGTTCTTCCTCCTCGGCGGCGTCGCGGCGATGCTGCTGCTTGCGGCACCGCTGCTCGCGATGCAGACGTTCAACCGCGGCCTGAACGAGCTGCCGCCGCACGCGGAGGTGCGGGTCGCGACCGAGCGCGCGATGAGGCTCGCCGGCCCCGGCTTCGCCGCCCCCGTCCACGTCATCGTGGAGCATGACCCGGCAGCGGTCGCGCGCCGGCTGGCTGCCGTTCCCGGCGTCGTCTCCGTGGCGCGGCCCGTCCGCAGCGCCCACGGCGACCTGTGGCTCGTCGACGCCCGGATCGCGGCGCAGCCGGAGTCCGTTCCCGCGCGCCGGATCGTGGCGCGCATCCGCGCCGCCGCCGGCCGGAGCGCCCTCCTCGGCGGCTCGACGGTCTTTGACCAGGACATCGAGCGCGCGATCGTCGGCGGCCTGTGGAAGATCCTCGTCTTCATCCTCGGCGCGTCGTACCTCGTCCTGCTCGTCCTTCTGCGCAGCGTGCTCCTGCCGCTCAAGGCTGTTCTGATGAACCTCCTGAGCGTCGGCGCGGCGTACGGCGTGCTCGTCGCGGTCTTCCAGTGGGGCTGGTTCGACTGGACGGGCTACGCCTCGCCCGGCTACGTCGACACGGTCGTCCCCTCTCTCGTGCTCGCCGTGACGTTCGGACTCTCGATGGACTACGAGGTGTTCCTGCTGACGCGGATCCGTGAGCGCTGGCAAGCCTGCGGGGACAACACGCGCGCCGTCGCCGAAGGGCTCGTCGGCTCGGCGCGGACGATCACGAGCGCGGCTGCGGTCATGGTCGCCGTCTTCGCGTCGTTCTCGGCCGCCGGGTCGCCGGCGCTGAAGGAGCTGGGCGTCGGCCTGGGGGTCGCGATCCTCCTCGACGCCACGCTCGTGCGGCTCGTGATCGTGCCCGCGGCAATGCGCCTGCTCGGCCGCTGGAACTGGTGGTGGCCGCTCGGGATCGGGCAGGGGCCGCCACTGTCGGCGCCCGTAAATCTCCCGTAAGGGCAAGGGATTTCCGCTTCGGACGGCGAAGTCCGTCGCCGATACGTCCTCGGAGGACGCGCCACCGCATGCTCCGTCGCAGCCTGATCATCGCCGCCGCTCTCGCCGGCGCCTCCGTCGTCGCCGTCGCGCCCGCGACGGCCGGGCAGTACGTCGCGCCCGCAGGCTCGGGAGCGCTCTTCCTGATCGACGGCCACGGCTGGGGTCACGGCGTCGGCATGAGCCAGTGGGGCGCCGAGGGCTACGCGCAGCACGCGTACACCTACGAGCAGATCCTCGCCGCGTACTACCCCGGAACCGCGCTCGGGCAGACGCCGATGAAGACGATCCGCGTCCTCCTCGCCGAGCGCAAGACGCTGAAGCTCTCGTCCGACCAGCCGATCACGGTCACCGGCGCCGACGGCGTGGAGCACACGCTGCCGGCCGGCGTCACGAAGCTGACCGCGGCGCTCGACCTCGCCGTCGACGGCGGGCCGGCGCAGCCGCTCGAGCCGCCGCTGACGTTCGCCCCGTCGGCGGGGTCGTACCTCACGCTCGGTCGTAGCTACCGCGGGAAGATCGTCGTCGACGTCTCGGGCAAGCGGCTGCAGGCGATCAACGTTCTCCCGCTCGAGCAGTACCTCCTCGGCGTCGTCCCGGCGGAGATGCCGTCGACCTGGCTGTCCGGCGCGCTCGAGGCGCAGGCGGTCGCGTCGCGCTCGTATGCCGTCGCCACGCGGCGGGTCGCGGCCCCGTTCGACGTCTACTCGGACACGGGCGGCCAGCTCTACCTCGGCGTCTCGGCAGAGACGCCGGCCGCGACCGCGGCCGTCGCCGCGACCGCGGGAGAGGTGCTCTTCTACGGCGACGAGGTGGCGACGACGTTCTTCTCCTCGAGCTCGGGCGGCCGCACGCAGGCGGCCTCCGATGCCTGGGGCGGCCAGAGCATCCCGTACCTGCCGTCGGTGCCCGACCCGTACGACACCCTGTCGCCCTACCACGACTGGGGGCCGGTGCCCGTTCCGGCGAACAGGCTCGCCCGCGCGCTCGACGTGCCGGGCCGCGTCCTCGACGCCACGACGACCATCAACCCGTCGAAGCGGGTCGTCGAGCTGGACGTCTCCTCGCTCGTCCGCGGCAGCGAGACGACGACTCCCGTCGCGGGCTCGCTCGTCCAGGGACGGCTCGACCTGCGCTCCACGTGGTTCCGGGTCGACGTCCTCTCGCTCCAGCCCCCGGAGCCGAACCCCGCCGTCGCGCCCGGGACGAAGGTCGAGCTCACCGGACTGATTCGCGGCGCGCCCGGCGCGGTCGTGCAGGAGCGGACGGCAGGCGGCCCGTGGAGCGCCTTCCATCGGCCGAAGCCCAACCCGGCGACGCACGCGTTCACTCTCGTCGTCCGGCCGAAGGCGACGACGTGGTACCGCCTCGCGGTTCCGGCGGCGACGAGCGGCTCGATCCGGATCCTCGTGGATCCGGACATCGCGCAGTAGCCGGGGCGGCTCGACTCTGGCTACCGTGCGATGGTGAGGATGAGTTGGACGGCCGGGCTCCTCGTCGCGACGGCTGCGGCGCTGATCGCCGCCGTCCCCGCGGCTGCCTTCACGCCGCCGAACACGTACGTCGCGAAGCAGTGGTATCTCGCGTTCGACAACGCCTTCAGCGCGTGGACGACGCCGCCGGCCGATCTCGCGCCGGTGAAGGTCGCGATCATCGACTCGGGTGTCGACTGCAACCTGCCGGACTTCGCGGGGCGAATTGCCGCCTACAAGAGCTTCGTCGGCGGGAACGCCTGCACCGACAGCGTCGGCCACGGGACGATCGTTGCGGGAGAGATCGCGGGCGACCTCGGCCAGAACGGGATCGTCGGGATTGCCTACAGCGCCCGGCTCCTCGTCGCGAAGGTCGTCCGGCCCGACGAGACCGTGCCGATCGCCGCCGAGGCGGCGGCGATCAAGTGGGCGGCGGACCAGGGCGCGCGCGTCATCAACCTCAGCTTCGGCGCCGTCCGGGACCCGCAGAACTCGGCGATCGACTCCTACTCCGCCCGCGAGGCGAACGCGATCGCCTATGCGGACAGCAAGGGCGCCGTCGTCGTGGCGGCCGCGGGCAACTCCGACGAGGCCTCGGCGACGACGTGGCCGTGGGCCGACTACCCGGCCGCGCTGCCGCACGTCCTGGGGGTCGCCGCCCTCGACCGCTCCGGGAACGTCCCCGCCTTCTCCGACCGGGACCCGAGGTTCGTCGATCTGTCGGCTCCGGGCGTGGACGTCTTCTCGACCTTCCCGTCGCAGCTCACCGCGCTGCGGCCGTCGTGTACGCCGCAGGGCTACACCGGCTGCGCCGGCCCCGACTACTCCTCGCCCGAAGGAACGTCGTTCGCCGCGCCGCAGGTCACCGCCGCGGCGGCGGTCCTCTTCTCGCTCGACCCCGCGCTGACGAACAGCCAGGTGGTGACGATCCTCGAGCGCACGGCCGACGACGTCGACCCTGCGACCGGCTGCCCTGCATGCGCCGTCGGCCACGACGACCTCAGCGGCTGGGGACGCCTCGACGTCGCGAACGCGGTCGCCGCGATCTCGCAACCGCTCGCGCAGCCGCTGCCGACCCCGGATCGCTACGAGCCGAACGACAACGTCTCGGAGGCGTGGCCGCTCTGGGGCGCGAACCGATCGTTCACGGCGACGCTCGACTACTACAACGACCCGATCGACATCTACCGGGTCGAGCTCCGCAAGGGCCAGCAGGTCAAGGTTCGAGCGTCCGCGGGCTGGCCCGGAGCGAGCATCCGGCTCGCGCTCTGGCGCCCGGGGACGCGTACCGTGCTCGGGCGGATGAGGCCGGGGAGGCACGTCGACGACATCGGCCCGAGCGGTGTCCAGCACCTCATCTTCCGGGCGCAACACCAGGGCTCGTACTTCATCGAGCTCAAGGCGATGTCGCCCGGCGGCGGCGCCTACACGTTCCGGCTGACGAAGACGCAGTAGCTACTGGTTCTCGAGCAGCTCGTCCTCGGCGACGGGCCGCAGGACGCGCGCCGGGCTGCCGACGACGACCATGCGCGCCTCGACGTCCTTCGTGACGACGGCGCCGGCGCCGACGAACGCCTCCTCGCCGATCTCGATCCCCGGGCAGATGATCGCGCCGCCGCCGACTCGGGCGCCGCGGCGGATGGTCGGCCCGCGCATCAGCCCGTGCCGCCGCTCGGTACGTCCCATGAAGTTGTCGTTCGTCGTCACGACGCACGGCGCGATGAAGACCTCGTCCTCGAGCGTCGAGTAGGCGGTGATGTACGCCTCGGCCTGGATCTTCGTCAGCGCGCCGATCGTCGTGTCGTTCTCGACGAGGGAGCCGCGCCCGATCACGACGTCGTCGCCCACACGGACGCGCTCGCGCACGCACGACTGGTCGCCGAGGATCACCCGTGCCCCGATCTCGCTGCCGGCGAAGACGACGGCGCCGGTGGAGACGATCGTCCCGTCGCCGATCACGGTCGGCGGCAGCGGCTCGCGCTTCGCCGTCGAGCGCGGCGAGAGAGACGGCTGCTTCCCGACGACCGCAAGCTCGAGAACCTTCACGGCTTCGCCGAGCACCGTGCCCGGATGGACGATCGCGGTCGGGTGGACGTCGGCGCTCACGCGTGCAGGCTCTCCGTCAGCAGCTCGAGCGCGCGCACGACCTCGAGGCCGTCCCGCATCTCGCGCCCGTCCCAGCCGTCGCGCACGAGCTGGACGAAGTGCCGGCACTCGAGCTTGAGCGGCTCCGCGTTCGAGAGCTTCGGGCTGAAGATGTCGCCGGTGCGCGTCCTCCACTCGCCGTAGGTTCCGGACGGCTGCTCGGGCGCCTTGTCGTAGACGGTGACCTTCCGCTCCAGCTCCATGTCGTCGAACACCGCCATCTTGTCGCGCCCGACGACGGTGAGGCGCCGCATCTTGTGCGGGTCGAGCCAGGAAAGGTGCATGTGCGCGATCTTCCCGGACGCGAAGGCGAGGTAGCAGAAGACGACGTCCTCGACGCCGGGGTTGAGGAAGGCGTGGCCGCGCGCCTGCGCCTCGACGATCTCTTCACCGATCAGGTAGAGGATCACCGAGAGGTCGTGGACGCCGAGCGACCAGAGGGCGTTCTCGTCGGTGCGGATCTTGCCGAGGTTCTGGCGGTTGCCGTAGACGCAGAGGACGTCGCCGAGGTCGCCCGAGTCGACGAGTTCCTTCAGCTTGTGCACGCCCGGGTGGTAGAGGAGCAGGTGCCCCGGCATCAGAACGAGGCCGCGCTCCTCGGCGAGCGCGACGAGCTCCTCCATCTCGGCGAGGCGCATCGCGGGCGGCTTCTCGACGAAGACGTGGAGACCGGCGGTGAGCGCTTGCCGCGCGAGCGGGTAGTGGGTCGGCACCGGCGTAGCGATCACGACGGCTTCGATCTCGCCGGAGGCGAGCATCTCGCCGTAGTCGCCGGTGACGCGCGCGTTCGGATAGCGGGCGGCGAACTCCTCGCGCAACGGCTCCGAGGCCTCGCAGATCCACGCGAGCTCGGCGACCTCGTCGAAGTTGCGGGCGAGGTTCTTCCCCCAGTAGCCCAGTCCGACCTGGCCGACGCGAAGACGTTCGCTCACAGCTTGAAGACGTGGGGCGCGGCCGTGCCCTTGCCGCCGGTCGCGTTCCGGAGGTCGACGACGAGCTGCGCCTCGTCGACGAGCCGGTCGTAGTCGAGGGAGGAGTGGTCGGTGACGACGACGACGCAGTCGTAGGCGCTCGCGTCGAGCGGCACGGACGAGAGGCTCGTGCCGTTGTGGCTGAGGGTCGGCACGTGCGGATCGTGGTAGGAGACGTCGGCGCCCGCGTTCTGCAGCAGCGCGATCAGCTTCAGGGCCGGCGACTCGCGCAGGTCGCCGATGTCGGGCTTGTACGCGACGCCGAGGACGAGGATCCGCGAGCCCTTCATCGACTTCTGCGCATGGTGGTTGAGCGCCTGCGAGACGAGCGAGCGGCAGAAATACGGCATCTCCTCGTTGACCTTCCCCGCGAGCTCGATGAACTCGGTGTAGAAGCCGAACTCGCGGGCCTTCCACGTGAGGTAGAAGGGATCGATCGGGATGCAATGGCCGCCGAGGCCGGGCCCCGGGCTGAAGCGCGTGTAGCCGAACGGCTTCGTCGCCGCAGCGTCGACGACTTCCCAGACGTCGATGTCCATCCGGTCGCAGAGCATCGCGAGCTCGTTCATGAGTGCGATGTTCACCGCGCGGAAGATGTTCTCGAGCAGCTTCGTCAGCTCCGCCGCCTCGGGGCTGGAGAGCTCGTGCACCGTGTCGATCGCCTTGCGGTAGACGGCGGCCGCCCGGCGCGTGCACTCCTCGGTGACGCCGCCGAGCACCTTCGGCGTCGTCTTCGTCGTCCAGTCCGCGCGGCCGGGGTCGACCCGCTCCGGCGACATGGCGAGGAAGAAGTCCTTGCCCGCCTCGAGGCCGCTCCCCTGCTCGAGGATCGGCCGCAGCACCTCGCGCGTCGTTCCCGGCCACGTCGTCGACTCGAGCACGACGATCTGGCCCGCCCGGAGCACCTTCGCCACGTCGCGCGCGGCGCCCTCGACGATCGAGAGGTCGGGCTCGCGCTGGCGGGAGAGCGGCGTCGGCAGCGCGATCAGGACCGCTTCGGCGCCGGTCAGCTCCTCGTAGCTCGTCGTCGCGCGGACGAGGCCCTGCTCGACGAGCGGGCCGAGGCGCTCGCTCGGCACGTCCTCGATGTGCGACTCGCCGCGGTTGAGCGCCTCGACGACCGGCTCGAGCACGTCGACGAGGAGCACCCTGCAGCCTGCTTCGGCGAACGTCGCGGCGAGCGGCACGCCCACGTAGCCTGCGCCGACAACCGCCACATCGTACGAAACGCCCTCCGTCATGCCGCGCGAAGGCTAGCGGCGACCCGCACGGCGGCGTGTCCGTCACCGTACAGCTGCGGCGCGTCGGCCGGGAACGCGGCGTCGTGGAGGACCGAGCGGAGATTCGAGGGGTCGTCCGGATCGACGAGCGTGTTCGCGCCCGCCTCGACCGTGTCCACCCACTCGGTGTTCGCGCGCAGCGTCACGCAGGGGATCCCGAGCCAGTACGCCTCCTTCTGCAGTCCGCCCGAGTCGGTGACGATGCGGCTCGCGCCGCTTGCGAGGGCGAGCAGCTCGAGATACCCCTGCGGCTCGGTCGCCCGGACTTCCGGCGAGAGCCGGATGCCGTTCTCGTCCAGCACGTGCCGCGTGCGCGGGTGGACGGGGAAGACGAAGGTCCAGCCCGCTCCGTTCAGCTCCGAGATCAGCCGGCGCAGGCGCTCGGGCTCGGTGTTCGCCTCGCGGTGGATCGTCAGGAGCGCGTACGGCCCGGGCTGGTCCGGCGCAGCCCGCTTCGCGAACGGGAGCGAGAGGTCGAGAGCGTCTCGCATCACGTCGCCGACGACGTCGATCCGTCCTGGCACGTCCTCGCCGCGCAGTGTTTGCGCAGACCGGTCGTCGGGGCAGAGGAGAAGGGCAGAAACGCGGTCGACGGCGATCCGGTTCCGCTCCTCCGGCATCGACAGGTCACCGCTTCGGAGGCCGGCCTCGACGTGAGCCACCTCGATGCCTGCGTCGAGCGCCGCCTCCGCACCCGCCAGCGTCGAGTTCGTGTCGCCGAAGACGACGACCCAGTCGGGCCGCTCGCGCTCGATCGCGGCGGCGATCCGCGGCCGCATCTGCTCGGGGTCGGCGCTGTGGAGGTCAAGGCTGTAGCGCGGCTCGGGCAGGCCGAGCTCCTCGTAGAAGACGGCGGAGAGCGCCCGGTCCCAGTGCTGTCCGGTGTGGAGCCCGACCTCCTCGATCCCCGCGGCGCGCAGCGCTTCGGAAAGCGGTCCGGACTTGATGAACTGCGGCCGGTTGCCGACGACGGTCAGGACCTTCATGGGGCGCGACGGTACCTCGGCGGAGCGTTGTCCGGCGCAGACGGCTGTCCTAGGATCGGCCGCGATGAGCCTGTTCCGCCCCGCGCGCACGGTGACGACGCCGTCGGGTGAGTACTGGGAGCTGTACGTCTCGAAGACCGTCTTGCCGGAGTGGAGGGAGGGCCGCCCGGGCTCCCACGAGGCCGACACGTGGCCGGTCGCCGCCGGCCTCCTCGAGCTGCCGCTCGCCCTGGTCGAGGCGATCTGGTCCGGGCTCGTTCGTCCGCTCCTGCGCGTCGCCGTGCTCCTTCCCGGCGCATGGTTGAGCGGACGCCGCTCGCGGGCGATTCGGATCGAGGCGCTGCGTCCGTATCCGTCGCGGCGCGTGCTCCTCTGGACGACGACCGAGGGCCAGGTCGACGGCGTCCTCGAGGAGATCGCCGCGGGGCTGGCGGAAGGGAGGGTCGTCCAGCCCGTCGGGGCCGTCTATTCGGGGCAGACGGGATGAGCGACTCGCCGTACGACCTCGTGGACGACCTGCCGCCCGGCGCAGGGCGGGTCGCGGCCTGGAGCGCCTACGCGCTCCAGACGTACGGCGACAAGGTCATGGCCCATCCGGGCGGGAGCTACGAGGCTCGCGACGAGGCTCGGGCGGTCGCCGACGCCTGCCACACGCTGGCGGTCGACTGCGTTCGCTGCGCGCGGTCGCCGGAGGGCGAGGGCGGCCTGCCCGGGCGGTTGCCGCGCTGGCGGACGCCGCTGCGCGACGCGGAGCAGCTGCGAGGCATGCGCGAGGCGCTCGAGGCACTGCGCATCCACATCGCCTACGACCTCGAGCGTCGCGGAGGGGACGAGGCGCCGGGCGCCGAGCTTCGGACCGAGCTCGCCCACGTCGACGAGAGGCTCGCGAAGGTGGAGCTGCTCTGGATCGAGCGTCCGCCGCCGGAGCTTCGCGGTGGGATCGGCGACGCACTCGTGACCGGCCTCGACCGCGCGTACGCGCTCGGCCAGCGCCTCGCCTCCGGCTGATGGGCCTGCGAGCCGTCAGCGTCCGGCGGCGTAGCCCTGCATGCCGCGCGGGTTCGCGCCGGCCTTGAGGATTCCGCCGGGCTCGCGGCCGACGACGCTGACGCGGCTGAGCGTCCAGGGGCCCGACACCTCGACCTCGTGGCCGCGCTTGCGCAGCCCGTCGATCGTCGCCTGTCCGGCGCGCTCCTCGACCGCGACGTGCAGGGGGCGCGTCTCTCGCGGGTAGAAGCTCGACGGGAACGCCTCGGTGTGATGGTTCGGCGCGTCGATCGACTGTTGGAGGTCGAGGCCGTGGTGCACGTGGGCGAGGAACGCGTGCAGCGTCCACTGGTCCTGTTGGTCGCCGCCCGGCGTCCCGAGGGCGAGGTACGGCTCGCCGCCGCGGGCGGCGAGCGTCGGCGTGAGCGTCGTCCGTGGCCGCTTGCCCGGCTCGAGCGAGTTCGGCAGCCCCTCTTCGAGCCAGAACATCTGGGCGCGCGTACCGAGGCAGAAGCCGAGCGCGGGGATGACCGGCGCGCCGAAGAGCCAGCCGCCGCTCGGGGTCGCCGAGACCATGTTCCCCCACCGGTCGACCACGTCGAGATGGACGGTGTCCCCGCGCCGCGTCGGCTCGCCGATGCCGGGCTCGCCCGCAGCGCCCGTCACCGGGCTCGGCAGCCGCGGCTCGCGACCGCCGGGGGAGCCGGGCCGGAGCTCGGCCGAGGCCCGGTCGCCGACGAGGGGCCGTCGCTCGTCGGCGTACTCCCGCGACAGCAGCTCGGCGAGGGGCACGTCGACGAAGTCGGGATCGCCGTACCAGGCCTCGCGGTCGGCGAAGGCGAGCTTCGCGCACTCCGTGATCGTGTGCACCCACTCCGTGCCTGCCTGGCGCATGTCCGCGAGTTCGAACCCCTCGAGCAGCCGGAGCTGCTGGAGGAACACCGGCGCCTGGCTCCACGGGCCGGCCTTGAAGACCTCGTAGTCGTGGTAGTCGACCGAGACGGGCGCCTCCCACGTCGGCGTCCAGTCGCGCAGGTCGTCCTCGGCGAGCAGGCCTGCGTGCCGCGAGCCGGAGCTGTCGAGCCACTCGCGCTCCTGGAAGCGGACGATCTCCTCCGCGACGAAGCCGCGGTACCACTCCTCGAGCGGGTCGGCGGCCGCGGCGACGCGGCGGTAGGTGGCCGCGAGCTGCGGGTTCCGGTGCAGCCCGCCGGTCGGCGGAGCCGGCAGGTACACCTCCGCCGACGTCGTCCAGTCGTCGCGGAAGAGCTGCTCCACGCGGGCGATGATGTCTCCGATCTGCGGGATGGCCGGGTAGCCGGCCTCGGCGTAGCCGATCGCGAAGCGGAGCACGTCGCGCAGCGGCATCGTCCCGTGCTCGCGCAGCATCGCGATCCAGCCGCCGAACGCGCCGGGCACGACCGCGGCGAGCGGCCCGGTGCCGGGGACGAGGTCGAGACCGAGCTCGTCGCGGTAGCGCGCGATCGTCGCAGCCCGCGGCGCCGGGCCCTGCGCGCAGAGAACGAGCGGCCGGTCGTGTCCCGCCGGCCAGAGGAGCGCGGGCAGGTCGCCGCCCGGCCCGTTCAGGTGCGGCTCGACGACCTGGAGCGTGAAGCCGGCCGCCACGGCTGCGTCGAACGCGTTGCCGCCCTGCTCGAGCACGGCCATCCCCGCCGCCGACGCGAGCCAGTGCGTCGACGCCACCATCCCGAACGTGCCCCGCAGCTCCGGACGCGTGGAGAAGCTCATCCGCCCGTCACCGGGAGGGTGGCCGCCGTGCCGGCGATGCGCGGCGCCCGCGAGCCGGGTGTCGCGAGGTGGCACGCGACCAAGTGACCCGGAGCGACCTCGACCAGCGGCGGCTCGACCTCCTCACTGGCGGGCGCCGACAGCTCGCGCAGCGGGCAGCGGGTCCGGAACCGGCAGCCGCTCGGCGGCGCGAGCGGGCCGGGCGGATCGCCTTCGAGAACGATACGCTGGCGCTTCCGCTGCTCCACCGGATCCGGGACCACCGCGGCCGAGAGCAGCGCCTGCGTGTACGGATGCTGCGGGTCGCGGAAGATCGCGTCACGGTTCGCGACCTCGACGAGCTTGCCGGGGTACATGACCGCGATCCGGTCGCAGAGGAACTCGACCGTCGCGAGATCGCGCGTGATGAAGAGGCAGGAGAACCCCATGTCCCGTTGGAGGTTGAGTGGGCGGCGCGTAAGGCGCAACCCTAGTCTGGATCCATTCCGACGTCAACTGGATCCAAGTGTTAGTGTGGGGGCCAATGCGGGCGAGCGCCGGACCCCCCGAAGCGACCCGCCGGCACGCTCTGCGGTCGCTCGTGCTCGACCCGAAGCTGCTCACGATCGGCGCCGGTGGAGGCGTCCTCTCGGGTCTCCTCGGCGTGGGCGGCGGCATCGTCATGGTGCCGCTCCTCGTGCTCTGGGCCCGCTATCCGCAACGCGATGCGCACGCCATCTCGCTCGGGGCGATCATCCCGATCAGCGTGGCCGGAATCGCGACCTACGGCGTCGCCGGCGAGGTGCGCTACTGGCAGGCGCTCGGCCTCGCCGCGGGATCGGTCGTCGGCGCGCGGCTGGGCGCCCGGCTGCTCGCGCAGATCGACGAGCGCCTGCTCAAGGTCGTCTTCGGCGCCTTCCTCGTCGGAGTCGCCGCGTTGCTGGGCGCCCGGGGATGACGGGGACGACCCTCTATCTCGCGCTCGTGTCGTTCGGCGTCGTCGCCGGCGTGGCCTCGGGGCTGCTCGGGGTCGGAGGAGGGACGCTCGTCGTCCCCTTCCTCACCCTCGCGGTCGGCTTCTCGCAGCACGCCGCGGAGGCGACGTCGCTGCTCGTGATCCTGCCGACGGCGATCGCTGGGAGCCTCGTCCTGCGCCGCCACGGGGTCGGCGACCTCGGGCTCGCCCTCCGCTTCGGCGCCGTCGGCGCGGTCGGCAGCGTCCTCGGCGCGCTCCTCGCCCTCGCCTTGCCCGGGTCGACGCTTCGCATCGTCTTCGCGGTGTTCGTCGGCCTCGTCGGCCTCCGCCTCGCGCGCGACGGGCTCTTCCCCGAGCGGCAGCGGCGGTGACCCAGTCCGCAGACGAACGGCGCGCGCTCGTCGACAAGCTCGCGAGCCAGCTGCATGCGCGCGTGCTCAGCGGCGACCTGCCGTCGGGGACGCGGCTGCGCCAGGAGGCGCTCGCCGAGGAGTTCGGCGTGAGTAGGACGCCCGTGCGGGAGGCGCTCCGCAAGCTGCAGGCGGGCGGGCTCGTGGAGCTCCAGCCGAACCGCGGCGCCGTCGTTCGGGGGTTTTCCCCGCGCGAGATTCGCGATGCCTACGAGGTGCGGGCGGCGCTCGAGGCGCTCGCGGCCGGGCTCGCAGCCGAGCGCGCCAGCCGTGAGCAGCTGCTTCGACTCGAGCATGCCCAGGGCGAGTTCCGGGCCGCGCTCGCGCGGACGGTCGCGCGGCGGCGCGGCGGCCGCGAGGTCGGCGAACGCGAGATCCTCCGCTGGGGACAGGCGAACGACGATTTCCATCAGACGATCCACGAGGCGAGCGGCAACGAGACCCTCGCGGCGACGCTCGCCCAGCTCCACCGGAACTTCCCTCGCGATCTGAGCAGGCTCGTCGTCAGCGAGAGCACCGCGATGCTCGAGGCGAACGTTCGAGAGCACGAGGCGATCCTGGAGGCAGTCTCCGGTCACGACGCGACGGCCGCATACGAGCTCATGCAGGCCCACGTCGCCCGCTCGGGCAGCCTCGTCACGCTCCGTGTCGAGCAGCGATCGACCGATCGCGGCTGAGCGGCGGCGGTGTGTGTGTGCCATGATGATGGTATGGTTGTGGCATGGCACGGACCCGGATCAGCACGACGGTCGATGCCGAGTTGCTCGAGAGCGCGCGCCGCGCGCGCTCGGGGCTCGCCGACTCGGCGCTGATCGACGAAGCGCTCGCCGCGCTGATGGCTCGCCGACGTGCCGCGGAGTTCGACGCTGCGTATGCCGCCTATGAGGCACACCCGCTCGATGAAGCCGACGAGTGGGGAGACCTCGCCTCGTTCCGGGCGGCTGCCGGCTCGACGTGACGGCGCTTCCGGCACGGGGCGAAGTCTGGTGGTGCGAGCTTCCCGAGGTCGGGCGCCGGCCGGTGGTCGTCCTCTCTCGAGACGCCGCGATCCCGCGTCTACGGCGCGCGCTGATCGGACCGTGCACGACCGCGGTTCGCGGGATCCCGACCGAGGTCCTCCTCGAACCTCCGGCCGACCCGATCCCGCTTGTCTCGGTCGTCAATCTCGATTCGGTGGAGAGCGTTTCGGTCGGGACACTCGTCGAGCGCCTGGGCCGACTCAGCGACGACCGCATGCGTGAGGTCTGCGAGGCGCTCGAGATCGCCGTCGACTGCCAGGGCTGACGAGCCTCCGAACGCAGCCTGCGACTCGCGCAACGACGAGCTCGATGGGCGGAACCAGACATTGCGCAAACCAACTCGTTGAAGCCCCAGCAATAGCGATCAGGTGACCGTGCCGCGCCCTCCGCGTCCACTCGGAGACGGCAGCCGTAGCCGTTGCTCGGCCATCATTCTGTTCCGCGTGGACGATCGCCTGAGAGCCTCGCCGGTCGCGTCGTCGAGCGCGTCGTAGGTCACCTGCTCCCGGTGGATATCAAAACCGGCCACGACCGTCATCGCGTGCCTCCTCAGCTCGGAAGCCGGCATCGTCCCGAGCCGTCACGACAACACGAGACATGCCATCTATCAGGTCACGCTCGGCGGTCTGGGTCGCGGTGGCACTCGGTCGGCGTCGGCTGACCCTTGAGGAGCAAACTTGCGGCCGATGGGCAGTCCTCCTAAGCTCGAAAGCATGAGAAGCTCGAAAGCGCGGCGCAGCACAGGAGAGCCCGACTCAATAAGTGTTTCGGCGGTCGAAATTGACTCGAAGGACTGTGGAGCAGCACCTGCTCTCGCACAGGGCTTCGGGGAACCGATCTTCGAGCCGACCTGGTGGCCCGATGACACTGACGCGGTGACCTACTTCCTGGACGAATCGCCATCACGTGCCACATACCGGATTGGGTCAATCCGCCGCGACGGGACGCCAATTGCTGTTGTCGGGCGCGCAGGTGGACAGAAGGAACAGACGCTTCCGCCAGGGAACTGGTCTCGGCCACCTGAGCTGGAGGCTTGGCGCGGACTCGTCCGCACGAACGATGCGCACGTTCACGCTGTCCTGTACCGCGAGCAGCAGACCATCCACCTGATCGGCTATGCGAGCGAGAGTGAAGTCGTGCGCGCAGCCAGAAGCCTGCGCCGAGTTACCGCGGAGTAGATGCCATATAGCTCAGCAGGTCGTGCCCGCTTGCCGGGCCGACGCCGCTGTCCGCTCCTGTTCGGGACGGTTCGCAGACAGGTGCTCCGAAGCGCTCCGCAAGCGCGACTGCCGACCTGAAGCGCTTCGACCGCACGCAAATCCTCTTCGCAGTCGGATCGGGGAACGCGTCCCCGGTCCGACTGCGCAGCCTCAATAACCTCAGTGGGTCGGCCCTTACAGTCAGCAGAGCCAGGTCGGCCCGGCGCAGATGACGCTGATGTTGGGTCCCGTGACGATCCAATCCTCGACGGTGACGTCCGGGCTCGGACTAGCCACTGCCCTCTTCGTGCACGTCGATGAGCTGCAGGTCTCACGGACCGGGTTGCCATCCACTGGGCCCTCCGGGCTACTACCGTACGCGGTTGCGGTTGCGGTGCCCTTTGACATGAGCCAGTCGACAGCGCACTTTTCTCCAGGCAGGGTGCCGCAAAAGCCGACGCCTTGGTTGGCAGGAGCGAGCGCCGTCGCCGTGGCGGGCTGGACACTCGTCGCCGCGTCGTTGATCGCGGGTGGGCCTGTGGCCGCGCCGGCCACCACCGCCAGCGCTGCTGCTATCGCGATCGCGCACAAGACGGCTGCGAGTGGAAGGGCCTTATGAATACGCATGGTTCACCCTCTTTCTCTCGAAGTTCGACCCTCGAACTGCCGCCGCAGCTGTTGAGTACGCCCGCTCTCTCCTTTCGTCGACGAAGACGAACCTGGTGCGAGCCTGCTGCTGTGAGTCCGCGACTCGGAAGGCCTGATGATGCTCGGGTTTGGCAGCCCGCTCGCGCTTCGGCAAGGTGGGCACCGCCCAAACGGCGCGCCGCAGGAGTCCTGTGTCGACTCCATCAGACCTTCTCTCAGCTTGGAACCGTCTTAAGACGCTACGCCTAGCTCTGGTCGTTTGTCAACTTTGTGACAGGAGACTGGCAACTTGCGCCTGACCGCTGGAGGCGTATCCTTCGCGCCGGGCGCTGCGGCCGACTCCTAAGACCCCTCGGCTTGGAACCCTTGGGCTCCCGGGATGGCCGCGCGCCTCTTCCTCTCTCTCGCCGGCATCGCGCGCGTGGGCCACGTCCCGTCAAGTGGGGCGGCGCTGTCCTTTTGCTCAGATTTCGTAAATCCGGCGCCGGGGCTGTGAGTTTTTGGGGGTCAAAAGCGCCTGTCTATGTAGAGGAGTTCACCCCGACCGGTGTCATTTCGCGAGGGTCGGATGGGCTTCTCTGTAGTGGGAGGGTTCGGCCGGGAGCCGGACCGTGCCCGCAGCGCGTTTCAACTGGCTCCTCTGCCGGCCCGACGATGATTGGCGAAGAACAACTCGAGAGGTGAGATCCGGCTGTTGCCGCCGCGGCGGGTGCCGCTCGCGGCGGCGCAGTATGAGGAGGCGGTGTCGGTGCTGGCCGAGTTGCTGCTCGACGCCGCGGAGGCGAAGCGACGGGGCGTCCGTTCCGGCGGCGTTATCGGCGGCGTTTCCGACGGCGCTTTCGGCAGCGTCATCCCTCTGCCGAGGAGGCGGCGGAAGGGGCGTGAGGCGGCGTGATCCGGCGCGATCTGGAACTCCGACAAATAAGGACCAACCGTGACTCCGAGTCGATGCCTGCGCTGTCGCGCGCCCGGCGCATCGGCGCCGAGCGCGTCTTCGAGCTGGCGCGGCATCTGACCGAGCGCGACCGTACGGTCGCACTCTGCCTCTACAACCAGCAGGTCCTGACGACCGACCAGCTGACGCTGCTGTTCTTCTCATCGAGACGTCGGGCACAGGATCGGCTGCTGTTCCTCTACCGGCAACGCGTGCTCGATCGCTTCTATCCGGTCTCCCAGTTCGGTGCCGGCAAGTCGCAGGCGCACTGGCTGCTCGACGAGGCTGGCGCCCACCTGGTGGCCGCCAGCCTCGACCTCGACCGCAAGCAGCTCGCCTGGCAGCGTCGCGAGGACTGGCGCTCGCACCCACAACTCGCCCACCGGCTTGAAGCCAACCGCTTCGTCACCGACCTGATTACGGCGACTCTTCCCGATCCAACGCGCGGCCTCGCTGTCTGGTTCGGACCCAGAGAGGCCGCCGCGCGGATGGGCGAGAAGATGCGGGGGACGCTCCGTCCCGACGCGGAGCTGATCCTGGTCGCGCCGGCCGGGCCGGTCGACCTGCTGCTGGAGTGGGACCGCGGGACCGAGACCTTGCAGCGGTTGGAGGAGAAGCTGCGCCGATACCGCACCGCCGAACGCAAGCTCTACGAATACCCCGGCCCGCGCAGCATTCTCTTCGTCGTCCCCGGCAGGCGACGTCTCGACAACCTGCGCGAGCTGTGCACCGACCTCGGCGAAGGGAGCTGGCCGATTCTCGCGACGACGGCGGCCGAGCTGCGGGCGGCGGGTCCGCTTGCCCGCATCTGGCAGCGCCTCGACACCGACGACGTCACCTGCTCGCTGACCGAGCTGCCGTCGCGCCGCAACCTCTCGGGCGGCGCGCTCGAGCCGGCTTACGCGCTTGGCCGCCGTTGGCGGTACGACCACCCCGGCTTCTGGGAACGGCTCTCGCCGCTCGGTCGCGCCCCGGTCGAGGCGGACTTGCGCCCGTCCGGGATCGATGGCTACATGGACGACCCGGAGCCCGACGAGGAGGGGTCATGGCGCTAACCAAGGTCTGCATCTACACCCGCATCTCAACCGACGAAGAGAACCAGCCGACCTCGCTGCACTCGCAGCGCGAACGGCTGGAGGCGTTCTGTACGGCGCAGGAGGGCTGGCGGATCGTCGCCCACAAGCAGGACCAGGCGACCGGCACCAAGCTCGACCGACCCGGCCTGCAGGCCGCACTCGACCTCGCCCGCTCGGACCAGGTCGACATGCTGCTCGTCTACCGCGTCGACCGGCTCTCGCGGAAAGTCAGGCAGCTCGCCCAGCTCGCCGAAGAACTCGACACGCTCAACGTCGTGTTGCGCTCGGCGACGGAGCCGTTCGACACCGGCTCGGCGGCGGGTCGGATGATGCTGCAGATGTTGGCGGTGTTCGCCGAGTTCGAGCACGCCACCATCGTCGACCGGATCAGTGCCGGCATCGAGCGTCGTGCGAAGGAGGGACGTTGGTTCGGCGGCCGACCGCCATTCGGCTACGTCTTCTCGAGTGAGGAGCGCGTCCTCGTTCCGGACCCCGTCAAGGCACCGGTCGTTCGACGGGTCTTCGATCTATACGCGCGTAAGCGTCTCGGCACGAGAACGATCGCGCAACTACTGCACGACGAAGGCGCGCCCGCACCCTCGGCGGGCTGGGGCCATCCGGGCGTCCACTGGATCATCAACAACCCGACTTACGTCGGGAAGATCCGTTGGCGCGACAGGGTGTTCGACGGTGTGCACGACCCGCTCGTCGATGAGTTCACCTTCGCAAGAGCGCAGGCGATCCTCGCCGAGCGTGGCGAGCACGCGAAGCGGCGCGGCAACGCCTCCGACTTCCTGCTCTCCGGGCTGCTGCGCTGCGGGAAGTGCGGCAAGGCGTACATCGGCATGTCGGCGAACGGCAACGGTGGCCGCTACCACTACTACGCCTGCACTGGCCGCCAGAAGTACGGACCGAAGGCGTGCACCGGCGAACGCCTCCCGCGCGACAAGGTCGACGAGGCTGTCCTCCACCAGCTCGCTGCGATCTACCGCGACGAGCAACTCGTCGCGGACGCGCTCGCCACGGCAACAGCGGAGGCTGAGAAGCGGCGGCCCGAGTTCGAGCAGCGGCTGGCCTCGATCAGCGCCGAGATCACGCGGGCCGAGCAGGCGCTGGAGCGTTACTACGAGGCCTTCGAACAGGGCAAGCTCTCACCCGAACGCTGCGAGGACCGACTAACCCGCCTCCAGGCCCGTCTCGACGATCTCCGCGCCCAAGAGGCCGAGCTCTCGCTTCAGGCGCCCCACGAGGCGAACGACGCGCCCACGTGCGCCGACCTCGCAGCCGTTGCCGACAACCTCGAACAGGTCATCGCCGACGCTGACCCGCAGAAGGCGAAAGCGCTCCTCCGGCTTCTCGTCGACGAGCTGCGCGTTAACGGGCGCCGCGAGATCCTGCCGACCTATCGGCTGGTCACGCCCGAGGTTTGCGCAATGTCCGAAAAAGTGGGCGCGGCTGGGATCGAACCAGCGACCCCTCGCGTGTGAAGCGAGTGCTCTCCCGCTGAGCTACGCGCCCTGAGCCGCGTACTCTAGCCGCGGGGATGCTTCGCTCAGTGGGCGTGGGCGAGCAGCTGGGCTCCGGTGCGGAGATGCGTCTCCAGCGTGTCGGGAGCCCACGCGCCCGGCACGGGGATCCTGTTCTCGAAGCCCGCTCCGGGCGTCGAGAAGCCGTCGCCGTCCTGCACGAAGATCGCCGCGAAGTGCGCCTTCAGGAAGCCGCTCAGCCAGGGCTCGATCCGGGGGTCGTTCGAGCCGTGCTGGCCGTAGTCGTTGAACGGGACGGCGAACGTGCCGTAGGGCGTCCAGCCGGGGATGTTCTTGGCGAGCGTCGCCAGGCCGAGCTCGATGTCGTCGCTCACGCGCCGCTTGTAGTGGGCGAAGCTCTCCCGCCGGCCGTTCGTCCAGATCTCGCTCGCGTAGAACGGCAGCCGCCGGCCCGTAGCACCCGCGTCGACGAGTACGTGGCCGTTGCCGGCATGCTCGTCGATGTCCCAGCGGCCGCTCGCCTGCATCTGCCGCAGCTGCGCCCAGCTCAGGCGCCCGTGATCCCCGATGAAGCCGGTGGGGATGTACATCGCGGCCGTCCAGCCGTACTGGGCGAGGATCGGATCCGCGACCTCGTACGACGAGACGTAGCCGTCGTCGAACGTGATCAGGATCGGGCGCGGCGGTAGGTCGACCGGCTCGCCGCGAACGAAGCGCACGTAGTCGTCGAGCGAGATCGCCTGGAAGCCGAGATCGTGGAGCCGCTGCATCTCGGCCGCGAAGTCGGCCGGGGCGACGCCGTAGCCGTTCGAGCTCGCCGAGAGCCAGTGGTAGAGGAGCACCGGCACGGCGCGGTCGAAATGGGGGAAGAGCACGTGCCTCTTTGCCACTCCGGCCGCGGCCCTCGGGGTGCGATGGACGGCGGCCGCAACCGACGCCGCGAGGATCAGGAGCACGAGCGCGCCGAGCCTGACGCGTTGGAGGGCAGCCGTGATCGCGGAAGCAAAGCATCCGTCTGTGAGGCTCGCGTTAAGTCTCAGCGGCGGGCGAGGGCGGCGGTCGCGCGGACGTAGGCGGCGCGGAAGGCGCCCGCGACCCTGCCGGAGTAGGCGGCGCTCATGTGGTTGCCGTCCACCCACGCGATCGTGTGGCCGATCACGGCCGGGCACTCGCGCTGGTAGCAGACGAATCCGCGCGTGGCGATGAAGCCTGCGCCGAGCCGCGTCACCTGCCGCTGCACCTCGTCGTAGCCCGTGAGCGCGCTCGCCGGCCACGTCGCCGTGCAGGTCCCCATCGAGGCGCTCGACGAGAGCAGGCAGTCGACCGGGTCGAAGTCGAGGCCCTCGGGATCGCCGATGACGACGGTCGGGCCGAGACCTCGGAGCTCGCGCGCGGCCCCGACGATTCCCTTGATCGCCGCCCGCGTGAGCGGGGTCAGCTTCTGGTCGATGCTGCCGCCGACGAGCGTGACCCGCGGATGGAGGCGCCGGATCTCGCTCGCAGCCCAGCGGAACCAGGCCGCGCATTCGCCGCTCCCGCGGCCGGTCGGCCAGAGGCTCGGCGTGCACCCGAGGCGAAGCAGCGGGACGACCGCGAGGTGGTCGTGCCACGCCATCTCGAGCACCGCCGGCAGCCACATCATGGCGTGCGAGTCGCCGATCAGGACGACGAGCTTCGTGCTCGACGCGTCACCGACACGGCAGACCTTGCTCGCGATCACGCCGCTGCCGTCGTGCGCGATGCAGTCCGCCGGCAGCGTGTAGGGAGGCGCGAGGACCTTGAGATCGGCGAGGGCGGGCCTCAGCGGCGAGGGGAGAG
>Ga0335077_10000917_pt1 | contig 33797 bp, 33 predicted proteins | sample Lox_Sample_31_FD_207151 | JGI IMG/M metagenome (GOLD analysis project Ga0335077, IMG submission 207151) | Soil microbial communities from Loxahatchee National Wildlife Refuge, Florida, United States - Lox_Sample_3.1 | ecosystem: Environmental > Terrestrial > Soil > Wetlands | place: USA... | reverse complement strand
CATTTTATCGACCTATCGGTTTAACGGGCGAAGTGTCCGAATCCTGTGCTGCCGGTATAGCGGGGAATCCGGGGAAAAGCTGGCGAAAATACCAGCCTAACTTATTGAATTATCGAGCCTTCGCAATTCGGCGTTGGGCCGCGAGCTCAAGCCCTTTCAACAGCCGGTACACCGCCTTGCAGTTCGGCACTGGTACTTTCAGCCGCTCGCCCTCGCGCACAATAAAACCGGTCAATTCATCGATTTCGGTGGGCGCGCCGCGCTCAATATCGCGTGCCATGGAACCCGCATGCCTGGACAAGGGGATTTCCCCGGCGCGCACCTTGCCGACGAAATCCATGGGTGGAAAGGCGAAGGTGCCGCCCAGCGCCTGCACGACTGAAATGCATTCGGCCGCCATGTCATCGATCAGCGCACGCATCTCCGGTGAATCGTAGCGGGCGGCATTGTCACCCATCATCAGCGCGCCCAGCGGATTCATCACGCTGTTGAACACGAATTTCGACCAGACCGCGCCCATCGGGTCGGCGATGACCTCGGTGTTCATGCCGCCTTTGCTGAGAAGTTCTGCGAGCGGACGCGCGTCTTCGGCGGTGCCGCGCGCGGGCCCGAACCAGGTCTTGCCTTCGATAAGGCTCTCCACGCAACCTGGCCCCACATAGCGTCCCGCATTCATGGTGACGCCGCGCATGACGGTCGCGCCGGGATCGGCCAGCAGCACCTCCGCATTGCCCATGCCGTTTTGCAGCGTCACCAGCACCGGCTTGCCGGCAAGCACCGGACGCAGCTGTGCGAATGCCGCACCCGTCATTTTTGATTTGATGAAAAACATGACGGCGTCGAACCGCGTGCCCTTGAGCGCGTCCGGATCGTCGGTGGCCTCGACGGCTGCCGTTCGTTGATTCTTGCCGATGAGGCGCAGGCCTTGGGCGTTGATCGCCTTGACGTGCGCTGCGTTGGTGTCGAAAGCAAAAACCTTTGCGACGGATGACAGCGCGGCGGCGAACAATCCGCCGATGGCGCCGCAGCCGACGATGAGTATCTTGGCCGACATGGATTTTACTTACCGGGCAAGGGCCGTATTGGCCAGAGATCGCTTCTTTATATTGATATGCTCGCATCGCATAATTCGGAGCCGGCTGCGACGAGCTGGCTGCTCCGGTTAAGCGAATACGCAATCAGCAGTCCCAATCGACACTCAGCGACTAATAACCGATGGAGAGATGCAATGGACATCAAACGCAGCGGTTCGCAGCCATCAGGCAAAGGTCCGTCGGATTGGTTCACCGGCACCGTTCGTGTTGACCCGCTATTTCAATCGCCCGAACCTGCACGGGTTGCCGGAGCGAGTGTCACATTCGAGCCAGGCGCACGTACAGCCTGGCATACACATCCATTGGGTCAGACTCTTATCGTCACGGCAGGCTTTGGCTGGGCGCAGCGCGCGGGCGGACCGATTGAGGAAATCCGTCCCGGCGACATCGTTTGGTTTCCGCCCGGCGAGAAGCACTGGCATGGCGCAGCACCGACCACCGCTATGACGCATATTGCCATTCAAGAACGACTGAACGGCAAGGCGGTAGATTGGATGGAGAAAGTCACGGATGAGCAATACAGCAGGTGACGTTGATTTGTCCGCTATCGGCCCTGACCGGTTACCGTACCGAAGGACGTTGCTTGCGAGCTGGCTTCCCCGTAATAGTCAGGCAGCGGCTGTTAGTGAACGATATTGATCGTGCCACTGATTGATTTCTGCTTTTGGGGCAAACCGGACATGGCTTGGACATCGGAGAATCTCCGTGCCCCCAAACCGGGCGCTTGGACTTTAGCCCCTGGGAATATCGGCGCCTTTTGCCGGAGGCTTCAATAGTTCTTTCCTTAGCTGCTCATAGCAAGCATTGCGGTCCGTTACATTCTCGATCGCGCTACATTTCTCAAAACTTGGGCCGCGTACAAACCAGATCGCCGCAATAAAAAATGCTATGCAGAACAATATTAATGCAGATTGGATCCCGAACTGATCTGCCAACTCCTCTGGGGATTTTGGCTGCAGGATATCTCGCGCGTCGTTATCTAACGTGGTGTCGAAATCCCATTCTGTACGCGTCATGGCACGCACCCGATTTCAGTCAGGTTTTAAAACTATTTATCGCAGCATAAAGACAGATGCGGACAAAGCCTCACGGGCAGTAATTTGTGTGCGGTCGCATAGGAATTCGATTGGGAAATCGATGCGCCCTTATAAAGATGTCATAAAGGCGGTTTTCCCTCGGGCATGCACGCCGGCTCTTATGAGCTCTTTATAGCGGCTCTATTCTTTTCCAATCGAACCTTTATGGGGGTGCAATCACATAACGGGTGCAAGAAAAAGCGAAATAAAATATAGGAGAGTTCCGTGCTGGACCATGACAGGTTTGCCACCTTACTTCTTTGTCTCGGCCTGTTCGGCCTGTTTGCTGTCGTGTTCAATATGCAAATGGTGCTCGCAGCACTTCGGCAGATCATTCACTATCTGACCCACAGCAAGAATACCGCCGTTCGTTCGATGCACCATCGAAGGAAAACTCGGCACGCTTAATCCCGCATCCGTTTCTTTGCTTGTTGAGCGATCTTGTACAGACCCCGGGGTCCAGTTCTACGGAAATGTGTGCCGATTGCTCGTATCCGAAAGCGCCTATAACGGCCGCACAACTGCGGGCGGCACGCGCTCTATTGGGTTGGTCAGCTCGTGAACTGGCTGGCCATTGCGGGGTCTCTCACTCAGCCATTTCGAGAGCCGAACGATTCAACGGTTCATCTCATATGCAAATGCGTAAACTTGATGCGATACGTGCTACATTTGAAAAACATGGAATTGAATTCTTAGGGACGAATGGAGTGCGGCTCAGAAATTGAGGCGGTAGCTAGTCCTTCGGGGCCGCCGTGCCAACGAATGCTGCGAGCATTGTTCAGTAAGCGGTCGACAACGCGAGATAAAGAGCGAAAAGGAAGCCCGCTACTGTTGGCAGCACAACAATCGAGCCGCCTCCATCGATCGCTTCTGGAATCATGGCATGAACAACGAGGGCTAGCACGGCGCCGCCAGCGATCGTCTGAGCGAAGATAGCTATCAATGAGTCTGGGCTTCCGATGAGCAGTTTCCCGGCCATGGTAGCAAGGACACCAGTTATCAGAACAGTTGACCATAATCCGAAGATAGTTCGTGCGCGGTAACCGGCTTTCCTCAGCATCGATGCGCTGGCGGCGGCCTCAGGAATGCCTCCTAAAAACATTCCGAGCATCAAAGTAAGCGAGAGACTTGCGAGTCCGTTGAAGCTCGCGCCAATCACCAAACAACCGGGGATCGTGTCAAGAATATTCCCGAGCACGATGGCCAGACCGGCCCCGTGACCGGTCTCGACCAGAAGAGTGCGCGCTTCGCTGCGAGTGAGATGCTGAACGTTGCTTCTGGCGATACGTGCCCACGTCGAAGGGTCTAGTTCGGTGGAACTCAAATTGTGGATTGCCCGTTCGTGGCTCAGGTGTTGAACGGCATTGGCAAGAACCCGGTCTTTTTTGACAAGCCGGTCAAAATCGTGTTTGCCGATCTGCAATAGTTCCGTTTCGGTCTCCGCACAGATCGTCGCGGTTCGTGGCCCGCCGGTGAGCAAAGCCATTTCACCAAAGGCTTCGCCTTCCCCGAGAGTGGCAATCGAGTGCGATCCGCTTTCTGGATTCTTCCGGGAATCAGCCAGGACCTTAACTCGCCCGTACGCGACAATGTACAAAGCATCGGCTTGATCTCCCGCGTGGAAGAGAATCTCGCCGGCATGAAGCCTGCGTGGGCGAATGTAGGGCAGGATGGCCTCAATCTCCTCCGGCGGCAGATGCCGCAAGAGGTTGCATTTGGAAAGCAATCCAAGAAGTTCATTGACATCCTTTTGCTTACACCCAACCGCATATTCGCGAAATCGAGTCGGAAGGCGGACTGCTGCACCCCTGTTTTCGAGAAAGAGCGTCGCCGAGTAATAAACCACAGCTCCAAACGCGAATCCGCTGCCGACGTAAGCCCAGGCTGATTGCATTGCGTACGCCTGCTGATGAAGTTTATGCGCGCTTTCATAAGCAAGCTCTATGGCAAGTGCGCTGATCAAGGCTCCTGCAGCGAAGGCGAGGATGGCGGCAAGCGCCCGCTTCGGAAAGCGTACGTAAAGACCAATAGCGGCACCCAAGAAATTTGATGATGTCGTAAAGAGGCCGACTAACGAGACCGCGGCTAACTGGGAAATATTTGTCAAGCGTTAGTCCTGCCGTGCTCGGCTTCGCGTTGCGCCAGAATCATGTCGATGCGCCGGCCGTCCACGTCGACGACTTCGAACCGCCAGCCGGCCCATACAACGTGATCTCCCGGCTTCGGCATTTCATGCAGCTGCGAGAGGATGAAACCGGCCAGGGTCACGTAGTCGCCGGTCGGCGCCTTGCTCATTCCTATGAGCTGTATCACATCGAGGAAGGGGACCGAGGCATCGATGAGGTAAGAACCGTCATCCCGCCGTGTGACTTTGGGCCGTGCAGGCGCGTCGATTATTGGCAAGTCGCCAGCAACCGGCTCCAACAAGTCTGTTCGGGTGACGATGCCTTGCAGCGCTCCGAATTCGTCGACCACAATGGCGGCGTGAACCGGTGTTTTTCGGAAGAGATCGAGCGTTCGCAGTATAGCGGTCGATGCCCGACAGATGCCGCAGTGTGGGGTGTTGTCGGCGCTACGTTTGCCGTCGGTTTGAGATACATCGTCCGCGCACAATAGTTCACGCCCCGGACCTGCCCACTGCCCGCTCTGGCGAGTGTTTGCGGACATCGCATTTACATCACCAAATGTCCGTCGCGCGGCGACCTTTATACCTGCTTTATAAAACATAGCTCAATTCAATCTCGAACCTTTATGCCCTCGTGCCGATGTTCGCGGCACGAATTGATAGAGGTTGTCGGATCCAAAAATGTCACTCGCAAGCCATATTGGATGGAAACGTCCATCGCTTTGGTCTTCGGCGGGCAAGAGCCGCATTCTTACCAAGCGTCTACGCGCGCCTCGCTTTGCAGCGCCAGCTTTTAAGGAATTGTGCAAAGCTGCGCTTGTATTGGCGATCCTCCTATCGATCATGATCGCACTCGTAGCATTAGACATTTGGATCTGGGTCCCTCGCGCATCTATTGTGCTGCATACCGTTCATTAAAGACTTTAAAGCGACAGGAGCGAGCAGTGGGAATCGCAAATTCGGCACGCGGGTTGGTGCCGTTGTTTTCGATGTCGAGTTCAAAGGGTCGTAACAAAAACGTCTTGGCGCATCCCCCCGGCGGAGTGTTTCTGTCGGCGAATTTCATGGCCGATTGTTTACGGCAAAAAATTCCAGCAATCTGCCCGTGGACATTACGAGCCACCCAAAAACCATCAGAATCCTGGCCGATAAGAAATAGCGGGAGTGCCTCACTCAGGATGGGTCACCGGGACAATCTTGTCGCCGTTCTGTGCTGAACCGGCGTCGCCATCGTGCTGCTTTGCCAACCGTTGTCAGCGCGATGAAATGATTCTGCCCGAGCCGTCGATCCGCATAGGGGGCTCCCCCTGCGTAGCGCTAGTGCGCAAACTGGCGTGCTTCTCGTGCCATTTCGGGCCGGGTCCGCGCATGTAGTGTCGCTCAGGATTGTAAGCGGTCCAGATTGTCCAAAACTTGGCTACCCCTGAACTGAAGAATGAAAACACCTGGAGCATTCGGTCACCCCTTCGTCAGGCACGCTAATGTGCGGCTTTGGGTCATAGGGTTTCGATTAGGAAATCAACGCTGTTCTATAAAGACGTCATAAAGCGGGTAGCTGCTTGCTGGTGGCCGCGTTTTAGGGTGAAAGCGGCAGGACCATTACTGAAAGATGTCCGCACCCGGTCCAAAGGATCCGCGACCTCAGAACCGCTCGTTGTGGTGAGCCACCCTTTTTGAATTGGGCTATCCGGCGCGTGCCAAAGCGGAACCATTTTGATTTTCGCCAGCGAAGTGCGAAAGGCCGATAATAGAACCGACCAGCAGGAAGAGCATGATGAGCTTCAAATTTTGGAGCAAAAGGGCAGTCATCGAAGTTACTCTTTTCACGGACACCCATTTGGGCTCCGCGCTCGATATCTGTGCGCCGCTGCGTAGGAATTCGATTGGGAAATCAAAGGCTAGCTATAAACGCATTATAAAGAACGATCATGGGTCCATTTCAAAAATCGATGCGCGAGACCTAATAGGAACTGCCTAGCGACCCCAAGCCGAGCGACAAGCGGATTTCCTTTGTTCTCGATGTCCAGTTCGAAGCATTCCGATAAAAACATTGTGGCGCATCCCCCCGGCTGGGTGTTTCTTTGGGCGAACCGCAGGGCTGACTGCTTGCGCAGGAATACGCCGCCAACCCGCCCCTCGGATTCACGAGCAACCCAAAGCCCGCCTTTGTTGCGGAAAATCAAAAACAAGGGGATCGCTTCACTGAGGACGTCGGGGTCAGGCCGCGACGGAAATTTTGTTACCTCAACGGGGTGAGGCGTCGACAACACGCGAGGACTATCGCCGCTTCTCTGGCGAGCAACGGCAAAACGTTTTGCGTGGCGTCGCTTTGGGTGCAAAATGGCGCGGCGTTGTAGCGGCATTACGAGCTCCACGCCGCCAGACAGGCAATAACGGTGTATGCCGCCGCCTCGTCGAAATGAGTCAGCTCGCGACCAAATGGCTGCTCGCGCCGCAACGCAGCGGCAACAAGGCAGTAGATCGCCCCAAACGTCAGCAGGCTCTCAAGTGTTTTCGCGAACCCCGTGCTGCTAAGCGCCGCGAAAATGCCGAAAACGATCAACCGCAGAAAAAAGCGGGTCAGCACTTGCGCTGACCCGAAGGCGGGGAAAATGTTCGGGGTATGCCGCATTTTAACGGGCCGGAAGCCGTTCAGATGAAGTTTTCAACCGGCCATAGCCTGACATCGGCTGAACTCTGCGTTACCGATCGTTCCGATCATGTAGTCGGGATACAGATCATATATTTGGCTCAAAACGGCCGAGACGGCGGCGCGCGATTGGTTGGTTAGTTCGACCAATGGCAAGCGGACTTTGGCTGACATGAAACCGAACAGGCTCAACGCATATTTGACTGGAGTTGGGCTCGCCTCCCGAAACAGAACCGTTGTCAGTCGGGCGATCGCAACCGAAAACTGATGCGCCTGGGTCGATCGCCCCTGTCTGCTGCCGAGATACATGGCCCGGCACAAGCCCGGTGCGATATTGGAAGTGACGGAAATGCAACCGTGTCCACCCTGCGCGAAGAAAGCCGATGCGGTGGCATCGTCGCCCGATAGCAGCCGGAATTGCGAACCAACGAGCGACCGCAGCCGCCCCGGCCGCGTTACATCTCCGGTCGCGTCCTTGAGGCCGATAATTTGCGGCAGCTCGGCCAATCGAGCAATCGTTTCATCGGCTAAGCCGCAAGCTGTTCTCGAAGGGACGTCGTAAAGGATCATCGGCAATCCCGTCGATCGGGCGATTTCGCTGAAATGAGCGTAAAGACCGGCTTGAACGGGTTTGTTGTAGTAGGGCACGACCGACAGGATGGCGTCGGCACCGCCTGCCTCTGCGTCTTTTGTCAGTTCGATGGCGTGCGCTGTTGAATTGGAGCCCGTTCCCGCAATGACCGGAACGCGGCCTCGCGCTACATCAACGGCGATACGCACCAGAACGTGGTGTTCTGAGGGGCGCAATGTTGGTGCTTCGCCTGTTGTTCCGCAAACAACGAGGGCGGTGGCCCCCTCGGCGATCTGGCGCTCACAGAATCTTTCGAAGGCCTTCGTGTCGATATTCAGGTCATTATCAAATGGCGTCGGCAGCGCAGGCGCGTAGCCTGCCAGCTTCGATACGTGTCGGCCGATACTTATTGTCATCGCGGCCCTCAGGCGACTTTCCGATGGCTCGGCACGTTGCCGTTGACCGGATGATATGCGGGGGCCTCACGATTCATGTCGAGCTCGAAAACGCCTGGAACCATCACGACTGCTTGCGGGCGGTTGCCATTCTCAAACATCGCGAAACGAAGCGCTTGAGTTCGGTCAACAAACAATCCGCCGCAGACACCCTGATCATCCTGCACCACCCAATTGCCTCGACTGTCTTTGCCGATCTGGAATTGCAGAGGTCTCGAACATGGCACTATCGAGGGAGGTTCAGCCTGTTTCATGACACGTCTCCATAGTTGAAGATGTTGCTCCGTGGATCAGAACGCCTGCCTAGTGAAGGAACATTGGTAGCCGAGCGACGACGCGTAAAACGATGATTGCAGCAAAAGCGGCCGCGAAAAGTCCAAACGCGAACAGAACTACCTGCGCGCGGTAACGCCGTGATCTGCGGTATCCGCTGCGGGGTTGAATCTGAACACCTGGCGATCCGCTAAACGGCGATAGCTTCGCGATTTTTGGCTTGGCATAAGGGCGATCAATTGTAGTCATATGGATCACCTTGCGCTTGCACTGGAGACCTCAGCGGGCGACCGGAAGATCGTCGTCGTTTTTCGACGTGTGCAGATAGCGATTGCGATAGAGCTCGGCTTCGATCACTGCTTTTTGCATGCGCGCTTCGGCGATCGCTTCATAGACGGTGACGAGCAGCCGCCCAGCAGCCGCGAACGTCCTCTGCAAGCGCCTGCCGAAGGTCGGGATGACGGCGGCCCGCGCTTCGTTCTTTTTGACTGCGTCGCCGGACGTCTTTGACTTATTCGAATTTGGATATGTGACGAGCGACATGGCCCGCTCCTCTCTAAAATGGCCGGCCGAAGCCGGCCGCACCTGAGGCTCTAACGCCTCGTGCGCCGAAATCTGTGCACCGCCGCATAGGAATTCGATTGGGAAATCAAAGGCGCGACATAAACGGGTCATAAAGACCGCTGGGGCCGAGGTATTTTTGTAGAAACCTTTATTTCTTCTTGATGCATGTCAAAGGCGATTCACATCGCTTCTTTATCCTCCCCCACCTAATTGACCTTTTGCTCCATCGCATCAAGCGAATTTGAAGGGGGCGACCATGCTTGACGTCATCCTGCTGGCTCTTGGCCTCGGCTTCTTCGTGTTGTCGATCGGCTACGCCTATGCCTGCGACCGGCTCTAAGGGGAGGCTGCCATGATCTTTGATTATTCACTCGCCGCACTCGTGACCATAGGGCTGATGATCTACCTCGTTTACGCGCTGCTCAGGCCGGAGCGGCTCTGACCCGCATAATCCCTGAAAGCCGTCACGCGCTTTCGAAAACGATGACCAGACAACAAGGCTTCGTGTCATGACGATTAATGGTTGGCTACAAATCGTATTCTATTTCGTGGTTCTCACCGCGCTTGTCGTTCCGCTTGGCCGTTACATGGCCCGCGTGTTCGAGGGCGGGCGCACATTCATGTCGCCACTGCTTCGCCCTGTCGAAGTTGCTCTCTATCGAATTGCCGGTGTCGACGAAAAGCGTGAGCAAGACTGGATCACCTACACGGTGGCGATGCTTTTTTTCAATGCGGCAGGTTTTTTGCTTGTGTACGCGATCCTACGCCTTCAGGCGATATTGCCATTCAACCCGGCGGATCAGTCAGCTGTCCCGGCAGATCTCAGCTTCAATACTGCGGTCAGCTTCACCACCAATACCAACTGGCAGAACTACGGCGGCGAGAGCACGCTCAGCTATTTCAGCCAGATGATCGGTCTGACGACCCAGAATTTCGTGTCGGCAGCGACCGGCATTGCGCTGCTGATCGCGCTCATCCGCGCCTTCGCGCGCGCATCAGCCAAGACGGTCGGTAATTTTTGGGTCGATCTGACTCGCACCACACTGTACGTATTGCTGCCTCTGGCGTTCATCGGTGCACTCATTCTTGTGTGGCAGGGTGTACCGCAGAACATGGGCGCCTACATTGATGCCACAACGCTGGAAGGCGCCAAGCAAACGCTAAGCCAGGGGCCGGCCGCATCACAGATCGCAATCAAGCAGCTCGGCACCAATGGGGGCGGCTTCTGGAACGCGAACTCTGCGGTTCCTTACGAGAACCCAACCGCCATCAGCAACTTTCTGGAAGTGCTCTACATCCTGCTGATTTCCGCGGCGCTGACCCACACCTTTGGACGCATGGTCAGGGACGAGCGCCAGGGTTGGGCTGTCTACGCGGCGATGTCGATCCTGTTCTTTGCCGGCGTGCTGGTTTGCTATTGGGCAGAAGCACGTGGCAATCCGATCTTTTCTTCGCTCGGGATCGATCCGGCCAATATGGAAGGTAAGGAAGTTCGTTTCGGCATCACCAACTCCAGCCTATGGGCTGTAGCGACGACCGACGCCTCGAACGGCTCGGTCAATTCCATGCATGACAGCTTCACGCCGCTCGGCGGCATGATCCCAATCATCAACATGATGCTCGGCGAGATCGTTTTCGGCGGCGTCGGCTCCGGACTCTATGGCATGCTGATGATGATCATCGTTGCGATGTTCGTTGCCGGTTTGATGGTTGGCCGTACGCCGGAGTATCTCGGCAAGAAGATCGAAGCCAAGGAAGTCAAGATGGCAATGCTCGTGATCTTGATCTTGCCGCTGTCCATGCTGGTCTGGCCCGCGATCTCGGTGTTGCTGCCCTTTGGCCTGTCAAGCATGCAGGATGCTGGCCCGCACGGATTTAGCGAAGTGCTTTATCTGTACGTGTCCCAGACCGCGAACAACGGTTCAGCCTTTGCCGGCTTCACTGGCAACACCCTCTGGTACAACACGACCGGCGGCATTGCGATGCTGATCGGGCGCTACCTCGTCATTGTCCCAATGATGGCAGTCGCCGGATCGCTCGTCGCGAAGAAAATCGTCCCGGCGTCGGCAGGTACGTTCCCAACCCACGGCGGATTATTTGTCGGCCTACTGGTCGGAGTGATCGTTATCGTCGGCGGACTGGTCTACTTCCCGGCGCTCGCCCTCGGCCCCATTGTCGAGAATTTCGCGATGCAGGCGGGCACTGTGTTCTGAACCGGATTCTTCGGAGTTACGAATATGGAAACCTCAAAAATTCGCAAGCGGATGCCGGTGGCAACTTTGCTGGACCCGGCTATCGTCTTCCCGGCGATCGGCCAGGCCTTTGTGAAGCTCAATCCGGCCACGCTGATCAAGAATCCGGTCATGTTTGTGCTGGAGATCGTGACGGCGCTGACGACCGTCATCCTGGTCCGCGACCTGTTCATCGGAGGTGGAAGCCTTGGGTTCGAGTTCCAGATCGTTATCTGGCTCTGGTTCACCGTGCTTTTCGCCAATTTCGCGGAAGCGGTGGCGGAAGGCCGCGGCAAGGCGCAGGCCGACACGCTGCGCAAGGCGCGCACCGAAACGCAGGCCAAGCGGATCCAGTCGCCGAGCAGCTACAAGAAGTTCGAGACCGTTGCCGCTGACAAGCTACGGGCCGGCGATCTGGTGGTATGCGAGGCCGGCGATGTCATCCCCGGCGACGGCGACGTGATCGAGGGCATTGCCTCGGTCAACGAGGCCGCGATCACGGGTGAATCCGCGCCGGTGATCCGCGAGTCGGGCGGCGACCGTTCGGCGGTCACCGGCGGCACCACCGTGATCTCCGACCGTATCATCATCCGCATCACGTCTTCGCCAGGCTCGTCATTCCTCGATCGCATGATCAAGCTGGTCGAAGGGGCCGAGCGTCAGAAGACTCCGAACGAAATCGCGCTCGACATTCTACTGGTCGGCCTGACCATTATCTTTGTGTTAGCGACCGCAACAATCCCAAGCTACGTGACCTATGCTGGCGGAGCCATTTCCGTAGTCATTTTGGTGGCCCTGTTCGTCACATTAATTCCCACGACAATCGGTGCGCTGCTCTCGGCGATCGGCATTGCTGGTATGGACCGGCTGGTGCGCTTCAACGTATTGGCGATGTCCGGGCGCGCGGTAGAGGCCGCCGGTGACGTTGATACACTTCTGCTGGACAAAACCGGCACTGTGACCTTTGGTAACCGGCAGGCGACGGAAATCATCGTGGTGCCGGGTGTGACCGAGCGCGAGGCCGCCGAGGCCGCGATCCTCGCCAGTGACGCCGACGAGACCGCGGAAGGCCGTTCAATTATAACGATGGCGCAGGAAAAATATAATGTGAAACGCCAGGTGGCGCCGGCCAACGCCAAATTTACCGAGTTCTCGGCGACGACTCGGATGTCGGGGGTCGATATCGGAACCCGAAAAATCCGAAAAGGCGCGGTCGATTCCATTCTCAAATTCGCCCGTGACCAGGCAAGTCAGAATGTGCCGGAGCCACCGGCCTTCCGCGCCGCGGTTGACAAGATCGCCCGCACGGGCGGCACGCCGCTCGGTCTGGTGGAGAATGACCGGATTCTCGGCGTCATTCACCTCAAGGACGTGGTGAAGCCGGACGTGAAGGATCGGTTCGCGGCGCTGCGCCGGATGGGCATCAAGACCGTCATGATCACTGGCGACAATCCGGTGACGGCGGCGGCGATTGCCTCCGAAGCGGGCGTTGATGACTTCATTGCCCAGGCAACACCGGAGGACAAGCTGCGCTATATCCGCGGTGAGCAGGCGCAGGGCCGGCTGATCGCCATGTGCGGCGACGGCACCAATGACGCGCCGGCGCTGGCACAGGCGGATGTTGGCGTGTGCATGCAGACCGGCACGCAGGCGGCGCGCGAAGCCGGCAACATGGTCGACCTCGACTCGGATCCGACCAAGCTGATTGAGGTGGTTGAGATCGGCAAACAGCTGCTGATGACGCGCGGTGCGTTGACGACCTTCTCCATAGCCAACGACGTGGCGAAATATTTCGCCATCATTCCGGCGATGTTCCTCGCGTTCTATCCGCAGCTGGCGGTGCTCAACATTATGAAGCTCGCCACGCCGCAGAGCGCCATATTGTCCGCGATCATCTTCAATGCGCTCATCATCATCGCGCTCATTCCGCTGGCGCTGAAGGGTGTCAAATATCGTCCCATCGGCGCGGCAGCACTCTTGCGACGCAACCTTTGGATCTACGGCGTCGGCGGCGTCATCATTCCATTCATCGGGATCAAGGTCATCGATCTCCTGGTCAATACCCTGCATCTCGTGTGAGGAGACAAGTCATGTTGAAGGAAATCCGTCCCGCGCTCGTCCTTATCGTCGCATTGACGATAATTACCGGCCTCATCTATCCGCTGGTCATCACCGGGATTGCTGAAACCATTTTTCCGAATCAGGCCTATGGCAGTCTGATCGAGAAAGACGGCAAGGTCATAGGTTCGGCGTTGATTGGGCAGGTGTTTGCCGATGACAAATATTTCCATGGCCGCCCGTCTGCAACTTCGGCGCCCGATCCGAAGGACCCTAGTAAGACGGTTGACGCGCCATACAATGCGGCAAATTCGAGCGGCTCTAACCTCGGCCCCACGAGCAAGGCCTTGATGGAGCGGATCAAGGGCGACGTTGAGAGTCTCAGGAAAGAAAATCCGTCAACGCAGGTCCCGACCGATCTGGTGACTGCCTCTGGCAGCGGGCTCGATCCGGACATCTCGCCCGAGGCGGCGCTTTTCCAGGTGCCGCGCGTTGCCAAGGCGCGTGGCCTTGCGGAAGCGAGCGTCCGCGCTCTCGTGGCAAGCCAGACCGAAGGGCGCACTCTGGGCTTGCTCGGCGAGCCGAGAGTTAACGTCCTCAAGCTCAATCTCGCACTGGACGGGCTGAAGTCCTAGTTGCGCAAAGCGTGGTCCTCCCTGTCCCGTCCCGGATGCAAATCCGGGGCGGGATTTTTCATGTATGATGCGCTAGAGGAGCTGTATGGCTCACCAGGAAGCACAAAGAGCTTCGCCTGACGCGCTGCTGGCACTCGCCAAGAAAGAGGGGCGAGGGCACCTGAAGATATTTCTCGGCGCCGCGCCTGGCGTCGGCAAGACTTACGCCATGCTTACGTCCGCCCGCGCCGAGAAATCGGGCGGGCGCGATGTTGTTGCTGGCCTGATCGAAACCCACGGCCGGCGCGAAACGGAACATTTGGTCGAAGGGTTCGACGTTCTTCCGCGCAAGTCCATCGTCTACCGCAATCAGGTCATGAAGGAGTTTGACCTGGATGCCGCATTGGCGCGGCGGCCGAAGCTCCTGCTGGTCGACGAGTACGCGCATACCAACGTGCCCGGCAGCCGCCATCCCAAGCGTTGGCAGGACATCGATGAATTGCTGGCTGCCGGCATCGACGTGTGGACGACGCTTAATATCCAGCATCTTGAAAGCCTCAACGACGTCGTCCAGAAAATCAGCAAGGTTCGCGTTCGCGAGACCGTGCCGGACACGGTATTCGATAAGGCGGACGAAGTGGTCCTGGTCGATTTTCCGCCTGATGAACTTCTCAGGCGGCTGGCCGAGGGCAAGGTCTACGTGCAGGACACCGCAGCGCGCGCGGTTGAGCATTTCTTCAAACCGCAAAATCTGACCGCGTTGCGCGAACTAGCCCTGCGGCGCGCCGCCGAGCGCGTTGATGCCGCCTTGATCGAACGCATGCAGGCGCAGGCGATCGAGGGCCCTTGGGCGGCAGGCGAGCGAATTCTCGCCTGCATCGGACCCGATCCCGTGTCTCCAACGGTCGTGCGCACAGCGAAGCGGCTCGCCGACCTGATGGACGCACCGTGGATCGCAGTCACCGTCGAGAGGCCGGGAACAAGCCTCGATGCCGCCGCGCGCCAAAGGCGGGACGATGCAATGAAGCTGGCCGAAAGCCTCGGCGCCGAAACACAAACGCTGACCGGTTCGGACCTGCCGGCCGAATTGCTGCGCTTCGCAAAGTTCGAGAATGCGACTCAGATCGTGATCGGTCGGGCCGGCGATAGTTTCTGGAGCGAGATATTGCATCGATCGCTTCCGCACGAACTGGTGCGCCGGACCAAGGACATCGCGATCCACGTGGTCACGCACGAGTCCGAAGTACCGGTAAGACCACGCTGGTTACGTTGGCCAGAAACTCTCGCGTTTGTGCCGTCGCATTTCTTCTATGCGACGCTGGCCGTTGCAGCCGCTCTCGGCGTGGGTGAAATCCTCACCGAAATTACGCCCATCCCAAACCTGTCGATCGTGTTCCTGCTGGCCGTGCTCGTGACGGCGATGAGCTTCGGCATCTGGCCGGCGATCTTTGCGTCGGTCCTCTCATTTCTCACCTACAACTTCTTCTTCATCCCGCCGATCTACACGTTCACCGTTGCCGAGCCATACGAATTGCTCGCGCTGGTGATCTTTCTGGCGGTCGCGGTCATCAGCTCGGCGCTGGCCGGACGGGTGCGCGAGCAGGCGAGAATTTCGGCAAACCGCATGCGCGCGACGCGCAGGCTCTATGAATTCACCAAGCGGCTATCCGGTTTGGCAGCGCTCGATGCCGTCGCCGAAGGCGCTGCCAGCGAAATCCATGCAAGTCTGGGCCGGCCGGTGGTGGTCTTACTGGGGCAGGGCGACGACATCACTCTTACCGCTGCATGGCCGCCGGAGGATGCGCTAGATCCCGCTGCAATGACAGCCGCGCGTTGGGCCTATAGCCATGTTGAGCCAGCAGGTGCCGACACGGGCACTTTACCGATCATCCCCTGGTATTTCGTGCCGCTCACGGTTGGCAAAAAAACACTTGGTGTGATCGGCGTAGCAAAACGGAAAGATTCCGAGCCGCTCGATTCGGAGGCGCGCGCCCTGCTGGACACGCTTGTCGAACAGACTGCTTCTGCACTGGAACGGGCGTCGCTCTCTCGCGAAATGGTCATTGCAAAGACGGCGACCGAGACCGAGCGTGTTCGCAATACATTGCTCGCTTCGGTATCGCATGATTTTCGTACTCCGCTGTCATCAATCCTTGGTTCGGCTACGAGTCTGATCGACTACGGCGACAAACTCAGCCCGGCGGCGAAAAAAGACTTGCTCGGCCAGATCAAGAAGGAGGCCGAGGACCTCGACGAAATGGTGCGCAATCTTCTGGCGATCACGCGCATCGATGCGGGCGCGCTGGAATTGCGCCGCGATTGGATCGATTTGAGGGAGGTCGCGGAGCGCGTGGTCAGCGCCGCGCGCCGTCATGGCGCAAGGCAGAAGATCGAGATCAATCTACCTCCCGATTTGCCGCTGGTGAAGGCGGACGCGACGTTGGCAGAGCAGGTGATCGGCAATGTAATTGGCAATGCAGTCGTGCATACGCCGCCGGATACGCATGTTGTGCTGGACGCCGATGTTGCGGCACGCGCGGTTACGCTGCGCGTCACGGATGACGGCCCCGGCATCCCGGTGGATGAGTTGCCGCATGTTTTCGAAAAATTCGTCAAGGGTGGCGATTCCCAGCCATCCGGCGCAGACGGGAGCCAGGGCACGGGTCTTGGCCTCGCCATCGCGAAAGGCATCATGGAAGCCCATGGCGGCGGGATTGCTGGAGAAAGCCCAGTTCACAATGGCCGCGGCGCGCGTTTCGTCATGACTTTCCCGCGCGAAGAGGCGCCGGCATGAGTGCCAAGATTCGTGTCCTTGTTATCGATGACGAGGCGGCAATCCTGCGCTTCCTGAAACCGGCGCTTGAAGCCAACAATTATGAAATGACCAGCGCGGGAACGGTTGCCGAAGGCATCAAGCGTATTGCCGCCGAAACGCCGGATGTCGTCCTGCTCGATCTTGGGCTGCCGGATGGCGACGGCAAGGACGTGATCCGGCGCGCCCGGGAATGGTCCGACCTTCCGATTATTGTGCTGTCGGCGCGCGAGCGGGAGACCGAAAAGATCGAAGCGCTCGACCTCGGCGCCGACGACTATATCAACAAGCCCTTCAATGTCGGCGAACTCCTGGCGCGGATGCGGACAGCGCTGCGGCACCGGATGCAACGCAAGGCAGAAATTCCAGTCTTGCGAACCGGCAATCTCGAAGTGGACGCCGTGCGACACCGCGCGACGCGGGCGGGCGTAGAGCTGAAGCTCACCCCGAAGGAATTTGAGCTTTTATCGTTCCTGGCAAAGCATGCCGGGCGCGTCCTGACTCACAAGCAGATTCTCACCGCGGTGTGGGGCCCCGCACATACCGAAGATACGCAATATTTGCGAGTCTATATCGGTCAGCTGCGGCAGAAGGTCGAAGAGCATCCCGATGACCCGCGAATTATTCTGACAGAGCCGGGCATCGGCTATCGGATTGCGGAGAACTAGCGGATCAACCGCGCGGTGCGACATCGGCGAGCGCAAAACCAGCGATGCTCTTGTAGCTCTCCGACAACGCACGCAACTCATCTTGCGTGATGTACTTGTCGAGGTTGTCGAAGGGCTTGTCGCCCACCAGTTCCTCGACCTTGATATTGATGAAATCCGGCGGCTGTTCGCGATTGGTGCGCACGACCTTGGCGGCCGGCGCAACCCGTGCGGTCTCGTACGCTTTGAGGGCTTCGCGCGGATCGGATTTTTTCTGCAGCAGGTCGGCGAGGGTACGCGCATCGATCGCAGCCTGTGCCGCGCCATTTGAGCCGCGCGGATACATCGGATGCGCGGCATCGCCGGCAAGCGTGACGCGCCCGAAGGTCCAGCGGTCGATCGGGTCCTTGTCGACCATCGGATATTCGAGAATCTGGTCGGCATCGCGGACCATCTGCGCCACATCGAGCCAGTCGAAACGCCAGCTCTCGTAAAGCGGAAAGAAATCGGCAAGATTGCCCGGCTTGTTCCAGTCGTTCTGCTCGGTCGTGTCGCGCTTGATCTCGGCCATCCAGTTGATCAGCTGGTTACCTTCGCCATCGACATTTTCGATAATTGGATAGATCACCAGCTTGCCGGTGAGGATTGAGCCGACCCGCATATAGGTGCGGCCACCGAGGATCGGCTTGTGCCGGGTCACTCCACGCCAGGTATTGATGCCGGAAAACGCGATCCTGTCGTTCGGATAGAATTGCTTGCGTAGCGCTGAATTGATGCCGTCGCAGGCGATGACCACATCGGCACGTACGCTGTCCTGCGTTTTTCCTGTGCTGGTTTGCTTGAAATGCAAGCTCGCACCGTGGTCATCTTGTTCGATGCCGACGCACTCACAATCTGTGAGCACCGCACCCATGCCGAGCCGCTTCTGCACGGCTTGATACAAGATGACGTGCAGGTTACCGCGATGGATGCCGACTTCCGGAAAGGGATATCCCGCGAATTTGCCCCGATCTTCGCGATAAATCAGTTGCCCAAAACGATTGAAGAAACAGCATTCGCGGTTCTCGATGCCGGCCTTGAGCAAAACATCGCCCAGGCCAAGCGCGCTGAATTCGCGCATGGCATGCGGCAGCAAGGTGATGCCGACGCCAAGCGGCTTGATATCTGGCGCGCGTTCATAGACGCGGCATGCAATGCCGCGCTCCTTGAGATTGAGGGCGAGCGAAAGCCCGCAAATTCCCCCGCCGACGATCGCTACGTCCATTCGGTCACGCCAATCCGCCCGCCTCGCTATAGCGGTTTGATTTCCACTTTCCGGAACTTGATTGCCCCGGCGCCGTGTTGCAATGCGACCGGACCTTCGTCGAACATGCCGTTACGCAGCGTCGCAGTCGTCTGGCCATTGAGCACGACCGTGATGTCTCGGCCCTTGGCGGTCACCTCGATTGTGTTCCATTTGCCGCCGGCCTTCGGCATGTCCTTGATCTCAACGTAACGGGTGATCGAGCCCGTGCCATAGCTCGGGTCGGGCCGTTGGTCGAAGATATTGGCCTCATAGCAGGTGCGGTCGGTAATCTTCTTCGGATCGAGACAGCGAAAATAAATTCCGCTGTTGGCGTCGTCGCTCGGCCAGAATTCGACGCGCACGACGAAATTCTTGTACGAGTTCTTGCTTACCAGGTAGCCGGCTTCCTTGCCCGGCATCTTGTCGACGACGATCGCTCCATCTTCGACACGCCAGTTGGATTCGCCGACCTGGTTCCACCCCTCCAGGCTTTTGCCGTCGAACAGGGTTGTCCAACCTGCATCCTGGCTCGCGGCCTCCCTTACGGCGTAGGCGGTGGTGAAGCCAAGGACACCGAGGGCAAGAGCGATGGTCAGTCCCGAAATCGTTCGCATGGCGGTTCCTCCTCGATCCCGTTTGAATTTATTGTTCGACCGGCCGCAAGAATGGACGAAATCGTCCAATCTCTGTCAACATGCGCCGACCAAAACGGGAATTCACCGCGAAAAGGGAGGAAACACTATGGACAAGGCACTCTATGACCGTGGAATGGCCATGCGCCGCAAGGTGCTCGGGGATGAATACGTAGACCGCGCCGTCGCCAATACCGACGACTTCAACCGCAAGTTCCAGGATCTGCTCAACGAATTCTGCTGGGGTGCGGTGTGGACTGACGAGGACCTCAAGCCGCGCGATCGCAGCCTGCTCAATCTCGGTATGATCGCTTGCCTCGGCCGGATGCATGAGTTCGAAGCACATTTCCGCGGCGCGCTTCGAAACGGGCTCACCCCCAAGGAACTGTCGGCAGTCTTGCGGCAGGTTGCGATCTATTGCGGGTTCCCGGCGGCGGTCGATGCCCACCGGGTGGCCAAGCAGGTTCTGGCGGCGGAAGGCAAGAAAGCCTGAAACTGCACGACAAATTCACGTTAACGAGATAGTCGTATTCTGGTCTTGAATGTGCCTTCATCACGGGGCAATCAGGGCGTGATTTGGCGGCTGCTTCGCCGCCGAGGGTGGACAATGATCCGGATTTCGGCTGCTTTTTTGCTGACGCTGCCTGTGGTGGCGGCTTTTACCGCTGCACCGGCTTTGGCGCAGTTGCCGCCACCTGGCGTCTACCAGGAGCGGCTGCCGCCCGTTATGGGCGGCTACGACGATGACGAAGATGGTCCGCCGCGTGCCGGACGCTGGTATACGCCGCGACGTGCACTCCCTGATCCCGACGAGGACGCGTCCCAGCCACCACCGCCGCGATTTTTCCGTACGCCCGACGGGCGTCCAATTGGCTACGGTCATCAGCTTGATCCGCAACTGCCACAGCAACAGCAACCACAGCCACAGCCGACAGGGACACCGTCCCGTGCGAATAATGATCCGGACGCGCTGCGTCCGCCGGCCGCCGTTGGTCCGGCCCCGCAGGGACAGCCTCCGTCGACGATTGCGTCACTGCCGCCGGAGGATCAACCGGAAACCGGGAAGCCGAAGGAACTGCCGCCCAACCTGAAAAAACAGCTGGTCGATTTTGCCACCAAGGAACCAGCCGGAACGATCATCATCGATACGCCGAATACCTACCTTTACCTCGTGCTCGGTGGCGGCAAGGCCATGCGTTACGGCATCGGCGTAGGCCGCGAAGGCTTTACGTGGGCCGGCACCGAACGGATCAGCAGGATGTCGGAATGGCCGGACTGGCATCCACCGTCCGAGATGATCGATCGTCAACCTTATCTGCCACGTTTCATGGCGGGTGGTCCGGGCAATCCGCTTGGCGCGCGCGCTCTCTACCTTGGCAAGACGCTGTATCGCATTCACGGCACCAATCAGCCCTCGACCATCGGTACCTTTGTATCGTCGGGCTGCATCCGTCTTATCAATGAGGACATCGAGGATCTGTTTAGCCGCGTGCAGGTTGGCACGCGTGTCGTCGTTTATCCGGGCAAGCCGCCTGAGCTTGCCAATGCGGGGGTGCAGCCTCCCGCGATTGGTCCCGCGCCCGCAGGCACCCCGGTTCCCGCCGCGCCAGTCAACGCGGGTGTCACGCCGCGCAACAACAGCAACGCAATTTCATCCGCGCCCTTGCCGCCAGTACGCTAGACGTACGGCACCCGTAGCGCCTCCCGCGCCGCTGAACTAACATTGTCAATCTGCCTGGTCCGCGGATCATCACCATCCATGACCGGGTATATTGCCGGAGGCGGATATGGCGCGTGTGTTGTCTCGGATCCGATTGAATCGACGCAAGTTCGTGGCGGGCGTCGCGCTCGCCGGCGCGGCGGCTCCATTGCCGATAGACGCCGCCAGCGCAGCGGCCCCGGCTGTTTCGCCGCCCGCACCGCGGCCCTCGGCGCTTCGCCCCACTGCGGCAGTCGCCGCCGCAGAAACCGGCACACCGCAGATACTGGTGCAAACCGCGGGCGCACCGAACTCCGATTTCATGGTCGATGTCATCAAGTCGCTCGATATCGACTACGTGCCATGCAACCCTGCCCAAAGCTTTCGCGGTTTACATGAATCATTGATCGACTACGGCGGCAACAAGAGGCCGGAATTTCTCACCTGCACGCATGAAGAAGCCTCGGTTGCGATGGCGCACGGTTATTTCAAGATCGCCGGCAAGCCGCTGCTCGTGCTCTGCCATGGTACGGTCGGCCTCCAGCACGCGGCGATGGCTATCTACAATGCATGGTGCGACCGCGTGCCGGTCATCGTCATGGGCGGCACCGATCTTGATGCCGCCAAGCGGCCACCGGGCGTGCCGACATTCCATTCGGCTCAGGACATCAACGCGCTGGTGCGCGACTTCACCAAATGGGACGACCAGCCGGTGTCGCTGCAGCATTTCGCGCAGTCATTTGTGCGCGGCTACAAGCTCGCGATGACACCGCCGCACGAACCGGTGATGATCGCGCTCGATTGCGGATTACAGGAACAGACGCTGCACGATCGTTCGAAACTCACGATCCCGCGCTACGTGCCGACCGCGCCGCCGCAAGGCGAAATGAATGCTGTGCGGGAGGCGGCGCGGCTACTGGCAGCTGCAGAACATCCGGTGATTGTCGCCGACAAATACGCACGCACGGCGAACGGCATGAAACTGCTTGTTCAGCTTGCCGAAAGCCTGCAGGCGCCCGTCATCGATCAAAAAGGCCGGATGAATTTTCCGAACACCCACCACCTGTTTCAGAATGGTCGTGCACAAGCCCTGCTCAAGGAGGCCGACGTGATCCTCGGTCTCGAATTGGCCGACTACTGGAACACGGTGAACGGATTCATCGACAACGGTGAAAATGATGGCGCGGGCCTGCAAGAATCGCACATCCGGCCGAATGCGAAACTCATCAGCATCAGTTCCGTGGTGCTCAATACAAAATCGAACTACCAGGACTTCCAGCGCTTCCAGGTCGTGGATATCGAAATGGCGGGCGATGCGGAAGCGACTTTGCCGGCTCTGATCGAAGCGGTGAAACAGGCCTTGCCGGCGAACCGCAGCGTGGCCATCGAGGCACGCGGCGCTGCTATGAAGAAGGCATGGGCCGACACGCAGGAACGCACCCGGCAGGCCGCGTCATACGCTTGGGATGCCAACCCGATCAGCACCGCGCGTATGGCAATGGAAGTCTATGCGCAAATCAAGGATCTCGACTGGTCTTCAGTCGGCGGCGACCGTCAGCTGTCATCCTGGCCGAGCAGGCTTTGGCCGATGGACAGGCACTACCACCACATCGGCGGGCCTGGTGGATACGGCATCGGCTACAACGCGCCGGCGGCGGTTGGCGCCGCATTGGCCAATCGCGCGCTGGGGCGGTTCTCGATCAACTTCCAGCCCGACGGCGACATGATGTTCGGGCCGGGCGTGTTGTGGACGGCCGCCAAGCATCAGATCCCGTTACTCTCCGTCATGCACAACAATCGCGGCTATCATCAGGAATCGATGCACGTGCAGCGGATGTCGAGTCGGCGCAACCGCGTTGCGAGTCTCGGCAAGGACATCGCCCCCGTCGGCACGCGCCTTGAAAATCCAACGATTGATTACGCCAAGCTCGCGAGTTCGATGGGTATGTGGTCGGCCGGGCCGATCACCGAAGCGAATGAACTTGCGCCAGCATTGAAGAAAGCGGTGCAGGTGGTCAAGGCCGGCGAACCGGCGATGGTCGACGTCGTGACGCAGCCCCGTTGAAGGTGCCGTGATGCGAATGTGTGCGCTCGCAGTGGGGCTTTTGGTCAGCGTGAATTTTGGACAGAGCACCGCTTCTGCCGCGTCCGCCGAACATGGCAAGACTGCATTCATTCAGAACGGTTGCTGGCAATGCCATGGCACGATGGGGCAGGGTTCGATCATGACCAGCGGCGGCAAGCGTCTCGCGCCGGACCCGCTGCCTTGGGAGACATTTTCTGCATTCGTACGCTCGTCGAACCGGGCGATGCCGCCGTTCAGCGAGACGATTCTTTCGGACGGCGATCTTGCGGACATCTATGCTTATTTGCAGTCGATTCCGAAGCCTCCGAACACCGCCAGCATTCCCCTGCTTAATCCGTAACGCGGTCGCGCCCTTCTGCCTTGACACGGGCGAGTCGGGTAATCGCCTCGATTATTGCTCCGGGATCGGCTTGGCCTTTTCCAGCGATGTCGTGCGCGCTGCCATGTGCAACCGACGAAAACAGGATAGGTGAGCCGATCGAAAGTCCCGCAGTGCGGTTGAAGGCCTGCAGCTTGGCGGCGATGTGGCCCTGATCGTGCAGCATAACGATAAAGGCGTCGCAGCCCTTCTTGCGAAACATGGTGTCGGCACCGAACGGGCCCGATGCTTCGATTCCGTCGTCAGCCGCCTTGTGGATTGCCGGCTCGATGATTTCGATCTCCTCCCGGCCGAACATTCCATCTTCGCCGGCGTGAGGATTGAGCCCGCTGACAAAAATCTTCGGGCGGACAATGCAGAGCTTTTTCAGCGACGCGTCGGTAACCCGGATCACGCGCTCGATCCGCTCTCGCGTAATCAATGCGACGGCCTCGCGCACGCTGACGTGCAAGGTCGCGTGGACAATGCGGGACTGGTCGAAGCAGATCATCAGATAGACGTCGTTGACCGGCGTGCCGGTCTCGCGTGCGACGAACGATGGATAACCATCGAACGCAATGCCCGCCGCCGCGATCGAGCGCTCGGTCTGCGGCGCCGCCACCACGGCTTCTACTTCGCCGGCAAGCGCGGCCTTGATCGCCCGGCTTGCGCTCGCCAACGAGGCGCGCCCGTAAACGGCATCCACAGTGCCCAGTTTTACGGGCGTGTTGCTTCCGTCACATGCATCAAGCAGGTTGACGGCGCTGTCGGTCCAGTCTGCGTCGGCAGCTTTGCCGACCAGATGCAAGTTCGGCGACAGGCCAGCGCCGCGCGCGTGCTGTTCTACGACGGCCGGGTCGCCGACGAGCAGCGGCCGGCATAGCTTGCGCACGCGTGCATCGAGCGCGGCCTTCAGCGCGATTTCCGGCCCGATGCCGGCCGGGTCTCCCGTTGCAATGGCGATACGCGGCAAGAGCATGGCACTTGGCTTCCGTCGGCGGCACGGCTGCTTATAATGGCGCCGACACCTGCAAGAAACATAGCAAAGACTTGAGGAAACGTCGCCATGATGTCGCGTGAACAAAACGATCAGCTCAGCCGCGTCGGCCCGGGAAGCTTCATGGGCAAATTATTTCGCCGCTACTGGGCGCCATTCCTGCTGACATCAGAAATTCCCGAACCCGATTGCCCGCCGGTGCGGGTGAAGTTGATGGGCGAAAGCCTGATCTGTTTTCGCGATAGCAAGGGCCGCGTTGGTCTGATGGACGAATTCTGCGCCCATCGCGGCGTGTCACTCTGGTTCGGCCAGAACGAGGAATGCGGGCTGCGTTGCCCCTATCACGGCTGGAAATACGATGTCACCGGACAATGCGTCGACCTTCCGTCGGAATCCGAGGAAAGCGGCTTTCGGAAAAACATCAAACTGAAATCCTATCCGTGCATCGAGAAGGCCGGAATCGTCTGGGCCTATATGGGCCCGCCCGCCATGCAGCCGCCGCCACCGGCACTGGAATGGACCGACGTTGAGTCTTCGCATCGCTTCGTCTCAAAGCGACTGCAGGAGTGCAATTACCTGCAGGCGATGGAAGGCGGTATCGATTCCAGTCACGTGTCGTGGCTGCACGGCAGCGAACTCAACAAGGATCCCCTGTTCAAAGGCTCGAAGGGAAATGTCTACAACGAGCAGGACCGCATGCCCTTGTTCGAAGTGGCCGAGTTTCCCGGCGGCTTGCTGATCGGGGCGCGGCGTAATGCCGACGGCGGCAGGTACTACTGGCGTATCACACCCTGGATCATGCCCTGGTATTCGATCATTCCGCCGCGCGCCGGCCATCCTTTGGGTGCGCACGCCTGGGTGCCGATTGATGATGAGACGTGCTGGGCCTGGAGCATCAACTATCATCCCAAGCGCCCCCTCACGAAATCGGAAATTTCAGCGATGCAGGACGGTGAGGGCATTCACGTCAAATACGTGCCCGGCACTTTCATTCCGCTCGCCAACAAGTCGAACAATTATCTGTTGGACCGGGAGTCGCAGCGGCACGGCCATTCCTCGACCGGCGTCGATGGCATTGCCATGCAGGATGCGTCCATCCAGGAAAGCATGGGACCAATTCAGGATCGCACCAAGGAGCATCTCTGCGCGACCGACGGTGGCATCGTCATGACACGGAAAATTCTGCTGCGGGCGGCGAAGGCGGCCGCCGAAGGTGGCGCGGTGCCGGCAACCGAGCCGGCAGCGCAGCGCGTGCGTTCGGCCTCGGTGGAGCTGGATAAGGATGTTTCATTTACGCAGGGCGCCAAACACGGACTCTATGCCGCGCTGGGGACGGATCCGTTGTCGGTTTAGGCATCGATCCAAATTCCGCTCATTCCCGCGCAAGCGGAATCCATAGCTTTGATCGCAATGTCAGTGAGGATGCCTTGGGTCCTCGCTTTCGCGGGGGACGAACAGAGAGGGCCACTACTCAGCCGCGGTCTTGGCTGGCTTTCCGATTGCCGCATTCACGCGCGGCATCACCTCTTCGGACATCAGTTGCATCGAGCGCTTGGCAAGCGCCGGATCGACCCAATCCATACCGGCATAGACAAGTTCGCCGAAATCGCCGGTCTCCTCTCGCATCTTGAGGATTTCATCGACGACTTTGTTGACGGTGCCGAACGTCACGCAATTGTCCACAACATAATCGTCGGTGATTTCTTCGTCCGATTGCTCCTTGTAACTCTTGAACACATAGAGCCGATTGCCGCGCTTCATTTTGGCGCGCATCTGCTCGAAGTAGAACCGATACGGACTCTTGGCATCATGGCGTCCGTAGCGCGCCGCCACCTTGTCGTCGTCGGCGACGAAAATCGTGCGCGCTACACGCCAGTCGGCGATATTGGCTTTGGCCCCGGCCTCCGTCTTGCCTTTGGTGTAATTGGTCCAGTGCGACTTCAAGTGTTTTGCAAGCAGGAAGTTCGCCGACAGCGGATGAAAATCGCGTTTGCCCATCAGCACGACGCCCGGCGAGAATGGTGCCACGACCGTGCCGACGATTTCCGGCCTTGGCTTCTGGAAGGGCTTCGCCAGGACGCCGACGCCGAGCTCAAGCGCGGCCGTGCGTGCGAAGCCGACCTTGAAGCGGTTGTCGGGGAAATCGATGTTATAAGGCGGATTGCGTTCCCACACCGCCAGAATTACGTCGATGGCTTCAGCGAATATTTTGTTGCGATCGAGGTCAAGAATGCCGATCGCTTCCGAATCGGACGTGAGGGCGCCGGCGCTTATCCCCATTACAAAGCGGCCCTGCGACAGATGGTCGAACATTGCGGCATTCACCGCAATCACCACCGGGTGCATCTGCGCCAGATTGGTGGTACCGGTCGCGAGCTTGATGGTTTTCGTGTCGTGGATCAGCGTGGCCAAAAACAGCATGCTGTTGGTGACGTTCTCGCAGGCGTCGGTCAGGTGCTCGCCCATAAAAGCATCGTAAAAGCCGAGCTTGTCGGCGAGGACAATCGCCTCGCGATCCTCGCGCAGCGTTTGCGACCAGTCCCGCCCCATCGGATGAACGGGCATGGTAAAGTAGCCTAACCGCATCATAAGTCTCCGCTTCGCATTCCCTGGCCCCGAAAACTAGCCGACCCAGCCGACCGATGCAGCAATCTTAGCGCCTATGTGCTGGCCCGCTGATTCCGCCAGGTTGACGAATCGGGCCATGACAAGGATCAATTTTGAAAGGGCGAAAATCTGCTTATTTGGTTGGCGTCTGTCAGTATGACGCCGAATGGGGGGAAGGGGGACGCCATGCTGCGATGGTTTCACGCATTGATGCCGAAGGAAGAGCGCTTCTTTGAGTTGTTCGCGCGACATTCCGATGCCGTGTTGGCCGGTGCCAAAGCTCTGCGTGCCATGCTGGAAGGCGGTGCTGCGGTCAAATCGAATTATCAGATCGTGATGGATCGAGAGCATGACGCTGACGACATTACTCGCGAGGTGCTGATCGCGGTGCGGCGCACGTTCATCACCCCGTTCGACCGCGGCAACATCCGCGACCTGATCACCTCGATGGACAACTCCATCGACCAGATGCAGAAGACCGCGAAGGGCGTCCTTTTGTTCGATGTAACGGAATTCACGCCACAAATGAAGGAAATGGCCGATGCGATCGTGAAATGCGCGGAGCTCGTGAAGCAAGCAGTGCCGCTGCTGCGTTCGATCAGTTCCCAGGCCGTGCATATCAGCGACTTGACCGCGCGGATCTCGCAACTCGAAGGACGCGCCGACGATCTGCACGATATCGGCTTGCGGGAACTCTATCAGGCCAAATCAAAATCGGATCCGATGGCATTCTTCGTCGGCAATGAGGTCTACGATCACCTCGAAAAAGTGGTCGACCGCTTCGACGACGTGGCCAACGTCATGCACGGAATCGTCATCGAGCACGTCTAGCGCCTCCGGAGTTAGCCAAGAATGGATGTCGCCCTGACATTGCCGGTCTTAATCGGGCTGATTGCGGTTGCACTGGCGTTCGATTTTCTCAACGGGTTGCATGATGCGGCCAATTCCATCGCGACCATCGTCTCAACCCGCGTGCTGCGGCCTCAATACGCGGTGGCTTGGGCGGCGTTCTTTAATTTCATTGCTTTCCTGTTTTTCGGACTGCATGTGGCCAACACTCTTGGTACCGGCATCATTTCCGCAGCTATCGTCGATCCGCACGTGGTGTTTGGCTCGCTCATGGGCGCGATCATCTGGAATCTGATCACCTGGGGCCTGGGAATTCCGTCGAGCAGCTCGCACGCGTTGGTCGGCGGACTGGTCGGTGCCGGGCTCGCCAAAGCTGGCCCCAGCGCCATCGTGTGGCATGGCCTGGTGCCAACGTCCCTCGCGATTGTCGGCTCGCCGCTGATCGGATTCTTCCTCGCGCTGCTGATGGTCCTGCTCTTATCTTGGTTGTTCATACGTTCGACACCATTCGCGGTCGACCGCACCTTCCAGCATCTGCAATTTGTGTCTGCGTCATTCTATTCGCTCGGCCACGGCGGCAACGACGCGCAAAAGACCATGGGCATTATCGCCGTGCTGCTCTACTCCCAGGGGCACCTCGGGGCCGAATTCCACGTTCCGTTCTGGGTCGTTATCGTCTGTCAGATAGCAATGGCACTCGGCACGTTGATTGGCGGATGGCGCATCGTAAAGACGATGGGGTCGAAGATTACTCGCCTCACACCGATGCAGGGTTTTTGCGCGGAAGCCGGCGGCTCAATGACGCTGTTCGCGGCCACCTGGCTGGGCATTCCGGTTTCAACCACCCATACGATTACCGGTTCAATCATTGGTGTCGGTGCCGCTCGCAAACTGTCGGCGGTGCGCTGGAGCGTTGCCAACAACATTGTCGTGGCCTGGATCATCACGATACCCGCATCGGCGGTTATCGCAGCGCTGTTTTATTGGCTGAGTGGGGTTTTTGGCTAGGTTCGCCGTGTCCCGGGCGCAGCGCAGCGTGGAACGGGGCGCTGCAGAACCGGGACCGTGAGAACTCGGGACCAGATAAGGCCCCGGATCAGCGGCGCACTACTCCGCCGCGCTGCGTGCCGCGCCGCATCCGGGGCACGAGGTGGGTTCAGGCTGCGACACGCGCCAGGAAGCCTTCGACTTCTTGACGCAGATCGGCGGCTGCCGCTTCCACCGCCTGCGAGGCCGTGAGGACGCTTTCGGCCGATTGCCGCGTTTGCGACGCGGCGCCGGAAACGTCGCCCAGCACCGAAACCACAACTTTCGCCCCATCGGAGGCGCTGGCGACATTTTGCGAAATCTCGCCCGTGACGGCACTTTGCTCTTCGACCGCTGCGGAAACGGCCGTGGCACAACTGTCGATTTCCTGCATGCGGCCGGAGATGCGGCCAATTGCGGAAACCGCGCTCGATGTCGCGCCCTGCACGGCCATAATCAGCCTGGAGATATCTTCAGTCGCCTTGGCAGTCTGCACGGCCAGCGATTTGACTTCGGAAGCCACCACCGCGAAGCCTTTACCGGCCTCGCCGGCGCGTGCCGCCTCGATCGTGGCATTGAGCGCCAGGAGATTGGTCTGCCCGGCGATGGCCCGGATGAGCTTGATCACGTCGCCAATTTTCTGTGCGGCCTCGGCCAGCGCCGTAATTTGATGATTGGTGCCCTGCGCCTCGCCGACCGCCCCGCGTACGATTTCAGTGGTCCTGGCGAGCTGACGCCCAATTTCGTTGATGGAGCCGGCCAATTCATCGGCGGCGACCGCGGCGGTCTCCACGTTCACGGACGCTTCGTTCGAAGATGACACGGCGCCGTCCGCGCTCTGCGAGGTCTGGCCGGAATTGCTGAAAAGCGTGGCGGCAGTGGAGCGCATCGCCTTGGCGCCTTCAGCCACGGTCTTCAGGTGATCCTCGACACGGCGGCGGAAGGCGGCGATCGCCTGGTCTATCGCGGCGCGCCGCTGTTGTTGCTCATGCATCTCGATGCGTTCGCGTTCCGCGTCGCGCCGCTTGGTGATGTCTTCATGCGTCGCCACCCAGCCGCCACCGGGCATCGGCCGGTTGATGACGGAAATCGAACGTCCATCCTTCGATTTGATCTCATTGTTGGTCGTATTACCTGCAGCTATTGTGGCGACAAGCTCGCGCCGGTAGGCGACCGGTTCACGCGAAAAGGTACCGTTGCGGATGCGGTACTCGAGCAAGCTTTGCAGCGTGCAGCCTCGTTTCACGATGTCGGCAGAGAGATTGTACATCTCCATGTAGCGCTGGTTGCAAACCACCAGCCGCTCATTGCCGTCGAACATGCACAAACCCTGCGACATGTTGTTGATAGCGACCCGGATACGCAGGTTGTCCACGCGAAGTTTTCGAGCAACGGCAGCGATCGTCGCAGCCGTCGCCAGCATTGCAATGAGGGCGGCGAAGAGCAGGGACACCGCGAGTTCGGGAGCGGACGCGATCCAGCCACTCACCGGCAAGACGAAATGGAGCACGGCAAAACCGAGTGCAAAGCTGATGACTCCGGTCAACACGACCATACGCCAATCGCGCGCCGTTGCGTGTACGGACGTATTCTCGACCATGTTCGCGCCCAGGTATGGGCGCACGGTATTCCCCAACCCGTTTTTTTGCAGTTAATTGCCGGGGATAGTGGGTTAAGCAAAACTTAATAGGCAGGGCTGGAGGGTCGGCGATGGCCAAGTTGCGTGCTGCGGAGTGCCGTGAATTCATCAAGGCGGTGGTGGAAAAAGCCGAAGCGATGGGCGTGCCGATTTCGATTGCGGTGGTTGGTGCCGAAGGCCACCTGATTGCCGTGGAGCGCATGGACGAGGCCGGGTTCATCACGCCGGAAACCGCCATCGCAAAGGCATTCACCGTGGCGGCATTTCGCTCGATGAGTCCGCGCTTTCCCGACGGGCTTGTCATTCAACAATGGTTCAAGGAACGCAATCCGCAATTGCTGGTCAGCCTGGCCGCGATGACAAACGGGCGCATCGCCGCCAGCGGCGGCTCAGCACCAGTGTTCAAGGGCGATGAAATGGTCGGCGCCTACGGGATTTCCGGCGGTACCTCACAGCAGGATGAGGAGATGGCGGTCTATGCGCGGACCAAGGTTGGTTGGGCTCATGCTCCCGAACACGACACCACCGACCCGGATGTGAAGGCGCACATCAACGCACTCTACGCCAAAGCCGGCATCACCGACCGCAAGCTTTGAGCTCGCAGGCCGGCCGGGCCGCGGTCGCTATTGCGCCACGTCAATCGTTACTGCACCGGTGATCGTCTGCCAATGCTTCATCTCGCCGTCCAGCCAGCTCTTTGCATCGGCAAGTGATTTGTTTGGCACGACGTTGAAGTTCTGCTTGGCGAGTTTCTCGATTCCCTCTGGCGAACTCAGTGCCTTATGTATCGCCGCGAACAGCGCTTCCAGCACCGGCTTCGGCGTTGCCGCCGGTGCGAACAAGCCGTTCCAGGCGACGGTGCCCACATCGGCGTAGCCGACTTCCTTCATCGTTGGAATGTCGGGATATTCCTTAAGCCGCGTGTGATTGACCACAGCCAATGCGCGGAAGTTTCCTGACTGTACTTGCCCTGCGGTCGAGGCGACGTTGAGGAACGCGGTCTGCACGTCGCCGCGCAGCATGTCCTGGATCACGCCGGCGGCGCCATTCTTGTTCGGCAATCCGACGAGATCGAGATCACCTGCGCGCTTGGCAAAATAGGCCATGTCGTAGTGTGGATAGGATCCGATACCGACCGTGCCGTAGCGAACCTTGCCCGGATTTTTCCTGGCATAGGCAATCAGTTCGGGAACAGACTTCACCGGGAAATCGTTTGCCGTCGTGACCAGCAGGAACGCCGGTACATCGATCAGGTTGGTTACGGCCACGACACTTTTGGCGTAGTCGAGATTCATTTTTTTGGCATAGATGATCGGTGTGATCGCATTGGTCGAAACATTGCCGATCATCAGCGTGTATCCATCGGGTGCCGCCTTTACCATTTCGTCAATCGCCAGCATGCCGAAAGCACCCGGCTTGTTGAGGACGACAAAGGGCTGTCCGGTAATTTTCTGAAACTCGTCGCCGACGATGCGAGCAACGATATCGGTCGCGCCGCCCGGCGCGTAGGGCACGATCACCTTGACTGGACGGCTCGGATATTTGTCTTGCGCAACCGCCGCGCCGGCGTTCAAGGCAAGCGTTGCCAACAGCACCGCGATGAACCGTTTCATGCAATCCTCCCAGTATTGCCGCGCCGGAATTTTCTTATCGTTTCCGTTGCGCGTTGCTCAGGTCGCTTTTACGCCGTGCAAGCTGTGTGATGCGTCCTTGACGGTGAAGAATACGACATCGCCATCCGCCGTTGCCTTGCCGGCGTGCACGGTGTTGGCGGGAATGTAAACGACCGATCCGGGCGTCACGTCGATTTCCTTCCCACCGATATTGGCGTGAAAGGTTCCCTCCAGGATGTAGATCCACTGCTCGTTCGGATGCGAATGCGGCTCGGCACCCGTGCCGGCCTTCATGCGCATCAGGCCGACGATCATGCGATCGCCTTCGACGCATGGTCCATGTGCAGTCGAATAAGCGGGACCGCCCATGATTTTGTGCATTGTGCCGAGATCGAAGACATATTCGCCTGGAGCTGCGCGTTTGGCGCCCGGTGTACGTGCGGCCGGTTGGTTGGACATGGCGTTCTCCTCAACTCAACTCGTTTTGCAAGATGTTAGTTGACGCTGCGCGGAGGCGCCAGTAGAGGCGGGGCACGCAGTATTGCATTTGGCGCGGCGGCACGATTCGGCGAGCTTTTGCGATTCACGTTTCGGGGAACGATCACTGATGATGGCGGTTCGTTTTGCGGCAATAGCGCTGGTCTTGGCCTGGCTTGGCGGTTGTGCAGATACCTACGCCCCCAAGGGAGAGCCGAGTTTCTATCGAAACCTGGCGCAGTCGGGCGCGGAACTCGATGCCGCCGCTGCCGCCTCGATGATCTCAGGATACCGCGCCAATAACGGGTTGCCTGCGGTCGCGCTCGATACCGAACTGATGCGACTTGCGCAGGCGCAAGCCGAGATCATGGCCAAGCGCGACAAGCTTGATCACGGGGCCGGCAAACCATTCGTCCAACGTCTAAAGGCCTCCGGTTACGATGCAAAAACGGCAGCTGAGAATATCAGCGCCGGCTACCACACTCTGGCCGAGGCATTCTCCGGCTGGCGCGATTCGAGCCCGCATCGGGCCAACATGCTGCTCGCAGGCGCATCGCGCATGGGCATCGCCGCGGTTTACACGCCTGACTCGAAATACAAGGTCTACTGGTCATTGATCCTGGCCGAGCCGGACGAAAACAAAAGCTAGCAACCGGTTTGCTCGTTGGCATTACATCAGGTTGAATTGAGCCGCCGGTAAGAAAGGGACCGACTATGAGCAGCCTCGGCCTCGCAGCGATTTCGTTTGCATGCATTTTCGGAACGACGCTTCTCAGCATGTATCTTCGCGACCGGCTGTCGCAACATCATCTGACCCCGGAAACGAAAGATGCAATCAGGCTCAGCATGGGTGTTATTGGCACCATGGCAGCGCTTGTGCTTGGTCTTCTCATCGCCTCGGCTAAGAGCACGTATGACGCCAAGACCAACCAGATCAGGCAACTGTCGGTGAATATCATCATGCTCGATCAACTTCTGGCTCAATACGGTCCTGAAACACAGCCGCACCGGGAGCTTCTGCGGCGGGGAGTCGCTTCGCTGGCCGACAGGATCTGGGGAGAACGCGATTTCGCGACCGCCGCCAAAACAGCTTTCGCCATGAGTACTGAGGCAGAGATCTTTCTTCACAAGGTTGAAGAGTTGATGCCCCAATCCGAGGTTCAAAAATCCATGCGCGCACGTGCGATCGCGACTATCACAGACCTTGCGCAAACACGTTTGTCGCTCTACGCCCAGGCGGGCAATGCGATTCCAATGCCGTTCCTCGCGTTGCTGGTATTCTGGCTCGCAATCATATTCGGGAGTTTCAGTCTCTTTGTGCCGCCAAATCCGATCATCATAGCGGCGTTTTTTGTGTGC
>Ga0335077_10000916_pt1 | contig 33802 bp, 27 predicted proteins | sample Lox_Sample_31_FD_207151 | JGI IMG/M metagenome (GOLD analysis project Ga0335077, IMG submission 207151) | Soil microbial communities from Loxahatchee National Wildlife Refuge, Florida, United States - Lox_Sample_3.1 | ecosystem: Environmental > Terrestrial > Soil > Wetlands | place: USA... | reverse complement strand
TGAGCGGACACAGACAGCGCGGGCGCCGTGCTTGTTACGCCAGGGAGACGCTCATGACAGTCCGAGCCATGATTGCGGGTGTGCTGTGTGGGTGCGTGCTGGATCTGGGCTCTGGGGTGCTGGCTCATTCTGGAGCTGCCGCAGCGGCCAACGGGCCCTTCATTCCGCGGATCGTGAATTCCTCGACGATCCCTGCGAATGGTGACGTCAATCCGTACGGAGTCGCGTTCGTGCCGGAGGGCTTCCCCGGGGGTGGCGCGATCGGCGAGGGCGACGTGCTCGTCAGCAATTTCAACAACATGAACAACCTGCAAGGCACGGGCACCACCATCATCCGGTTGAATCCTGTCGGCAACATCGCGCCCCCCATGGAGGCGACCACCTTCTTCACGAGCAAGAAGGAGGCCGGACTCAGCACCGCACTCGGCGTGCTGCGCGCTGGGTTCGTGGTCGTCGGCAACGTGCCCACGACCGATGGCAGCATCAAGACGATCGGCGCGGGCTCACTGCAGGTGATTGATCGCCATGGACGCTGGTTGCAGACCTGGACCGACCCGGTGTTCCTCGACGGACCTTGGGATCTGACTTTGAACGATCACGGCGACCGCGCGCAGATCTTCGTGTCGAACGTGCTGAACGGTACGGTTGTGCGACTGGACGTGACCGTCGGTGCGGTCGGGCTCACACTGCTGCACAAGACGGTGATCGGCAAGGGTTATCGCCACGAGCCGAACGCAGCCGCGCTGGTCCTGGGTCCCACGGGGCTCGCTCTCAATGCCTCGACCGACACGCTGTATGTCGCCTCGACCGCCGACAACGCGATCTACGCCATCAACCAGGCGACCACCGCCACGCAACCCGTGGAGAAGGGCGACTTGGTATTCGCCAGCTCACGTCTGCGTGGACCTCTGGCATTGCGCTTCGGGCCAAACGGCAATCTGTTGACCGCCAACGGCGATGCCGTGAATGCGAGCACGCTGCATCCGAGCGAGATCGTCGAGTTCACGGTGAGCGGCCAGTTCGTCGCGGAGTACAACGTGGATGCAAGCCAAGGAGGCGCCTTCGGCATCGACACGTTTACGGACGATGACAACGACGCCGATGATTCGCAGCGCTTCAACTACGCCGCGGTGGACGACGTGACGAACAACTTGACGGTCTACAAGCTGCCCATGCCTTGAGGCACGGGCCGTCGCGGCACGGGCTGGCGGACGGCGCGCTCAGGCGCGCGCCTGGAGACTGTGTAACAGGCGTTGCTCTGCACCGTGCGGGTCGTCGACGACTTTGCACGTGTCATCGAAGACCATGACCGCTCGGCGCGTCGTGTCGAACGCCGACCAATCCGGCAGCCCGGCATGACTCGGGTTGCCGCTGCGGGCGAACGCCACCCAGGCCGTGCTCATCCGCTGCGCGAGCAGGTAGCGGTCGCTTCCCGATCCTGTCATCGACCGTGCCGCATCGACATTGTCGAAGACGAAGGGAATCTCCAGCGTGTGGTAGGAACGCAGCTTGCCTTCACGCACCGGTGAGCGCCAAGTGAAGTAGTACTGATAGACCGCCGCTTGCCCCTGGGCGGCCTTGCGCTCGGCCTCGGTGAGCACGCCGGCGCGGAAGGTCGCATCGGATGCGATGATGAGATAGAGATCGGTGTTGCTGGCCCGCGGACGCCCCGCGCGATACGCGCCGATCAACTGCTCCAGCTGCGCATCGCTGGCGCCGCGCACGGTCTGCTTGAGGTGAGTACGCAGCTGCGCATCGTCCATGGGATCGAGGGGCGCGTTCGGAAAGAAGGCGACCTCGGTCTCGGTCGTGCCGATCAACAGCGGCACCTGCGCCGACATGGCAGGCGCGACCGGATCGAATGGATCGCTCGGCAGCGTGCGGCCATCGACCACGGGCGCCAGCGCAAGTGGCGGTCCCGCACTCGACTCCGTTGCGGCGAGCAACTGCTCGGTCGTCAGTGTCTGCAAACGCGCGCTCTCTGTAGCTCGCAGACCGAGCCGTTGGAGAAACGTTTGCGCCGTCCGGGTGGCGGTCTCGCGCGGCACGCCCTTGACGGCGGCGCCGCTCTGCACGATCGCACGATGAAATAACCCGCGGGCCGCGGGCATCGCCATCAGCGAACTGACTTTCCCGCCGCCGCCGGACTGGCCGAAGATTGTCACCTTGGTCGGATCGCCACCGAACACTGCGACGTTGTCGCGGACCCACTCGAGCGCTGCGATGATGTCGAGATTGCCCAGATTGCTCGACTCGGCGTATCGCGGCACCCCCAGTCCGGCGAGGTACAGATAGCCCAGCACCGAGAGGCGGTGATTCAAGGTGATCGCAACGACGTCATGCTTTCTTGCAAGCTCAGCACCGTCGTAGCAGATGAAGCCGCCTGAGCCACTGGTATAACCGCCGCCGTGCAGCCAAACCATCACGGGACGTCGATGCGAGCCGCCGACACCAGGCGTCCACAGGTTGAGCACCAGGCAGTCCTCACCCATCGGCTCGTTACGGTCCATGACCTCGAGCTCCGGGGGGACCTGGCCGTGGAACAGGGAGGACAGCTGCGGGGAGCGCGGTCCGAGCGCCGAAGCGTCACGCACCCCGGTCCACGACGATGGCTTGGCCGGAGGCATGAAGCGCCGCTCGGCGGCTGTCGATGCGCCGTATGGAATGCCCTTGAATGCCTGCACGCCCCCAGGCAGCTGCACTCCTCGCAGCTTGCCGTAGCTGCTCGTTAGCGTCGCCCCCGCTCGAGGTGCGGTGTCGCTGGCGTTGGCGCGCGTGATCCCAAACACGCTCCATGCGGCTGACGCCAACGTGCCCGCACCAATGAAGCTGCGCCGATCGATCATGTTGTGAGCATGGTCCCAAGGCCGGCGTTGACCTGTCAAGCCGCGGCTCGCTGCCGCCCGTTGCGGAGTCGCTTACTGTCCGAGCTTTCTTTTTGTGATACAAGATTGACGATCGCTGCGCGAGTCTTGCCGGCGGGGGACACGAGATGCTTGAGACCAGCCGTGGCTGCGGCGCCGTCGCACTCCTCGCAGTGCTTTCGATGCTGGCGGCCGCGCGCGGCGCGCGCGCTCAGGAGGACCCCTCCGGCATGTGGACACCGCGCTTTCATGAAGACTGGTTCGAGCGCATCCCTGGGCCCGAGATCGGCGACTACCTGGGCATCCCGATCAACGATGCGGCCCGTCTGCGCGGCGACAGCTGGGATGCGACGCTGCTCGAGCTGCCCGAGAACCAGTGCCGCGCGCATGGCTCCGATTATGGCTGGCGCGGCCCATCCAACCTGCGCATCTGGACGGAGGTCGACCGGGCGACGCAGAAGGTGATTGCGTATCACACTCACCTCTCCGCGTACGGTGCCGAGCAGACGATCTGGATGGATGGTCGCGCGCATCCTCCCGAGTACGCGCGCCACACGTGGGCGGGCTTCTCCACCGGTGAATGGGACGGCGATACGCTGGTGATCACGACCACGCACCTGAAGGAGAACTGGCTGCGGCGCAACGGCCTGCCGCGCAGCGATGCCGCCACGGCCCGAGTGCATCTCATGCGCCATGGCAACTACCTCACGGTTGCGGTGCTCGTCTACGATCCTGTCTATCTCACCGAGCCGTTCATTCGCACGACGGACTTCGTAGCCGCTCCACAGCAGCAGATGGCTCCCTGGCCCTGCGAAGTCGTCGACGAGGTCGACCGGCCGGCGGGAACCGTGCCTCATCACCTGCCGGGATCCAATCCCTTCCTCGAGGAGTTTCCGGCCAAGTACGGCATTGCGCCGCAGGCGGCGCGCGGCGGCGCGGAAACCATGTACCCCGAGTACATTCTGAAGATGCGCGATATGCCGACGCTGCCGCGGCCGGTCCGCAAGACACCGGCGCCATGAGGGCACCGTCGCTGGCGCTGCTCTACCTGGCGTGCGCGCCGGCCTGTGGCTTCGCCGCGCAGGCCGCGTCGGGCTCACAGCCGGCCCTCGCGAGCGCTCACTCTGGCGCCGAAGTGCACGTGCTCCCCGTGCAGGGCGACATCTACATGCTCGTCGGTGCCGGGGGCAACATCACCGTGCAGCTCGGCGCCGACGGCGTGCTGCTGGTCGACACCGGCACCGCGCCGATGAGCGATAAGGTGTTGGCAGCGATCCGCACACTCTCGGAGAGGCCGATCCGCTACGTCATCAACACTCACATCCACGCCGACCACACCGGCGGCAACGAGGCGATCGCGCGCGCGGGAAGCACCATCGCCGGTGGCAATGTCGTAGGCGATATCGGCGGCAGCGCCGCCAATCAGGCCACGGTGATCGCCTTTCAGAGCGTGCTCGAGCGCATGAGCGCTCCGACTTCGGCAAAGGAGTCCGTGCCTCAGGGCGCCTGGCCGACCGAGACCTACACGACACCCGAGCGCAAGCTGTTCTTCAATGGCGAAGGCATCGAGATGCTGCACGAGCCCTCCGCGCACACCGACGGTGACACCGTGGTGTTCTTCCGCCGGTCGGATGTCATCAGTGCAGGCGACATTTTCGTGACGACCAGCTACCCGCTCATCGATCTGCGCAGGGGCGGCAACATCCAGGGCATCATCGCGGGCCTGAATCGGATCATCGAGCTCGCGGTTCCCGCCGATGAGCAGGAAGGGGGCACCTTGGTCATCCCGGGTCACGGCCGACTGTGCGACGTGGCCGACGTAGTCTTCTATCAGGAAATGGTGACGATCATCCGTGACCGCATCCAGGCCATGATCGACAAGGGCATGACGCTTACGCAGGTCGAGGCGGCGCGGCCCACGCAGGATTACGACGGACGGTACGGCTCGAGCACAGGCTTCTGGACCACTGCGATGTTCGTCGAGGCGGTCTACAGGAGCTTGAGCGCCAAACACTAAAGGCCGGTGCCGGCCGGTCCGACGGAGGATACTTGATGAAGCGTGCTCTGCTATCGCTCACGGCTGGCGCCGTCGCGCTGCTCGCAGCCCGCGCTCAGGCGCATCACTCCTTCGCCGCCACCTACTTCGTGGATCGCGAGATCACCGTGCAGGGAACGCTGACGCAGTTCATGTACCGCAACCCGCATTCCTTCATCAAGATACAAGGCCCCGACTCCAACGGTCAGATGCAGACGTGGTCCATCGAATGGGGCGGCGGGGCGCAGCTCACCCAAGAGCATGTCACCCGCTACACCCTCAAGCCCGGAGATCATGTGATCGTCACAGGCAATCCCGGACGCGACCCCGCAGAGCATCGCATCCGCCTGCACAAGATCGTGCGGCCGGCGGATGGTTGGAAATGGGAAGGCGTGATCATGTGAGTACCGTGCGGCTGGCACTTCTGGCGTGGCTCGGTCTCGGGATGCCCCTGCTCGCGGCGGCGCAATTCGGCGCGGCCCCGCAGCCGCTGCCCGTGGGGCGCCAGGGAGCACCTCAGGATTTGACCGGTTACTGGGTCGCCGTGGTCACCGAGGACTGGCGCTATCGCATGGTCACGCCCGCTCGGGGTGACTTTCCGGGGGTGCCGCTCAACGCGGCGGGCCGCAAGCTCGCCAACGATTGGGATCCGGCACAGGATGAAGCGCGCGGCGAGCAGTGCAAGTCGTATGGCGCCGCAGCCATCATGCGCGTGCCCACGCGCCTGCATATCAGCTGGCAGGACGACCACACCCTGAGCATCGAGACAGATGCCGGGACGCAAACGCGTCTGCTTCATTTCGGCGTAAGCACTGCGGCAGCGGCTGCCCCCAGCTGGCAGGGATATTCGGTTGCCGGCTGGGAGGGATTGCGGCCGCGCGGCGGCAATCTCACGGTGGTGCGCGCTGCGGGCTCGGCCGCCGGCAGCGTGCAGGAGGGTTATCTGAAGGTCGTGACCACGCGGCTGCGATCCGGCTATCTGCGCAAGAACGGCGTGCCGTACAGCGCTGATGCCGCGGTGGAGGAGTACTTCGACAGCTTCAAGGAGCCCAACGGCGATACCTGGCTCATCGTCACCAGCGTCGTCAGCGATCCGCAGTTCCTCGATCAACCCTTCATCACCAGCTCGCAATTCAAGAAGCTCGCCGGCCCCGCGGGCTGGCATCCGACACCCTGCCAGGCGCGGTAGGGCACGCCGCGACGCTGCCAATGTCGCTCGCTCAACTGCTGCAGTGGCTGCACGACACGCCATTCAGTACCACCATGCGCGAATCGCTCTGGGGAGAGCCGATCGTCGAGACGATTCATGTGCTCACTCTGACCGTGTTTCTCGGCTTCGTCGTGCTTCTGGATCTGCGCCTGCTCGACCTGGCGTTGCGTCGCAGCCGCGTCTCGGAGGTGTTCCAGCAGATCAATCCCGTGCTCTTCGGCGGCTTCGCCGTCATGCTCGTGAGCGGTGTGCTGCTGTTCTCCGGAGACCCGCCTGCCTTCTACGGCACGATTTTCTTCAAGCTGAAGATGCTCATGCTGGTCTGCGCATGCCTGAACGTCGTGCTCTTCAACGCGACACTCGGGCGGCGGCTGCCGGAGTGGGATCGGCTGCCCCGCACGCCGCGCGGTGTGAAGCTGACGGGCCTCGTGTCCCTGGTTCTTTGGGTGCTGATCGTCGCCGCGGGGCGCGGCATCGCGTACGTCCTGCCGCCGCCGTGAGCGGCCGGAAGCGGGCATGAACGCACTCGGCGATGTCGTGCTCGCCTTCTGCCGCTGGTGCAATGGCTCGTTCTTCGGCCACGGCATTCGTGACTCAGTGTGGCTGTTTCCCTTCGTCGAGACGTTTCATCTGGTCGCGCTCGGCGTGCTCGGGGGAACCATCCTGCTGTTGAACATGCGCCTCGTGGGCATCCGCTTTCCCGCAATGCCCATGCGCGAGCTGGCGCGAGAGCTGCATGCATGGCTGCTCGGCAGCCTCGCCGTGATGCTGGCCTCCGGGTTCCTGCTGTTCTCCACCGAAGCGGTGAAGATGTACGGCAACTGGGCCTTCCGGCTCAAGATGCTGCTGCTCGTGCTGGCCGTCCTGTTCACCTTCACCCTCCACCGCCGGCTCACCCAGACCGAGGAGACGCGCATCGCCCCACTGTGGCGCTGGCTGGCCGCCGCACTCTGCGTGATGCTGTGGGCCGGTGTCGGCCTTGGCGGCCGCGCGATCGGCTACGTGACCACCCCGGCAAGCTCGTTGCCCTGAGCCCCGGGAGGGCTGCAACCGTCACGACAGCGCCGCAGTCAGGGGACCTGCCGGGCTGGCAGCGCGGGTTTTCGTGCGCACGATCGTCGCCCGCGGGCGCGGGAGCGCATATGGTGAGGGTACCGCTCATGGCAAAATCGAGAGCGATGATGGTGAGTCCTGCAGGATGATCGAGCGCCCGGATACCCTCGGCGCGGCCGCCGAGCCCGAGGACGAGGCGCATACCCGCCTGGTATCCCAGTTGGGCATGATCATTCGCGCGCTGCTTGCCTCGGCCCAGGGCAAGACGCTCGTGCTGCTGGTGTCCACGGTATTCGTCGTCATCGTGGCCACTGCCTACGCACAGATCCGCCTCAATCGCTGGTACAAGCCCTTCTACGATGCCCTCTCGCGGCGGGATTTCGGTGATTTTCTCTATCAGCTGAGCATCTTCGCGCTGCTCGCAGGCGCGCTGCTCGCGCTCAACGTGGCGCAGCGCTGGCTCGGCGAGATGCTGAAGCTCAAGATGCGAGAGGGATTGGTGCGCGACTTGATTCGCGACTGGATGCAGCCCCGCCGCGCGTTCTGGATGGCAAACGCGGGGCCGATCAGCGTCAATCCCGATCAACGCATGCACGAGGATGCGCGCCGGCTGTGCGAGCTGTCCTCCGACCTGGGCATCGGATTGCTGCAGGCCTCGATCCTGCTCGTAAGCTTCATCGGCGTGCTGTGGGTCATCTCCGCGGATTTCGCCCTGCACTTTCATGGGCGCGACTACCCGATCCCGGGATTCATGGTCTGGGCCGCGATCGCGTATGCGGGCGTGGGCTCGCTGCTTAGCTATTGGGTGGGACGCAGCCTGGTACGGCGCAACGCCGATCGCTACGCGCGCGAAGCCGATCTGCGCGTGGCGCTGGTGCGTGTCAACGAGCATCTCGACGGCATCGCGCTCGCCGCGGGGGAGGAAGACGAGAGGCGCCGGGTCGAGCTGCACCTCGACGGCACGCTGGCAGCCACGCGCCGCTTGGTGACGGGACTCACCAACCTGACCTGGGTCACTGCGGGTTACGGCTGGACGACGCTCGTGGCTCCCATCCTGGTGGCAGCGCCTCTGTATTTCGCGGGCAAGCTCTCCTTCGGCGGGCTCATGATGGCCGCGGGGGCATTCACCCAGGCGCAGTCCTCGCTGCGCTGGTTCGTGGATAACTTCAGCACCATCGCCGACTGGCGCGCCACGTTGCTGCGAGTCGCTAACTTCCGCCGCGCCGTCCTCACCACGGAAGTCATGCGGCACGTCGAAAGCCGCATCGCCTATGTGGACGGTGAGGCCGGCCGCCTCACGATCGAGAATCTGCAGATCGCCTCGCCGACCGGCTCCGACCGCATCCGTGAGCGCAAGGTAGAAGTGCGTGCGGGTGAGCGACTGCTGATCCTCGCGGAGCCTGGAACACGCAAGACCTTGCTGTTTCGCGCCCTCGCCGGCCTGTGGCCCTGGGGCTCGGGCGTGATCGGGCGTCCCGCCGGCGAGCAGATCGTCTACCTGCCGCGAGGCACGCCTTATCTGCCGCGCGCGACGTTGCGTGAAGTGCTCGCCTATCCGGCTCCCGCCCAGAGCTTCAGCGAGAGCGCGTGCCAGCAGGCCCTGGGCCGCCTGGGGCTCGAGCGGCTGGAATCGCTGCTCGATACCTCCCGGCGCTGGGATCGGGAGCTGACCGAGGATGAGCAGCTGTGCCTCGCCTTTGCGCGTCTCGTGCTGCATGCACCACCGTGGGTGCTCATCGACGATACCTTCAGCGCGCTCGACGGCGACACACTCGAGCGGGTCATCGACATCTTCGCCAGTGAGCTCGAGCACACGAGCGTGATTCAAATCGGCAGCGCGCAAGCGCGTGATCCGCTCTTTTCCCGCATCGTGCATCTGACCCGCGACCCGGCCAGCGCACCGGCTGCCAGCGCGCTGAGTGCCCGCGCCGGTGTGCGCGCGAGGGAATCCGCGTTCGGCGATTGAGCGCCGCCGCGTGCGCAGCTGCTAGCGCCGCGCCGGCAGATCGATGAAGCTGCTGCTGGACCACTTCACATCCAGCGGCACGCGCGCATCGCCGAGCGACTCCTCACTCACGTCCTTGCCCGTGCCATAGTCGAGCTGCGCGCCGGGCTGCTTGACGATGCCGAGCACCATCACCAGGCGGCTGCCCGCCTGGAAGCGCACGCTCGTCAACGAGTCGCTCTTGAACGCCAGGCGCTCGTGCCTGCCCGGCACGAGCAGATGCCGCCGGCTGCGATCCTCCAGATAGCTCGCGCGAAAGCGGTACGCCGGGGCGAACAGTTGCAGGTACTCGCCGCTCGGACGCAGCTCGTACAGCGTCATGGCGACATCCATGTCGTGCTTGTTGGTCACGAAACTGAGCTGCCCGGCAAGGCGCCCGTTGAACTCGATCGGCCGCCGCATCGGTCCGCTCACGAATGCGACGGCATCGCGCAAATCGAGCGACTTGGTCAAGAGCTCGTCGCTGCGCACCTGCTCGGCATCGCTGCGATCGGCCAGATTGATCTTCTGCTCGACGAATCGCTCATGCGTGGGCTCGTGACCCACGAGTCGATAACGACCCTGCTCCTCCGCCCCCCCGTCCAGGTACAGCCGCACCGTCCGGTTCCCCATGGCCTGCAGTGAGGGCGCGTGGCGCCATTCATTGGCACCCATGACTTCGTAGTTGACGCGCTCCTTGAGCAATCCGGGGCGCGCGCCCGACTTGAGCACGTAGTCGAACCACTGGTAGCGCAGCTCGCGCAGGTTGACGAGCGCGGCGGGATCCAATGCATAGCCGCGCAGCAGCGGAGCCACGCCGCGCTCGATTGCGCCGTGCTCGTACGGGCCGATCAGCAGCAGCTGGTCGGAGTGGGGATTGAACTCGGCGTCCTGCGCGTACACGAACAGCGCGCCGAGCGCGCCCCAGTCGAAGTATCCGGTGGTTGCAAGAATGGGTATGTTGACGTGCGCGAATTCCTTGCGGTACGGGAGCATCTTCTGCCAGTACTGATCGTAGCTCGGGTGGTTCAACCAGCGCTGAAAGGCGGCATCGCTGCCGCCCTCGGCACGATCGAGCTCCCGGTAGGGCTTGCCGCCCTGATACCAGCTTTGATCGAGCGCGCGCGCGTGCTCGTCATCGGGCGCGGCATCCGCATCCTTGCTCTGCGTGACGCGGCGCAGCCAGCGGTAGGAGGAGTCCAGGAAAATATTGCCGCTCATCGGCCAGTTGATCCCCGGGACCAAGGTGCCCGAGGCAGCGAAGGCTTTCAGCGCCGGCGGCGCCCGCTTCGCGGCGGCCCATGCCACGAACGCGCTGTAGCCGGTGCCGTACATCGCCACGCGGCCATCGCTCCATGATTGCCGAGCGATCCAGGTGATCACCGCGCGCGCATCATCCCCATCGTGCTCGAACGGCACGATCGTCCCGGCACCGCCACGCTTGCCGCGTGCGTACGCGACCACCCCCACGTAGCCGTTGGCGGCACATTCCTTGGCATAGTTTTGCGGCGCGACGTGGATCGTGAATTCCAAGAGGGCAGGCAACGGTGCGCTGCTGCTCTTCGGGCGCACCACCAGCGCCGAGACGCTCGTGCCCTTTCCCGTCGTGATCTGGACATTGTCGTCGCTCACATAACGGCGCTCGTCGTCCTCGCTGACCAGCGGCGGGACGAGCGGCGCCACGGCGCGGTACACCTCGAAGGACAGATAGGTCGAGACGAGAGCGACCGCTTGCTCGAGCGAGATCATCTTGTCGCTGCGCAGCTCGTCGAAGGCTCGCTGCACCGAGTCCTGAAATACCGCCGGAGGCGTGCCGAGCCAGCGCGTGATGGTATAGGCCTCGCGGTCGCTCAGATGTCCGACCACGTCCCGGAAGCTCAGCGCGTACGCTTGCTCGAACGGCACGTGGTCCTTGGCCTCGCTTGCCTTGGCCCTCACGTACATGTCGTAGATCACGCCCGCTTCGGGGTGCGCAGGCTTGGCACCCCGGCGCATCTCGCGCAGCGACTGGCGCGTGGCAGACGCGGCGCCGTATTCACCCGCCACGGCCTGCAGCGCCGAGAGGTTTCTCAGGAATTGCTCGCGGTCCGAATCCTGATACACGGGCAGCGCGCGCTCGGCGAGGCTGCGCATGGCGGCAGGGGTCGCCGGATCGGTCGCCGCGGCCGGCGCACGGAAATACAGCTGCTGACGATCGGCCGCCACCGCGACGCCTGCGACCGATGCGCACGCCACGTACAGCAGTGTAAGCAGCGCTGCGGTTGCGGGGGCCGGAGGCGCGCGCCGGCTGGAAACACTCTCTGACGGCATCACTGTGGACCGGGCTTGCCCATGAGCCGGAGCAGCAGCTCACCCAGTCCATTCCACACGATCTGCACCCCGATGCAGAGCAGAATGAACGCCGAGAGACGCACCACGACGCTGGTACCGGTCGAGCCCAGCTTGCGCAGAATCGGTCCGGCGTAGCGATAACAGATCCAGACCGAGGCAGCCACGATGAACACGCCCAAGCCATGGGCGACCGAGGTGACAAGCAGGGGCCGGAATGCCCGCGGCGGATTGGCCCCGAGAGTCAGCGCAACCGAGATCGAGCCTGGGCCGACGGTCAGCGGCATCGTGAGCGGATAGAACGCGCGCTCGCTCAGCGGCTGACCGGTCGTTGCCGTGGTGGCCCGGTCGGAGGCAGCCGGCGCGGTCGGTGTGTTGAGCAGGGACCAGCCGACGGCGCACACGACGATGCCGCCCGCCACCTGCACTGCCGGGATCGACACGCCGAAGAAGTCGAGCACGTAGGCGCCCACCAGCACCGAGGCGATGAGCAGCAGAAAGCTGTTGACGGCCACCGCCTGGGCCAATCGGGCCCGCTCGCCCAGCGCCACGTCGGCGGTCATCGCAAGATAGATGGGGGCCCCTCCCAGCGGATCCACGATGGGCAGCAGCGCGCCGACGGCCAGAAGCACCGTCTCCGCAAACTGGCGCAGCCCACCGACGAGCGAGAGAGATTGCATGCGATCTCCTTGGAGATTCTACGTCACGTCGTGGCGCAGCGCTGGAACTCGAGCGGCGCTTGCGCGTTAGCCCCGGACTGATCGCGCTCGGGAGAAGCTTCATGGGACGCGGAATTCTGTTGTGGCTGCTCGGAGTCCCCATTCCAATCATCATCCTGCTCGCCTTGCTGCACCATTGAGCCTGCGCCGGAGAGCCGCCATGGACCGCTCAATCGATCTCAGCGAGACCCCCAGTTCCGCCGCTGCCGCGGCGGTCGAGTCTGCGAAATCGGCCGTCTCGTGGGCGGCGATCATCGCAGGTGCATTCGTTGCCGCAGCCTCGTCCCTGCTGCTCATCGCGCTGGGCTCGGGCCTCGGGCTCGCCTCGGTGTCCCCTTGGCCAAACAGTGGCGCGTCCGCAACGGCCTTCACGATCGCCGCAGGCATCTGGCTCATCGTGGTGCAGTGGCTGTCCGCGGGTCTCGGCGGCTACATCACCGGCCGCTTGCGCACGAGATGGGTCGGGGCCCACACCCATGAGGTCTTCTTCCGGGACACGGCCCATGGCTTCGTGACGTGGGCCGTGGCGACGCTCGTGGCCGCCGCCGTCATCACAGCGGCCGGCTCCGCTGTGCTTTCGGTCGGCACTCGGGCCGCAGCCACGCTCGGCTCCGAGTCCGTGCAGCAGTCCTCGGGCACAATGCAGGCAGCCTCGACACCGCAGGCGGGCACCACAACGCAGGCCGGCGCCGCCGCGGCTGCGGCGGTGGGTGCCTACGATATCGATCTGCTCTTCCGTGGTGAGCGAGCCGGCGCCGACAACGACGCGCACGCCCAGGCGCTGCATATCCTCGCCCGCGGCGTGAGCACCGGCCAGGTGCCCCCGGGCGATCGAGCCTACTTGGCAAGCCTCGTGAGCGCGCGCGCGGGGATTTCTCAGGCCGAGGCCGCCGGGCGCGTGGATGAGGTGGTCAACGCCGTGAATGCGGCCGCACTCAAACTCCGACAGGCGGCGGACGCCGGGCGCAAAGCCGCTTCGGCGGCGGCGATCTTCACTGCTCTGTCGATGCTGATCGGCGCCTTCATTGCCTGCATTGCCGCAGCGCTCGGCGGCGGTGAGCGCGATGCGCATCCCTAATACGCTTTGACAGGGCGCGCAGTGGGTGCGGGCGGCGGTTTGAACCACACACACTAACACAACCATTGAGTGGTACGACAGACGCGGTAGCAAAAGGCAGCGGCTGACGCCCGTGCACGCCTGACGGCCGGAAGTTGCGGCCCTCCATTTGAGGCCGCGGCTCTTTCAAATTGCCAGCGTTGACTTCGGAGCTGCACTCGTCGTACGTTCCGCGTCGTCCGTCAGCTACGGCTGTGCGTTGAACGATGGGCACGATGCCCTGCGAAAGTCGCAACGCGACAACGACAACAAAATCGGCGAGGGCGCCATGAAGGTCTCAACCGCTTCCAGATTCCTGTTCCTTAGTCTCAGTGTGCTTCTCACGAGCAGCACGCTGCCAGCCGCGCTGTCACCGGCGCAGGTGGATCTGCTCGCTCAAAGTCCCAACGCGGACGTGATCGTCATCCTGCGCGATCAGGTGATGAGCGTGCCGCCCATGCGCGGCGACCTGAATGGCCGCAAGGCCGTGCTCAGCTCGGTGCAGGGTTCGGTGGTCGGTGAGCTGCGCCAGTCGGGTGCAACGCGCATCCACGGCTTTGGACTCATCAACGCACTGGCGACGACCCTACCGAAGGCGGAGATCGCGCGCCTGAGCGCTCACCCCGAGGTGCAAGCCGTGGTGCCGGATCTGCCGATTCACGCCATCCGGCGCATCGATTCCAAGAGCTCGCTGGCGAGTGCCGGTGTCAAGCAGTCCACGAGCAGCAGCATCTCGAGCACCTTGTGCAACACCCTCGAGCCCGAGGCGTTGCAGCTCACGAACACGGCGTTCCTGGATACCAGCGTGCCTCAGGCACAGCAGGTGCGCGACGGTAACGGGAAGCTGATCACGGGCCAGGGCGTGAAGGTCGCCTGGATCGCCGATGGCCTGGACCCCACCGTCGCCGGTTTCACACACACCGACGGATCGCCGGTGTTCTTTGACTATGAGGACTTCTCGGGTGATCCGGCCACGACCCCCACCGAAGGCGGCGAGGCGTTCGGCGATGCGAGCTCGATCGCGGCGCAGGACACGCCCAACGGCGTGCCGCTGTTCTTCGACATCAGCAAGTTCGTCGCCAAGGCTCATCCCCTGCCCTCACCCTGCAAGATCCGCATTCGCGGCATGGCTCCGGGGGCCTCGATTGCAGGCTTGAAGGCGTTCTCGAGTCTCGCTCTCACGACCACCTCGGGCCTGGTCCAGGCCATCGAATGGGCCGTGATGCATGATCACGTCGATGTCCTCAATGAATCCTTCGGCGGCAATCCGTTCCCCGATAACGATGACGATCCGATCTCGCTGGCGAACAACGCCGCCGTGCGCGCCGGGGTGACCGTCGTGGTCTCGACCGGCGATGCCGGTACGAACGGCACCCTCGGCAGTCCCTCGACGAACTCGGATGTGATCGCCGCCGGCGCGACGAACCAGTGGCGCACCTATGCGCAGACGGGCGGGGGCGCCATCCCGCTCACGGCCGAGCGGGGCTACATCAACAATAATGTCTCGGCGTTCAGCTCCGGCGGCTTCGCACAGAGCGGCCCGCGCACCGTCGATGTCGTGGCACCCGGTGATTCGGGCTGGGCACTGTGCTCGACCAATCCCGAGCTGTTCACTGACTGCACGAGCTATGCGGGAACTGCGACACCGATCGAGGATTTCGGCGGCACCAGCGAATCATCGCCGCTGATCGCCGGTGAGGCTGCGCTTGTGATTCAGGCGTATCGCAGCACCCACCACGGCCTCGACCCCACGCCTGCGATCGTCAAGCAGATCATCATGAGCACCGCGACCGACCTCGGCGCACCCTCCACCGAGCAAGGAGCCGGACTCATCAATTCCCTGGCCGCGGTCAATGCCGCGCTCTCCTACGATGCGCGCAATCGGCAGGGTCAGAGCGTGCTGACCGATCCCACCTCGGCGAACGCCGTCGATCAGCCCTACGCCTTCAAGGTGCGGCATTTCACGATCACCAATGCCGGCACCACCACGCAGCAGCTCACACCGACGCTGCAGATGCTGGGGCCGGCGTTCGCGAGCGCTTCGAAGACCCTGACGTTGAAGCCGAGCAAGGATCCCACCTTCCCCAACGTCACGGGCGCGCCGCGCTCCTACATTCTTGACACCTTCAGGGTTCCGGCCGGCGCGCAGCATCTCGACGCGGCGATCGCTTTCAACCCGGCGGCGACGGCGACCGGCCCGCCGATCGTCTATTTCGCCCTCGTCGACCCCCAGGGCCGCCAGGCGGCCTACTCGATCCCGCAGGGCTTCGGCAGCGGGTACGGACAGGCCGATGTCGTGGCACCGCTCCCCGGCATCTGGACGATCTTCGTGTGGACGCGTCCGCCCGGCGTCACGGGCACTTATTCGGGGCCCGTCCAGTTCTCATGGGCGGTCGAGAACTACACCACATTCGGGACGGTGAGTCCGGCGCATCTCACGCTGGCGCCCGGTGCCAGCACGACACTCACCGCGACGTTTGAAATGCCGGCGGCGCCGGGGGACGTGGCCGCGGCCATCCGCTTCGGCCAGGGCCCGAACGCAAGCGGTGCCGGCCACGCCGAGATTCCCTTGCTGTTGCGCACGCTGATTCCAGTGGGCCCGAACGGAGGCACCTTCACGGGAACGCTGACCGGAGGCAACGGTCGCAACGGCGCGGGTCCAACCCAGACCTTCGCATTCGATGTGCCCACCCATCTCAACAACATGAGTCTCAGCCTCACCATTCCCGATAGTGGCTGGCTGCTCGAGGGTGTGCTGGTCGATCCCAGCGGCATGCAAGTGAGTGTGGAGCCCAACATTGCGCCGGATGGCTCGGCGCTCGAGTTCTCCCTGCAACAGTTCCGCTTCAACCCGCAGCCCGGTCGCTGGCGCTTCGTGTTGCTGCAGAATTTCTCGGCCTCCGGCAATGAAACCTCGCTACCATTCACGGCGCGCATCAGCTTCTTCACCAACGACCAGATCGAGGCGTCCGGAATACCCAACAGTGCGGGTGTCAAGCTGTCGGCGAGCAAGGGGCCCGTGACCATTCCGGTGCTGGTCTTTAACAACGGTGCGGGGCCGCAGTGGTACTTCTTCGATGCGCGGCTCAACAACGTGACCGCGCTGCCCTTGACGACGGCGCTGTTCCCGCAGTTCTGCCCCTACACGCAATTGCTCGGAGCATGTTTCCAGACGATCGTGCCGCCGGAGATCAATACGGTGAAATTCACCGCGCAGGCGTCCATACCCATTCAGATGGATGCCTACAACCTCGTCGGCTACAACGTGGGTGGAACGTTTGCACCGGATCTATGGGCTTTGCCGTCGGGCAAGGACAAGGTAGCGGCGTCCCTCACGGTGCCGGAGGTGCCCTTCGGACCCTGGGTGATCGTTCCCGCGACCATCGGTCCGTACCCGGCGGCCGGCGCGCCGATGACGCAGAACGTCACGACGACCGCGGTTGCCTACGGGAAAGAGTTCGACGCATCCGTCTCCGCAGACAGCGGCGATGCATGGACGGATTTGGTTCTCGGCACGATGACGTTCAATCCGCTGCTGCTCGATTCGGGTCAATCGGGAATCATCAACGTGACGTTCACACCCGATCCGAAGTCCGTGGGACACACGGTGAGCGGCTTTCTGTATCTCGACACTTACAATGCGGTCGTGGGCTCGGGTGACGAGGTGGCCCGGATTCCTTACATCTACACGATCACGAAGTAGGGTTAGCTTCGCGGGTCGGATAGAGCCGCCGCAGCAGCTCGGCGGAGGCCTTCTGACCTGCGAGCTGCCCGCCGTCGATGATGAACACCTGGCCCGTGATGAAGGACGCCTCCTCACTCGCGAGAAACAGAAACAGCGGCGCCACGTCCTCTACGCGTCCACTGCGCCCGAGCGGGATATAGCGCTCGACAAAGTCCTTCACGAACGCGGGACTGTCGATCGCCTCTGACATCGGGGTCTGCAGGTACCCCGGTGCGACGGCATTCACGCGTACACCGAATTGTGCGAGCTCGAGTGCCATGGTCTTCGTCAGCATGACGACCCCACCCTTGCTCGCGTTGTAGTGCGCATAACCGGCCTCGCCGTCCATGCCGTTCTTGCTCGCCATGTTGATGATCGCCCCGCGGCCGCGACGCGCCATGCGCGCCGCGACGGCCTGCGCGACGACGAACATGCCGGTCAGATTGACCTCCAGCACGCGCCGCCACTCCTCGAGCGAGATCGCAAGAAATGCCGTCTCGTGCGCGATGCCTGCATTGTTGACCAGCACGTCGAGCGGGGCGCGCCGTTCAGCCTCCTCCACCACCGCCGCGATGCCGTCGCAATCCGTCACGTCGACGACCCATCCGTGCGCAACGGCGCCGCCCGAGCGCAGGGCCTCCACGGTCCGCTCGAGGTTCTCCGCGTGACTATCCACGATCGATACCACGGCGCCTTCACGAGCGAATGCGCCTGCGATGGCGTGACCGATTCCGCGGGCGCCACCCGTGATGAAGACGTGCTTGCCATGTAGAGACAGGGCCATGATCAGCCTCCATTGGCGATGCGCGCCGCGGCCTCGCGCGCACGCGGTGCATAGTGCTCCTCATAGAGCGTGACCAGCAGGGTACTCGCGAGCACCACCAGCCCGCCGATGGCGTTGCGTACGCTCAGGTGCTCGCCGAGCACGGCGGCTGCGATCATCACACCGAACACCGGGATCAGATAGTTGGACAGGCCCGCCTGCACCGCATCGAGTCGAGTGAGCACGCGCAGGAAGAGCACCATCGAGAGAAAGTACTGGAACACGGCGAGCAGCAGCACGCCGAGCCATACCTGCGCACCAAATGTCGGCAGGGCACGCAATGATTCGGGCTCCAGATACAGCGTGAGGGGCGCGAGACACACGAGCACGGCGTAATAGCTGTAGAGCAGGACCTCGAGCGGGGTGAAACGGCGCAGCAGCTTCTTCCCATACACGTTGTAGAAGGCGCTGCCGAACACGCCGAACATGATCAGGACGTTGCCGCTGAGCACGCCTCCACTTGTGAACTTGAGGCTGCTCCAATCGACACCGGAGCATTGCAGGACGCCGACGACGGCCAGCGCGAAGCTGATCCAGCGCACGGCAGTCATGCGCTCACCGAGCAGCACATACGCCATCAGCGCGGTGGCAATCGGCAGCGTGAGCGACAGCAACGCGGCGTTCGATGCCGGTGCCAGTCGCACTCCCCAGGTGACACCCAGCTGTGCCACCACCTGCCCGAGCACACCAATCAAGGCAAAGCGCAGCACGTCGCCCCTGCCGAGCGCGCTTCCCGAGCCGCGACGCCGCTGCTCGCGATGCACCAAAGGTACGAGGCAAACGGTTGCCAGCGTCATGGGCAGCAATGTGGCAAAGATCGGCCCCATGCGCTCCTGAACCAGCTTCGCGAGCACGAACTGGCTCGCCCACATGAGATTGCAGGCGACCAGCAGCACCCAATCGGCGAGCCGCGATGTCGCGCGCTGGCTCATGTCGCGCGTCTGCTCAGAAGGGGTGCAGCCGCTCGACGTCGCGAATGGTCACCGGCCCTTCATCTGATCGGGGATTCTCCCCGTTAAGGCGTTCCTGTGCCGCCTTGGCCATGACCAGCGAGACCATGTGACTCGGATAGAGAATCACCTCGTTATCTCCCGAGCCGTGCATGCTTGGCAGATAGTAGCGCGTTCCCTTGGCACCGACGTAGCGCAGGAAGTGGAAACCCATCTTGTAGAGCGCATCCTCGGATTTGTCCTCCGGTCCGGAGGACGGCCCGAGCGAGGCGTCACCGTGCTTCACGATCGCGTTGCGCGCGGCGAGCAGATCGGCCGTCAGCTCGCGGTTGAGAATCTGCTGGCCGCCATGCGCACCCAGGTTCTCGTAAAGCAGTGCGATCTTCGCGAGATCGTCGAGCGAGGGGTAGTAGCCGGCGTTGCACCACACGAGGCCGTCACGACCATCGGGCTCGCGCGTGCGCACCGTGGGCGCATGCGCCACTCCGATCGGCGTGAGCACTTCGGTGCGCACGAAGTCGAGCAGATCCGCCTGGGGACCCCGCAGCGACTTCAGGAAGGCATCGATCGCGGCACCGAGCAGATAGTAGTCCTGGTCCCGGTAACGCATGACCGTGCCCGGCTCCCAAGGGTAGGGGTGCAAATTGGCGGCGATCTGCCGGATCTTGTCCTCGTGCGAGGGCGCCGTGTACCAGTCGTCGTAGTTGCCACCCAGGTAGCCATCGAAGATGTCGTTCGGATTGGTCTTGAGCGAGCCTGTGCCGCCGAAGCCAGTCGCCATGTTGGCCGCATCGATGAAGCGCACGCGACGCCACTTGGGATCGAGGCCCGCCACGTAGTCGCCGACCTTCAATGTCAGAACCCAGGGCCCGTACACCTGCGCCAGGCGCAAGAGGGCAAGCGGTGCGAACACGCTCTTGGTGACCGAGCGCACGCCGAAGCGCATCTCGAGCGGATACGGATAGGGTCCATAGGGCGTGGCGGAATCCTGATAGTAGAGGGTGCCGCCGCGCACCAGGGCAACCGCCACGCGCCACTTCGGATACAGCGGCCCGCCGAAGTTCTCGAGTGCACCCTGCGGTACGCTCTTCAGGAGCTCGCTCCAAGGTTTCGCCGGCAGGCGCGCGGCCAGCTCCGCACGTGCCTGGGCGCGGCGCGCCTGCAGCTGGCTCGCATCGCCGGCAGCGAGCGTCACCGGTGCGAATCCCCACGCCACGAGCAGGTGCATCGTGAGATAGGGTGCCGTCTGTTGTATGAACTGCAGCCGCAGGCCCGTCACCTGTCCGGGGCGATAGAGGAACGTAGCGAGCCCCTGGTGAGCGTGATTCTCGGTATCGTTCACCAGCATGATGGGAAACGCCGCGCGCGCCCAGTCACCGTCGGCCTTCTCACGCCACACCTTGCCGAACTGCGGAATGACGCGCCAATAGCTCGGCGTTGCACCCCCGTGCGTCTCGCGCACCATCTCACCTCGCTCGACCGGTACCAGCACATCACCCATGGTGAAGAACCCGAGGCGCACGCCGGGGAAGATCCGCGCATCGCGTCCGAGAATGACGGGCTTGTCGAGGCCGGGCTCCAAGCGCATCGTCGCCGGCCCGATCGTGAGGACGCCGTTGAACTCCGGCGCAGGCAGCGCGCCCGCCGGGGGCGCGAACGCTGCATTCTGCACAGGCCCGTCGAGCGCCTTGGCGGACTCGAACGATTGCGCGGACAACAGCTCCGCCGCACTCGCGTGCACCGTGAGGGGGCTGAAGAGCAACAACCCGGCGCACACGGTCAACCAAAGCGAGGTCGACCAGAGCGAGGATCTCACGTACATAGCGCAGACTCCGCAGGCAGCGGAGCGGGCCAGAGCCGCGACGCGCTGCTCACCAATCACCGACGGATCCGTCCGCATAGAAGACGCGCTGCAGCAGCTCCTGTTTGAAAGGATGCCGCGCGATGGCCGCCTCATCGATCTCCACTGCGAGGCCCGGAACCGTGGCCGCACGCACCGTGCGGCCCTGTCTGTCGAGCGGGTGGTGATCGCGTACGACCTCCGCGCGCCAGGGAACATCCTCGCTCACGGTCTCGCAAATGACGTAATCCGACTGCGCGAAGCCCAGCTCGAAGGAGGCCGCGGTACTCACCGGCCCCTGAGGATTGTGGGGCGCGAGCCCGATGCGGTGCGCTTCGGCGAGCGCGCCGATCTTGCGCGCCGCGGACAGGCCGCCGCAGTGTGTGATGTCGAGCTGCGCGATCTCGCAGCCGCGCACTGCAAACAGATCCCGGAACTGCGCCAGGCTCGTGAGCCTTTCACCAGTTGCGATTGGCGTGCTCACTGCGGCATTGATCCGGCTCAGCGACTCGAGATTCTCGGGCCAGCAGGGCTCTTCGAGAAAGAACAGATGATAGGGCTCGAGCGCTTTGGCGAATTGCAATCCCATGGCCGGAGACGGGCGCGCGTGGCAGTCCACCATGATGTCGATCTCCGGGCCCACGGCGTCGCGCATGCGTGCGACCACCTGTTCCGCCGCCAGCACGGGGCCCATGCCTTCGAGCGGCCCCGTCGGCGGCACGGCCATGGACTTGAAGGCGGTGAAACCCTGCGCGACCGCTGCGCGGGCCAATTCAGCGAAGCGCTCGGCGTTGGCGACCGGGGTCTCGTAGAAGTCCTCCATGCGTCCACCGCCGAGATGACAGTAAAGGCGCACGTAGTCGCGCACGGGGCCACCCCAGAGCCGGTGGCAGGGCACCCCGAGCTCCTTGCCCGCGAGATCCCAGAGCGCGATGTCGATTCCCGACATGGCCGTGGCGCGCACGATGCCCGAGCTGTGCCAGAAATGCTGGCGAAACATCATCTGCCACAGATGCTCGATGCGGCGCGGATCCTCGCCGACCAGCAAGGTAGCGAGATCCTCGAGCGCGCCGACCACCGATCTCGTGTGCCACTCGAGCGTCGCCTCGCCCCAGCCGACGAGCCCAGGCTGATCGGTCTCCACCTTGACGAAGATCCAGTTGCGCATCTTGGCGTTGCAGACGAGCGACTTGATCGCAGTAATTTTCATCGGCGGCTCATGGTTGCGGGCGGCGGTGATTATGCCGATTGACGCGCGCGAGCGGGCACTGGGCTTGGTAGATCCGACTCCGCGATGTCTGAGTGCGACATGAGGCGATAGACCGTCGTCGAGCACCACACCTGGCCCGGCTCGAGCACGGTGCTCGGAAAATGCGGCTGATTGGGAGAGTCAGGAAAATGCTGCGTCTCGAGGCAGATGCCGTCGCCCTGCCGATACAGCCGGCGACCCTTGCCGGGCACGGTGCCAGAGAGAAAGTTGCCGCTGTAGACCTGCAATCCCGGCTCGGTCGTGAGCAGCTCGAGCGTCCGTTGTGAGCGTAGGTCTGCGAGCCGGGCAACCGTGCGCAGTGTGCCTGACGCACCGCGCAGCACGAAGTTGTGATCGTAGCCGCCGCCGAGCGCCAACTGTGGCTCCGAGCCGTCGCGGATGCGCGCGGCGATCACGTGCGGCGCGCGAAAATCGAATGGCGTGCCGGCGACCGCGCGCAGCTCGCCCGTCGGTATCCGCTGCCCATCGATCGGTGTGTATGCATCGGCCGCCACGTACAGGCTCGCTGCCAGAGCGTCTCCTGCGGCCGCGCCCGCAAGGTTCCAGTAAGTGTGGTTCGTCAGATTGAGCACGGTCGCCGCCGTGCTGACCGCACGGTAGTCGATGCGTAGCTCATCCTGGTCGGTCAAGGTGTAAGTCACTTGCACCGCGAGCTCGCCAGGATAGCCCTGATCGCCGTCGGCGCTCGAGAGCGCGAGACTCACGGCCGCGCCACCGGCGCTCTCGGTGCCCTCGAGCGTCCAGAGCCGGCGGTCGAAGCCTTCGAGGCCGCCGTGCTCGGAATTGGGGCCGTCGTTGAGGGAGAGCTGATATTGACGGCCATGAAGGCTGAAGCGGCCGTTGGCGATACGGTTGGCGTAGCGTCCGATCGTCGCACCGAAATAGTCCTTGCCGTGCAAGTACTCGGCCGCCGTCTCAAAGCCCAACACCACATCTTCGCGGCGTCCGTCGGCGGCGTCCACGAGCAGCGCGCGCAGGGTCGCGCCGAGTGTGAGAACAGCCGCCTCGGTCGCGCGCGCGTTGACCAGCCGACACTCGATGATCTCCGCGCCGCTTGGCATGCGACCGATGACCGATCGGGAAATCATGCCCACCGCCTGCCTCCGTGGTATTGATGGAGAGAAAGCGCTATTTTCGCGCGGGTCACGCTCACGGGGGGAGTCTGCCACGATGTTGCATGCTTTGAAGCCGCGAATGGCGCTTGCGCGCTTCGCAACCGCGCTCGCTCTGCTCGCCGCGGCTTGCGGCACGTCTTGGGCGCAGGAGCCGGCGTCGACCCAGGACGTGTACGTCAATGCACAAGTGCCATGGCACCCGGTCGTGCTCGATGCGCAGGGCAAGCTGCTCGCCTGGTATCGGCCCGAGAAGAATCTCGGCTACGATCACGTGCTGCGTCTGGGTTGGGATTTCATCGAGCACAAGGTGCCGACCGACACGCAGCACGGCACTGGCCTCAAGATCTACCTGATCAACTCGGTGTACAACGCGCAGACGCTGCAGGCCACGTACTGGCAGCACAACCCGGCGATGGTGTACGCCGCGTTCGTGGATTCCCTTATCGGCTGGTATGGATATTCGGGCGATGCTGAGGCCGTGCAGGTCGTGCGCACGATGCTCGATTACCAGCTCGCTCACGGCACGACTCCGTCGAACTGGGACTGGCCCGGGGTGCCGTTCGCGACCAGCTGCGGCAACGAGCCCGACTATGGACGCTGCGTGCAGGACATGCCGCACGAATTCTACGGCGGCATCGAGACCGACAAGGTCGGTGAGCTGGGAACCGGATACGTGCTGTTCTACGAGCTGACCGGCGAGCGCAAGTACCTGGATGCGGCGCTGCGTTGTGCCCAGGCGCTTGCGAAGCACGTACGGGCCGGTGATGCGGAGCACACGCCCTGGCCCTTTCGCGTGGACGCACACACCGGGGTCACGCTTGCCCTGGAGGAATACGGCGGCAATGTCGTCGGACCGCTGCGGCTCTTCGAGGAGCTGATCCGCATCAAGGCCGGGGACGTGGCATCCTTCAGCGCCGCACGCGAGAAGGCCTGGAAGTGGATGCTCGACTACCCGCTCAATCAGCAAAGCCCCGCGTGGAACAAGTGGTCCGGCTACTTCGAGGACATTCCACGGCACACGGACGATGTCAATCAGCTCACCGCGATGATGGCGGCTTATTTCATTCTCGCGCACGAGAATCCCGCGCAGCTCGATCCCCAGTGGATGGGGCACGCGGGAAGGCTGCTCGATTGGGTGCGAATCAAGCTGGGTCGCGGACCCTTCTTCGGGGCGCAAGCGATCGACGAGCAGACCACACCGGATGCCAGCTTTGGCTGCTGCTCGCGGGCCGGTCAGGGAGATCACACCGCGCGCTGGGCCGCCGTGAACGCCTTGTTCTTCGAGAAGACCCGCGATGGACAGGCACGCGAGGATGCCTTTCGCTCTTTGAACTACGGAACCTACTTCGCCGGAGCGGACGGCCGCATCGCCTGCTGTGGCGTCGACTATCACGATCCGTACTGGTTCAGCGACGGCTACGCCGACTACATGCGGCATTTCCAGTGGGCGATGGGTGCGATTCCGGAGTTCGCCCCGATGGGTGAGGACCATCTTCTCAGGTCGAGCTCGGTGGTGCAGAAGGTGAGCTATGCGCCGCAGAGCCTCGAGTATCGCACCTTCGATGCGGCGGCTACCGAAGTGTTGCGCCTGAGCTTCAAACCTGCGCGCGTGAGCGCGGGAGGAGCCGTGCTCGGCGAGCGCGGCGACACTCGTTCAGCCAGCTACACGCTGCAAGCCCTTGGCGATGGCGATTGGATCGTGCGCGTGCGCCACACGAGCTCGGGGGACGTGAAGCTCGCCGGCGCCGACGCGCAGTGAGCCGTCCGCTACCAGACGCTCGCCACGGCGCGCTCGACTTGCGCGAGCGTGACACTGACATCCTCCGCCGTGTGCGCCGCGGACAGGGAGCACTGCTTGGTGGCGATCGGGACCATGAAGACGCCGAGCTCGATGAGGGCGCGCCGCAGCGCCACGTCGCGCTCGAAATCGTGATGCTCGATGAGATCGTGGAAATCGACCGGCGCCTCGGGCATCAGGTAGTAGGCGAACGCTGACCCCTGACGCGCGATCGCCGCCGTCACGCGGTGCGCCGCGAAGATCTCACGCAGACCCTCCTCCATGCGGCGTCCCAAGGCCTCGACGCGCGCGTAGAGCTCGGCGCGGTTGGCCAGCAGATACTCGAGCGTGCGAATGGCGGCTGCGACCGCTACGGGATGCCCGTTGTAGGTGCCCGACAGCAGCGGGCGCTTGGAGGCATCCGCGTGCACGATGTAATCCACGTACTCGCGCTTGCCGCCGAGAAGCGCCAAGGGGTAGCCGTTGGCCACGGCCTTGCCATAGGTGACGAGGTCCGGCTTGACCCCGGAGATCTCGCTGTATCCGCCGACCGCGTGCCGAAAGCCCGTCTTCACTTCATCGAAGATCAAGAGGAAGCCGAGCTCGTCGGCGAGCGCGCGCAAGCCCTCGAGGTATCCCGCGCGCGGTCGAACGACGCCGATGTTCTGCAGCACCGGCTCGGTGATGAGCGCTGCGACGGGGTAGCGGCGGCACACGTAGCGCACTGACTCGAGATCGTTGAAGTTGATCGGATGAACCAGATGCGCAGCCTCGATCGTGGTACCGGCCCCGAGCGGACGGAGCGGGTACTCGCCCGGAGACACACGAGGCCCGATGTCCGCCAGGCTGTTGAACACGTTACAGGCGAGCTCATCGTGATTGCCGTTGTAGCCGCCCTGCATGACGATGAAGTGCTGCTTGCCGGTGATGGCCCGGCTCAATCGAATGGCGAGCGCCGTCGCTTCGCTGCCCGTGTTCTGCAGGCACACCTTCTCTACCGCCGCGACGTTCTTGCAGATCAGCTCGGCGAGGCGCCCTTCCAGTACCGTCGGCCCGGCGCCGAACAAACTCGCTCCGCTCTGCAGCACCTCGATCACCGCCTCCGTGACGGGTGCGAAATTGTGGCCGAGAAAGTGCGGCGCGAAGGCGGCGTGGTAATCGATGTAGCGCTTGCCGTCGATGTCCCACAGATAGGCGCCCTCGCCCTTCACGAAGGCGAGCGGCGGATCGATGATGCGATTGATCGAGCTGACACCGCCGGGAATGTAGGCGCTGTTGCGCGCGAGAATGGCGGCGAGCCGCGTGCTCGAGGTGGCTGTCATGTGATTTCCGTCGTTTGCTGAGCAGTTCAGCCGTCGTAGCGGGCGGCGGGAGCGCCGCCCACGGGGAGATCGACCGCGAATACCGCTCCCGCCAGGCCGTTGGCATTCGCTTGGGCATCGAGCCCCAGGGATGCGCTGGTGATGAACAGGCGTCGTAGATCGGCCCCCCCGAAGGTGCAGCTGGTGGGCTGCGCGACGGGCAAGCGAATCATCTCGAGCCGCTCGCCCGCGGGACTGAAACGCGTGAGGCGCGCGGCGCCCCACTCGGCGACCCACACACAGTTCTCGAGATCACACGTCAGACCATCGGGGTAGCCACAGTCAGGCGCATCGAAGCGCGCGAAGATGCGCCTCGCGGAGAGTTCACCGGCGCTCGACAGGGCATGCACGTACACCGTGCGCCCGTAGCTGTCCACACAATAGATGAGCCCGCCATCGATTGAGAACGCGGGACCGTTGGTACAGATGAACGGCCCCCACACACGCTCCAGTTGATCGCGCATGGAGTCGAAGCGGTAGAACCAACCGGTCCTGTCGCGATTGGCCTGATCACACGTGCCCACCCAGAAGCGGCCTTGCCGGTCGCACTTGCCATCATTGCAGCGATTGCCCGGCAGATGTGCATCCACTGCAGTGAGCGTGCGGATCTCCACGGGATCGAGCGTGAGCAACGCCACGGAGCGCTCCAGCCCTGCGATGAATCCGGGTCGACTCGTCCGGAGCGCGACACATCCGATGCGCTGCCCGATCGCGTGGCAGCCCGCCGCCGAGCCATCCGCGCGGCAGTGATGCACCAGCCCGCTCTCGATGTCCACCCAGTAGAGGGTTTGGGTGCGCTCATCCCACACGGGACTCTCACCGAGTACCGCGCGCGTGGTAGCCGTGAGCAGCTCGACGGTACGCCCTCCGCTCTCGTTCATGAACCGTTCACCACATGGCGGCGCGGTGCCGCTCTTCGCTGGGTGCCAGACCGAACACCCGCTTGTAGGCATGGCAGAAGTGCGAGGTGGACACGAATCCGCACTCGAGCGCCACCGTGCGAATGGAGTTCAGCGTCTGGCGCAGCAGCGTGCGCGCCTTGGCGAGGCGCAATTGCAGATAGAACGCCTTCGGCGAGGTACCGATTTGCTCGCCGAAGAGCCGCTCGACCTGCCGCGCGGAGATGCCGACGCGCGTTGCGAGCTCCGCCACGTCCAGGGGATCCTCGATCGTGCGCTCCATGAATGCAATGATCTCCGCCAGCTTCGGACTCTCGATGCCATAGCGCGTGTGGGTCTCGAGACGCTGGTGGTCCTCCTGCTTGCGGATGCGCGGATGTATGAACTGCTCGGCGACGGCGAGCGCGAGCCGCGGTCCGCGCGCCTCGCTGATGAAATGCAGCATCATGTCGAGCGCTGCGGTGCCGCCCGAGCACGTGAACACGTCGCGATCCACGACATACAGCTCCTGCGTCACATCGAGCGTCGGATACCGGGAGCGGAACAAATCGGTGTATTCCCAGTGCACCGTGCAGCGGCGGTTGGCGAGCAGCCCCGCATCGGCGAGCACGAAGGAGCCGCTGCTGATCGCGCCGACCATCGTTCCATGACGCGCCAGGCGCCGCAAGTGGTGGTGAATCTTCTCGCTGCGTCCGAACTGCACCGGCTCCAGCCCGACGCACACCACGAGCATGTCGACCTTGCTCAGTTGACCGAGCGCCTCGTGCACCGTGATAGGTATGCCGTTGCTGGCGGTGACCGCCTTGCCATCGACCGACACGAGCCGCCACTCAAACAGCTGGCTCTCGCCCATGCGATTGGCCGAGCGCAGGGGCTCGATCGCCGCGGAAAATGCCATCATCGAGAACTGCGGCACCAGCAGAAATGCCATCCGGATGGGCTCGGCGCCCCGCTTGATCATCGAGCGTTCCCGCCTCTGTCGCAGCGAATCATCACGGGGTCGGATTTTGGCACAAGAGCCCCGGCCGATGGGCAGACCATCGACGCATGGAAGCAAGTGTCAGACGGCGTCCCGGCGGACGTGGGCGCCGGCCCGCGAGCGACCGCCTGCCGCAGCTCGCATGGCAGGAGGTGGTGAATCCCTACGCGCCCATGCGGGTGCTGTCCGAGGAGCAGCTCGATGCCATCCACCGCACCTCGCTGCGCATCCTCGAGGAGCTCGGCATCGAAGTGATGTCGCCGCGCGCGCTCGCGCTGCTGCGCGCGGCCGGCGCCGATGTCGACACTGCGAGTGGCCGGGTACGCGTGGAGCGCGGTCTGGTGGAGCAGTCACTGCGCAGCGTGCGCTCCTCGTTCGTGCTGACGCCGCGCAACCCCGAGCGGCGTGTAATCCTCGGCGGCAATCACATCAATTTCGGCCTGGTCGCCGGCCCGCCCAACGTGCACGATTGCGAGCGCGGCCGGCGCTCGGGCAACTTTCGCGACTACTGCGACTTCGTGCGTCTCGCCCAGCACTTCAACGCGATCCATCTGATCGGCAACCAGGTGTGCGCGCCGGTAGAGCTGCCCGCGACCAGCCGCCACCTCGATACCTACCGCGCCAACATCGTCTATTCCGATCGGGTTTATCACTGCACCGCAATCGGTGCCGGCCGGGCGCTCGATGGCATCGAGATGATGGCGATCGCGCGCGGGATCACGCTCGAGGAGCTGGCGGCGAGTCCCGGCGTCATCACCATCATCTCGGTGAACAGCCCGCGGCGTTTCGATGCCGCCATGTGCGAGGGCTTGATCGCGATGGCGACCCATGGCCAGGCGGTGGTGATCACACCGTTCACGCTCATGGGAGCGATGGCGCCCGTCACCCTGGCGGGCGCTCTCGCGCAGCAGAACGCGGAAGCTCTGTTCGGTGTGGTGCTCACGCAGCTGGTGCGCCCGGGCACGCCCGTGATGTACGGGGCGTTCACCTCGAACGTGGACATGCGCTCAGGGGCACCCGCCTTCGGCACCCCCGAGAATGCCAAGGCCAACATCGCAAGCGGACAGCTGGCGCGCCGCTATGGCATCCCGTATCGAACCTCCAACGCGAGCGCCTCGAACGCCGCCGACGTGCAGGGAGCGTACGAGACGCAGATGTCGCTCTGGGGCGCCGTTCTCGGCCACGGCAACCTGGTGTATCACGCAGCCGGCTGGCAGGAGGGCGGCCTGACCGCCTCGTTCGAGAAGCTGGTCATGGACGTGGAGATGCTGCAGCTGATGATCGAGCTGCTCAAGCCGATCGCGGTCGACGAGCAGGAGCTGGCCTTCGATGCCATCAAGGGCGTATCGACCGGCGGTCACTTCTTCGGTGAGCCGCACACGATGGCGCGCTACGAGCATGCGTTCTATCGTCCGCTGCTCTCCAATTGGCAGAACTATGAGAACTGGCAACTGAGCGGCGCCAAGGATGCTCTGCAGCGCGCCACCGAGATCTGGAAGCAGGCATTGAAGGACTACGAGCAGCCCCCGCTCGACCCGGCGGTGCGTGAAGCGCTCGATGCGTACGTCGAGCGGCGGCGCAGCGAGATCGGAAGCAACGAACCCTGATGCATCACAGCCCGAGGTCGGTCAGGCCCGGGTGATCGTCCGGCCGGCGCCCGAGCGGCCAGTGGAACTTGCGGGCCTCCTGCGTGATCGGCAGGTCGTTGATCGAGGCGATCCGGCGCTGCATCAGCCCGGCCGGATCGAATTCCCAGTTCTCGTTGCCGTAGGAGCGAAACCAGTTTGCTGAATCGTCGTGCCATTCATAAGCGAAACGCACGGCGATCCGGTTCCCCGCGAAAGCCCACAGCTCCTTGATGAGCCGGTAGTCGAGCTCCTTCGCCCACTTGCGCTTGAGGAAGGCGATGATCTCCGCGCGCCCGGTGAAGAACTCCGAGCGATTGCGCCAGCGGCTGTCCTCGCTGTAGACGAGCGCGACCTGGTCCGGATTGCGACCGTTCCAACCATCCTCCGCCAGACGCACCTTGGCGGTTGCGGTCTCGAGGGTGAAGGGTGGTACGAGGGCGCTCATGGGCATGCTCTCCGCTAGGGTGAGGAGTCCAGCTCGAGCTCACGCAGCCGGGGTCCTTCCAAGCTGCCGATGTGAAGCGATGCATCGTACAGCACGATGGCAAAGATGATCACGGCCACACCGATGGCGATGGACGCCCTCACGTGCCGCGCTTCGAAGCTGCGCAACGAGCGCGCGAAGCCGATCCAGCCCAGCACGGCGGCCACCACGATGACCGCATCGACGCTGGCACGCTGCCAGTAGCTGCCGCCGAGATGCAGCCACATGCCGAACTCATCGAAAGTGAGTGCCATCGCGATGCCGTAGACGAAGGCCGCGTAGCGCGCGCCATTGCCCGTCGGCGCGCGGAACAGCAAGTACGCGCCAACGCCGGCGAGCAGGAAGATGCCGTAGTTCAGATGGTGAACGTGCGTCGCGCCCAAAAACAGATACAGATTGGGAATGCGGCGCGACATGATCAGAAGGACCAGCACACGCGCCAGAATGAAGGTGATCAGGAAGGCGAGCAGCGCGCGCCGCGCGAGCTGGTCGGTCGTCGCCGCTTGCGGCTGCCCGGCGCGCGGTGCCGCGCGCGGCTTGGGAGTGGCACTCTCGTTCATGGCAGTTGTCAACCGCGCAGGCTGGTCACGCAGAACACCAGTGTAGCCGCTGCCATCGCCAGCGTAGCAAGCCACCCGAGGATGCTCTGCGCCCGCGAGATGCAGAATGCGCCCATGACGCGCGGATTCGCGGCCATGAGCATCAGACACACCATGATGGGAGTCGCGACGACACCGTTGATGACCGCCGCCCAGAGCAGCGCCGCGATCGGATTGAACTTGAAGAAATTGAGAGCCGCACCGAGACCCGTGGCGAGCGCCAATGCGCCGTAGAAGGCCTTGGCCTGCAGCGGCTCGCGCTCCAGGCCGACCGGCCAGCGCCGCGCCTCACCGAGCGCGTACGCCGCCGAGCCGGCGAGCACGGGCACCGACAGCAGACCCGTGCTGATGATTCCCAGAGCGAACAAGGCAAACGCGTATGCACCGGCGACCGGCCGCAACGCTTGCGCGGCATCGGCAGCCGTCTCGATGGGTGCCATTCCCGGGTGATGCAGCACGCCGCCTGCGGCCACGAGGATGGCGAGCGCGACCACATTGGAGAAGCCCATGCCCAGAAGCGTATCGAGCCTGATGCGCTTGAGGGCGCTGCCTGCCTGTGCGGGCTGCTTGACGAGCGGCTCGCGCTGCGGGTCTACCTTGGTGTCCTCGACCTCCTGAGCGGCCTGCCAGAAGAAAAGGTATGGGCTGATCGTCGTGCCGAGAATGGCCACCACCGCGGTCCAGAATGCCGCATCGCCGCGCAAGCGCGGCAGGAACAGCGCCCCGAGGACCTGCCACCAATCGATGTGCAGCGTCGCCAGCACGGCCAGATATGACAGCAGCGAGAGACTCAGCCACTTCAGGAGCAGCACGTAGCGCTTGTGCTTGAAGATGATCGGTCCGACGGTGCACAGCACGCCGTACAGGACGACATAGATCCAGGCGGGCACGACGGCGTCGAGCAAAGTGGATGCGGCCGCCATGGCACCCAGATCGGCACCGAGATTGAGCGTGTTCGCGATGAACAAGAGCGCGACCGTCGCTTGCAGAAGCCAGCCTGCATAGTGCACACGCAGATTCCCGGCGAGCCCACGTCCGGTCACGCGCCCAATCTGCGCGCTGATGCTCTGCACGACGACCATGAGGGGATAGGTGAGAAGCAGCGTCCAGCAGAGCGCGAAGCCCCACTGTGCGCCACCGTGCGAATAGGCGGCGATGCCACTCGGGTCATCATCGGCGGCACCAGTCACGAGACCGGCTCCCAGCAGCCGCCAGAGCGTGGACTTGCGTTTCGCGACGGCGGTTGCGGGCCGTGTACTGCTGCCGCGGTTCAAGCTGCCCGGCCCGCTGGGACCGTGGCGCGCAACCGGCGCACGAGTTCACGATGCAGGGCGAGGTAGCCCGGCGTCGTGACCTGCATCCGACTGCCGATCAAGGCGTTCAGTTCGGCCAGCGCGTGAAACGGTACTGCCGGGAAGCAGTGATGCTCGGCGTGATAGGGCATCTGCCAGCTGATGAGGCGCACGGCGGCATTCGTGTGCGTCGTGCGGGTATTCTGCTGCATATCCTCGCTGAACGCGCAGCCGGTGTGCTCCGCGAGCAGAAACAGCCGCAGGAACGGCTGCCCGCAGAGTGCGGGGACTATCCAATAGAGCAGCGCCGCGTCGCTATGAAAATAGATCGAGACGGCCGCGACGATGAGATAGCAGCTCCAGAGGATGCGCGCCTCGCGCACGATGGTCCGGTGCATCGTCGCAGGTACGAAGGGCTCTGGAACGACACCGGTAAGCGCATGGCGCACGGTCACCGTGATGCGCTTGTGCCAGTTCGGCATGCCCGAGACGCGCCACAGGTAAGCGCTGAACGAGGCGGGACTCGGCTGCGCGAGCTCCGGGTCGCGTGCGGGATCCTGCGTGAAGCGGTGATGGGCGAAATGAAACAGACGGAAGAACTGCGGTGGCAGGAGCAGCAGCGCACCGCACATCCAGCTGACCCCATCGTTCAGCAAGCGTCCCGCGAACGCGGTCCGATGGATGGTCTCGTGCAGCGCGCAGAACAAAAAGCTCAGCGCGATGCCCTGCGCGAGGATCGCCGGCGCGCTCCACGCAGTGCCGCGACTCGCCCAGATCCAGGTTGCGGTGGCGCCCAGAAGCGCGAGATGCACGAGCAGTTGCATGAGCCCACGCGCGTTCGAGCGCCGCGAGAGTCGCCGTACCGTCTCGCGGTCCAAGCTGCCGGCATCCATTGCTTCGATGTCCATCGCGTGTATGCAAGACTACCGCAAGCGGACAGGCACTCGAGGCGCGCAGGGTCCTTGTGTCCACTGGAGGTAATGTCCGTAACTTACTGATAAAACAGAAAGTTATACAAGGAGCACGAGATGTCGGAACAACGGATCCTCACGAGTCACGTCGGCAGTCTCATCCGCCCGCCGGAATTTGCCGCGCTGCTGAGGGAGCGACTGTCCGGACGTGACCTAGCGAATTTCGACGACGCGTTGCGCGCGGCCGTGAAGCAGGTCGTGCGCCGGCAGGTCGAAGCGGGAATCGATATCGTCAGCGACGGTGAGTTCGGCAAGGGCATCGGCTGGGAACAGTATGTGATCGAGCGGCTGTCGGGATTTTCGGAGCCGCGTGCTCGAGCAGCGGCGACAGCGGAGCCGCCCATGCCGAGATGGGGAGACTTTGAGAGATTCGCCGATTTCTATCATGAGCTCATGGATCGTGAGCTCTATCAGGAGCGCCCGTTCCCCTGCACCGGTGCGATTACTTACACTGGGCAGGCGGCGCTCGCGCGTGACATCTCGAATCTCAAGGATGCCGTCGCCGCCGCCGGCGCCTATGCCGGTTTCCTGCCTGTCGTTGCCCCGGCCAGCGCGACGGCCATTTCGCCGAACGAGTACTACAAAAGCGAGGAGGAGTACATCTACGCGATGGCCGATGCACTGCGCGTTGAATATCAGACCATCCTCAACTCGGGCCTCCTCGTGCAGATCGACGATGCACACTTGCCCTTCATGTACGATCGCATGGTGCCGCCTGCGACGGATGCGGATTACCTGCGCTGGGCCGGCCTCAGGATCGACGCGCTCAATCATGCGCTGCGCGGGCTGGAAACGAATCGC
>Ga0335077_10000915_pt1 | contig 33817 bp, 24 predicted proteins | sample Lox_Sample_31_FD_207151 | JGI IMG/M metagenome (GOLD analysis project Ga0335077, IMG submission 207151) | Soil microbial communities from Loxahatchee National Wildlife Refuge, Florida, United States - Lox_Sample_3.1 | ecosystem: Environmental > Terrestrial > Soil > Wetlands | place: USA... | reverse complement strand
CCGGGGTCGATCGACTGGAGCTCAGTGTATTTGCCGTCGTGGGCGAGGTTGAAGGCGTTGGTCACCGCGGCCATCGGCTCGAAGCAGATGAAGTCCTGGCCTTTCGGGGCATAAACTACCGCAATCGTATACTTGGGACCGTATGCCACGGTGATGCGGTCCCGGCCGGCCTCGACGTGGAAGCGGGCGCGGCCATCGGGGTCGCGGATCAGATTGCCGAAGACGTCGTCCAGGGGGCCTGCGCTCAGCGAGTAAGGATCGGCGAACTCGATCGGCTTGCGCTGGCCGGTGGGGATGAGCTCCTGGTTCAGGACGAAGTGGTCGCGGGCGGCCAGGTGGACATGCCACTCGTCGCGCGGGGCATCGTAGAGGCGGAAATACGGATGGTATCCGATGCCGACGGGCATGGGCGCGGCGCCGAGGTTTTCGATCGCGGTTTCCACTTCGACCGCGCCGTCGCGGAGGCGGTACGTCATGGTGAGGGTGTGGGGGAAGGGGAACTGTGCGACCAGGTCGGCGTGGCGCCAGAATTCGAGCCGGCTGGTGGCCCACGCGGACGTATCGTCGGCTTTGGCTTCGACTACCTTCCAGAGATTGCTGGTGCTGAGCAGGCCGTGAATGGGCTTCTGGTTGCCGTCGCGGCGGAGATTGCCGAGGTCCGGGTTCAGGCGGTAGCGCTTGCCGTTGGCCCAGTAGACATCGCCGTCGATGCGGTTGGCCCAAGGCGCCAGGAACGGCACCGCGCAGAAGCGCGGGCGCTGTGCGAATTCGGCGGGGCTCTTGTAGGGGAAGTAGAGAAAATTGCGTCCGCGCACCAGCCACTGGTAGGCCGTATTTCCCACGCCGGGCAGAATCGAGAGGGTGGTCTGGCGTGCCGTATCGGCGAGCTGGATGGTAGCGATTCCATCGACCGCCTGCTCGGCGGCAGTGTAGTTTGCGCTCATTGGATGTCGTTCGGGTCGCGAAGGTCCAGGGTAGTTTCTTTCTGGCAACAAACGCAAGGCCCGGGCGTGTAGGCGCGGATGCCGCAGACATCGCACCAGTAGGTGACCATTTTGAGATGGCCGTGGTCGCGGACCAGGAGCGCACGGGTGTGCTGGGGGTCGATGGTGAAGCGGTCCGGGGCGGTGAAGTGCCCGCGGGCTTCCATCTCGAAGCCGTTGATGCGCTCGTCCTGGAGGACCTTGCGGGTGGGCTGATCGCCATCGAGGACGATGCGCCGATGGTCGGGGGTTTCCACGGCCGCGGGCTGTCCCGTCTGAATGATCAGTTTGCCGCGCAGAGTCTCGGACTGGATCTTGTCGGCCGCCGCCACAGTGGAGGCGAAGGCCAGCAGGCACAGACAGAACTTCATTACTTTAATTGTAGCGTGGGTTCCGAGGGGTATTCCACGTTGAGCAGAAAGAGTCCTTTGGCCGGCACCGTGGGGCCGCTCTTCGATGGGAGCGCGGAAACCTCGGGGACGTTGCCGCGGCCGGCTTCGATCAGCGTGCCGACGATGTTCCGCACCATGTGCTTAAGGAATCCGGAGCCGCGCACCCGGTAGACGAGGCGTCCGGGGGTGCGCTCCAGCGTGGAAGAAAAGATCGTGCGCACCTTGGACTGGCCTTCGGCGTCGCGCTCGTCGCTGGCAGCGAACGCTGTGAAATCGTGCTGGCCCGTGAAGATCGACGCCATGCGGATCATGCGGTCTTCATCGAGCGGGTAGGGATGGTGATGAACATAGGGCCAGTCAAAAGGGCTGCAGGATTCGCAGCGGACGATGCGGTACTCGTAGGTCTTGGCTATGGCATCGAAGCGCGGATGAAAATCGGGATAGACCTCTTCGGCGGAGAGGATACGGATCGCCGGCGGGAGCAGGCGGTTGATGGCACGTTTCAGGTTGAGAAGCGGAATGGGGTTTTCGATAGAGAACGCCGCGACCTGAGCGAGCGCATGCACCCCGGCGTCAGTGCGGCCGCTTCCGGCGACGTGGACCGGAAGGCCTTCCATTCCAGAGAGGATTTCTTCGAGCGTGCCCTGGATGGTGGGCAGGCCGGGCTGAACCTGCCACCCGTGAAAGGGGCCGCCGTCGTAGGAGAGATGAATGCGGATGCGGCGCATCAGGCGGGGCGCGAGCCAGGCTTCACCGCCGGAATGCCCTGCCGGCACAGGGGGCAATCGTCGGGGTAATGGGCGGCGACCTGCAAGGTGGCCAAGGCCACGCGGGGAACGCCGACTTCGGCCCGGCCTCCGCTGCGATCGATGATGGACCCGGCGGCGAGTACAGAAGCGCCGGACTGTTTCAGCACTTCGACCACGTCCTGCGTGCTGCCTCCGGTGGTGATCACGTCTTCCACGACCACCGCGGTGTCGCCCGGATTGACGGTGAATCCGCGGCGCAGGACCATTTTGCGTGTATCGGGATCGCGCTCGGTGAAGAGGAAAGGGGTGCCGAGCGCGCGCGCCACTTCGTGGCCGATGATGAGGCCGCCCAAGGCGGGAGACACGACCAGGCCGGGCGGCGATGGCGCAATTTTGCGGATTTCTTCCGCCAGCAGACGCCCTAGTTTCTCAGCGGCGGCGGGATGCCGCAGCACCAGGGCGCATTGGAGATACTCGCCGCTGTGGAGGCCGCTGGTCAGCCGGAAGTGGCCTTGGAGGTAAGCGCCGGTCGCGCGAAAAAGTTCGAGCACAGCTTCGGCTTGCGGCGTCACCAACGGCTACTATACCATTGGAGTTAACACCAATCGCCGAGCGAAGCGCCCTCGTGTGCCGTTGCTTTTGGGGAGATAGACCCATGAATCTGAAATCTTGTCTGGCAATCCTGTGCGTGTCGATGCTGGTCGTGCCGGCCCCGGCCCAGAATCCCTTGTCGCGGGTATCCGCCCCATATCGCACGGGCGAGAAGCCGGCTAACGACCTGAAGAACTCGACGCGCATCGAATCGCTGTTGCGCGCAGGCAACCTTTATCTTTCTCTGCAGGACACTATTGCCCTGGCTCTGGAGAACAACCTGGATATCGCGCTGCAGCGGTACACCCCGCTGTTGTCCGACGCGGCGATCCAGCTTGCCGAGGCGGGCGGATTCGCGCGCGGCGTTTCCACGAGCGTCATCGCCGGACCTTCGAGCGCCACGGTTTCGAGCACGGGCGCGGCGCCGGGGTCCACGCAGAGTGTGGGCGCGACCACCAGCCAGGCATCGGCTACCGCTGTGGGCGGCACGGTGCTGCAGACATCCGGTCCGTCACTTCCGACCCTCGATCCGTACTTCACCACCGGTGTGAGCTGGGGACACGTTACGACTCCGCAATCGAGCGCGTTCGTGACCGGCAGCAACTCGCTGATCCAGACGCAGAACGTGGCTAATTTCGGGATTGCCAAAGGCTTCCTCACGGGAACCACGATCGGCTTGGGATTGAACAACAGCACGGTAACCAGCAACAGTCCGCGGAGCGATTTCAACCCGTCCACCACTTCGTCGCTGGCGATCAGCTTTTCCCAGCACCTGCTTCAGGGATTCGGCAGCGCGATCAATGGCCGCCAGATCCGGATCGCCAAAAACAACCGCGAGGTCTCCGACCTCACGCTCAAGCTTCAGGTGGAGACGACGGTCGCCGCGGTGATGGAGCTTTACTGGGACCTGGTCTCTTTTCGCGACGCGGTGCAGGTAGCGAAGAACGCCCTGGGCGCCTCGCAGCAGCTTCTGGAGAACAATCGGAAGCAGGTGGAGGTGGGCACGCTGGCATCCATCGAGGTAGTACGCGCACAGGCCGAGATCGCTTCGGGCGAACAGGCGGTACTGGCCGCACAGTTGCGTGTCGATCAGCAGGAGACCATTTTGAAGACTGCGCTGAGCCGCACCGGCGTGGCCGACCCGGCGATTGCTTCGGCGCACATCATTCCCACCGACCGTATTCAGGTGCCGGACGTGGAGCCGATCCGGCCTCTGCAGGATCTCACCGCGCTGGCCCTCTCCTCGCGGCCGGAGCTGGCACAGAGCCGGATTCAGCTCCATAACCAGGAACTGACGGTGAAAGGGTCCAGGAACGCGCTGCTGCCGGCCCTCGACCTGGTGGCGAGCGCCAGCAACGGCGCGCTGGCGGGCGAACCGAATCCTCTGCCCGCGCTGCCGGGGTCGCCGCATTCGAACACGGCCTTTTTTATCGGGGGCTATGGCACGGTACTTTCCCAATTATTCTCCAGGAATTTCCCGAACTACTCGATCGGCCTGAACCTCAACATTCCCATCCGCAACCGTGCCGCGCAGGCGCAGGTTGCCACGGACCAGCTCACGCTGCGGCAGCAGGAACTGGCGCTGCAGCGCCTAGAAAACCAGGTGCGGGTGGACGTGCAGAACGCGTTGATCGGCGTATCGAATGCGCGCGCCTCGCTGGGCGCGGCGCTGAAGGCGGAGGTTCTGCAGCAGCAGACGCTGGACGCCGAGCAGAAGAAGCTGCAACTTGGCGCCTCCACTACGTACAACGTGATTCTGGCGGAGCGCGACCTGGTAACCGCCCAGAGCAACACGGTGGCGGCGCAGGCGGCTTACGCCAAGGCGCGTGTGGAACTGGACCGCGCGACGGGACAGATCCTGTACAACAACAACGTCTCGATGGACGAGGCTGCCAAGGGTGTTGTTGCCCGCCCGCCCAGTGCGATTCCGGACATTCCCCAGGGGCAGGGCCAAAAGCAGTAGCGATAGTACCAGGTATTTTGGTATTTAGACCTGTTTATCCTTTTCTATGGCTAAAATACGAATTGCATGCATCGTATTTGCCGTGTTTTCCGGGTGCTGGCCCCGCTGCTGAGCGCGTTTTGGCTACACTCTCAAGCTTTGAATCGCAACCTGGTAGCCAATGGCGACGCCGAATCCTGCCCAGCCGCGGCACAGAATGCCACCGATCCTCAGGTTGCGAATATTCCAAACTGGACCATTACGGGCGGGTTTTCCGCAGGCAGCTACGGCGGCGGCAGCTTCCTGAGCGCCTCCGATTACATCCCGGTAAGCCATGGTTCCAAGTTTTTCTACGGCGGGCCCGGCAGTAAGCTGGCGACGGCGGTGCAGACCGTCGACCTGAGCGCCGCCGCGGCGAACATCGACGCCGGACAGGTCAAGTTTTATCTCTCCGGGTACCTAGGCTTCATCGGCGGTTCGTACGACGCGATCAACACGATCAGCCTCAAGGCCGAATTCCAGGATGCTTCCGGGAACAATCTGCTGGTGTCGACCGCAGCCGGTCCATCCACGGCGGACGTGAATGTGCCGGCGGGACTAATGCTGCGGATTGCGACCGGATTTCTCCCGGCCAACGTGCGCAAGGCGAAGGTTACGGTGAATCTGGGCACATCGAGCTCGGGTTACAACGGATTCGCCGCCGACAACATTTCCCTGGTTCTGACGACGGACGCACAGTTGGGCGTGAACCTGCTGGTTAACGGCGATGGCGAGACGAATCCGCAGAGCGATAACGGCTACCCCGTGCCGGGATGGAATGCCGACACCGGACTCGCCGTGGCAAAGTATGGCGATTACAAGATGCCCACGAAAACAGACCCTGGGCCCAGCGATCGGGGCACCTATTTCTTCAACTGTCCGACCAGCCATGCCCAGTGCCGCGCCTACCAGGGCATCGACTTCACGACCGCGGGCAAGCTTGTGGATGCGGGCAAGGTCTCGTATACGCTCTCCGGGTGGTTCGGCGGCGACACCGGCTATCCGGACAACGCCGACATGAGCGTGACGTTTTACGACGCTTCGGGGAATGCCATGGGAGGCGCCGCGCGGATCGGGCCTGTGAACAAGGGCCAGCGTGGTCTTTGGCAGGAATCGACTAACGCCACGGTTCCGGCGGGCGCGCGGGCGGCACAGGTCAACCTGTACTTCCACAAACTGGGACCGGCGACTGACAACCTGACGGCGTACGCCGACAGCCTTCTCTTCCAACTCGACGCCATGCAGGTGACCGGCGTGACCAACGCCGCCAGCGGGCAATCGGGGCCGGTGGCTCCGGGCCAGTTTGTCTCCATCTACGGGACGAGTCTCGGCCCGGCCACCTACCAGGTGGCGCAGGGCAGCCAGAAGGGGCTGGGGGGCACCCGCGTGACGTTTAACGGAATCGAGGCATTCCTGACCTTCACGTCTGCGAACCAGGTGAACGCGCTGGTACCTTACGGCGTGGCCGGCAAGGCCGACGTCGCAGTGCAGTACAACGGGAAGACATCAGACAACTTTCCGCTTGCGGTGACGGACGCATCGCCGGGAATCTTCACGCGCCAGTACGGCGCGGGGCAGGCGTGGGCGGTCAACGACGATCGGGTGACCTTCAACACTTCGTCGGCGCCGATCGCGCGCGGCGGCTGGATCACATTCTGGGCCACCGGCCAGGGCCAGGTGAATCCGGCGGGACAGGATGGCGAAGTGCTGTCCAGTTTGAAGAACGTCGTCCTTCCGGTGAAGGTCACGATCGGCGGAGTGGAGGCGACGCTGGTGGCGCCGGCGGTTCTGATTTACACGGGCGAGGTCCAGGTAAGCGTTTGGATTCCCAACAACGCTCCTACGGGCGACGTTCCGGTGGTCCTCAGTATTGGAAGCGGGAGCAGCCGGAAAGACGTAACCATTTCGGTGAAATAGTTGAAGTTGTCTTCGGGGCCTCGGCAGCCTAAAACCGATTCCACTATCCGATTTTCCGGCGTATAATTGAGCCGGAGATCGTTCCGCCCACAGGCGCAGGAGGTGTGATGCCATGACTGGCGCTGCCTACCGCCGGCCACTGTTTCGAGTTCTGACCCTAGTGTTCCTCATTTTCGCCGTGTTCGTGTCACGGGCGCGGTGATCTTTGCCGTCGCCACCTGCGCTGTGCGGAGCGTGTGAGGTGCTTTATGGTCAAGCTGTCCAGAATCCTCGTTCCAGTGGAATTCTCGCCGAGGTGCGCGGGAGCAGTGCAGTATGCGGAGGCATTGGCCGCGCATTTCCGGAGCGAAATCGTCCTGCTGCACGTGGTGATTCCGCCCATGGCGAGTTTCAGTTCGCTCGAGGCCATGGCATATTCCAGCGCCTCGGACCTGGCGCGCGAGCTGTTCACGCTGCGCACCACGGATCTGGCCGCGATACCCTGCGCGGTGCCGAATGGAGCGGGCGTGCGCCGGGTTGTGCTGGAAGGCGATCCGGCCCGTGTCATCGCCGAGTATGCCAAGACCGAGCATTGCGACCTGATTGTCATGCCGACCCACGGCTACGGGCCGTTCCGGCGCTTCCTGCTGGGCTCGGTGACCGCCAAGGTGCTGCACGACGCGATTTGCCCGGTGTGCACGGGCCCTCACATGGAACGGGCGCCGGACTACGGAGTGATCCGCTTTCGGCACATCGCGTGCGCGGTGGACCTGGGCCTCCACAGCCGCGAAGTCCTCTGCTGGGCATGGCACTTCGCGCGCGACTTTGCTGCCAAAATGACGGTGCTGCATGCCATCCCGTCCTCCTCGACGCGCATGGGCGGTTTCTACTTCGACCCGGATTGGGCCATCCAACTGGCGAAGGGGGCGCGCGAGCGGATCGAGTACCTGATGCAGGAGATGGGAATCACCGCCGACGTGAAGATCGAAGCGGGCGATACTCCGGTTGCCGTGCGATCCGAGGCCGAGGAGACGAAGGCCGATGTGCTGGTGATTGGCCGCGGCAGCAGTCCGCGCGCGCACGGCCACCTGCCGACCAATGCCTATGCGATCGTGCGGGAATCGCCATGCCCGGTGGTGAGCATTTAGCGAGATGACCGCGGTGGAAAGGCCCCGCGGCTTGAACATGCGAACCGAGCCAGCGGGACGCTGCCCCACACCGTGCAGGTACATTCACACGAGGAGCGTCAGGCAGCCGGTAACGATGAGCGCTCCGGCCCAGATCACGTCCAGGTTGACCCAGGCCTTACGCAGCAGGCCCAGACCGAAGCGGTCCACCACGATCCAGGCTGCCAGCGCCGTCACCACAAGGTATCCCGCGCCGTGAATCAGCGTGGCTGCCGCGCCCGCGGCCACGTGCGTGGATGCGCCGCGTGCGTGGCAGGAAGGGCCTTCCGCGGCCGCCGTCATGGAGAGAAACACCGGCAGAACCATCAAGCCGGCCCCATGGGCGGAGGCCATGAGGAAGGACCAGAGCGTCAGGCCGCGCATGCCTACCCGCATGGCCGCCCATCGCGGATGAAGATGCCGATACAACTGCCGCACGCCCAGGCCGACCAGCAGCACGGCCACCGGCCAACGCAGCATGCGCGGGGTGAGCGCCGTACCGGCCATCATGGCAACGGCGATCGCCACCGCAATCGCCAGGGCGTGGCCAAGAGCCAAAGGGATCATCGCCCGCCACACCGCGCTGCGCCTGCCTTCCTGCATGCCGAGCGCGACCGCGAACAACCAGCCCATGCCGGGATTGAGGCCGTGAAAGGCACCCAATCCCGCTAAAGCAAGCCACCAACTCAAATTCGTGTTCATGGCGCGAGATCCTCACGCGTAGCAGTAGGAATCGGAGGAAGCATCTCCTCCTTCCAGCCGCGTCTGATGCGGGCGCATGCCGTCGAACTCCGGAAAGAAGCGCCGGTCCACCTGCATCTTTCCCGTGTTCGGGTCGACGTCCACCTTCATCATCCAGCCCTCGATGCCATCGGGATAGAACTGTGCGTCGACTGCCGCGTAGAGCGAATTGGTGACGTACACGCGTCGCCCGTCGCGGCTCACTTCGACCATCTGCGGACCGCCATTCAGCGGCGTACCCGGTTTTGAGGGATGCCCGACGCGCCGCACCATGCCGCCGATCTGGATTGTGCTATTCAGTTTGGGGTTGAACGGGTCACTCACATCGTATTGCCGAAACTCGCCGGAACCCCAGCACGAAACATACAGATAGCGGTCGTCGAGCGAAAGGTTGACGTCGGTTACAAGGGGAGGCACGGCGCCGAAGCCCTTCAACATCGGCGGCAGCAATTCCGGGTTCGCCGACTCGGCCGGAATTTCGATCGCCTTACGCACTTTCCACTGCGCATTCTCCCCGCGGCCGTCCTTATACCAGAGCCAGATGGAAGAGGACAGGTCTTTAGTCGAAATCACTACGCCGGCAAAGCCGTGGGCGTTGGTGGGATTTCTGGCCGGGCGCAATTCGAAGACGAGCTGCTGCTCGGCTCCGAGGTCCAGCACCTGTTTGTGCATGCGTTTCTGAAGGTCCCACACGTGGATCTGGTGGCCGTACTTGCCGCTCAGCAGGAGCTCGGGGACGAGCCCGCCTTCGAACATGTTGGGCGTCCCCCACTCGCTGGTGAGCATGGAGTCGTGGCCCAAGTGCCAGGCGAAGTCGTACGCCAGGTATTGCGGGCCGCGGTCTACCTCCCAGCGCCCGCGCACGTCGAAGGTGTCGCCGTCGAGCACGAACACGCCGCCCGGCCCTTCTCCCTGGGGCGAGCCCATGGCGTTCACGTAAATGCCTTCCGGTCCGCAGTGAACCGTGTGCAGACGGCTGTAACCGGTCCGTTTCATGATGGTCTCCGGTTCGATGGTTTTGACCAGTTTCGGATTGCGCGGGTCGGGCTTGGTGTCGAGGATGTAAATGCGCGACGATCGCAGCCCCGGCACGACCAGGTAGCGTCGCTCCATGTGGGGGTGAGGTGAATACGGGCACAGGCACGAGCTGCATGCATTCCAGCCGAAATGGTGGAGCTCATCGCCTGTGTGGGGCATGTCGAAGCGGCCCACCATCCTGCCGTAGGACCTGGATGCGGCGTCGACATCGATCACGGCCATCGCGTCCGGCCGGCCGTTCGATGTATTCAGCATCGCGACATATGCCAGCTTTTCAGCCGGCGCTTCCATCGCCATCGCCGGCGACGGGTAGAACGTTGGATCAGGTTGCCATCTCATTCCAAATCTCCTCTTCGCTGTGGTTTCAGCGTCTAATCAGGAAGCGAAGAGGAGGGAGAAAATTCGCAGGAATTCTCTTGGGCGCGGCTCTGCCCTCAAAGCGAATTCAATTCCCGCATCACGAACGCGTTGCCCGGCAGCTTGCGATTCCAATGGCGCCAGAGCTCGAGCCGCCGCTCGCCAAGCGCATTGGCCTCTGGGGCGCGGCCAGAGCGGAGCTGAAGTTTTGCGAGATCACCGTAGAGACGGGCCAGCGCGTTGGCGTGCCGCAGATCGTCCAGAGGTTGGGGGTTGGACGCCATCACTTCTTCCAGCAGCTCTTCGTAGGTTCGAATTGCAGCGTCTAACCGGCCGGTGGCCGCGTAGTGATCGGCCAGGGCCCTGACGGCAGCATCGGACTCGCCGCCGGGCTCGACCTTGGCGGCCGGGTACTCCTTCAGGCCGCGAAGGTTCTCGAGGGCCGCGTCGATCCTCTGCTGCGCTTCGACCGTGCGCCCCAGCTTGCGGAGGGCGTAGGACGAGCCCGCCAGCAGCCAAACCTCATCGCGGCGAGCGTGGGCATTCTCTTTGATCTCTGCCAGCCGCTGCCGGCTCAGATCGTAGACGGCCAGGGCGCGCGCCGGGTCCTTTTCCCTCAAGATATCGCCGAGCTCCCGTCCCGCCATGGAGACATACGAGCGGCTGGTATAGTCATCAGGATCTTTGCGCGCGAGAGCCTCATCGATGTCCAAGGCTCGTTGCAGGAGTGGTTCGGCATCACCGGGCCGACGCAGGCTGATGCTGTTGAGCTCCCCGAGGATCAGGCCCTCGCGCCAGAGGGCCGCCGAAAGATGAAGCATGCTCTCGGTATCGTCGGGATGCGCGAGGTTTTCAGCCAGCGTCCTGGACTCGCGAATCGCCGCAAGGGAGCCATCCAGGTCTCCGGAAAAACGGGCGGTGTTCGCGAGCATCCCGAGCGCTTTCCCCAACTGAAGCCGCTCGCGTTCGTTGGCGCGGCAGATCTCTACTGCACGGCGGGCGTAAAGCGCTCCTTGTTCCACGCGGTGGAGGTTCGAGTTACCTTGCGCGAGGTTCACGTAGACGGCGGCGGCGGCGGTGGCCTCGTCCGCGGAATATCCCGGCATCGCGAGCAGCGCTTCCAGCCGGCCGGCCGACTTATCGCTGAGCGCCAGCGCCTGCGACCTTCGATTCGCGGCCTGAGCCAGAATCATCGAGTCCCTCGCAATTTCCGCCGACACGAGCAGGGCGCGCCGGCGCGCGGAAAATCGAGGCGCCGCCAGCACCGATTCCACCAGCACATCCGCCTTCGCCAGGCTCTGGCCCGCTTCGACGAACTGCCCCAGGTTGGCATTGATCGGAACGCCCTGAACCCGGGCCACCTTCAGGTAGGCCTCTGCGATTTCGAGCTTGAGGTCCAGGTCCTGGCGTCCGGCGCCGGCTGCCAGGCGCTGGAGATAATCCAGCGACGCGGAAACGATTCTCTTGCGCGCTTTGGTGGAGCCCGGGAGGACCCGGATATCGGCATCCAGATCGAGGAACTGCCTGGAGAGCCGGCGTACCTCCTGAAATCTCCGCTCCGCGACGGCGCGCGAGCGATTCGCGACGAGCAGTCCACCGACGATCCCGGCGGCTGCCAGTGCGGCCGCCACCAGGGGAATGCCGTGCCGCCGCGCAAATTTCCGGGCGCGATACCAGGTGCTGCCGCGGCGTGCCTGAACGGGCCGGCACTCCAGGTACGCGCGCAAGTCTGCGATCAGGAGATCGACGGAGCCGTAGCGCTCACCGGGCTCCTCGCGCATAGCCTTGCCGACGATGGCAGCGAGGTCCTTGGGAATCTCGCGGGTTGCCGTTGTGAATTCGCGCGGGCTGAGGCCGGTCAGCAGCCGGTACAGCACCGCGCCGAGAGAGTAGATATCGGTGGTGGTGGCCTGCGGGTCGCCGCGCAGCTGCTCCGGACTCGCGTACTCCGGTGTCGCGGCGCGGTCCCAGGTGTGCGTCTCCTCTGTCACGTCCAGAAGCCTGGCGATGCCGAAGTCGAGCAGCTTGGGTCTGCCGGCTGCGTCGACCAGGATGTTGGAGGGCTTGAGGTCGCGGTGTACGATCAGGTTGCGGTGCGCATAAGAGACGGCTTCACAGACCTGGATGAAAAGCTCTACCACCTGCCGCGCGTCGAGCCCGTCGCAATACCGGTCGATGCGCGTGCCTTCCACGTATTCCATCGCGAGATAAGGTTGGCCGGCGCTATGGCCGGCATCGAGCAAGCGAGCGATTCCCGGATGATTCAGCGAGGCCAGGATCTGCCGCTCGCGCAGAAAACGGTGATGGAAGGACGGCAGATCCTGATCGGCGCGAACGAACTTGATGGCGAGTTTCTGTTCCACCTCGCCATCGGCGCGCTCGGCCAGGAACACCGCGCCCATGCCGCCGTTACCCAGCAGGCGCAGTAGGCGGTAGGGTCCGCACCGGCGTTCGCCGGATACAGGCGCGTCGTCCAGCAGGAACTGTTCCGCAGCACCCTGGACCACGGCCGTGATCGGATCGGTTGAAACGTCGAATGCCAGGAGAGACTCCAGCTCGGCGCGCACCGAAGCCGACACCCCGCGTCTGGCATACGAATCCTCGCGCCGGGTGGTGTTCAATCCGGCAAACTCGTGGAACAAGGCCCTGACGTCCTCACCCATGGGTAGTCTCCCTATAGCGTAAACGCGAAGTCAGAGCTTGAAATGGCTCACGAAACTGCGAAAAAGGGTTCGCCGCAGAGTGTCGGACTGGTCGAAAACGTACTGCCGGCGCCCGCTGCAGGCACTGGCCGAGATCCGATGATACGATTGGTGCCTATGAGCGCAGCGGTGCAACAGCTCTTTGCACGGCTCCGGACGGGTGACGAATCCGCCCTGAGCGAACTTACCCCGACGCTCTACAACGAACTGCGCCACATCGCCGCCCGCCACATGCGCGGGGAGCGCCACGATCACACCCTGCAGCCTACTGCCCTGGCCCACGAAGCGTATCTGAAGCTGCTGGATGGGACCGAACGCCAGTTTGTCGACGAGGTGCATTTCCTTGCGGTGGCGTCGCGGGCGATGCGTCAGGTCCTGGTGGATTATGCGCGCGCCCGCGCCAGCCTCAAGCGCTCGGCGGTTCCGGCCAGCGGTGCGCCGCGGACGACCAGCCTGGAAGTCCAGGCGGGAGAGGGAGTCGAGTTGCTCGACTTGATAGAACTCGATTCCGCCATGCGCGAGTTGGCCGAGGAGAACGAAACGCTCGCGAAGTTAGTCGAGATGCGGTACTTTGGCGGACTTACAGCGGAGGAGACGGCGCAAGAGTTGGGACAATCGGTTCACATCGTGCGCCATGACCTGCGCTACGCACAAGTATGGTTGCGGCGGAGGCTGGCCCGGGGTGGGGCAGGTTTCCGGGCTGCGCCGAGTTCCTGACTCTATTTCGTTTTGGCGAGCGCGGCCATGACCTGCTCGGTCACTTCCTGCACGAGGCGCTCCATCTCCGCGGCGCTTACGTCGGCTTTACCGGGGAGACATGGACGGGGGGCGATGGCGATGGTGTTCGGAGTATCGGGCACGTCGCAGATCTGGCATTCCTTGTCTTCATGGCGAGGGTCGGGCAAGCCCAGCTTCTGCTTGATTGCGAGCAGGTCGGCGGCCTTGGCGTCGGCGATGAAGGTCGGCCCGCCGATCTGTTGGGCGCACAGCAGAGTCCAGCAGTAGGTATCCAGCACCTCGGCATACCACTCGGCGTGAGTGACGGTGTCGCCCCAGCAGACGATCCCGTGGTTCGCCAGGAGCACGCTGTTGTGTGTCCTGACGAAGGGGATGACTGTGCGCGCGAACTCGCTGGTGCCGGGAGTTTCGTAGGGGGAAAGGGCCACCTTGCCGATGAAAACCTCGTACTCGGGAATGATGCAGGTGGGCGGCACCTTGCCGCTGATCGCGTAAGCCGTGGCGTGCGGCGGATGGCAGTGGACCACGGCCTTCGCGTCGGGCACTTCCTTGTAGATCTCCAGATGGAGGAGAATCTCGCTGGTCCGGGGGCGGCCGCCGGCGAGTTGCTTTCCGGCCAGGTCCACCAGGCAGAGCTTGTCCGGAGTCAGGTCGTACTTACTGCAGAGTGTCGGGGTGCAGATGACCTCGTTCGGGCCGATCCGGCAAGAGATATTGCCGCCATTCCCATCCACGTACGAGCGCAGCCAGAGCTTCTTGCCCACGGCACAAATCTCTTCCTTGACGGCGCGAGCTTCCGGCGAATCGAAGAGGGCCGCGATTCGGGGATCGCTCGCAGCCATGCGGCCATCCGCGGAAGAAGGCGCAGCGGCCAGCCCGGTACGGACAGCGATACCGCGAACCTGCAGCGTTTCCCTGGCCGAGGGCGTGAGGACGGCGTCCCCCAGGGTTAGCACTTCGGTGGCGCCCTTCTGTATGGCGGCTTCGATATCGGCGAGTACGAGGACTTTCAGTCCCGTGAGATCGATGATCATTTGCTTCTATTTATTAAAGCACCCGGAGCCCGATCTATTGTGCGGGCGCGGCGCAGAAAGGCAGTGACGCCGGGGAAGGAGCAGGCGCGGAGGCGGCGAAATAGGCGGTGCCTGCGATTGCGGCATGCACGCTGAGATCGCATGCCTGCTGAAACCGACGTGTTGCGAGCGCTTCATTCCTGGCGTTGCGATAAATCTCGCCGGCGGCAAAGCAACTCGCCGCGATTCCGCCCCGGCAGGCGCGCTCGAAGAACGCCGCGGCCTGCAGCGGATCCGCAGTCACTCCGCGGCCGGCTTTGTAGCATTCGCCGAGCCCACCGCACCCCCGCGGCCAGCCGTCCTCACAGGATTTCCGGAACAGCGAGACCGCGCGTCCGTAGTCTCTCGGAACACCGCCTCCCGCGTGGTAGAGCGACGCCAGCACGAAGCAACTCTCGCCATCGCCGCTGTCGCAAGCCGGCTGGAACACCAGCGCACCGTTGCGTTGGACCAGCGCCACCAGGGCAGCGCACGAACCCAGGACGGAACCATCGCACGCGCGAGCGAAGTCTTTGCCTGCTTCGGCAAGATCGCGCGGAGTAACCCGGCCCTCGTCGCGCAGCATGCCAAGATTCATGCAGCCCCGGCCCGAACCATGAGCGCATGACACCGACAGGGCCTGAACCCAGGTCTCGCAGCCATTGCGCCGGCCATCCTCACAGGCGCGGTGCCAGAACTCGCTGTCCGCGCCGGGATGGCGGCCGCCGATAAATCCAGTGCCGGCCATCAGCAGGAACAGCGCTATCCACACGGCCATATGGGCGAAGTTGGCCCGGCGCGGACTCCATTGCAGCCCGGGTATTTTGAGGCTCAGCCGATCCAGCATCCTGACGGTCAGGTTCAGGGGCGGCACGCAGAGCAGCTTGTCATAAAAGGTGGGCGCGCCCAGCCAGGACAGAATCGCGTAGAGGCCGAAAACGCAGGCGCCGTACAGGGCGCCGAAGACAATTTTGCCCTGAGCCTTTCGCGGTGAGGTCGCAGGATCCGTGACCAGCAGGTGCAAACCAAGAAACACGGCGGCGGGAATATTGGTGTCCACAAAGTAATAGACCCCGGTGGCGCGCGTGTAAACGACGTTCAGCAGGTACAGCACGGCCGCCGCGGAGAGGGTGACCAGCGTCACGGAAAAGAGGCTCTGCACGATCAGGCCCAGGACGAAGATCTCGATGTAGATATTGGGAGGGCGGTTGAGCGTGACCGCCACTTCCTCCGCCCAGGATATGTGGGTGCTGTGCGTGGCAATCAATGCCAGCGAAAAGAGCGCCAGCCCGATGGCCGAGGGATTGAAAATGTGTACCCGGCGACCGTCCCGGTTCCAGGTGAGGAACTCCTTGCACAATACTCCGATGGAGACCAGCAGGAACTGAAGAAAGAACCAGTCGTCTTTGAACCATAGAAACAGGTTGGTGCTGAGGACGATGGGAACCGGTCCGAACCCCAGGATCCACTTATCGCGGCGGGACCAGCAGACCATCATGTCCAGCGCGTAGACGTACGCGATCTGCGCCACAATCAGCGGCACATAGTGGTAGACTTCGCGCCAGTACCAGCCCCAGTAGAGATAGATGCTGGCGTGCATGGCCATCTGCACGTAGTGAACGGGCCGGGGCGTCACGTCGTAAATCAGAGTGCGGCCGCGGCGCACGGCGCTGCGCCACAGAAGCAACAGGAAGACCAGCAGTACGGCTACCGCGCCCCACATGGTGCCCGCGAGCCGCGGATTGGCGCGCACCCAGGGCAGCGCCGCGAATGCGGCCAGTACCGCGATTGGGACCAACGCGGTCCGCAGCGGTTGCGTCCGGGCGGAGGCAGCACGCTGAAGTAGGGTCCCGCTGGCCATAGGGAGGCGGTTACCCGCCCATTCTACCCCTCAGAAGGTGAAGCGAAGCGAGCCCTGCATGATGCGCGGGGCACGGGTGGAAGTGACCTGTCCGAACAAGGCATTGGTTTGCGCGCCGGTGGTGAGGTCGTAGCGTGCCGCGGTGTTGATGCCGGAGTACTGCGTATGGTTGAACGCGTTGTAGGCTTCCCAGCGGAGCTGGATGAAGCGGCGCTCGCTCTTAATCGGGAACCGCTTGGACAGTGCGAGGTCGGTATTCGCCACTCCGGGGTTGCGTACGCTGTTCTTTGCGGCATTGCCCGGGTCGCCTTTGCCGGGGACGGCAAAGGCCGCGGGGTTGAACCACGCGTAGAACGTGGACCCGTTGGCATTCGGATTGCCCACGACGTTGACGCGCTGGCCGTCGCCCCCGCCAGTAAGATCGGTACCCTGGACGGTACTGAAGCTGATGGTTGCCGGAGTGCCGCTGACCCACTGCAGGATGCCGTTCGCGTTCCAGTCGTCGAACACCCACTTCACGACTTTGTTCCCGTTGAACAGTTGGCTAGCTTTCGGCAGGTCGTAGGTGAAGTTCAAAACGGCGTTGTGGGTCTGGTCGGAGGGGTCGAAGCCATAACTCCAGGTGCGCAAGGGCTGGTAGATCGGAATTCCGGTGTAGTCCATGAACTTGGAGAAAGTGTAGCTGAATCCGAATTGCAGGCCGTGCGAAAAGCGCCGGTTGATGGCGAGCAGCAGGGCGTGGTAGTTCGAATTGTACGCATTGTCCGTCCAGGAGACATTGTTGTATCCGGGATACGGGCGGAAGAAGTTATCGGTCACGCCGCCGGTGTATTGCGGCAGGAAATGGGTGCCGTAGGGGACGGTGTTGATCGCCAGGGTCTGGGGGATGTGTTGTCCGAGCACACCGACATACGAGGCGTCGACCAGAATGGCATGGCCGATATCCTGCTGAACGCCGAAAGTGATGTTGTAGTTGTCGGGCGTCTTGTTATTGATGTTGAACCCTTGCGTATTACTGGGAGAAAGCACGCCGCTGGTCTGAAGGAAGGTCTTCATATCTCCGTAATAAGTGATTGGAGTGAGGATCGCCGGGGGATTGTTCACCATGTTGCTCCACTTACTCAGGCGCGGATTGTACAGAATCGCCGCCCCGCCGCGGATGGCGGTCTTGCCGTTGCCGAACACGTCGAAGGCGAAGCCCAGGCGCGGTCCCCAGAGAACGCCGGGGTTGTTGACGAATCCGGTGGGCACGTTCTTGTCGCCGGATGTCGCTCCGCCGGGCGCGGGATTCCCGACTCCCGGCACGAACAGTCCCACGTACGCCCCGGGCTGCAGTTCCCCGGTCAGCGGGTTCTGCGCGTACTTCACACCGCCAATGGTTACCGGCGCGTAGAGCGGGGGCGAAGTTCCGGGCACATACAGGTTACGCATGAACACAGATTGCTCGCCGGTCCGATGCGGCCACATCTCGCCGGCCCAAGTCCAGCGGACACCGTAATCGAGAGTGAGGCGGCGCGTGACTTTCCAGCTATCCTGCGCAAACCATTCCACCAGGCTTTGCCGCATGTTGGCGCCATACCGGATGTTGGATTCGGTGTAGCTGTTGAAGACGCCCAGCGCGGCGTTGGAGAAGGCATAATTCGAATCCAGCGGGTTCAGCGTGTTCTTGCCAAAGTCGAATGTTCCGGAAAAGATGCTCTGCTCGCCCTCATACTCGCGAATGCGATAGATATCGAAGCCGAACTTCATGTTGTGCGAGCCGCGAGTGACGGCTACGTTGTCGCTGAAATTGAACGTGAAATCCGTGCCGCCGGTGAGGAAGCGGTTGTCATAGCTTACGTTGGGAGGATTTTGAACGCCGCCGAACGAGTACCGTGGAATGTATCCCGAGACATTCGCGCTGGGATACCACTGGCTCAGGTTGTAACCGATCTTGGAGCGCAGCACCTTATTGATCTCGTTATCGCCGTAGGGGTACCAGGCTTCGCGGTTGTGGCGGATGCCGGTATCGATCTGCATCACCACCGTGGGACTGAAGATGTGCGTGTCACCCAAGGCCAGACCTTCCTCGGTAAAGCAGTAGCACTGCGCGAAAAAGCCCACGGGCGTGGCGCCCGCCGCCACCGCGTAACCTTCCTGCTGCGCGATCCAGGTCTTGCCGCGGATGAAGAAGCGATCTTTGTCGGAGAGCACGTAATCCAGCCGCAAGAGTTGGCTGCGCTTCGGATCCTTCTGCACTTCCTGAATCTGGTAATTGTAATTCCCGCCGGTGATTGCGCGATTGAGGAAATTAGGCTGCGGGAGAACGTTCAGCAACGCCTGGCCGTTGGGGTTGAGTCGATTCTGGGGAATTACATTGCCCGGGAAGGGAGCGCCGGTTTGCGTGTCGGTAATCGGAATCAGTTTGCCGTTAAGGTCGAGGGTTTGCGAGAAATCGCCTTGCCGCTCGAGCGCAGTGGGCATCGTGTAGCTGTTCAGCGCTCCGGGGGTCGAGATCAGCGCCTGCTCGATGTTGTAAAAGAAGAACAGTTTCGTCCGATTCTGATTCCAGTGCCCGGGGATGTATACGGGCCCGCCGATGCTCCCCCCGAAAGTGTTGTAGCGGTAGCGCGGCCGGCGCACACTATTGCGGTTGTTGAAGAAGTCGTTGGCGTTGAGCCAATCGTTGCGGATGTACTCATAGGCGCTGCCGTGGAACTCCCTGGTGCCGCCGCGGGTGACCACCTGCACGATCGGTCCGCCATTGCCGGCGTATTCGGCCTGGTAGCTGTTCAGCAGCACTTTCACCTCGCCGACCGCGTCCAGGGTGGTGACGCTGGAGAACACGTTGGGCGTGCCCTGGTCGTTGCTGACGACGCCATCCACCGCGAGGATGTTGGTACCCGAAAACGAGCCGGCGATATTGGGCGTGCCGGTGCCGTAACTGCCGCCGGTGGAATCCTGGTCGGCCTGGTACTGCACGCCCGGTATGGTTCGCAGCATCGACACCACTTCGCGTCCGCGGGCAGTCAGGTTCGTGACCTGGTTGGTGGTGAGGGCGGCCGAATGCTCCGAGCTGTCGGTTTGAACCTGCGCGGCTTCGGCGGTCACACTGACCGTTTCGGCAACGTCGCCAATCTGCAAGGCGACGTCGCCGAGCGCCACGCGCTCATTGGCGCTCACCACCACGCCTTTTCGCTCATAGGTCTTGAATCCCGGGTGCTCCACGCGAATGTTATAGGTGCCGGGCTGGAGCGCCACCAGGTTGAACGCGCCGACTTCATTGGCTGTCGAGGCGCGCGGCTCGGAAGTAGTGGTGCTGGTGGCGGTGACCTTGGCGCCGGCGATCGCCTGTCCCGAAGGGTCGGTTACGGTGCCGGAGATGGTGCCGGTCACGGTCATTTGGGCGGACAGCAGCCCACTGGTCAGTGCGGCGATCAGAACGTCATGCCAAAGACGGCGGTTGATTCGGTTCAACATGGAATGCACCTCCAAATAACGACCAGGGCGGTCTACGGGGTCCCCTCCCGGTGCGAGCTACAGTCCTGCCCAGAACTGATGTATCGGAGATAGTTTATTCGCGGCTTCCCCAGATGTCAACGGTAAAGGCGTTAACTTTAACGCTACTGTTGGGGGTTTCGCGGGGTCACTGGCCCGGATCGGCGTCCCAGACCACCGGCCGGTTGCGGCTGCGCCAAGCGTCTATGCGGCCCAGATACTGCTGCTCGAGCTTGCTTCGCCGGATCTTGAGGGTCGGCGTGATGAGCTCGTTTTCGATGGTCCAGGGCCCTTCCACCACCGTGAGGAAGGCGATGCGTTCGTGCGATTCCAGTCCGGCATTCACCGATGCCAGCTGCGCCTCCAGCGATGCTTCGAGGGTCCTGCGGCCCTGCGGATCGCCGCACTGCGCTCGCGCCTCTGGGCTGAGCAAGACAAGAGCGAAGGGGCTGGGCAGTCCTGCGCCCATGAGGCAGCAGCTGTCCACCGCCGGATGTTCGGACAGGCGGCTCTCGATGGGCGCCGGAGCGACGTACTTCCCTTTGCTGGTCTTGAACTGCTCTTTGACGCGGCCGATGATTCGCATCTGGCCATCCGCATCCATGCTGGCCAAGTCCCCCGTGCGGAAGAACCCATCGTCATCGAATGCCGTGCTCGTAGCCTCGGGCTCTTTGTAGTAGCCGATCATGTTCATCGGGCTTTTGACCAGCAATTCACCGGTTTCGGTCAGGCGCGTCTCCACGCCTGCGAGCGGCGGTCCGACGCACCCCGGGCGAACCTGATCGGGCTTCGGCAGGTGGGTAATCAGCGTTTCGGTCATGCCGTAGCCTTCAGCCAAACCGAGGCCCAGGCTGCGGTACCACAACAGAACGTCCGTGGGCAGAGGAGCGGCACCGCTTGCGGCCAGCCTGACCGTATTCAATCCCAAGGCCGACAGCACCTTTCTCTTCACGACGTGACCGATCAGCGGCAAGTGCAGGCGCTTTTCCAGTTTCTCTTTGGGTACTTTCTGGAACACGCTCTGTTGGAATTTCAACAACAGCCGCGGCACAGAAAGGAATATGGTGGCCCTCGCGCGTTTCAAATCGTCGAGGAAGGTATTGATCGCCTCGACGAAGAAAATTCGCGAGCCCAGGAGTAAGGCGGTCACCTCCAGTCCACTGCGCTCGACGATGTGCGCCAGCGGCAGGTAGGAGACAAAGCGATCCGCCGAGGTGGCGTTCACGGTGCAGCGCAGCGACAGCGCGTCGGATGAGAGGGCGGCGAACCGGTGCATGACGCCCTTGGGAGTCCCGGTTGTTCCCGACGTATAGATGATGGTCGCCAGATCGTCCGCCGGTCGTGTGGGAGTCCCCTCGATCGGCGCCGTGTCGCGCACTACGTTCTCCCAATTGGCATCACCGGCTTCCAGAGCCGGCGGCAAGGCGATGCGGTGCACGCCGGCGGGAATCCCGAGGCGCGGGACCTCGGGATCGTCGGTGGCTCCGAAAAAACAGGCCTTGCACTCGCTGTGCTCCAGGATTTTGCGCACCGTGTGAGGTTTGAGCGACGGGTAGACCGGTACCGTCACATGGCCGGCCATCCAGATCGCCAGGTCGGCCATGATCCACCAGGCACAATTCTTCGACAGGATGGCGATGCGAGTCCCGGGTTCCCAGTTCTGCTGCCGGAGGTGAGCGGCCATACCGCGCACCTCGCGCGCTGCCTGAGCCCAGGTCCAGTCGCGAACCTTTCCCCCGCCCCACGGCTGCGTGAGGAAGATACGGCCCGCGGATTCCCTTTCCCAGCGATATAAGCGCTGGAGGGGCAAATCTTCGTCCGTCAAGTGAGGTTGCATCGCCGGCTCCCGTCAGGCAGGCTGTATGCCTTCGCCTTCCGTAGGCAACTGTGGCGGCCGGCACGGATTCCCGCCAACCACCGGCGCGGTCGACCCCGCGCACTTTTTTGTTGCGCGGAAACTTACCGATGGGTAAGATATCAGTTGCCGCCGAGTCTGTCAAGATGGGGCGACTATCCTCATGGCCAGAGGCTTCGACACTCCTCCGCACGACAAAGCATTCGCGAACCGGCGGAGGGATCCTGCCACCAAGCGCGAAGCCGTACTCACCACCGCCGCCCAACTATTTATCGAAAAAAGCTACGGCCGGGCATCGATGAATGATGTTGCAGAACGCCTCAAAATTACCAAGCCTGCGCTCTATCACTATTTTCAGAACAAGGAGCAGATTCTGCTGGAGTGCTACCGGCTGGGCAGCGCTCTGATCGAAGAGACGCTCAACGAAATTGCATCGCACGGCGGCACCGGTGTGGAGAAAGTCTCGGCGTTCATTTATTCCTACGCCAATGTCATGACCATCAACTTCGGCCGATGCGTCATGCGGCTGGATGAGGGCGACCTGTCCGAGGACGCACGGATCGAGGTCCGCAAGTACAAGCGCAAGATCGATCGCAGGCTGCGCAGCTTTATTCAGGACGGCATCGACGACGGTTCCATCACCGCGTGCGATGCCAAGCTGGCGGCATTTTCGATTGCGGGGGCCCTCAACTGGATTTGCCAATGGTACGAGCCGGAGGGCCCGCTCTCCCCGGAGGAGATCGCATCGCAATTCGCGCGAACCCTGACGCAGGGAATCGCGCGCCGACAAAGGAGTCAATCCAATGGGCACTAGTTCCGTGTTATTGCCGCTCGAACGCGGCGAACAGTCCACCGCGCGTCCAACGCTGATTCGAAGGGCCGCGGTACTTGGCGCCGGCACGATGGGGTCGCGAATTGCGGCACACCTGGCAAATGCCGGTCTGCCGGTCGTGCTGCTGGATATTCCGGCGGAAGGTTCCGCGCGAAGCGCAATCGCGGCTCAGGCGATCGAAGGGCTCAAGAAAGGCAAGCCGGCGGCATTCTACGACCCCTCTTTGGTATCGAAAATCACGGCCGGCAACTTCGACGACGACCTGAAGCTGCTGGGGGATTGCGATTGGGTCATCGAAGCCGTTACTGAGAACCTTCGAATCAAGCAGGGCCTGCTCGAAAAAGTGGTCCCACACCTGAAAGCGGAAGCGATTCTGACCACCAACACCAGCGGGCTACCGGTGGCTTCGATTGCGGCGGTGTTGCCCGAGCATCTGAAGCGTCGGTGGTTCGGAACGCACTTTTTCAATCCGCCGCGCTATATGCGCCTGGTGGAGATTATCGCGCCGCCCGGCGCCGACCCAGGCGCGGTCGCCGCCATCAGCCATTTCTGCGACCAGCGGCTCGGGAAAGAGGTGGTTTTCGCACGCGACACGCCGAATTTCATCGCCAACCGGATCGGCGTGTTCGTCATGCTGGAGACGGTCCGGCTGATGCAGGAGGAAGATCTCACGATCGAAGAAGTGGACCTGCTCACCGGCACCGCTTTGGGATGGCCGCGCACCGGCACGTTCCGCCTCGCGGACCTGGTGGGGATCGACATCCTGGCGCACGTGGCCCGGAATTTCCCGCAGGCCAGCCTTGTGCTCCCTCCGTTTGTCGAAACCATGCTGGAGCGGCGCTGGCTCGGCGACAAGAGCAGGCAGGGTTTCTACCGCAAGGAAAAGGACGCACAAGGCAACGAGGTTCGCTACGCCTTGAACTGGAAGACGGTGGAATACGCGCCCGCGTCGAAGCCGAAGCTGCCTTCGGTCGAGATGGCTAAGAATGCCGAACGCCTGTCCGACCGGCTCGCGCAGTTGCTCTCCGGCGACCCGCGCAAAGACAAGGGCGTGCGGTTCCACTGGCGCTTGTTGACCGGGCTGTGGAACTATGCCGCCAATTGTCTGCCGGAAATCGCCGACAGCGCGGCCGATGTCGACCGCGCTATGCGCGCGGGTTTCAACTGGGAAATGGGTCCTTTCGAGCTCTGGGACGCGGCTGGGTTCCCGGGCACCCTGGAGCGCATGCGTCAGATGGGCACGCGCGTCAGCGATGTTGCAATGCGCTTGGAAGCCGCCGGCGGAACGAGCTGGTATCGGAACAACGGACGGGAATTCTTCGATCCGGCCAGCGGGTCGTACCGGCTTATCGCGGCGCCGGAGGGCATTGCGCGCGTCGCGACATTCCGGGCCTCGAATGGCGTAGTCCGCGCAAATCCCGGCGCTTCGCTGATCGACCTGGGAGAAGGCGTCGGCTGCCTGGAGCTGCATTCGAAGAAGGACGCCATCGGCGAAGACATTGTCCGGATGGTGACGGAGACACTACGGCCCGACGGCCAGGCAGTCCGCGACTTCGAAGCCTTCGTGGTCACGGGGGACGGCGGCAACTTCTCGGTGGGCGCCAACCTGATGCAGCTCCTTCTAAGCGCACAGGAAGGCGAGTGGGATGAGGTCGATCTCGCCGTGCGGGCGTTCCAGCGGATGACCGCGTCGATCCGGTTCTGCCCGCGCCCAGTGGTGGTCGCCCCGTTCGGCTTCTGCTTCGGAGGCGGCGCGGAGATCGCGCTTCACGCGGTCCGCCGCCAGGCGCATGCCGAGCTGTACATGGGGCTGGTGGAAGCAGGTGTCGGGCTGTTGCCGGCCGGAGGCGGCTGCAAGGAGATGGTTCTGCGCGCCATTGACGTGGCGGGCGCTCTTCAGGAAACCGCACTTCGGCGGCACTTCGAAAGCATCGCGATGGCCAAGGTTTCGACCTCGGCCCTGGAGGCGCGCCGGCTGGACTTCCTCGAGCCCGGCGATCGCATCACCATGAATCGCGAGCGCCTGCTGAACGACGCCAAACAGTTCGCGCGCGATATCGCGGCCGCCGGGTATGCGCCGCCGGTGCCGCGTACCGACATCCCGGCGCCTGGCCAGAGCCTGCTCGCCACGTTCCGTATCGGCGTCCGCATGATGCGCGAAGGGGAGTACATCAGCGATCACGACATGAAAGTCGCGAACAAGATCGCCCACGTGCTGTGCGGAGGGGAAGCGACCCCCGGCGTCCCGGTCAGCGAGCAGTACTTCCTGGACCTGGAGCGGGAAGCCTTTCTCTCGCTGTGCGGAGAACGGAAGACGCAGGAGCGCATCGCGTTCACTTTGAAAACCGGCAAGCCTTTGAGGAATTGAAAATGAGAAATACAGTGGTGGTTAGCGCGGTGCGTACGGCGGTGGGCAAGGCTCCGAAGGGTGCCCTGCGCGCGACGCGCCCGGACGATATGGCGGCCGCGGCCATTCAGGGCGCGCTCGAGCGGATTCCGACACTCGACAAGAAGGAAATCGAAGATGTGATCATCGGCTGCGCCATGCCCGAAGCGGAGCAGGGCATGAACGTGGCGCGAATCGCGTCGTTGCGGGCGGGCCTGCCGGTCGAGGCCGGGGCGATGACGGTGAACCGGTTCTGCGCGTCCGGGCTGCAATCGATCGCGCTGGCCGCCGAGCGCATCGCGGCCGGCGGGGCCGACGTGATTGTGGCAGGCGGCACGGAGTCGATGTCGCTGATCCCGATGGGCGGGCACAAGGTCTCGATCAATCCATGGATCGAGCAGCACTACCCGGAGTCCTACCTTTCCATGGGCCTCACGGCCGAGCGCGTGGCGCGGCACTACGGCATCACCCGCGAAGAGGCCGATCGCTTCGCGCTGTCCAGTCATCAGAAGGCGCTGGCGGCGCAAAACGCAGGCAGGTTCGACGAGGAGATCGTGCCGCTGGCCGTGGCCTTCGCGCATCCCAACGGGGGGGCGAAGCTGAAGCGGAGGGAGGTGCAGTTCAAGTCGGACGAGGGGCCGCGTGCCGACACATCGCTCGAGGCTCTGGCCAAACTGCGTCCGGCGTTTCACGCCCACGGCACAGTCACCGCGGGAAATTCTTCGCAGACATCCGATGGCGCGGCGGCGGCAGTCCTCATGTCGGAGGAGCGCGCCCGGTCGCTGGGTGTCCGGCCGCTGGCGCGGTTCGTGGCATACGCGTATGCCGGCTGCCAGCCGGAGGAGATGGGACTCGGCCCGGTCTACGCGATTCCCAAAGCACTCAAGCTCGCGGGTCTGAAGCTGGAGCAGATCGATCTCATCGAGCTCAATGAAGCCTTCGCCGCTCAGGCATTGGCCGTCGTCAAGACGCTTGGCCTGGACGTGGCGAAGATCAATGTGAACGGCGGGGCGATCGCCCTGGGACATCCGCTGGGATGCACCGGCGCCAAGCTCACGGCAACGATCCTGAGCGAATTGAAACGCCGGAACGCCCGGTATGGAATGGTCACCATGTGTGTGGGCGGCGGAATGGGCGCCGCCGGTATTTTTGAAAACCTGAATTGAAGGAGTCTAAATGGCAACAGTAAACGTACCAGCAAAAACCCGGCCCTTCAAGGGCGGCAGCTTTCTCCTGGAAGAGCGCCAGGCGGAGGACATCTTCACGCCGGAAGACTTCTCCGAAGAGCACCGGCAAATCGCCAAGACCGCGATCGATTTCGTCACGAACGAAGTCTTGCCGGCGGCCGCCGAGATCGAGGCCAAGAACTTCGAGGTTACCCGCAACCTGCTCCGCAAGACGGGCGAACTCGGTTTGATGAGCGTGGATGTGCCCGAGGCCTACGGCGGCATGGAAATGGACAAGGTCACTTCCGCGGTGATCGCCGAATCCATCAGCAAGCTGGGCAGCTTTTCGGTGGCCTTCAGCGCGCACGTCGGTATCGGCACGCTGCCGATCGTCTGGTACGGCACGGCGGAGCAGAAGCAGAAATATCTGCCGAAGCTGGCGACAGGCGAGTGGATCGCGGCGTATGCGCTCTCCGAATCCTCCTCCGGCTCCGACGCACTCAATTGCCGCGCCCGCGCCAGCCTCTCGGCCGACGGCAAGAGCTGGGTCCTCAACGGCGAGAAGATGTGGATCAGCAACTCGGGTTTCGCGGACCTGTTTACCGTATTCGCCAAAGTGGACGGCGAGAAGTTCTCGGCCTTTCTGGTGGAGCGGGGCACTCCCGGGCTCTCGATCGGCGCGGAAGAGCACAAGCTGGGTATTCGCGGATCCTCGACGTGCCCGCTGATTCTCAGCGATTGCAGGATTCCCGTCGAAAACCTGCTCGGCGAGGCCGGCAAGGGGCATCACATCGCCTTCAACATCCTGAACATCGGGCGGTTCAAACTCGGCGCTGCGGCGGTGGGCGGCGCCAAGAACAGCTTGAACGACGCAATCAGCTACGCCAAAGAGCGCAAGGCGTTCGGCAAGTCCATTTCGGAGTTCGGCCTGATCCAGGAAAAACTGGCCGAATGCGCCACGGGCATTTACGCGGGCGAATCGCTGGTGTACCGCACCATCGGCATGATCGACGCGGCCCTGGCCGATGTGGATACGCGCGCAGACGGCGCCTCCAGGGAAATTCAGAAGCGCATCGAAGAGTACGCCGTGGAGTGTTCCATTCTGAAGGTGTGGGGCTCCGAGATGCTCGACATGGTGGTGGACCACGCCGTGCAGATCTACGGCGGCTACGGCTATGTCGAGGAGTACCCGGCCGAACGCGCCTATCGCGATTCGCGCATCAACCGCATCTTCGAGGGCACGAACGAAATCAACCGCCTCATCATCACGGGCTTTCTGATGAAGCGGGCCATGACCGGGCAACTACCGCTGCTGCAGGCCATCAAACAGTTGATGGACGAGGTGATGTCCGGACCATCGCCGGCGGAAGAGCGCGAAGGGCCGTTGGCCGCAGAACACCAGATGCTGGCCAGCGCCCGCAAGCTGACATTGTTCGCGGCGGGCGTGGCATCGCAACGCTACATGCAGGCCCTGGCGGATCAACAGGAGATCATGGGAGCTTTGGCCGACTGCATCATGGAGGTTTACGCGATGGAGTCCTGCATCCTGCGTGCGGAAAAGCTCTCCGCCTCCCGGGGCGAAAGCGCGGCAAAGCAGGCGATCGCCATGACCCGCTACTACGCCGCGAAGGCGATGCAGATCATCGAGGCGTCGGTGCGGAAAGCCATTGCCGGAGCCGCCGAGGGGGACATGCTGCGCACCCAGATGTCGATCGTGCGCCGCCTTTCGAAGTACGAGCCCGCGGACACGATCTCGATCGGGCGGCAGATCGCGCGCGCCGCGATCGCGGCCGGACGGTACACGCTGTAGATTGCCGCGCTATTTCCGGCGGGCGGCTTCGGCCCTCCGGATGAATTTCTCGCGGAGCTCGTAGGCTTCGATGGCCCGCTCCGAGCCCTGGCGCGCCAGCGGCACGCTCAATCGCCGCTCGGCCTCATCGAAGGTTTCTTCGGCGGACATGCGCGCCTGGAACGCCTCGTCGTCGGCATTCTTCAGCTTCGCCGCGAATTCTTTAAGCTCTGCCGCGACGTCCTTCGCCTCCTCTACGGCCTTTTCGTACACGCGCCTGCTTGGTGCGTTACCGTCCAGATTGGAGCCAGCCTGGAGTTCGCGATAGGCCTTTCTCAGTTCGTCGCCCCATGAGCTCTTGATTTCTTTCTCCACCTTCTCCAAGTCGGCCCATGCCACGTCGGCTGCCGCCCGAACGCGTTTCTTTTCAGTGAGCCATCGCCAGACACCCCAGTCCTTGGCCTCGTTGAGCAGGGCCTTAGCTTCTTCCACGGAATCGAGCTTCTGCATATCAGAATCCGGAAATCCCAGGCTAATGAAAAACTCCGCCGAAGTCGAGGGTCGGATTTCACGGCCTGTTCCCCGCATTTCGGGGGTACACTAAATCGGAGCTTTTGGTATGCAATTATCGCTGGTCCTGCTGCTTGGGGCAGCCGCCCTGCCCGCCCAGTCCCCCCCGCCGGAAACCTTGCAGGCCTTTCAGTGCTACGTCGATTCGGCGGAAAACAGAATGCGAACCGCGGAACGATTCCTGACGGTCGATTCCGATACCTCGCTCCAGGATCAATTGGTCCGTGGCAGCAAGATTCTGACCTCTCCGGGCAGCGGCGCGAATCCGCACAAAGTTCCTGGGGGAATGCTTTACGATTGGATCGGCACGGTCTTCATTCCGGGCACCACGCTGGACCGTACGGTCCGCATGCTGCAGGACTACGATCACCGCGCGCAGTACTTCAGCGAGATCGTTTCCGCGTCGAAGTTGCTTTGCCGTTCCGGGGAAGACCGCTTCGGCTTCACCATGACCCTGAAAGAACCGGCCGTGATCGAGACCGACAGCGATGTTGTGTGGGAGCGTGTGGACCAGCACCGCTGGCGCTGCCGGTCGCTTTCCACCAGGGTCCGCGAGATCGGCAAGCAGCATCATTACCTGGTTCGCCTGAACTCTTACTGGCGATTTGCCGAAACGGACAAGGGTCTCTATGTGCAGGGCGAAACCATCACGTTGAGCGGCGAGTTCGGGTCGTTCATGCGGACGCTGGGATCGCTGGCCGGGATCAATCCCGAAAAGTCGCTGAGGAAGACTCTCGAACAGATGCGGGAATCGCAGTCGAAGCCCAGCCTCGAGTTCGCCCGCCCTCCGGCGGGACTGCCGGACTGCGGGGAGCCGTATCGCAGTGCCGTCTGCCCCGCTTCCGCCTCGCGGTGATCTCATGCCCGCCCACGATTTCGATTACATCGTGATCGGCTCCGGATTCGGCGGCAGTGTGTGTGCGCTTCGTCTCGCGGAAAAGGGTTATCGCGTCGCGGTGATGGAGATGGGCCGGCGCTGGACACCCGAGACCCTGCCGAAGAACAATTGGCTCCTGTGGCGTTGGTTCTGGCGCCCGTCGCTGGGCCTGCGCGGGTTTTTCAGCATTCAGTGGTTCCGGCACGTCGCCATCCTGCACGGCTGCGCGGTCGGCGGCGGCTCGATCACGTATGGGGGGACGCTACTCCGCCCCAAGGACGGCGTCTGGGAATGCGGGTCGTGGGCCGGTCTGGCCGATTGGAAGTCGGAGATGCCGCGACACTACGGCACCGCCGAACGCATGCTCGGCGTCACCGAGAACCACGTCTTCGGTCCGTCCGATCGCATTCTCAAGCGCGCGGCTCATGCCTTCGGTATCGGCGATACGTTTTACCCGACCCGGGTTGCCCTGTTCGAGGGCCCGGAGGGCGATCCCGGCGGGGTCATCCATCGAGACCCCTATTTCGGCGGAGAAGGACCGGAGCGCGCCACCTGTATCGGGTGCGGCGGGTGCATGATGGGCTGCCGCTACAACGCCAAGAACACGCTCGACAAGAACTACCTTTACCTCGCGGAGAAGCGCGGCGCCCGAGTGTTCGAGGAAACGCGAGTGGTGGACGTGGCCCCGCTGAACGGCTCCGGCGACGGCAGTGAGGGCTACGAGGTTCGTACCGTAAACTCCATGGCGTGGCTGCGCCGCGATCCGCGCCGCTTCACCGCCAGGGCGGTAATCTTCGCCGCTTCCGCTCTCGGCACCATGGACCTGCTCTTCCACCTGAAGGATCGCCGCAGCCTGCCCGCCCTCAGCGATCGACTCGGAGACCGGGTGCGCACCAACGCCGAGTCGCTGATCGGGGTACGGGTTCCCGGCTGCATCGAGGATCTCTCGAAGGGGGTCGCAATCGGTTCCGGCGTATACATCGACGAACACACACACATCGAAGCCACCCGCTACCCCGCCGGCTCCGACTCCCTGGGATTGCTGGCAACTCCGCTGGCCGGCGGACGCCCCGGTTGGACTCGCATCCTGGTATGGCTGGGCGTTCTCGCCGGAGCCCTGCTACGGCACCCGCTGCGCACCATCCGGTGCCTGCATCCCTTCGGCTTCGCGCAGGAAACGCTGATCATGCTCTGCATGCAGTCCACCGAGGGCCACATCGAGATGCGCTCCGGCCGGCCCTGGTACTGGCCGTTCCGCAAATCGCTGTACAGCCGCGGCCGGCGCGTGGCGACTTTCATTCCCCAGGCCAACGAGTTCGCCGGCAAGACCGCCGGGCTGATCGGCGGAACCGCCATGAGCATGGTGACCGAAATCCTGTTCGACATACCCGCCACCGCGCACATTCTGGGCGGATGTCCCATCGGCCGCTCGCCCGATGAAGGTGTCGTAGACGATCGTCATCGCGTATTCGGCTACAAGAATCTCTACGTCTGCGACGGGTCGGTGATCGCGGCGAATCTCGGAGTGAATCCGAGCCTGACGATCACCGCGATGGCCGAGCGCGCAATGAGCTTGATTCCATCAAATTCCGAAGCTACTTCTTGACGATATTCTTCCCGAAATTGAAGCATGGGCCGATCGAGAAGCGGACGGTATTGCGCGAGTCCGTGAGAAGGTCGCTGAAGAGGTGGTCGTGCACGAAATCCGCCTGGATGCGTGCGGCAAAGTGCTTTGAGAAGAGCAGGTCGATGCCTCCTCCAAAGCCGTAGAAAATCACGTTGTCGCGCTTTTCCCCGGAAGGCGCCAATTGCTGGGTGATCAGGGTGGCAATCGGGTCGCCCGGGTGCGGCGTGGCGGTTTCCTTGATGATTCCGCAGGAGGGGCGGATGAAGAGAGTGATCGGTTTCCAGTGCCGGAATGCAAATTGAGGTCCGCCGGCGAACGTTTGCGTGGTAGAGCTGGCCGGGACGACGAGGGAGTACCCCGGAGGCAGCTTTCCGGCGGCCGCGAGTTGGGCTAGTACTGCTCCCAGCGTTTGCTGAATGGACGGCAACAACAGGTTGGGTGTAAGGGTGAGATCGCCCTGCGACAAGCTGTAATCAAACCCGATTGACATCCAGGTCCACGGCCGGACCCCAAACTGGGTCTGGAATCCGTTTTCCGCCAGCGACACGTGCGGGCTGTTGAGGTAGGCGTAACCCGCAAACGCATCGAAGCGGGTAACATAGCTTTGTTGGCCCTGTGCACTTAGGGCCAGCAGAATAAGTAGCAGCGGGACCGCTACACGGCGGCTAATTGAAACACTTGGGAGCACGGGGTGTTCCTCCTTATTGTTATGTGAACCGGGACGCCAACTTAGTCAACTTCAGCACTCTATAGATACTCACATCCACTGCTTCCAACGCAACCCGCACGTGCCGTTCGCCGGCCCGGGCGGCTATTTCCTCCATGGCATTCAAGGCGGAGGGCTCGATGCGCCGTACCGTGGTGAAATCCAGTACCAACTCGCCATCCACCTTCTCCAGGTTGTCCAGCGCGCTTCGGAGCGCGTGGACCAGATCCCCTTCCATTTTCAATCGCGCCTGACCCATCGAACTCTCCTTAGGACGCCCGGGCGATTTTCGTCCGGCCGCGGCCTTCATAAGCGCTCCAGAACAATTCCGCCAGCTCAGACACCAAGGGCATGCGCGGATTCGAACGCCAACTGGGATCGTCGAACGCATTCCTGGTCAGATCCGGCATCGCGCGTTCGAACTCGTCCCTAGAAATCCCCAGGCCGGCGATCGAACTCGGGAACGCCAACCGGTCGAGCAGCCCCTCCACCGCGGCGATCAGGTTGGCGACCTTCTCCTCGATGGTTTCGCCGCCCAATCCGAGCAATTCGGCGGTCAACGCGTACTTCTTGTGCGCGACATAGGCCCTCTGGTTCGGCGAAGGCATGAACTTAGTGGGCACCGACGCGTTGAAGGCAATCACGTGCGGCAGCATGAGCGCGTTGGCCCGACCGTGCGCCACCCCGAATCGCGCTCCAAAAGCGTGCGCCAGCGCATGATTGACGCCCACGGACGCGTTGGAGAAAGCCATCGCTGCAATGCAGGCGGCATTGTGCATCATGCTGCGCGCCTCTTCGTCATCGGGGCGTTCGAAGGCAGCCGGCAGGTATCGGAAGACCAGCCGGATGGCCTGCATGGCGTTGGAGTCGGTATATGGCGACGCATAGATCGAGACCCCCGCTTCCAAGGCATGCGTCAGGCAGTCGATTCCGGTATCGGCGGTCAACCCCTTCGGCATGCTCATCACGAACTGCGGATCGACGATCGCCACGTCCGGACTGAGCGAGTAGTCGGCCAATGTGATTTTGCGCCCGCTGGATTTGTCGGTCAACACGGCGAAAGGAGTCACTTCGCTGCCCGTGCCGCTGGTGGTGGGTGCGGCGATCAGGCGGACCCGATTGGCTTTTCCGTCCGGAAAGCGGACCACGCGTTTGCGAATGTCCAGGAAGGGTGCAGCGAGCTCGGCGAGGTCCGCTTCGGGCGCTTCGTACATCAGCTTCATGATCTTCGCCGCGTCGATCACCGATCCGCCGCCCAATGCGACAATCTGGTCGGCTTCGTGAAGCTTGAGCGCCTCCACGCCCTGCATGACGACCTTGAGCTCGGGCTCCGCGTCCGGAATGGCGAGAACGCGAGCCACGGTCTGTGGAGCCATCCAGCGCCGAACGATGTCCACGTGGCCCATCTGCTCCAGCACCGGGGTGGTGACGATCAGGGTCGAGCGCGAGGGAAACTGCCGCAGATTCTCCACGGCGTTGCGGTTGAAGTAGATCTGATTCGGCACGCGATACCACATATGCGCTTGCGTCCTCCGGGCCACGCGCTTGATGTTCAGGTAATGGTAGACATTCACGTTATCGGTGGTGCTGTTGCCGCCGCCGGTTCCGCATCCGAATGAGAAGGTCGGCACCATGTCGTTATAGACGCCGCCCAGAGCGCCGATCGATCCCGGCGAGTTGACAATGACGCGGCCCGCGTCGATTACCTCCCCGAACTTCCGGATCACGTCCTCGTTTCGCGAGAAGACCACGGCCGTATGTCCCAGCCCACCCGCGTGGTTCACGTCGATGCACACGCGGAGCGCTTCATCGGCGGACTTTGCCCGATACACCGCCAGCACCGGGAACAGTTTCTCCACCGACAGGGGATATTCGCGCCCGACGCCCGCGATCGGCGCGATCAGGAGCTTGGTGTCGGGCTTGACCTTGAGCCCGACCGCGCGCGCGATGTCCGTGGCCTTCTGACCCACCGCCATCGGCTGCGCGTAGCCGGTCTGCGGGTCGACCAACGCGCGCGCCAAGAGATTCGCTTCGCCATCCTTGCAGATATGGGCGCCCAGCACCGCGAATTCCTCCAACACGCGGTCGTAAATCTCGCCGTCGATGACCACGGTCTGCTCGGAAGCGCAGATCGTGCCGTTGTCGAAGGTCTTGGAGGTGATGATGTCGACCACCGCCATGGCCACATCCGCGGTCTTTTCCAGGTACACGGGGGTGTTCCCGGGTCCGACGCCCAGGGCAGGTTTGCCGGAACTGTACGCGGCCTTGACCGCGCCGCGCCCTCC
>Ga0335077_10000914_pt1 | contig 33844 bp, 33 predicted proteins | sample Lox_Sample_31_FD_207151 | JGI IMG/M metagenome (GOLD analysis project Ga0335077, IMG submission 207151) | Soil microbial communities from Loxahatchee National Wildlife Refuge, Florida, United States - Lox_Sample_3.1 | ecosystem: Environmental > Terrestrial > Soil > Wetlands | place: USA... | reverse complement strand
TTCCCGGTGGGCGGTTTGTCGACGGACCAGCGCATCGACGCGCTCCTCAACTACCCGATCACCGTGCTCGGCTGCACGCCGTCCTACGCGCTCTTCCTCGCCGAGCAGGCCGCGAAGAAGGGTATCGATCTCGCCAAGGACACGAAGGTGCGCATCACGTGGCACACGGGCGAGCCCGGCGCGTCCATCCCGGCCACCCGGGCCAGGATCGAGGCCGCCTTCGGCGCCAGAGCGTACGACCTGCCCGGCCTCACGGAGATCGCGGCGTGGGGGTTCGAGTGCGACGCGCGATCAGGCCTGACGCACGTGCACGAGGACTACTGCTATCCGGAAGTGCTGGACGAGCAGGATCGGCCCGTAGGCCCGGGTGGGCGCGGTGAGCTGGTCTTCACGAGCCTCTACCGGAAGGCGATGCCCCTCATCCGCTACCGGACTCGCGACGTCGTCCAGCTGGCCGATCGCAAATGTCCATGCGGGCGCACGCTGATCGCCTTCGACGGCGGGGTGCTGGGCCGTCTCGACGACATGAAGAAGGTCCGCGGCATCATCGTGTACCCGCGGCGCATCGAGGAGCTGGTGCGTCCGCACGCAACGGTCGACGAGTTCCAGATCGTCTTCCGGCGCCGCGAGGGCCTGGACGAGATCCTCGTGCGCGTCGATCCGTCGCCAGCGCTGTCCCTGGCCGAGCGTGAGGGGCTCCGAACGCAGCTCGGAGAGAGTCTGCACAGGGGCCTCGGCCTCCGAGCCAGCGTGGAAGTCACGGAGCCCGGGACGCTGCCACGCTGGGATCACAAGGCCCGGCGTATGGTGGACGAGCGCACCGAGGTGCCGTTCTGAACGAGGTCGATCTGATGGCCGACAAGGAGGTCCCGTGAAGGCGGCATTCTTCAGAGAGCACGGCGGCGCCGAGAAGATTCTCTACGACGACTACCGCGATCCCGTTCCCGGGGCCGGCGAGGTGATCGTGCGCGTGCGCGCGTGCGCGCTGAACCACGTCGACCTCCTGCTGCTCGACGGCCGCTTTCCGCCGCCCGAGGGATTACCCCACGTGAACGGCTGTGAGATCACGGGCACGCTGGAGACCGTCGGCGGTGGTGTGCCCGGGCTCCAGCAAGGCGCGCGGGTGGTCGTCTTTCCCGGGCTCTCGTGCGGGCGCTGCGAGTACTGCCTGCGTGGGCAGCGCACGGTGTGCGTGCGATACGGGTATCTCGGCGCTCACAAGGACGGGGGCTACGCCGAGCTGGTCAAGGTGCCGGCGGCGAACGTCCTGCCCCTCCCCGAGTCGATCACCTTCGAGGCGGGCGCGGCCGTGCCGCTCAGCATGTTGACCTCCTGGCACGCGCTCGTCGCACAGGCTGGCTGCCGGCCAGGACAGACGGTGCTGGTGCAGGCGGCGGGCAGCGGCGTGGGCAGCGCCGCCATTCAGATCGCGCGCCTGTGCGGCGCGCGCGTGATCACGACGGTGGGCTCCGACGACAAGATCGCGTTCGCCCGCACGCTCGGCGCCGAACACATCGTGAACTACCGCACGCAGGATTTCGTCGAGGAGACGCGCCGCTTCACCAACAAGCGCGGCGTCGACATCGTGATCGAGCACATCGGCGGCGACACGTTCGAGCGGAGCGTCTACGCGCTCACGCGGCTCGGCACGCTGGTCACCATCGGATCGCACGACACGCACTGGGGGCGGCTCGACCTGCGTCACGTGTACTCGAAGAACCTGCGCGTCCTCGGCACCAACCTGGGGTCGATCGTGGAGCTCGGGACGATTCTCGACCACGTCGTGCAGGGCCGCCTCACGCCCACCGTCGATCGGGTGTTTCCGCTCGCCGACACGCGCGCCGCCGTCCAGCGCCTGCTGGACCGCAAGAACACGGGCAAGGTCGTGCTCGTTCCGTGACGCTCGCCCGGCTGCTCGAGCGCGCTCACGAGCGGCGGCCGGAGGCGATGGCCGTCATCGACGGCAGGCGACGCCTCACCTATGCCGGCCTCGCGGCCGAGGCCACCGCGCTCGGCCGCGGCTTCACGCGCCTGGGTGTTGGCCGCGGCGACCGCGTGCTCATCGCGCTCAAGAATCGCATCGAGCACGTCCTCGCGTACTGGGCCCTCCAGTCGATCGGGGGCGTGCCGACGCCCGTGAACTTCCGGCTCTCGAGCGGCGAGCTCTCGTACATCGTCGAGGACTGCGCCCCTCGTGCCATCGTCTTCGAATCCGCGACGGCGCCTGCCGTGGAGGCCGCGCGTGCTCGGTCTCCGCTGGTCTTCGTGGGAGACGAGCCGGCGCCGGAGGGAGTGGTGCCCTTCGGGCAGCTACGATCGTCGGCCGGCGCGGCGCCGGTCGATCGCGTACCCGAGGAGAACGACCTGTCCCTCATCCTCTACACGTCGGGGACGACCGGGCGCCCCAAGGGCGTGCCGAGGACGCACCGCAACCACCATGCGGGCGCGCTCGCGCACGTCATCCAGTGCGGCTACGGTTGGGGTGAGCGGACCCTCGGCGTCATGCCGCTCTATCACACGATGGGCATCCACGCGCTCACGAGCATGGCGGCCGTGAACGGCTGCTTCGTCTGCCAGGCGGACTGGAGCGCGGACCTCGCGCTCTCGCTCGTGGAGGCCGAGCAGATCTCGGCACTCTATCTCATCCCGACGCTCTTTCACGACCTCGTGCACTCGCCGGGCTTCCGGACGGATCGCGTGACGTCGGTGCGGAAGCTCGCGTACGCGGGAGCGCCGATGCTGACCCCGCTGACCGACGCGTGCGTGAAGGCCTTCCGCCCCGACGTCTTCGTGAACCACTACGGCTCCACCGAGATCTATACCTTCTCGGTGTACTCCGACGTCCACACCAAGCCCGGGTGCGCGGGACGCCCCGGGATCCACTCCCGGCTTCGCGTGGTCGTGGCGAGCACGGAGCGGCGCGTGCGTCCGGACGAAGCGGTGCCGCCCGGTGAGAAGGGCGAGATCATCGCGAGCCTCGACTCCGACGAGGCGTTCGCCGGCTACTGGAATCGGCCCGACGCGGATGCGAGGGCGCTTCGCGACGGCTGGTACTTCACGGGCGACATGGGATACGTCGACGAGACCGGAGACCTCTACGTGGCCGGGCGCGTGGACGACATGATCATCAGCGGCGGGGAGAACATCCATCCGGTGGAGGTGGAGGAAGTGCTGGCCCGGCACCCTCAGGTGAAGGACGTGGCGGTGGTCGGCGAGCCCGACGAGAAGTGGGGCGAACGGGTGGTCGCCTTCGTCGTGCCCAGGGATGCGGGGGTGACGGCCGGCGTCCTCGACCAGCATTGCCGCGAGAGCCCGGACCTCGCCAACTTCAAGCGACCGCGCCGCATCGTCTTCGTGGATGAGATCCCCAAGACCGCGTCCGGCAAGATCCTGCGCCGGCTGCTGCGCGACGGGCATTACGTGGAGGCCTCTCGATGAGCGAGTTCTTGCGAACGGAGCAGAAGGGCGCGGTGACGACCATCTGGATCGACCGGCAGCCCAAGATGAACACGATGACGGTCGCCATGCGGAACGATTTTCCGGCCATCTTCGGCGCGCTGGAGGCCGACGAGAGCGTGCGCGTGGTCGTGGTCAGGGGCGCCGGCGGCAAGGCCTTCAGCGCCGGAGGAGACGTGGCGGAGTTCCTCACGCTCGCCCCCGCGGATCTCGAGCGGTGGGGCGACACGCTCACGTCGGCCGAGCGCTGCCGGAAGCCGGTCATCGCCGCGATCGATGGGTTCACGATGGGCGCCGGCCTCGAGCTGGCCGTGGCGTGCGACTTCCGCATCGCGACGCTCCGCTCGGAGTTCGCGTTCCCCGAGATCCGGCTCGGCATGATCCCCGGCAGCGGGGGCACGCAGCGCGCCATGCGCCTGATCGGGATGACGCGCGCCAAGCTCTTCATGATGACAGGACAGCGCATCTCCGCCGAGCGCGCCGAGGCGTGGGGACTGATCACCGAGGCCGTGCCGAACGACAAGCTCGACGAGGCGGTGGACAGGCTGGCGGGAGAGCTGGCCGACCGGCCACCGCTGGCCCTGCGCACGCTCAAGATGGTGCTCGACCGCGGCGCCGACGCGCCACTCGACACGGCGCTCGAGCTGGAGCGCAAGGCCTACGCGTGGCTCCGGTCCACGCACGACTACGCCGAGGGCGTGACGTCGTTCCTGGAGAAGCGCCCGCCGAAGTACACGGGGCGGTAGCGGCGACGACCGTCCGGATAACGAGGAGTGACGCATGGGCTTCATGGACCTGCGGGAATCGCTGGCGGCGCTCGAGAAGCACGGCCACCTGAGACATATCGCGGCCTCCGTCGATTGGGACCGCGAAATCGGCGCCGTCGCCCGCCGCGTGCTCGAAAAGAAGGGCCCGGCGCTGCTGTTCGAGAACATCAAGGGCTACGAGAAGGGCCGGTGCACGCGGCTCCTCACCGGCGCGCTCGGCAGCCGTGACCGACTGGCGCTCGCGCTCGGCTTCCCCGCGGACACGTCGAACGCCGACCTGGTCCAGTACGTGATGAAGAAGAACCGCGAGACGGTGGCCCCGGCCATCGTGGCGGCCGGGCCCGTGAAGGACGTCGTGGTCCGTGGCGCCCAGATCGATCAGACCGAGTTTCCCGTCCCGCGCTGGCATCACCTCGAGGGCGGCCGCTACATCCACACGTTCTCTTGCATCGTGACCCGCGACCCCGAGACGCGCGCGATGAACGTGGGCATCTACCGCGGGATGATCGGCCGGAAGGACACGACGCCGTTCCTCCTCATCAAGGGCGGCCAGCACTGGGGCCAGCACTTCCTGAAGTGGAGCGCGCGCGGCGAGCCCATGCCGGTGGCCTGCGTGATCGGCTGGGACCCCATCATGCCGTTCCTCGCCGGCTCCCCCATCCCGGCCGGCCTGTGCGAGTGGGACGTCATGGGCGGATATCGGAGCGAGCCCGCGCCGCTGGTGCGCTGCGAAACGGTGGACCTCGAGGTGCCGGCTTCCGCCGAGATCGTGATCGAAGGTTTCATCAGCGATGACCCGGCGACTTATGAGCTGGAAGGACCCTTCGGCGAGTTCACCGGTTACGTGTCGGACGTTCCCACGCTGCGCCCGACCATGCGGATCACGTGCATCACCCACCGCCGCGACCCGATCTTCCAGGGCTGCCTGGAGGGGACGCTCCCCGGCTCGTACAGCGAGAACAGCGTGATGTCCTCCGTGCAGCGGGCGGCCATCGCCTGGAACATCCTGAACACTGCCGGCATTCCCGGCATCCGCGACGTCTTCGTGCCGCCGATCACCAACGGCGTGAACATCGTCGTGCAGATCAAGAAGGCCTATCAGGGCCAGCCCAAGCAGATCGCCGCCGCGCTCTGGGGCAACAGCGCGGCACAGTACCGCTACAAGCACGTGACGGTGGTGGAGGAGGACATCGACCCGTCGTCCTACGAGCAAGTCGACTGGGCCTTCGCCCATCGGGTGAACGCGGGCGAGGATGGCATCGTCGTCTTCCCTGGCATCTTCGGCTCGCCCATCGACCCCAGCACGCCGCCCGCCGATCGCGACGTGAGCCGCCTCGGGACGGGGCTGTGGAACCGCGTCCTCATCGACGCCACGCGCTCGTGGAAGCTCGAGCGGCGGCCCGAATGGGGCAACGAGCGGTTCCCGCCCACCGTGCGGCCCGCGCCCGAGGACGAGGCCCGAGTGCGCGCGCGCTGGGACGAGTACGGACTCGGCGACCTGTAGGCGCCCAGGCGCCGAGCCGCGCGCCTCGGCGACGCTCGCGCCGGGCTCCCTATCCTCTTGCGCCGGTCACGTGACCGCCATATGGTTAAACTGGGTTTAACTCTCTGACAAGGAGGAAACTCATGGCACGCCGAACCCGCGTGCTGGGCTTCTCGGTGTCGCCCGAGATCGCGGACGAGTACGAGCGACTGGCCAAGCGCGAGCGGCGAAGCAAGAGCGACCTCTTCCGCGAGATGATCGTCGCGTACAAGGCCAAGCGCGCGGAGGAAGAATTCCTCCGGCTCCAGATCAAGATGTCCCGACGCGCGCGCGCGAAGGGCGTGTTGACCGAGAACGACGTGGAGCGCCTGGTGTTCGAAGACCGCTGATGCGGGTCGTCTTCGACACCAACGTCTTCATCTCGGCCTTCGTGATTCCCGGCAGTCAGGCCGAACACGCCTTCACGCTGGCGCGCCAGCGGCGATGCGAGCTCTGTACATCCGTTCCGATCCTGACCGAGACTGCCGGCCGACTTCGAGCGAAGTTCGACCAGGATGAAGACGACATCAAGGACGCGCTCCGACAGATCATCCGGTCCGCCCGAGTCGTCGCGCCATCGAGGAGGGTCGCCGTGGTCGCCGACGATCCTGACAATCGAATCCTCGAGTGCCCCGTAAAGGCGCGCGCGGATCTCGTTGTGACCGGCGACCGGCATCTCCTCAAGCTCAAGCGGTTCGAAGGCATCGCCATCGTGCGCCTCGCCGACTTCCTCAGGCTGTTTCCCGGAAACGATCGACGACCTGGCGCATGCGGCTCCTCGACGCCGTCCTGAACGGCTACTTCGTCTTCCTGTGCCTGCTCTTCGTCACAGGCGGATTCGTCCCTCCCTCGGGCGTGCCGTACGCGCGGCTCCTCACCGAGATGAACCAGATGGGGCCGTGGGTGGCCGGCTTCCTGGTCCTCGTCGCATGCCGCTACCTCCGGGATCCCAAGGGCCCGTGGCCCGGGCTCGACATCGCGCGACGGTTCGGCGCCATCGCCGAGCGTCTGACTGCGCGACCGGGTCCGCTCTACGTGTTCGCGGCGCTCTGGGCCTGCCTCCTCGTCGCCGTCGCCATCCGCCGCCATCTCGCGTTCGACGACAATGGCGACCTCGCGATCTTCGACCAGGCCTTCTGGAACACCCTCCATGGAGCGTTCCTCCGCTCCACGCTCATCCCGGGTATTCCCGGCGAGACCATCATCTTCGCGGATCACTTCGATCCGCTCCAGCTGCTGCTGCTCCCCCTGTACCAGGCATGGCCGTCGCCGCTCCTGCTGCTTGCCGTCCAGAGCGTCATGCTCGCGCTCGGCGCCCTGCCGCTGTACTGGCTGGCGCGCGACCGCTTTCCCGATTCCCCGGCGCTCTCCGCGGTGTTCCCGGTGCTCTACCTCCTCTATCTCCCGCTCCGGGGAGCCAACCGCTACGACTATCACCCTGGCGCCCTGGCGCCGCCGCTCTTCCTCTTCGCGCTGTACTTCATGGAGAAGGCCCGCTGGGCGCGCATGATCATCTTCCTCGTGATGGCGGGGTTGCTGAAGGAGAACATGCCGGTCGCGGGAGTGACGATCGGGGTCTACGTGGCGTTCGCGAAGACGAGGCGGCTCCTCGGACTGGCCATGGTCGCCGGCTTCGGATTCTGGTTCTATGCCGGTCTGGCCTGGATCGTCCCGTTCTTCAATCCCGGCGCGGCGTACCTGCACTTCCTGGACTATCCTACGTTCGGCGGCGCCCCCTCCGGCGTGCTGCTGGCTCCACTCCGGCATCCCCTCGACTTCCTGGTGGCGCTGTTCACGCCGGTCGAGCGGAAGCTCCTGTACCTGCTCTGGGTCTTCGGGCCTGTCATCTTCCTGCCGTTGCTCGCGCCAATCCGCCTGCTGCTCGGACTTCCGTTCCTGCTGCAGACCCTCCTCTCGACCACGCCACACCAGACCAGCCTTCACACGCACCATCCCGCAGAGCTCGTTCCCTTCGTTTTCTTCGCGGCCGTGGGTGGCGCCGCAAACCTTCTACGCTGGCTCGATACCAAATCGACCCTTGCGATGATGTGGACGGCGCTCGAATCTCGGCGCGCGCTCGCGGTCACCCTGCTCACCAGCTCGTTGCTCTTGCATGGCCTGCCCGAGACGTTCTACCTCCGCCTGTACTCCCGCACCGCGCAGGACGAACGCCTCCAGGCGGCGCTTCGCATGATTCCGGCCGCGGCGTCGCTCGCGACGTGGACGAAGATCCTGCCGCACGTCGCTCACCGGAGGGACCTGTACCGCTTCCCCGGGCTGGGGGCGGATGCCGACGCCGCCTCGGAATTCGTGGTCATCGACGACCGGCTCCTGCCCCGCACCGACATCGCGGCGGTGACGCAGGCCCTCGCGACCCTGCCCGCCAGGGGGTACGAGCCGGTCTTCGACCAGCACGGGATCGTGATCTACAGGAAGCGCGCGGTGGGAGGGTCGTGAGGCGGGCCTGTGCTCCCGACAGCCGCGCCGCCGATGCCTTGACGCCCCCGGACGGAGTGACTAACATCGGCGTCACCACGGGCGAGAGCGCAAGGTGAGCGAACACGGCACGGCCACGGACACGACCGCGACGACGCACTGGATCGGACGACCGGTCAAGCGCGTCGAGGACGCGCGGCTCCTCACGGGACGCGGAAGCTTCATCGACGACCGCGACCCCCTGCCGAACGTGCACCACGCGGCCATCGTGAGGTCTCCACACGCCCACGCCCGCATTACCGGTTATGACGTGTCGGCCGCGCTCGCCCGAGACGGCGTCGTCGGGGTCATCACCGGCCAGGACGTCGCGCGGCTGACGAAGCCGTTCTCCGTCGGCGTCACCGCCCCGGTGCACTACTATTGCGCGGCCACCGACAAGGCACGCTTCGTCGGTGAGCCGGTCGCGGTGGTGGTGGCGCGCACCCGGTACCTGGCGGAGGATGCGGCGGAGACGGTGGTGGTCCACTACGACCCGCTGCCGGCCGTCGTGGACGTCGAGCGCGCACTCGAGCCCGACGCGCCTGTGCTGCACGAGGCCGTCGGCTCCAATCTGGCCGGGCACCGGCGGCTCGTCTACGGCGATCCCGACCGCGCTTTCGCGGAGGCGGACCTCGTGATCCGCGAACGCTTCCGCTATCCCAAGTACGGCTCGACCCCCATCGAGACCTACGGCGTGATCGCCCGCTGGGACCCGCTCGAGGACGCCTACACGCTCTGGTCGAACTTCATGGGGCCGTTCATCATGCATCCGCTCACGGCGCGCGTGCTCGGCGTGCCCGAGAACCGGCTCCGCTTCATCGTGCCGCCGGACATCGGCGGGAGCTTCGGGATCAAGTCGAGCATGTATCCGTACATGGCGCTGGTCGCGCTCGCGTCCCGGCTCACGGGCGTGGCGGTGAAGTGGATCGAGGACCGGCACGAGCACCTGCTGGCGTCGTCGAGCGGCACCGATCGCGTCGCGTATCGCGAGCTGGCCGCGAAGAAGGACGGCACCGTCCTCGGCATGCGCTACCGCTGGCTCGACAACGTGGGGGGCTACATCCGGAGTCCCGAGCCCGGATGCAGCTTCCGCCCGACGGGAAATTTCGTCGGGCCCTACCGGTTCCAGCACCTCGAGGTCGACGCCTCGGTCGTGATGACCAACAAGAGCCTCACCGGTCCCAATCGCGGCTACGCGTGCGGCCATCTCTACTTCGAGACGGAACGCATGATGGACCTCCTGGCCGAGCGCCTCGGCCTCGACCCGGTCGAGGTCAGGCGGAAGAATCTGCTGGAAGCCCACCAGTTTCCCTACCGCTCGCCGACGGGCGGCCTCTACGACAGCGGCGACTACCGCGCGGCCCTGGAGAAGGCGCTGGCCGTGGCGGACTATCCGGCGCTGCGCGCGCAGCAAGCGGCGGCGCGCGCGGCGGGACGCTACGTGGGCATCGGCGTGGCGCTGGCAGTGGATCCGTCGGTCTCGAACATGGGCTACGTGGCGACGGCGCTCGATCCCCAGTTCCGCGCGAAGCCGGAGTATCTCCCGAAGTCGGGCGCCGTGGACGCGGCGACGATCAAGGTCGACCCGCTCGGCCGTGTCATCGCCATCCTCGGGACGACGCCTCAAGGTCAGGGACATCAGACCGTCGTCTCGCAGATCGTGGCGGATGAGCTGGGCCTCCGCCCCGAGGACGTCACGGTCGTGGACGAGATGGACACCTTCACGCGCTTCTGGTCGATCTCGTCGGGAACCTACTCGAGCCGGTTCGGCTCCGTGGGGACGAGCGCCGTCGCCCTGGCCGCGCGCAAGCTCAAGACCAAGCTCATCGAGTACGCGGCGCACCTGATGGATCGGCCCGTGACGGAGCTCACCTTCCGCGATGGCGCCGTGCGGCCGAAGAGCGGCACGGGCCCGGCCTATTCCGTCAAGGACCTGGCCGGCCGCGCCCACTGGAACACGGAGTCGCTGCCCGACGGCATGGAGCCCGGACTCCAGGCCAGCGCCGTCTTCGGGTTCACGGTGGCCCGGGCCGTCGACGAGAACGACTGCGTCAACTCCTCGAACACCTATGGCTTCATCGCGGAAGTGATGGCCGTCGAGGTCGATCTGGAGACGGCGGCCATCGACATCCAGCGCTACGCCACCGTGCACGACGCGGGGACCATCATCAACCCGATGATCGCCGAGGGGCAGATCTACGGCGGAGCGCTCCACGGCCTGGGCGGCGCGCTCTTCGAGGAACTCCTGTACAGTGACGATGGCCAGTGCCTGACGGGGTCGTTCATGGATTACCTGGTGCCGACGGCCACGGAGGCGCCGGTCATCGACATCGCCCACATCGTGTCGCCCTCGCCGCTCACCCCGCTCGGCTCGAAGGGGCTCGGCGAGTCCAGCTCGATGACCGTCCCGGCGGTGATCGCCAATGCCGTGAGCGATGCGCTCGCTCCGCTCGGCGTGCGGATCACGGAGCTGCCGATGTCTCCGGCGCGGCTCTGGGAGCTGATCGAGAGCAGGAGGAATGGCGGAGGCGCTGGACACGCATGAAGCCACCGGTCTTCGACTACCACGCTCCCGCGACCGTCGACGAGGCGATCGCGCTCCTCACCCGCTACGGCGGCGAGGCGAAGCTGCTGGCCGGAGGCCAGAGCCTGATGCCGCTCCTCAACTTCCGTTTGAGCCGGCCCGCGGCGCTCGTCGACCTGAACCCGATCGCGAGCCTGGCCTACATCCGCGAGGATCAGGGGGAGATCCGATTCGGCGCCATGACGCGACAGCGGACCATCGAGTTCTCGGACGTCGTGCGGCAGCGGCTGCCGCTGCTCACGGAGGCGACGGCGCTGGTGGCGCACCTGCCGATCCGGACGCGCGGGACCATCGGCGGCAGCCTCGCGCACGCCGATCCCTCGGCGGAATACCCGGCTGTGCTGACGGCGCTCGAGGGGTCGGTGGTCGTCCGCGGCCCACGCGGCGAGCGAAGGCTCGGCTCCGCCGACCTGTTCCAGAGCTATCTCACGACGAACCTCCAGCCGGACGAGGTCATCGTCGAGGTGCGGCTGCCGGCGATGGCGGCCGGCGCCGGCTTCGCGTTCGAGGAGTTCAGTCGCCGCCACGGCGACTTCGCCCTCGTCGGCATCGCCGCGATGCTCGTCGGCGACGGAGAGCGGTGCCGGACGGCGCGCCTGGCCACGGCTGGCGCGGGGCCCGTTCCGGTGCGGCTCAGGAGCGCCGAGGAAATCCTGGAGCGGGACGGCCTCTCGGAGGCCGCCCTGGACGCGGCCGCCCGGCGAGCCGCCGAGCTGGTCGAGCCCGACTCCGACATCCACGCCTCCGCCGCCTACCGCAAGAACCTGACGCGCGTCCTGACGGGACGGGCGCTGCGGCGCGCGATGGCCATCATGAGGAGCCGCTGACATGGCGGACCTCGTGTCCGTCCAGCTCACCATCAACGGTCAGCGGCGTGAAGGCCGCTGCGAGCCGCGCAAGCTCCTCGTCGACTTCGTGCGTGAGGACCTGGGGCTCACCGGGACCCACGTCGGCTGCGAGCACGGCGTGTGCGGCGCCTGCACCGTGCTCGTGAACGGGCTCGCGGCGCGATCGTGCCTGATGCTGGCGGTCCAGGCGAACGGGACGGAGCTGGTCACGGTCGAAGGGCTGATGAAGGACGGCAAGCTCCATCCGCTGCAACAGGCCTTCCACGAGCACCACGGGCTGCAGTGCGGCTTCTGCACGCCCGGGATGCTGCTGGCCGCCCTCGACTTCCTCAACACGAATCCCAGCCCCACGGAGAAGGAGATCCGTCAGGGGCTCTCCGCGGTGCTCTGCCGCTGCACGGGGTATCAGGGAATCGTCAGGGCGGTCGAGGCCGCCGCCATCGTCCTCCGCGACGCGCGCTGACGCTCGCGAGCGCTCACGCGGAGAGCCCCTCGTGCCGGAACCCGGCGCCGCGCCTTCGCTGATCGGCGCCCCGGTCAAGCGTCGCGAAGATCAGCGCCTCCTGACGGGGCGGGGCCGGTTCGTCGCGGATCTCCTGCGTCCCGGCATGGTCCACGCAGCGTTCCTCCGGAGCCCGCACGCGCACGCGCGCATCCTCCGCATCGACGCGACGGCAGCGACCTTCGGTCCGGGGGGCGTCGCCGTGTTCACCGCCGACGATCTGCGCCCACACGCGCGCCCACTGCGCGCGCTATCCCGGATGCGAGGCTACGCTGTGACCGAGATGCCAGCGCTCGCCTCGGACAAGGCGCGGTATGCGGGGGAAGCGGTGGCGGCGGTGCTGGCCGAGAGTCGCTACGCCGCCGAGGACGCTGTCGATCGGATCGTCGTCGACTACGCGCCGCTGCCGGCGGCGAGCGATCCGAGAACCGCCATGGCCGACGGCAGTCCCCTCGTGCACGAGGAGATCAAGACCAACGTCATTTTGAGCCGCGCCTTCTCGCAGGGCGACGTGACGGCGGCGCTCGCGGGATCCGCGGTCAGGGTGGCCGACCGCTTTCGCTTCCGTCGGCACGCGGCGGTCGCCATCGAGAATCGTGCCGGCCTCGCCGAGTGGGACGCGGGCGCCGGCGCTCTGACGCTGTGGACCTCCACGCAGGTTCCCGGCATGCTCCGCGAGGCGCTGGCGGACCTGCTTCTCCTCCCGGCGCACCGCGTGCGCGTGGTCGCTCCCGATGTGGGTGGCGGCTTCGGGATGAAGAGCGCGCTCTATCCCGAGGAGGTCGCAGTGTGCGCGCTGGCCCGGCTGCTCGGGCGACCCGTGAAGTGGATCGGCGATCGGCGTGAGGATCTGCTCACGAGCACGCAGGCTTGGGACGAGGACATCGAGGCCGAGCTCGGTCTGGACGGCGACGGGCGCATCCTCGGATTGCGGGCCAGCGTGTGGGCGGACCTGGGCGCGTATTCGATCTATCCGTGGACGGCGAGCATCGAGGCGATCCAGGTGGTGAGCTTCCTGCCCGGCCCGTACCGCGTTCCGCACTATCACGCCGAGGCCTGGGGCGTCGCGACCAACAAGGCGCCGATGGGGCCCTACCGCGGCGTGGGCCGGCCCGTCTCCACCTTCGTGATGGAGGGGCTCATCGATCGTGCGGCGCGCCGACTCGGCATGGATCCTGCCGCCCTCAGGCTCGCCAATCTGATCCGGCCCGACGAGCTGCCCTACCGTTCGCCGTCGGGCCTCGTCTGGGACTCCGGCGCCTTCATCGAAACGCTCGAGCGGGCGTGCGACGCCGTGGACTACGCGCGACTCCGTGCCGCCCCGCCGCGCGACGCGGCGGCACGGCGGCGTACCGGCATCGGGATCGCCTCCTACGTCGAGCTGACCGGCGTCGGGTCCGCCATTCCCGCGTCTCCCGGCGCTGACATCGCGACGGGAACCGAAGGCGCCACGGTGCGCGTGGATCCGGCGGGAACGGTGACGGCCGCGTTCGGCCTGGCGTGCCACGGTCAGGGGCACGAGACGACTCTGGCGCAGATCATCGCCCAGGAGGTCGGCGTCGAACTCGATGCCGTCCGCGTGGTGCACGGCGACACCGAGGCCGGGCCAATCGGCACCGGCACCTATGCCAGCCGCAGCGCGGTGATCGGCGGCGGCGCGGCGATTCTCGCGAGCCGCGCCGTCCGGGACAAGGCGCTGCTGATCGCGGCGCATCGACTCGAGGTCGACCCTCGCGATCTCGAGATGGCCGGCGGCGTCGCGTGGGTGCGCGGCGCGCCCGATCGGCGGATTCCACTCTCGGACATCGCCCGCACCGCCTATTTCGGGGTGCGGCGGCTGCCCAAGGACATGGAGCCGGGACTCGAGGCCACGCGCTACTACGATCCCTACATCGGCACGGCGGCCAACGCCACGCACATCGCGCTCGTCGAGGTGGATCTCGACCTGTGCTCCGTCACGCTCGCGCGGTACGTGATCGTCGAGGATGCGGGCCGCATCATCAACCCGCTGATCGTGGAGGGCCAGGCCATCGGCGGCGTCGCGCAGGGGCTTGGCGCCGCGTTGCTCGAGGAGGTCGTGTACAGCGACGACGGCCAACCGTTGACGGGAAGCTTGATGGACTACGTGATCCCCACCGCCGTCGAGATGCCGCTGGTCGAGGTGATGCACGTGGAGCAGCCGTCTCCATCCACACTCGGCGGATTCAAGGGCGTGGGCGAGGGAGGAACCATCGGCGCACCGGCCGCGATCGCCAACGCGGTGGCCAACGCCCTGGCGCCACTGGGCGTCGAGATCACGGAGCTGCCGATCACGCCGGAACGTCTCTTTCGCCTGCTTGACCGCCGCCGGGAGCCTGCTGTAGAGTGCGCCCCATGAAAAAGAAAGCCGCCGCGGCAGCAAAGAAGAGCGCCCCCAAGAAGAAGGCCCCCGCAGCGAAGAAACCAGTCGCGAAGGCCTCGTCCGTGAAGGCCGCGGCGAAGCCCGAAGCCCCGAGGCCTGCAGGGCCCGCCGTGGAGACGACCAGACGGGTGGCCACGTACACGCCGTCTCCGGTCGAAGGCATCGGCTGGGCGCCGTTCCGCTACCCTCCGCAGTAGCGGTCGCAAGCCCCGCAGTCCGTACCGCCCGGCGGCGCGGCGTCGAGCCGCAGTCATGCGTTCCCCGAGGACCGTCACACCCGACCGGCGCCCGGGCCGGCTGATCACCGGAATCTCCGTCGTGCCACTCCTGCTCCTGATGGGGGTAGGCTGCGCCGGACTCGAGCGAGTGACGGGCCCCTGGTGGGAGCTCAGGCGAGACTCCTCGGGCCAGGCTCCCGATCCCGCCGCGACGGCGGAGGCGGTCATCCAGGTCTACGCGGCACGCACCGTCGGATGGCGCGGCGTCCTCGCCGTGCACACGTGGATCGCGCTGAAGCCGAGCGGCGCCCCCGGCTACACGCGCTACGAGGTCATGGGCTGGGGCGTGGATCGAGGCGCCCCGGCGCTCCGCATCAACCGCACTGGACCGGACAACTACTGGTTCGGCAGTCGTCCGGACCTCCTCGTGGACCGCCGCGGCGATGGCGTGGATGCGCTGATCACCGAGATCGAAGCCGCGGTGAAGGCCTATCCCTATCCCGTGAGCTACCGAACGTGGCCCGGCCCGAACAGCAACACGTTCACCGCGTATGTGGGTCGCGAGGTCCCTGGCCTCCGGCTCGAGCTGCCGCCGACCGCCATCGGGAAGGACTATCTCCCAGGACCCGCGCTGGCGGGGCGCTCTCCGAGCGGCACCGGGGTTCAGCTCTCGCTGCTCGGGCTGGCCGGCATCACGATCGGGTGGGACGAAGGTCTCGAGCTGAATCTGCTCGGGCTCACGTTCGGCTTCGACGTGAAGCGCCCGGCGCTGAAGCTGCCGGCCGTCGGCCGCGTCGGCGTGCCCTGACGGATCCGGCACGCCCAGCGCCGGATGGTCCGCGCACAGTTCTCCGACGGAGGCTCCATGGCGCAGCGATCGTCCGATATACTGTCGACGTGAAGAGCGCAGGGATGCCCCGGTCGGCTCGACACGCGAGAGGGCTTCGTAACGATAGCGGAGTGTGTCCCGGGCCTCGTCACCTGTTCGGGGTTGCCACGCTCCTCGCCGTTGCGGCGCTCGTCGTCATCGCGGCCTCACCCGGACACTCCGCCGAGCCGCGGCCGAGTCCCAGTGACCTCACCGGGCAACTCCTGGTATCGACGGAGGAGATGCCGGACCCGAGGTTCGCGCACACCGTGATCTACATGATCCGCCATGACGCGACCGGCGCTCAGGGCATCGTCGTGAATCGGCCGCTCCGCGACATCCCGCTCGCCGTGCTGCTGGAGCAGCTGGGGATGGAGGGTGGAGGCCTCCAGACGACGATCCGTCTGCACGTGGGGGGGCCGGTCGACACGCTGCGCATTCTCGTCCTCCACACGGCCGGGTATGCGGGCGCGGGGACGCTCCCCGTCCGCGACGGCATCTCCGTGACGTGGGAGCCCGAGATCCTTCGTGCCATCGCGCAGGGCAAGGGTCCGCGACGGGCGCTCTTTGCAATCGGCTATGCCGGCTGGGCACCGGGCCAGCTCGAGGCGGAGATGAAGACCGGCGCCTGGGTCCGAGCAGCGGCCGACGAGGCGCTGCTCTTCGACGACAACTACGAGACCAAGTGGGACCGCGCGATGGCCCGCCGGAAGATCGATCTGTAGCAGGCGTGGTTCGAAGGTCTGGACGACTACTTCTTCCGGTACACGTTCAGCCCAACCTTCTCTTCACGATCCGGGATGGCGACGTTCCCTTCGGTCGACGCGACGATCGTGGTCTTCCCGGAGGAAGACGGGCCGAACTCCTTCGACAGGTCCACGCGGATGATCAGGATGTTTCCCTCGAGTTTCATCTCGACGTTCTTCATACTCGTCCCCCTCGCCCGATGCCTGACGATGCGAGTCTAGGCCCCGCAGACCAGGTCGTCAACCACCGGTTGGAGTTCCGGCGCGGATCGTGACTCACGCCCGTCGGCGGCTGGGATACAATCGGACACGATCCCGTGCCGTCGCGTTCGGGGCGACCCCCAGACGCGAGGCAGCGAGCCGAGACACCTCTCGAGTACAAGAACGGCGAGGCCGGCAAGCCGGCAATGGAGGGGTCACATGAACATCGCGAGCCTCCTGGCGAGCAAGGGCAACAAGGTGATCACAATCCAGCCGGAGCAGACAGTCAGGCAGGCTGTCGTGCTCCTCGTCGAGCACAACATCGGTGCGGTCGTGGTCGTCGACCGGACGCGCCAGCCGGTCGGGATCCTCTCCGAGCGTGACATCGTGCGCGCCGCCGCGCGGAACGAGCGGGTGTTCACCGAGCCCGTGGCCGTCCTCATGACGAGGAACGTCATCCTCGGCCTGCCGCAGGACGATCTGGCGTCGGTGGGCAACACGATGACGGAGCGACGGATCCGCCACCTTCCGGTCGTGGAGGGCGGCAAGCTCGTCGGCATCGTGTCCATCGGCGACATCGTCAAGGCGCAGCGCGATCAATATCTGGGAGAGGTCGAGACCCTGCAGACCCAGCTCCTCAGCGAAGGCCCGTAGGAGGAACATGACGCAGCCTGGAACCGAAGCGCAGCCGCTCCGCGTGGCGATCATCGGCGCCGGCCCGGCCGGCTACTACGCGGCCGACCACCTGCTCAGGCAGGAGGGCGTCGTCGTCGAGGTCGACATGATCGATCGCCTGCCCACCCCGTACGGTCTCGTCCGGGCCGGCGTGGCGCCCGACCATCAGAAGATCAAGTCCGTCACGGCGGCCTTCGACAAGGTTGCCGCGCACCGGCGCTTCAGATTCTACGGCGGCGTCGACTTCGGCACGCACATCGCGCTGTCCGATGTGGAGCGGCACTACCACCAGGTGCTGTACAGCACGGGAGCCCAGACCGACCGCCGCATGGGCATCCCGGGGGAGGACCTCGCGGGCAGTCACCCCGCGACGGAGTTCGTGGCCTGGTACAACGGGCACCCGGACTACCGGGATCTCCAGTTCGATCTCACGCAGGAGCGGGCCGCCGTGGTCGGCGTGGGCAACGTCGCCATCGACGTCGCCCGCATCCTCTGCCGGTCGCCCGAGGAGCTCGCCAGCACCGACATTGCGGACCACGCGCTCGAGGCGCTGCAGAAGAGTCGCATCAAGGAAGTGTATCTGCTGGGCCGACGCGGCCCGGCCCAGGCCGCCTTCACCAATCCCGAGATCAAGGAGGTGGGCGAGCTGGCCGACGCCGACGTCACCGCGCTCCCGGACGAGGTGGAGCTGGACCCGCTGAGCCAGGCTGACGTCGAGCGGAACCAGGACCGCGCCACCCTGAAGAAGGTGGAGCTGCTCCGCGAATACGCGACCAGGAAGCCTCTCGGCCGGTCCAAGAAGCTCGTCATTCGTTTCCTGGTGTCGCCCGTCGAGCTTTGCGGCAACGAGGCGGGCCAGGTCGTGGCGATGCGCCTGGTCCGCAATCGCCTGGAGGCCACCGCGGCCGGCACGCTCCAGGCCAAGCCCACGGACCAGTTCGAGACCTTGCCCGTGGGGCTCGTCTTCCGCTCGGTGGGCTATCGCGGGGTCGCGCTGCCGGGCGTGCCGTTTCAGGAGAGCTGGGGCGTGATTTTCAACGCGAACGGCCGGGTCCTCGACCCCGACACCAAGCAGCCCATCGTCGGTCTGTACGCGGCCGGCTGGATCAAGCGCGGCCCCTCCGGCGTCATCGGCACCAACAAGCCGGACGCGGCCCAGACCGTGGCGTGCATGATGGAAGACCTGGCCGCGGGACGCATCCTCCAGCCCGAGGAGCCCGATCCGTCCGCCGCTGAGCGCCTGATCCGGAGCCGCCAGCCGCGCTGTGTCTCCTACCAGGATTGGCTCAAGCTCAACGAGATCGAGGTCTCTCGCGGACGGGCCGCCGGCCGCCCCCGAGTCAAGTTCACGCGCGTGAACGACATGCTCGCCGCGCTCGGACGCTAGGGAACGCTTCGACCGGCCGCTCCCCTCGCCTCAGCCCAGCTCGTCGAGCGTGAGCTTGAAGCTCGGAACGAACGTCTCCACGAAGTAGCGGACCTCCGGCTGGGGGAACGCCTCGACGCTTGCCCGCAGGGCCTTCTCCGCCTTGGAGAATTCGTGGTTGCCGGCCGCCAGCTCCTCCAGGCACTTGATGTAGGCCGCGATCCGGTCCGCGGCCTTGACGAGCTCGCGATGCTCGCGATCGTCCTCCCTGTCGAGGAAGAGCGCGCGATAGTCTTCTCGCAACGGGCCGGGGAGCATGTCGAGCAGCTTCCGATTCGCGACGGCCTCGATGCCCAGGTACGCGGTTCTGATCTCTGGGTTGAAGTACTTGACGGGCGTCGGAAGATCGCCCGTCAGCACCTCTCCCGCGTCGTGGAACAGGGCCATGACGGCGGCGCGCTCCGGATTCGCACTGCCCTGGAACATCCGGTTGCGGATCACTCCCAGCGCGTGGGCGATCATCGCCACGCGCAAGCTGTGCTCCTGGATGTTCTCCGGATAGGTGTTGTGCATCAGCCCCCACCGCTTGATGAATTTCATGCGCGACAGGTACGCGAAGAAGTGGCTCACCGGGTGTGCCTCCTGGAGTGAACGAGATCGACGGAAGACTGGACGCCGCCCATCCGCTGCGCCATCATAGGCGCATGCCGTCCGTTCCTCCAGACCCCGCGCGGGCACGGCCCCGTGGGCGCACGGCGCGCGAGCGTTCCGCTTTCCCCCGGCCGCTCCAGGTCGCGATCGTGACGGTCCTCCTCGTTCCCACGCTCGGCGCCGCCCAGGTCTATCGCTGGGAGGACGGCGAGGCCCTGCACTTCAGCAATTCCTACGAGCGCATCCCCGAATCCCAGCGCTCCCAGTTCGGCCCGCCTCCGCCGGTCTCGGTCGAGAAGGTCGATCCGGTCGTTCCCGCGCCGTCGACGACCATCACGCGGATCCCCTACACTCCGGGCTCTCCCATCCTCGTCACCGCGAACATCGGCGGTACCGGGTCGGTGACCCTGATCCTGGATACCGGCGCCGACCGCACCATGGTGTCGCCGGGAGCGCTTGGTCGACTCGGAATCGCGGTCGACAATAGCTTGCCCGCCACGATCAGAGGGGTCACGGGGACGGCTCAGGGCGCCTTGGTGCAGGTGGCTTCCGTGGAGGTCGGCCAGGCCAAGGTGGGGCCGCTCCGCATCCTGGTGCACGACGCCGACTTCAAGGCCGACGGCCTGCTCGGCCGCGACTTCCTGGACCACTTCACGGTCACCATCGATTCGAAGGAACAGCAGGTCACGCTCGCCCCGAAGTAGCGGCAACGACACCACACCGGCCGCTTTCTCGTTGACATCCCCCGGGCCCTTCTGTACAAAGGGCCCACCAAACCCAAGAGATTCGCCGACGTGTCCCATTCCCCGGTCGTCATCGCGCTCTTTCTCGCGATCTCCTTCGGCTCCGCGGCCGCTCAGGACGCGCGGGTGGCAGCGGCAACGAAGGAAGGCAAGGTGGTCTGGTACACCTCGCTCGCCCTGCCGAGCGCAGAGAAGCTCGCCAAGCTCTTCGAGGCGGCGTACCCGGGCATCACGGTGGAGGTGCAGCGCACGGGATCGCAGCGGATCCTTCAGCGCGTCATGCAGGAGCTCCAGGCCAACATCAAGAACGTGGACGTGATCCACACGTCCGATGCCGGCCACTTCGTCCTGCTCAAGGACAAGAAGCTCCTGACCAAGTACACGCCGGCCGGCGTCGAGGGGTTCCCGTCGGCTTTCAAGGACAGGGACGGCTACTACTACGGGCTGCGGGCCACCGTGAACGTGATCGCGTACAACAGCAAGATCGTCCCCGCTAACGAAGCGCCCCGGACGTGGAAGGACCTGCTCGACCCCCGATGGAAGGGCAAGATGGTGACGGCGCACCCGGGCTACAGTGGCGTCATCGCGACCCACGTGCTGGCCCTCACGCACCTCTACGGATGGGACTACTGGAAACAGCTCGCTCGGAACCGGCTCATGCTCGTGCAGTCGGCCGTCGATCCCTCGCAGGTGGTGGCATCCGGCGAGCGGCCGATCGCCGTGGACGGTGGTCACTACACCTTCTATCAGACAAAGATGAAGGGCAATCCGGTCGAGGTCGTGTTCCCCAAGGACGGCGTTCCGCTCGTCGTCTCGCCGAGCGCCATCGCCACCTTCGCCCCGCATCCGAACGCGGCCAAGCTCTTCACGGATTTCATCTTCAGCCGGGAGCTGCAGCAGGTCCTCGCCGACTCCGAGGGACTCTATACCGGTCATCCCGCCGTGAAGTACCCCGGGGATCGCCCGAAGCTCTCCGACCTTCACCTCCTCCAGGTCGATCCCGATGAGCTGGAAAAGCGCAACGAGGAGATCAAGTCGCGCTTCATCGAGTTCTTTGGGGCCTGAGAAGGCTGCGCGAGAGACTTCTCCCCTGCCCCGTTGCGCCGGCGCCGGCGCACGCACGGGGTGCGTTCGATGCGTCGCTCGCCGCGTCGGCCTCACCGTCGTCGTCCTGATGCTGACGGTCGCGCGCGGCGCCGTCGCGGAGGACAAGGGCGGCGACCTCGTGCCGTTCCGTCAACTTTCCCTCGAGCTGGCCAACGAGATCGCCTGGAACGCGCTGAAGGCGTGCCGGCGACAGGATGCTCAGGTCGCCGTGGCCGTGGTGGATCGCGGCGGACGAACCCAGGTGCTCCTGCGCGACGCGCTCGCCGGGCCGCACACGGTTCAGGTCAGCCAGGGCAAGGCGCTCACCGCGCTGTCCTTCCGCATCCCGACGTCCCAGCTCGCGGCGGAGACCGGGCCCGGCTCTGCGGCGGCCGGATTGCGCAACGCGGAAGGCGTCACGGCCATCGGCGGCGGTCTGGTCATCCAGTCGCGCGGCAGCATCGTCGGCGCCATCGGCGTGAGCGGAGCGCCGGGGCCCGCGAACGACGAGGCCTGCGCCCGGGCAGGAATCGACAGCGTGCTCGACCGGCTGGCGCTGCCCGACTAGTGCGGGTCCGTCAGATCTGGGCGCCATGACAGTGGGTCGGCGCGTTCCCTCACCTCTCGCGAGCATGGAGCGCTCGGCTCCCGTGTGGGGACTCGCGGTCATCGCGCTCGCGCTGCTCATCCTGCTGCCGCTCGGCTGGCTCGCCTACATGAGCGTGAGCGGCGAGCGCGGCGTCACGCTGGCGAACTACATCCGGGTCTTCGCCGATCCTCGCCTCCAGACGGCGCTGTGGAACACCGTGCTGCTCGCGTTCTGGTCGGGCGTCGTCGCGGTGGTCATCGGAGCGCCTATGGCCTGGCTCTCCGTGCGCACGGACCTGCCCGGACGGAGCACGATCAAGAGCCTCGTCATGGCCTCGTTCGTGACGCCGCCCTTCCTCGGGGCCTTCGCGTGGGTCATGCTCGCGGGCCCCAACGCCGGCTACCTCAACAAGCTCTACCGGAGTCTCACCGGCGCCGAGGGGCCGCTCTTCAATATCTTCACGATGTCCGGGCTCGTCTTCGTCGTGGCCATCTACACGTTCCCGTACGTCTACATCATGATCGCCAACACGCTCGAGCTGATCGCATCGGACGTCGAGGAGGCTGCCGCACTCCTGGGCGCGAGCCGTGTCTGGGTCGCGCTCACCGTGACGCTTCCACTGGTGTTCCCGGCCATCCTCTCGGGCTTCATCCTCGCCGCGCTCCAGGCCCTGGCCCTCTTCGGGTCGCCCGCCATCCTCGGGCTTCCGGCGGGCTTTCACACGATCACGACGCAGCTCTGGGCATTCTTCCAGTACCCGCCCAAGGTCGAGATGGCGGCGGCATTCTCGGTGCCACTGCTCCTGGCCACGGCTCTGCTCCTACTGGTCCAGAAGCGGCTGCTCGGCCGGCGCGGCTATGCCGCCGTGGGCGGCAAGAGCCTTCAGCGCCGGTCGATCGCCCTCGGCGCGTGGCGTTATCCGGCGCTCCTCGGCTGCCTGGTCGTCCTGGCCTGCGCCGTCTTCCTCCCCTACGGCATCCTGACCAAGGCCGCCTTCTCGCAAGCCTGGGCCCAGCCGATGAGCCGGGAGAACTTCACCCTCGCTCACTGGTCGTTCACGTTCCTGCACGGCGGGACGCAGGCCGCGATCGTGAACACGCTCGAGCTGGGCCTCCTCACCGCCTCTGTGGGAGCGGGCCTGGCGGCGCTCCTCGCGTACGTGACCAGCCGCAAGCTCGTCGCCGGGCATCAGGTCCTCGGCTTTCTCGCGCTCGCGCCCATCGTGATTCCGGGAGTCGTGCTGGCCGTGGCCCTGTTCATCACCTACACGAGGCCGCCCTTGCTCCTCTACGGCACGCTGTGGATCCTCTTCGTGGCGTACCTCACCAAGGAGCTGCCCGTGGGCTACGCTCAGTCGGACGCCACGTTCCGCGGGATTCACGTCGAGCTGGAAGAGGCCGGCCGGATCCTCGGGGCCGGCCGGCTGCGCGTGCTCGGCGAGATCACCGCGCCGCTGGCGAGGAGCGGGATCATCGCCGCGTGGTGCTTCGTCTTCATCGGCGTGATCCGCGAGCTGTCGGCGTCGATCATCCTCTTCACGCCCAGCACCAAGGTGATCTCGGTGGTGCTCTTCGACCTGAAGGAGGAGGGACAGTTCGGCGCCATCGCGGTCCTCGGCCTCTTCATGCTGGCCATGACCTTCGGCATCGTCGTCCTCATGCAAACCGTGCTGGGCCGCGACGTGCTGGGCGCGCGGTCGTCCGGCAGCGCCACGGGGTAGCGCCATGCTCGACGTGAACATCCGGGACCTCACGAAGCGCTATGGCGACGTCGCCGCGGTGCGGGGGCTCGATCTCCACGTCAAGGGCGGCGAGCTGGTGGCCCTGCTCGGCCCATCGGGCTGCGGCAAGACCACGACGCTCAGGCTGGTGGCCGGATTCCTCGCGCCGGAGGCCGGAGAGATCTGGGTCGGCGATCGGTGCCTCTCCTCCCCGGCCGCCGTGATTCCTCCCGAGCACCGCCGCATGGCGATGATCTTCCAGAGCTATGCGCTGTGGCCTCACATGACGGTCGCCGGGAACGTCGCCTACGGGCTCCGCTTCCGCGGTGTCTCGAGGGCCGATCGCGACCGTCGCGTCAAGGAGATGCTCCAGGTGGTCCAGCTCGAGGGCTATGGGTCGCGTTATCCCGGCGAGCTCTCCGGCGGGCAGCAGCAGCGCGTCGCGGTGGCACGCGCTCTGGTGGTGGAACCGGAGATCCTGCTGCTCGACGAGCCCCTCAGCAACCTCGACGCGAACCTTCGCGAGGAGATGCGCTTCGAGATCCGGCGGCTCCACGACACCTTCGGGATCACCACGCTCTACGTGACCCACGATCAGGCGGAGGCGATGGTCATCTCCGACCGCGTGGCCGTGCTCCAGGCCGGGCGCATCGTGCAGATCGGCACCGCCCAGGAGCTCTTCGAGCAGCCGCGAACACGGTTCGTTGCGGAGTTCGTCGGGAAGACCAACATGGTCGACGCCGTGGCCGAGGGCCCGAACCGGGTGGCGCGAGGCGGTCTGCGTCTTCAGGTCGGCGCCACCGATCTGGAGCCCGGCACCTCCGTCGCCATCTCCATTCGCCCGCACCTGATCGAGATCGTCCGGGGAAGCGCGGCGCGGGACGCGGGCACCGACGTCAACGTTCTCGTGGGCACCGTGCAGCGCTCGAGCTACCTCGGCGATGGCATGGACTATCAGGTCGAGGTCGACGGTTCCGAGATCGTCCTGCGAGTGGCCGGGCCGACTCCGCCGCGCGTCTCCGTCGGCGAGCGCGTGATGCTCTGGATCGCAGCCGCCTCGTGCGTGCCCCTGGCGGCCGCGCGCGAGGGACCGCAGTAAATCGCGACGCCCTGTCGCACAGTGCAACGGTCCCCGGCCTGCGCCGGGCTCACGTTCTTCGCGCAACTGGGTGACACTGCGGCGATCTCCTCACGGCGAGCCCTGGCATGCGCCTTGCGTCTTCACGCATGCGTCCCATCAATCTCGAAAGGAGGAGATCAATCATGCGTACGGTTCTCGGAGTCACCCTGGCGTTGCTCCTGGGCTTGGGCGTCACCCTCGCCTGGGCGGAGGACATCAGCGGAAAGGTTCAGAGTGTCGACCAGAACGAACGGGCATTCGTGCTGGATGACGGCTCCAAGATCTGGGTGGCCGAGGGCGTCTCGATGGACGCTCTGAAGGAAGGCGCTTCCGTGAAAGCCTCCTACGAGGAGCGCGACGGCAAGAAGGTGGCGACCAGCATCGAGGTGTCCGAGTAACGCCGCGACTCACCCGGGGAGCGGGCCCGCCCGCTCCCCGATCATCTCGCCACCAGATCTCCCAGTCCCGACGCGGTGAGGAACTCGACGATCGATCGGGTCGGAATCACGAGTGTTTCGCCGGCGACCGGGAGCTGGAGAGCACGGTCGGGCCGGTCCGGAAGCGCCAGCTGAGCGGTGCGGTACCCCTCCACGATCCCGACGAGGTCGCCGGTCTCGGCGTCGAATACGCCGCCGCCGCTGGCCCCGTAGCTCACCGAGGCGTTGACCATGCGGATGGTGCCCTCGATCGCCAGCTCTCCCTCGACCGTTTTGAGCTGACTCACCACACCGCTCACGACCGTGAGCTGCCGGCCCCATGGAAACGCCGCCACCCAGACATCGTCGCCGAGACGCACGACGTCCTTCAGCCTCACCGCGGGGAGACTGATCCCCTCGGCCTCGATGACGGCGAGATCGAGGTCCTGACTCACCGCCCTCACCACCGCGTTCGCGCGTCCCTTCCGGGTCGGCGAGCTGACCGAGACGGCCTGGCGGACGGCGGGATCGAGAAAGTGGTTGGTGGTGAGAATCCAGCACCGGTTCGACTGGGGGTCGGTGGAAAGCACGACGCCGGAGGCGGCACGACGGACGCCACCTTCGCGCTCGGCCCGAAGCTGGACCGCCGACGGGAGGATGCGACGCATCACGTCCCCGCGCTCCGAGCTTCCGCCGAACGTGCTGCACCCGGTCATGGCCAGGCACAGGACCAGGGAGAACGCTCCCCTCCTCATTCCTCCGACTCTCCCTCGTCCACCTGTCGCCTCAGGATCCGGTAGAGCGTGCCGCGATCGATGCCCAGGATCTCCGCCGCTCGCATCTTGTTTCCACCGACCTCCATGAGCACCTTGTCCACGTACCAGCGTTTCACCCCCTCCAGGGTCATCCGCGGTCCCGGGACGACGAGCGTCGGGGCGGAGTCCTCACGCCCGCGCAGCGGCAGATCCTCGGGCATGATCAGCTCGGCCGACGACAGCGCCACCGCGCGCTCGACGGCGTTCTCCAGCTCTCGAACATTGCCGGGCCAGTGGTGCGCGGACAGACGGGCGAGCGCCTCCGGCGAGAATCCCTTGATGGACTTCCCCGATGCCCGCACGTACTTGTCGAGACCGTGCTGCGCCAGCAGTGGGACATCTTCCAGGCGCTCCCGGAGCGGCGGGAGGACGATGCTCACCACGTTCAGTCGATAGTAGAGGTCCTCACGGTAGCTGCCCTCCTCCACCCGCTTGCTGAGATCCCGGTTCGTGGCCGCGATGATGCGAACGCTCACGGGGATCCACTCGTTTCCGCCGACCCGGCGGATCGCCTGGTCCTGCACCGCTCGCAGCAGCTTCGCCTGCAGGACCGGCGACAGCTCACCGATCTCGTCCAGGAAGCACGTGCCGCCGGCGGCCGTCTCGAAGAGTCCCCGTCGCGCCGACAAGGCGCCCGTGAACGCGCCGCGCTCGTGCCCGAACAGCTCGGACTCGAAGAGGGCCTCCGGGAGCGCCGTGCAGTCCACGACCACGAACGGCCCATGGGCCCGCGGACTCGCGTAGTGGATGGCTCGCGCGACGAGCTCCTTTCCCGTGCCGGTCTCGCCCTGGATGAGCACGGTCGTGTCGAGCCGCGCCACCCGGGCCACGAGCTTGTAGACCTCCACCATGGACGGCGACTGGCCGACCAGATTCTGCATGCCGTAGCGGTCCTGCAGCTCGTTCCGGTACTGGACGTTCTCCCGCGCGAGGCGTCGCGCCTCGAGGGTCCGGCGCACGACGAGCTTGATCTCTTCCATCCGGAACGGCTTCGACAGGTAGTCGTAGGCGCCTTCGCGAATGGTCGCGATCGCCGTGTCGATCGTGGCGAACGCGGTGAGGATCAGGATGGGAATGCCGGGCTGCACCGATGAGAGCCGGCGGATCACCTGGAGGCCATCGACCCCGGGCATCCTGAGATCCACGATGGCGAGATCGAAGGGCTCGGCAGCCGCCAGGGAGAGACACTCCTCGCCACCGGTCGCGGCGCGCACGCGATGGCCTTCAGAGGTCAGGACCTCCGCCAGCAGATCCAGCGCGACGGGATCGTCATCGGCGATGAGGACGGTGGCCGGCGCCGCCATCAGGCCCTGTCCCGCGCCGGCAGGATCACGCGAAACGTGGTGCCGTGACCAGGCTCGCTCTCCACGTCGATCCGGCCCTGGTGATCCCGCACGATCTGCGAGGAGATGAACAACCCGAGGCCGCTGCCCTTCCCGGGGGCCTTGGTGGAAAAGAAGGGCTCGAAGATCTGCTTGCGGTGATCCGGCGCGATCCCGTGCCCGTCATCGCGAACCTCGATCACCACCTCCCCGCGCCCCGACGCTGCGCGCGTCTTCACCTCGACGAGCCCCCGGGGCGGGGTGGCGTCCATCGCATTCGTCAACAGATTCAGGATCACTTGCTGGAGCTGGCCGGCATGCCCGTGGACCCGCGGCAGGTCGGCGGCCTGGCTGACCTGGAAACGAAGCCCAGCGGCGGACATTCCCGGGCGAACGAGCTCAACCGCCTCGCGCACCAGCCGGTTCACGTCGACCGGGGCGGCCGAGCCGGCCGACCGGCGGGTCAGGTCGAGGAGCTGTGTGATGATCTCGCTCACGCGCCCGAGCTGCGTCTCGATGATCCCCATGCGCCGGGCCGCCTCCTCCGTGAGACCATCGGCCGGGAGCTCCTTCCGCAGCAGCTCCAGATGCCCGGCCACCGAGTGGAGCGGTGTGCCGATCTCGTGCGCCACCTGGGCCATGATCCGGCCCGACACCGCCAGGCGCTCGGCGTGGCTCAGCCGCCGCTGCATCTCGAACAGCTCCGCGTTCAGGCTCTGCACCTCGTGATAGCGCTGGTCCAGCTCCGCGACCGCTTCCTTGACGCGCCGCTGCAGCTCGTCGCTGAACTGATTGACCCGCGCCATCATCTCGTTGAAGTGCTGCGCCATCACGCCGAATTCATCCGCGCTCCTCAGCTGGACGACAGCTGCGGTGTTCCCCGCGCGGATGCCCGCGATGGCGTTCACGAAGCGCCGGATCGGGCGATCCACGACCTGCTGGATCGCGAGACTCATCAGGAAGCCCATCACCACCACCGAGGCGGCGGTGAGCGTCAGCGCCCAGATCCGGATCCGCGACGCCAGGCGATCGGGTCGCTCGAGGGAAAAGCGGCACGCCACGGCACCGACCACCGCCCCCGCCAGCCGGATCGGCGCCATCACCTCCCAGTAGCGGTCCCGCTCGATCAGCCGGGACACGACGTTGCCCTTCCTGGTTTTCCCGAGGTCGTCCCGCGAGAACGGGAGGCGGCGGTCGGGATGACTGGTGGCGACGACCACGGCCCCGGTGCCCTCGAACGCGAGGATGTCGAGCTGGCTCACGTTCTGTCGAATGGCCAGGATCTGCCGGATCTGGTCCTGAAGGAGTGTTCCCGACTCGAACTCGCGCCGGTCGCCGATCGTGGCCGCGATCTCCCTGGCGAAGGCGATCGCGCGGTCCTTCAAGTCGTCCTCGACCCATCCCCGGCTGAGACGAAGGCTCAAGGCGGCGAAGCCGAACGAGATGATGACCATGACGGCAACGCTCAGGAGGACGAGCTTCTGGCGCACCCCCAGACGCATGACTTCACATATACCAGAGCGAGCGTCTGCGCGACGCGCCGAGGCGCGCTAGCGCTCGGTCACGTACGGCCACAGCCCCTCGGCGCCACGACGAGCGACGTCGCGCCCGATCTCGGCCGCCCACCGACTCTCCGCGCCGAACTCGGCGCGCCATGACCAGAGGCGACGCGTGACGAAGTGCAGCGAGTGCTCGTAGGTGAATCCGATGGCGCCATGACACTGATGCGCGATGCCGGCGCCGAGGCCCGCGGCCTCGCCGGTCCGCACCTTGGCGACGGCAATCTCGAAGCTCGGATCGCCGCGGTCGGCGGCGCGGAAAGCGCTGGCCGCCGCACTGCCTGCCGCGGCCGCATGGCCGGCCAGGAGTGCCAGTTGATGCTGGATCGCCTGGAAGCTCCCGATGGCCCGCCCGAACTGCTTGCGCTCGCTCACGTACTGGACGGTCTGCGCGAGGAGGTACTCGAGGCCGCCGGCCATCTGGGCTGATCGAGCCAGGGCTCCGTAGAGCCTGACGCTGTCGCCGGACAGCGCCTCGGCCGGCGCGGCGGCCACGACGGGCGTGCGTTCCCACCGGAGGGTGTCGCGGGGCTCGAGCGCGAGATTGACATCGGGCTCGACGACCGCGCCGCCGGTGGCGACCAGCGCCACCCATCCGCCGGCGACCACGACGACGTGCTGCGCGGCGCGGCCCCAGGGAACTCGCGTCGCCGTGCCGCGGAGGTGCCATCCGGCCCCTTGTCGGGTGATCTCGAGCCGATCATCGTCGTGCACGGGCGCGACGGTGAGCGGCCCGGTCGGCGCGTCGAGGCCCACGCTAGCCAGGAGCCAGCCCCCCAGCATGGTCTCGGGCAGCGGAAGCGGCACGGCGAATCGACCCGCGGCGCTCACCACGACGTGAGCGTCCTGCCACGATCCTCCTCCGCCGCCCCGCGCTTCCGGGACCGGCGTCAGCGTGAGGCCGTTCTCCTCCACCTGCTGCCAGAGCGCGGCCGGCCACACGCCCTTCTCGGCGGACTCCCGCACCTCCTGGGTCACGCGCTCGCTGAACAGTCGCGTCACCGTATCGCTGAGGATGGTCCGGAGCTCGTTCATGCTTTCACTCGGAGGGGAGGTTCGCCGGATGGGTCCTTCTCATCGCGCTGCGATCGCATCCTTCGCCTGATCACCGGAGCCCGAGGCCGCGGGCGATGATGCCGCGGAGCACCTCGCGCGTCCCCCCGCGCAGGGAAAACGACGGCGCGTTCTCCATGAGGTACGCGAGGGTTCGCTCGAAGGGACTGCCGGAGTGCAGCCGCGGCTCCGCGCCGAGGAGCGCGTGGATGGTCTCGGGAATCTCCTGCTCGAAGCTGGTCCCCACGTCCTTGACCACCGCCGCCTCGAGGTTCGGATTCTGGCCGGCCTGGAGCATGCCGGCGACCGACAGCGACATCTGGCGGAGCGTGACGAGATGGCTGACGAGGCGGCCGATGGTCACGGCTGCGCGCTCGCCCGGCTCCTTGCCCACCTCGCGGATCGTCTCGATCAGGAGCTGGATCGAGGAGAGGTACCGCTCGGGGCCGCTGCGCTCGAAGGCCAGCTCCGTCGTGACCTGCTTCCAGCCCGCGCCTTCCTCGCCCACCCGCATGTCGTCGGGCACGAAGGCATCCTGGAACACCACCTCGTTGAAGTGGTGCGCTCCCGAGAGGTCGACGATGGGGCGGATGGTGATGCCAGGCGACCGCGTGTCCACGAGGAACTGCGAGAGGCCCTCGTGCTTCTTGTCCGGCACCACCTGGGTCCGGAAGAGCGCGATCATGTAGTCGGAGAGGTGGGCGTTGCTGGTCCAGACCTTGGTGCCGTTGACCTTGTAGCCTCTGCTCACCTTCTCCGCGCGCGTCCTGATGGAGGCCAGGTCCGATCCCGAGTCCGGCTCGCTCATGCCAATCGCGAACGCCAGCTCGCCGCGGGCGATCCTCGGCAGGAATCGCTCGCGCTGCGCCTCGGTGCCGAAACGCAGGAGGAGGGGACCGCTCTGCCGGTCGGCGATCCAGTGCGCCGACACCGGCGCGCCGGCCGCGAGCATCTCCTCGAGCACGACGTAGCGATCGAGGGCCGAGCGCTCGTGGCCGCCGTACGTCTTCGGCCACATCATGCCGATCCAGCCGCGGGCCCCGACCTTTCGGCTGAACTCGCGGTCGAACCCGCCCCACGATCGCGCGCGCCGGTGCGCCGCGTGACCGGCCAGCGTCTCGCGCAGGAACTCGCGCACCTCGGCGCGGAGCGCCTCGGCCTCAGGAGGCAGATCGAGCAGCTCGAAGTGGAAGGTCGCCATACGGCCGCTAGTCGTACGACTCGCGATGGCGTAGCTCGACGAGGACCCCATGGGCATCCTGGGGATGCACCCACGCGACGTCGGGGCGACGGCCGTCGACGCGGACGCCCTCGCGCTGAAGCTGCTTCACGGCTCCCGGAATGTCCCCGCATTCGAAGCCGACCAGGTAGACGCCCTCACCGTGGCGGGCGAGGAAGCGCCCCACCGCCTTGTCCGGGTCCGTCGGCTGGAGCAGCTCGATGTGCCCGATCCCGGTCGGCAGGATCGCGTTCTTGAAGCCGAATTCCTTCGACTCCCCTCGATGATGCACCTTGAGGCCGAAGAGCCGCGTGTAGCGCTCCACCGCCACGTCGAGATCCCTCACGACCACCGATAGCTCCACGACATCGCCAAGCATGGCCTTCACCTCCGCGCTTTCAGATCAGGATCGGACACGATCCATCGGCCTGCGACGGACCACGGGGGACGCGTCGGCCGCGAGCATATCACGGCACGCGATCCCAGCGTTCCCAGCGGACCAGCTCGTCCAGGGGCCGACGTCGCCGTGCCACGGATGCCGGCGGCGCGGCGTGGTCGGGATCCACGTAGCCGAGCCCGATCACGCGGTTCACGAAGACGCCCTCCGGGATGCCGAGGAGCCGCGCCAGCTCGGCTTCCGGCAGGTGAGCCGGACACGATCCGATGCCGTCGTTCCACGCGGCGAGCATCATGTTCTGAGCGCAACGACCCGCATCGAACTGATGCTCCTGCGTTTGGACGATGACGATCGCCGCTCCGGCACGCGCCATCCAGCGCGCGTAGGGGCTCGTGTCGGCCATCGCCCGGAGCCTCGTCCGATCGCGCACGACCACGAGGCGATTCGGCTCGACGTTCTTCGAGCTGCCCGTCATCCGCGCCGCCTGGAGGATGCGCTGGAGTGACTCTTCGGGGATCGGTCGGTCCATGAAGCGTCGCTGATCCCGCTTCGCGACGACGGCCCGGTACGTGTCCATGCCGAGCATTCTACGCTTCCTCAGGCGCGCGCAGTTGACGGCGTCCCGAGCCCAGGGCAGACTCACGCGCATGACGGACAAGCGGTGGGCCCTGTCAGTGCCGCTCGATGGGTTCACGCTGGCCGAGCACGCGGAGATCGCTCGCGATGGGGAACGCTGCGGTTACACCGATGCCTGGTCCTTCGAGGTGGACGGCGTCGACTGCTTCTCCCCGCTCGCGGTGGTCGCGATGGCGACCCGGATGCGCGTGGGCACCGCGATCGTCAACGTGTACACGCGCGGTCCGGCCACGCTCGCCGTGAGCGCGGCGGGTCTCGCCGAGGTCGCGCCGGGACGGTTTTGTCTCGGCATCGGCGCCGGCTCCCAGCCCGTCGTCGAGACGTGGAACAGCGGCCACTTCGATCGACCGGCCACGCGAGTGAGAGAGATGGTCCAGTTCCTTCGCCGGGCGCTGTCCGGAGAGCGTGTGGTGTTCCGGGGCGAGACGTTCTCCGTCGATGGCTTCCGCCTGACCCGGCCGCCCGCCGACCCCATCCCGATCCACGTGGCCGCCCTGCGACCCGGCATGCTGAGGGTGGCGGGCGAGTTGGCCGATGGCGCGGTCCTGAACTGGCTCTCGCCCGACGACGTGCCGAAGTCGGTGAACGTGGTGCGTGAGGCCGCACACAAGGCCGGGCGCGATCCGGAGGCGATCGAGATCACGGCGCGCCTCCTCATCAACGTCGATCCCCCGACTCCCGAATCCGACCTCGCGGCGCGGCGCCACATCGCGGGCTACCTCAACGTTCCCGTGTATCGCGCCTTTCAGGAATGGCTGGGACGCGCGTCCACCCTCGGCCCCATGTGGGACGCCTGGAGCCGCGGCGACCGCCGGGGCTCGGTGGCCGCAATCCCGGGAACCGTGGTCGACGACCTCATCCTCCGTGGATCGATCGCGGCGATCCGCGCGGGTATCCGGCGGTATTTCGAGGCCGGTATCGACACCGCCTTCCTCTCGCTCTCCACGATCGAGACGGATCCTGAACGCCGGCGGCAGGTGCTGCGGGACGCCCTCCGCGCTCTGGCGCCGCCGTCGTCCAGCTAGTTCGGATTATTCTTGAACGCGCAAGCCGATATCCGGACGGGTGACACCGGGGGCCGCTCCCGCGGTGCCACCGGAGTGGGCCCCCCGAGGCCGGTCCGCAGCGCGCAGCGCTGCGAATCCGGCGAGTGGGTGTCGGAGCCGGATTCGCGGGAGCGGCCCCCGGTAGAAGGCCCCGCCCGCCTCTCGCTTGAGCGTTCAAGAATAGTCCGGGCTCGCGCGATGAAAAGCCAATCACAGGAGACCCCCATGGACGCTGTCAAGGATTCGAGCCATCTCTACGAGGTCGCGCGGCGCGTCCGCCACGCCGAGCGGCCGGGCTTTCGCATCTCCGAGCTTTCGCTCTCCCGTGACCAGCGTGTGCCCTGGCACTACCACAGCGCGATCCAGGACACGTTCTATGTCTTGGAGGGCCGGATCTGGATCTTCCTGCGCGATCCGAAGGAAGACGTGAAGCTCGGACCTGGAGAGACGTACGCGGTCCGGCCACGGCGCCCGCACCTCGTCACCAACGACGGTGAGACGTCAGCCACGTTCCTCGTCCTCCAGGGTCTGGGTGAGTACGACTTCGTCCCCCTCACGTGACGCGCCGCCGGACCTGTCGCATCGCGGCGACACCTCGGTGAACGCTCGACGCGGCCGACATCGGAGCCGCGGCGCGGAGCGAGTCGCGCGATGGCGGCATCGAGCGGCGACGCTGCTCGCGATCGTCACCGTCGCCTGGCCCGCCATGGCGCGGGGGGCCTGCACGCCATCGCCCCTTCCGCGCGACACGCCGACGGCGCTGGTCCTGTCCGGTGGGGGAGCGAAGGGGGCCTACGAGGCCGGAGTCGCTGCCGCCTTCTTGCGGCGAGGCGTCCCGATCAC